>Ga0136636_10000884_pt1 | contig 16690 bp, 14 predicted proteins | sample AntDrymUQ8522106_2_FD_104653 | JGI IMG/M metagenome (GOLD analysis project Ga0136636, IMG submission 104653) | Polar desert sand microbial communities from Dry Valleys, Antarctica - metaG UQ852 (21.06) | ecosystem: Environmental > Terrestrial > Soil > Desert | place: Antarctica: Dry Valley... | reverse complement strand
GGCTACAGCCTGGCCGAGCTCGACACGTTTGTGCGCCACGGCATCCCCCTGATCGCCGTGGTGGGCAACGACGCCAGCTGGGCCCAGATCGCCCGCGACCAGGTGAGCATCCTTGGCGACGCGGTGGGCACCACCCTCGCGCCAACGGCCTACCACGAGGCTGCCGCCGGGCTCGGCGCCGTGGGGCTCCTGCTCGACGACCCCGAGCTTGTGGGCGAGACCCTGGCCCAGGCCCGTGCCCTCGCCAAAACTGGCCGCCCCGTGCTGATCAACGCCCGCATCGGCAAGTCCGACTTTCGCAAAGGCTCGCTCTCCGTATGACCACCGCCGCCAGCAAAATCCTTGTGATCGAGGACGAGCCGCAGATCCGGCGCTTCTTGCGCGCCTCGCTGGCTGGCAACGGCTACGCGTGGAGCCGTAGGTGCGTCCTTGCTTAGCGCTCCGCGCTAAACGCCAGCGCCTGCGCGGTCTCCAGCTGCCAGATCGTCACATCCATGTAGTGGCGAAAGCCGAGTGCGACGTTGATGGCGAGCATGGCCGCGTTGGTCTCGGCGTTGTCGGTGCGGATAAAGCGCGCCTCAGGGCGCTCTTGCAGCACGCGCTCCAGGTTGTCGGCCTTCAGCCAGCGGCCCAGGCCGAGGTTGCGATACGCGGGGCGCACGCCTGTGGCGCCCTGCCCGATAATCGTGGGCCGCGCGGGGTTGAGGAATAGCTCGTTGAAGCCGACCAGGTTGCCGCTGGCCTGCTCACGGGCAACGACTGTCCAGCTGCGCTGCCCGCTGGCACTCACGTTCTTGTGCCAGGCCCGTAGCTTCTCCGGCGTCACATGCTGATCTTCCACATCTAGCTCGCCGCGCGGCGCGCTGTTCATCACCTCGCAGAGATCGGCAAACGGCACGATCAGCTCCTCCGGGTAGACGTGATCCCAGAACAGCAGCTCGAAGCCGACCGCTCGCTCGGCGGCACGCGCCTGCCAGTCGCGCAGCAGCTCGCGGTCCAGTTCGGCCAGCACAAGCTGGCTGTGGCGCTCCACCAGACCTGTCTTCGCCTCCGCCGCCTGCGCAAAGGCCACCCCGGCCGGCACCTGGCTGTAGCTGTAGCCAAGCAGCAGGCGGCGCTCCACCTTCTGAGCCTGCGCGGCGGCCAGGCGCAGCAGGCGGCGCCCAAGGCCCTTGCGACGATGCTGCGGGCGAATATCGATATCGACGCTGGCCAGGTGCGCGTTCTGGCCGGAGGTGTCGTAGCTCATCGAGACCCAGCCGACAAAACCGTCCTCGCCCGGCGCACGCGCGACAAGATCCCATACCTGATAGTAGTCCGGCACGTTGCGGTAGCGCCCAAGGAATGTCTCGAACGGCACTGGCGGGTCGTCCGGCATGCGCTCAGCGCGCATTGCCTCGTCGAGCTCCCAAAGCGTGCGGAACGCCGCGTCGTCGGCGCTGCGCAAATCGAATGGCTCCAGCTCGTAGTTCATCATGGGTGTACCAGGGTTTTATACAGCTCCAGCGTCTTCTGCGCGATCGCGTCCCAGCTAAAATGCTCCTCCACGCGGCGGCGCCCAGCCAGCCCGAAGCGCTCGGCCAGGGCCGGATCACGCGCCACCCGGTTGATCCCGGCAGCCAGGTCGGCTGAGAAGCGTGCGGCGTCTACCGGCTCAAAGTCGCCATCCTTCAGCTCAAGCGGCACCAGGATGCCCGTCTCCTCGGGCACAACGACCTCTTTGATCCCGCCCACAGCCGAGGCGACCACGGCGGTCTCGCAGGCCATCGCCTCCAGGTTGATGATCCCGAACGGCTCATAGACCGACGGGCAGCAGAAGACGGCGGCGTGCGAGTAGAGCTGAATCACGTCGGGGCGAGTCAGCATCTCGCGCACCCAGATCACACCCTCGCGGCCCTGGCTCACCGCCGCCACGCGCTCCTGCATCTCGGCGCCGATCTCGGGCGTGTCGGGGGCGCCGGCGCAGAGCACCACCTGGAGCGCCGGGTCGAGCTGCGGGATCGCGTTCACTAGATGAATAATCCCCTTCTGGCGCGTGATCCGGCCGACGAACAGCACAAAGGGGCGCTCCGGGTCGATGCCGTACTTCACCAGGGCGTCGGTGGCGGCTGTCTTACGATACTCGGCCAGATCGATGCCGTTGTAGATGACGTGGACTTTCTCCGGGGCGATCGTGAATAGGCGCAGCACGTCGTCGCGGGTCTCCTTGGAGACGGCGATCACGGCGTCGGCCTGCTCAATCGCGGTGCGCTCCATCCAGGTGCTCAGGTGGTAAGCGTTGCCAAGCTGCTCCACCTTCCAGGGGCGGAGCGGCTCCAGCGAGTGGATCGTGAGCACGTAGGGCACGCCCCAGAGCTTGCCTGCCAGCAGGCCGCCCATGTCGGTGTACCAGGTGTGGCAATGCACAATCTCGGCGTCGAGATTGTCCTTGGCCATCAGCAGGGAGCGGGCGAAGGCGTCGACGGCGCCACCAAAGCGCGGGTCGCTGCCGCGCTTCGTCTCCTCCCAGAGCGGGTAGCCGCGCACCGTAAGCTCGGGCGCATCGGAGCGCTGCTCGCCAAAGCAGCGCACCTCCACGGGCACAAGCTTCGCCAAAGCCCGGCTAAGATACTCAACATGCACGCCGGCCCCGCCGTAGACATGCGGCGGGTACTCGTTGGTAAAGAGCGCAACCTTACGCAGCTCGGCCATAGGTGCTTGCTCCTCGGCTGGTGACGACTCGTGTGGGGCAAGTATAACATGCGGGGCGCCAGCGCACATCCCCGGTGGTATAATGCACCCTATGGCGAAGCCACGTACGATCTTTATCTGTCAGCAATGCGGCTCCCAGCAGAGCCGCTGGATGGGCAAATGCCCCGACTGCGACACCTGGGACAGCCTCGTCGAGCAGATCGAGGCCAAAAGCTCCTCCACCCGCGGCAGCATCCGTGAGAGCGGCAGCGCCGGCGCGCGCCCCGTCCGCCTGCGCGATGTCCCGATCGGCGGCTTTCAGCGCCTGCCTATCTATTCCGAGGAGCTCTCCCGCGTGCTGGGCGGCGGCCTTGTCCCCGGCTCCGTCGTGCTGATCGGCGGCGAGCCTGGCACCGGTAAAAGCACGTTACTGAGCCAGGTCGCTGCCCACTTTGCCGCTAACGTCGGCGTCGCCCTCTACGTAAGCGCCGAGGAATCCGCCCAGCAGATCAAGCTGCGCGCCGAGCGCCTCGAGCTCGGCGGCGACGAGCTGTATGTCTACTCCGAGACCTCGCTTGACATTATCCTGCGCCAGATCCGCGATCTACGCCCCGGCCTCGTGATCGTCGACTCGATCCAGACCGTCTACCTCGAGGATCTCAGCAGCGCCGCCGGCAGCGTCAGCCAGGTGCGCGAGGGCGCCCTGCGCCTGATGCAGCTCGCCAAAGAGCTCGGCATCCCGATCTTCCTGGTTGGCCACGTCACCAAAGAGGGCACCATCGCCGGCCCGCGCGTGCTGGAGCATATCGTCGATGTGGTGCTCTACCTCGAGGGCGACCGCTTCCACCAGTATCGGCTGCTGCGCGGTGTGAAGAACCGCTTCGGCTCCACCAACGAGGTCGGCGTCTTCGAGATGAGCAGCGACGGCATGCGCGAGGTGCTCAACCCTTCGCAGGTCTTCCTCGCCGAGCGCAGCGTCGGCAGCCCCGGCTCCACTGTCGCCGTCACCATGGAAGGCACCCGCCCGCTGCTCGTCGAGGTGCAGGCCCTCACCTCCACCACCGGCAGCGCCCAGCCTCGCCGCACCACGAACGGCTTCGACCTCAACCGCATGCTCATGCTTGGCGCCGTGCTCACCAAGCGCGTTGGCTTGCCGCTCTTCAACCAGGATGTCTATCTCAATATTGTCGGCGGCCTGCGCATCGGCGAGCCAGCCGCCGACCTCGCCGTCTGTCTCTCGGTGGCCTCCTCGTTTCGCAATCAGCGCATCGCCTCCGACCTGGTGCTGGTGGGCGAAGTTGGCCTCTCCGGCGAGCTGCGCAGCGTGAGCCAGCTCGACCGGCGCCTCGCCGAGGCCGCCAAGCTCGGCTTCGCCCGCGCCGTCGTGCCCGCCACCGCTCAGCTCCCCGCCATCAGCGGGATCGAGCTGCTGCCTGCCCGCTCCCTCGCCGAGGTCGTGGATCTGCTCGCCCGCAAGGGCGGCCGCGACGAGCCCCATCCCGACGAGGAAGAGTGACCCTCTCCTGACAACTAACGACTGACGACTGCAAACTGTCCACTGTCCACTGATTACTGCCCTCTGCCCCTGTCCACTGTTCCCTGTTCCCTGTTCCCAGTCCCCTGTACCCTGTACCCTTTTATGAAGCTCAGCCTGAACTTCATTGTCCGTATCATCGGCATGATTGGGCTAGCCTACCTTGGCTGGTTTATCGGTCGCTCCCTCTCGCGGCCCCAGCCCGACGAGATGGAGCTCTTTGCTACGCAGCTGCTCACCCTCGCCGGGGCCGGCATCGGGCTGCTCATCGCCCCGCGCCTCACGATCGAGCCCGTCAACGAGCTGCTGCGCCGCTCACGCGGGGTGCCCCTCCCCGACCTGCTGCTCACCGGCGCAGGCGCCATGCTCGGGCTGCTCGTCGCCGTGCTGCTCGCCGTGCCGCTCGCCGCCCTGCCCCGCCCGCTCAGCCAGTATCTGCCCCTGCTCGTCGCTGGCCTCTGCGCCTACCTCGGCGCCACCATCGCCGCCACCCGCAAGCGCGAGCTCGCCGAGCTGCTCCACAGCATCCGCCCCGCCTCGCCCGCCATCACGCTGCCCGCCGCTGGCGAGCCACCGCCCGCCCCCCGCCGCCTGCTGCTCGACACCAGCGCCATTATCGACGGACGCATCGCCGCTGTGGCCCGCACCAGCTTCCTGGAGGGTAGCCTGATCGTGCCTGGCTTTGTGCTCGCCGAGCTCCAGCAGCTCGCCGACTCGTCCGACGATCTACGGCGCGGCAAGGGCCGCCGCGGCCTCGAGCTGCTCAGCGAGATGCAGCGCACCTCGCCTCTGCCGATCGAGATCGTTACCGTCGAGGTCTCTGGCGCCACCAAGGTCGACGACAAGCTCGTCGCTCTCGCCCGCGAGTACGGCTGCCCGATTGTCACCAACGACTTCAATCTCAACAAGGTCGCTGGCCTCCAGGGCGTGAAGGTCCTCAGCCTCAACCAGCTCAGCGAGGCCGTGCGCCCCCCCGTGATCCAGGACCAACGGCTCCAGGTGCTGATCCGCAACGAGGGCAACAGTCGCCAGCAGGGCGTGGGCTATCTCGACGACGGCACCCCCGTGATCGTCGAGGAGGCCCGCCACCTGATCGGCCAGACCGCCGAGGTGCTCGTCACCCGCCTCCACCAAACCCAGACCGGCCGCCTCGTGTTCGCCACCCTTGCCCCACAATAGCCGATATATGCGCGCAATCCTTCAGCGAGTGAGCGAGGCCTCAGTCGAGGTCGACGGCGTCATTGTTGGCCGCAGCGGGCCAGGGCTGCTTGTGCTGCTCGGCGTGGGCCACGGCGACGGCGAGGCCCAGGCGCGCTCGCTTGCCGAGAAGAGCGCCCGGCTGCGCATCTTCGCCGACGAGGCCGGCAAGTTCAACCACTCGCTGCTCGATAGCGCTGGCAGCGCCCTCGTGGTCTCCCAGTTCACGCTCTACGCCGACACCCGCCGTGGTCGCCGCCCCGGCTTCACAGATGCCGCCCCGCCCGAGCTCGCCGCCCCCCTGGTGGAGGCGTTCTGCGCCGCTCTGCGCGCCCTCGGCGTCCCCGTTGAAACTGGCAGCTTCGGCGCCAACATGCGCGTCGCCCTCGTCAACGACGGCCCCGTCACCATCATCCTCGACACCGCCGACAAATAGCGGGCACCGCCCACCGTCCACCGTCGCCTTTCTCGTACCTCGCCAGTGCTATAATCCGCCAGAGCATAGCGCCCGTGATTAGCGTGAAGAGGCTTCCGTGAACTGCTCCATCAAGCGCGAGGTCGATGTCTACCTCGCCATGAGCCGCGCGCGTGAGCTGGCCCAGCTGCTTGGCTTCAAGCCCGCCGACCGCACCCGCATCGAGATCGTTATCCTCGAGCTTACGCGCAACCTGCTTGCCCACGCTGGCGGCGGCAGCATCCGCGTGTTGCAGGTGGACGACCCGATCCACGGCGTCGGAATCGCGGTCGAGACGCACGACGAGGGGCCGGGTATTCCCGACATCGAGCTCGCGCTGTGCGATGGCTTCAGCACCGCCCACACGTTGGGCGCCGGCCTGCCGGGCGTGCGCCGCCTGATGGACGAGTTCAGCATCGAGTCGACGGTAGGTGTCGGTACTAGTGTGCGCGCCGTTAAGTGGATGGCCACACCGCAGCGGAGAGCGATCTATGGGCGTTAGCTGGGGCGCTGTGGTGCGGCCGAAGCACGGGCAGACCGTGAGCGGCGATATGTACGTGGTGGAGCCGTTTACCCCGCACGGGCTTCAGCTAGCTGTGATCGACGGCCTCGGCGGCGGCGTGGAGGCGGCCAAGGCCGCCCAAGGCGCGGTTGATGTGATCCGCTCTAGCCCCGCCCAGGACCCAGCCGAGCTGATCCGCCGCTCGCACGTGGCCCTCCACGCCACCCGCGGCGCCGTGCTCGCCTTACTCACCTTCAACCTTGTGGCCCGCAGCGTGAGCTTTATGGGCGTTGGCAACATCGGCATTCAGGTCTACAGCGCCCTGCCGATCAAGCCGATCTCGAAAAATGGTATTGTCGGCCACAAGCTGCCGCATCTGCTGAAGCTGGCCTATAGCTACAATTTAGGCGACACCTTCGTTCTGTATAGCGACGGCATCTCTGGCCGCTTTAGCCTCGACCCAACCTTCGATCACTCCCTCGAACCTCAGCCCCTCGCCGAGACGATCCTAAGCCGCTACGGTAAGGAGATCGACGACGCAACAGTCCTGGTGCTGCGCATCACCGAGTAGCCAATGACGAATCACAATCTCGCAGCCTGGCTTGATGCACAGCGCACTACGCTGCTCCCCACCTGGGCTGATCTGATCGCCGCGCCGCGTGGCAGCGGCGCCCAAAACGGCGCAGTCGCTACTATTGCCCCACCGCTCGTCGACGCAGGCGAGCTATATGACGCGCTTGTCGCCGCCGCCAGGGGTACACTCAAGTCCCTGGATGCGCAGCTCCATGCCCTGGCTGTCCCTGAGAGTGGCCCCCAAGGCGAGGTTACCGCAGGCCTTGCGCTCGCCCAGCAGCTGCGCCGCAGCGCCCGCGCCTTGCTTCATGCCACTGTGGGCGACCCCGCCGCCATGCTCGCGCTCGTCGATGCCCTCGATGAGCTCTTCGAGCACGTCGCCGCCGGGATCGTAGGCGCCTGGTCCATCTATACGGGTGCCCTACTGAGCGAGAGCGAGTTTCTCGCCGCCAGCTTGGACTCCGCCTCTGCCTCTGCCGACCAGCGCACGCTCCAGCTCCAAGCGCTCAACGTGATCTCGCGCCAGCTCTCCGCCATTCTGGAGGTCGATCAGCTGGTGGATCTTGTGGTGACGAACCTGCACAGCCTCACTGGCACGGCCCATGTCGCGCTCTGGCAGCCCGCCGACCACGGCCTCGGCATGGACGACGACGACGCCACACCCGTGCTTGTGGCTCGCCAGAGCGTCGGCCACGAGGTGCGCCCCGTCACCGGGATGTGTCTGGCGCTTGAGTCTGACAACGATCTGATCACCCGCGCCTTCCTGAGCGGCGCCATGCAGTTCGAGATGCAGCCCGAACCCGCAAAGCAGGGCGCCTGGCTCCAGCCAAATTGCGGCGTGCTCGCCCTGCCCATGATTGTCGGCGCGCAGACCGTGGCCGTGGCCGTGCTCCAGGACCCCGACCCGGTCAACCAGCTGCGTCTGCAGCAGGATCTGGCCCAGGGCGTGATCGGCCAGGCCGCGATCGCGCTCCAGAACGCCCGGCTCTATGCCGAGGTGCGCGAGCTGAACGTGGATCTGGAGCAGCGCGTGAATGTGCGCACCCGCGAGCTCCAAGAGGAGAAAGATCGCCTCGCCACGATCTACCTGATCTCCACCGAGGTGAGCAGCACGCTCGACCTTGACGGCCTGCTCAATGCCTCGCTCCAGATCCTCGCCGACATCACCAGGGCCGAGCACGCGTCGATTATGCTGGTGGAGCAGCCCGACGCGGACCTGCTCGTAACGCGGGCCGTGCTCGGCGTGCCGGTGAATCCCCACGGATACATCCGCTTTCCGATCGGCAGCGGCATCGCCGGGTGGGTCGCGCAGCATCGCCAGGGCCTGCTGGTAGAGGATGTCTCGCAGGATGAGCGCTGGATCAACGCGCCTGGCGACTCGGGCTCGCTGCGGCGGCGCGAGGGCGCGATGCTCGCGGTGCCCCTGCTGATGCAGAGCGAGGTGCTCGGCGTGATCACGCTCTCGCACCGCGAGAATGGCTTCTTCCACGAGGGCCATCTGCGCATGCTCACTGCCTGCGCCGGCGCGATTGCCATCGGCATCAACAATGCCAACATGTTCGAGACCCTGATGACCGAGGCCGAGCGTCGGGCCGAGCTGCTCGATCAGCAGCGCACCGAGGCCAGCAAGATCAACGCCATTCTTCAGAGCCTCAACGATGGCGTGATCGTCTGCGATCTGTATGGCGCCGTGCTCGCGGTGAACACAGCCGCCAGCACTGTGCTCCAGCGCAAGGTCGAGGATCTGGTGCTCTGGAATCTGCACGAGATTCTAGGGCGCTACCTTGGCCCGCGCGCGCCCGAGATGCCCCTGGAGCTGTTGCTGCGCCGCCCGCTTACCAACGAGAACAAGCCCCGTATCTCGCGCACGCAGCTGAAGATCGGGCTGCGCACGGTGGGCCTCACTATGGGACCGGTGCTCAAGGACGATGGCGAGCTTGTAGGTGCGCTCCTGGTGTTGCGCGATATGACGCGCGAGGTTGAGTCTGACCGCATGAAGATCGAGTTTATCGGCACGATGTCGCACGAGCTGCGCACCCCGATGACCGCGATCAAGGGCTTCACGCAGCTGCTCGCGATGGGCGGCCTTGGCCCGCTGAACGACACGCAGAAAGAGTTCGTCACGACGATTTTCAGCAACACCGAGCGCATGATCGCCCTGATCAACGATGTGCTCGACATAACGAAAATAGAGTCAGGGAGCGTGGATCTGGAATGGCGCCCGCTGCATCTGGCCGAGGCCCTGAGCGGCGTGGTGGCCGAGCTGAAGGGCCAGGTTGCCGAGCGCGGCCACGAGCTTACGCTTAGCATCCCGCCGGGGCTGCCGCTGCTACGCGGCGACGCCTTCCGGCTCCACCAGGTGCTCTACAATCTACTCTCGAACGCGGTGAAGTACACCCCGCGCGGCGGCAAAATCAGCGTGGCAGCCCACGAGGCCGTGCTAGCCGATCTGCCCGAGCGCGTGCGTGACGCGGTGAGCCAGGAGCGCCGCTACACTCAGGTGGAAGTGCGTGACACCGGCGTGGGCATCGCGTCGGAGGAGCTTACGCGCATCTTTGATCGCTTCTACCGCACCGAGAACCCCCTGAAGATCGAGGCCGGCGGCACTGGCCTGGGCCTCTCGCTGGTCAAGCCGCTCGTGCAGCTGCTCGGCGGCCAGATCTGGGTTACGAGCGAGCTTGGCGTCGGCAGTACGTTCAGCTTTATCCTGCCTGCGAGTGAGGGGCGCTAAGGGCGCGGCGCGCCCGTCGCTCGCGTGATCAGGGCTACGTCATGGTCGGCGAGGTTGCCAGAACCAGGCGGTTGAAACCGCGGCGGCAGCGCCTGCGGCCGCGCGTCGGCCTGCGCCGACGCGTCCGGACCCGCCCGCGCAGGCGGGCGCCCGGCGCAGCGCACCACCACGGCGCGCGTTCACGCGCCCGCCTGCCGACAATGACGTAGCCCTACGCCTGATGGCATAGGCCTTGCGTGAGCATCGCTATGTTATATAATATCGGAATAGTTTGCGGCTGGGCCGCCATCGCCGAGCTTGAGGAGCGAAGCGCGTTATGAAGCCACTGATCGGTATCTCCTGCGGCACCTTTCACGACCGAGCCTGGTGCCCGCCCTCGTTTGGGCATCGCAAGACCTACGTCGACGCGATCCTGCGCGCGGGCGGCGCTCCGCTGCTCATCCCCCCTGTGCAAGATGAGGAGACGCTGCGTGTGCTCTACGAGCGCCTCGACGGCGTGCTCTTCGCTGGCGGCGGCGACATCGAGCCCGTCCACTACGGCCACGACCCGCACGCCAGGCTTGGCATGATCGACGCCATGCGCGACGACGCCGAGCTGCCAATGGCCCGCTGGGCCGTGGCCGAGGGCATGCCGGTGCTCGGGATCTGCCGTGGCCTGCAGGTGCTTAACGTGGCGCTCGGCGGCACGCTCTGGCAGGATATCCCCAGCCAGATCGCCAGCGAGCTTCAGCATAACCTCTCCTACGAGCGCGAGGACTGGACCCACCTGGCCCACGAGATGCGCATCGCCCCCGACTCGCGCCTGCGCCGCCTGCTTGGCGTCGACACGATGCCGATCAACTCGCTGCACCATCAGTCGGTGCGCGAGATCGCCACGGGGCTGCGTGCTGTGGCCTGGGCACCGGATGGCGTGATTGAGGCGCTGGAGGGCACCGGCGAGCAGTTCGTGGTGGGTGTGCAGTGCCACCCCGAGGCGCTCCAGGCCAGCACCGACCCGCGCTGGCAAGCTGTCTTCGCCGCCTTTGTCCAGAGCTGTGCTCAGCCACGGCGCGTCTCTGCCATGGCGGCCTAACGCGCAATATAGCCGATAGCCGTAGCATCCAAGGAACGAAGCTGTGAAGCGTCCCATCATTGGCGTCTCCTGCATGAACGACGCTAGCGAGGGCGGCGCGGCGCTAATAGCCGTGCGCCCCACCTACTTGCGTGCCCTGGAGGCGGCCGGCGCCGTGCCCATGCTCATCCACCTTACGGACGATATGGAGGTGGTGCGCGCCCTCTACGAGCGCTGCGATGGCATTCTGCTGCCCGGCGGCGACGACGTGGACCCCTGCCACTTTGGCGAGGAGCACCACCCCCAGCTTGGCGAGGTGGACGCGCAGCGCGACGCGGTGGAGCTCGCCCTGGCCCGCTGGAGCCGTGAGGACAGCAAGCCGCTGCTGGGCATCTGCCGTGGTGTGCAGGTGCTCAACGTGGCCTTTGGCGGCACGCTCTGGCAAGATATTCCCAGCCAGCTCCCCGACACGCTCGACCACCGCTACAACACGCAGCTCAAGCAGTACGATGTAGAGGGCCACAGCCTGATGCTCGATCCCAACAGCTGGGTCGCCGAGCATCTGGCTGCGGATGATGTGCTGGCCAACACGATGCACCACCAGGCTCTGCGCGAGGTGGCCCCTGGCCTGCGCGTGGTGGGCCGTGCGCCGGATGGGGTGATCGAGGCGGTGGAGGGCACGGGCGCGCAGTTTGTGGTGGGCGTGCAGTGCCACCCCGAGCATCTCTGGCGCGAGGCCGAGCCACGCTGGCTACGCTTCTTCGAGGGCTTTGTGGCGGCGTGCCGGGCGTAATGCAAAATGCAAAATGCAAAATGCCGGGCGCACTTGCGTGCTCATGTATTTTCGGAAGGGTCATTAGGGGATTGTTACTTTGAGGCTACATGGTCTTGCAAGACTAGATTTTGGCAGCGGGGCGTCATCGACGTGTCGGACATTATGAATCTACCAACACCAACAATGCCAATTTTGCATTTTGCATTTTGCATTTTGCATTGACGATGATCGGCCTGTTTGATTCTGGGCTTGGCGGGCTCGCTGTGGCGCGGGCGCTGCGTACGCTGCTGCCTGCCCACGACTTGCTCTACCTCGCGGATAGCGCTTACTGCCCCTACGGACCCCAGCCGATCAAGCAGGTGCGCGCCCGCGCGTTGGCCTGCAGCCAGTGGCTTGTGGCGCAGGGCGCGCGGGTGGTTGTGGTGGCCTGCAACACCGCAACCTCGGCCGCGCTCGAGGAGCTACGAGCAGCGCTGCCCGTGCCTGTGGTGGGCATGGAGCCCGGCGTGAAGCCCGCAGTGGCTGCGACGCGCAGCGGCCGCGTGGCTGTGCTCGCCACCAGCGGCACCCTCGGCGGCGAGCGCTTTACCCGCCTCGTGGCGCGCTTCGCCGCCCAGATCGAGGTGCAGACAGTGGCCTGCCCTGGCATGGTGCAGCTTGTAGAGGCGGGCACGCTGGCAGGCCCCACGGCGCAGGCAGTGGTGTCTGGCTATGTGGCGCCGCTCGCCGCAGCGGGTTTCGATACGCTTGTGCTCGGCTGCACGCACTTTCCGCCGCTGCGCCCGCTGATCGCCGCAGCCGCCCCCGCCGCCACCATCATCGACACGGGGCCAGCTGTGGCCGCGCAGACGGCGCGTGTCGCGCAGCAGGCAGGCGTGCCTGCGGGCGCAGGTGCGCTGCGCTGCGCCACCACCGGCGACCCCGCGCGCGTCGCGCCAGCCCTGGCGCGCGTGTGGGGCGAGGCGCTGCCGGTGGAACGGGCATGCTGCTAGACAGTTGCCTGGGCGCCCGAGCCTTTTGGAGCACGAACGGTGCGAATAGGTGCAAACCACCGCGAACCCAGCCACGCACGTGGGGTGTTCGCGCCCTTCGCACGCGTTCGTGCGGTTCGCGGTCCAAACGGTTCGTGCGACATCACGCCGCGCACGCGCACGGACGTTCTGGGTGAGGCTATGCCCCTCGGGCGCCCCTAGCCCCTACCCGGTGGGCGGGGCGGGCGGAACGGGCTGCGGCTCCACGGGTGCGACGGGGGAGACGCCACCGTTGGCGGGGGGCGGGGCTGGCTGGCTGTCGTCGGCAGGAGGCGGCTGAGTCGCCGGGTCGGGTGTAGGCACCAGCAGCGGATCGACGGTGGGCGTGGCCTGCGGGATGGGCCGCCCATCGGGGCCGAGGTCGGCGGGATGTACCTCGAAGATATTCGGCCAGGGCTTGAATTTTGTCTCGAAGGTGCGCCGCTCGATCAGCTGGCCGCCGCGCTCGACAATGCGCGTGAACTCGATTGTCATGCCGCCGCGGGCGGTGTCGCTCTGGCGCGGGCTGCCACGCGGGCGCTTGGGCTCGGCCACATACACCGGCTGCGTGGGCGCGGGGATGCGGTCGGTGATCTCGGGGCCATTTAGCCTTACGGTGCGCCCATCGTTGGTGCCGTAGATCCGCACCTCGGCCACAGTCTTGCTCGTGTCGACAAAGGTCTGGAGCAGCAGCCAGTTGCCCGTGTCGTTGAGAAACTTGAAGTCGAGGGCGCCGGTGAAGATCGCAGCGTCCATGCCGGGGCCGTTGCCATAGTCGGCGAAGGCGTACTTATCGTACCAGCTGATGTAGAACGAGTGGCCCCAGCGCTCCGTGATCGGCAGGCCCGCCCAGAAGGCCGCGCGGAACATGGTCGTGGAGTCCTGGCAGATGCCGCCGCCCCACTCCAGCTGGGTGCGGTTCTTGATGATCGCGTAGCCCTCGACGAAGCCGTTGGAGGCGTCGATCTCGCCGATATTTTTGTTGAACGAGAACTCTTCGCCGGGGGCAAGCAGGATGCCGTTGAGCTGCTTCATGCCCGCCTGGATATTGGTGATACGATAGGCGGCCGAGCCGTTAAAGTCGCTGCGGCCCACCGAGAGCAGTTCTTTGATCCCGAGTTGGCCGAGTGTGTCGGCGGTGACGGGGGCGGGCATCTCCCGCACAGGGAGGTCGAAGCTGCGGTCGGCAACAGGTTGGGTGAAGGCGGCCAGAACAAGCTGCTCGGCCTGGGCCTCGTCTAGCCGAGTGCCCGTGGTGCCCTCGCGGGAGATCTCTAGGGCGCCGCCGTTCCAGTTGACGCGGGGGTACTCTCCCTGCACCTCGGTGGCGTCGGCGAGCGCCGCGATCTTCTCGCGCACCTGTGCCTGATCCAGTGAGATCGTGTAGGTGTCGCCTGAGGCACTGGCGACACGCTCGACGCGAATCAGATGCGCAAGATTGTCTAGGGGCCAGATGAATGGCTCCTCTACGCTGGGCACACGCAGCGTGAGCGGCCCCGCGAGGAGAGTAGCGATCTCGGCCTGGGCGGTGCGCACGGCCTCGTCGCTCAGGCGGGGCTGCAGCTCACGGGTGCGCAGAACGACCGTCTGCGGGGCGAGATCCTGCATGGCCGCCGTGATCTCCTGGAGCGTATCGCTGACGAGAATTTGCTGGCCCACGGCGGCGGGCGCCGTAGAGATCAGGGTGCCGTCCAGGCTCAGGCTGGCATCCACAGCCGCCTGCTCCACAGCGGCGCCGCGGCTCACGAGGTAGGCCTGCATAGCCGCCTGATCCACCTTGAGGTGCAGGGGTAGCTCCAGCCCATTGCGGTAGACGGCGTAGACCTCGCGGGCGTTCTCGAACATGCCGTTGCGGCGGCCGGCCGCGTAGGCGCTGCTCACAGCCTCGTCGAGCTCTAGGCTCACGCCAAGCTCGGCGAGCGTGGGCGTCCAGATTTGCTCGCCGTAGGTGAGCGTAACAGGCTGGGCAAGGAAGGGGCCGAAGCGGTCTTGCAAGCTGGCGCGGGCCGAGTCGGGGGTGAGCTCGCCCACGGCCACGCCGCGAATGCTTACGTTCGGGTAGATCTTGCCAGCGTAGCTGCGATCAACCGCGTAGAGCCCGGCGCTCACCGCGACGACGGCGAGCAGCAACAGGCCGACGAAGGCGGTCCAAAGCCAGCGGGCACGGCTGCGCGGGGCGCGTGTGCTAGGGGGGGGGCGCTGGGCGTGCTCAGGCCGGGAGCGCTCCACGGGCCAGTCCGCAGCATCGGGGACCGACGATAGCCTGTAGTTTGTTTGCTTGCTGTGACCAGCCGATGGCCCAAGGGGCGAGGAGTGCTCAACCGACACCAGGACCTCCTAAACAGCCGCAATGTGGGCGAGATGCCATAGAAACTATAGCTGCCCGAGCATACCATGTCAATGACGTTTTGCTGAAGAAGACGCCATAGCTCGCGTCCTCTTCAGCAAGGGGCGTGCCAGCTTATACGGCTTCGTGGGCGCCATTGAGGCAGCGGACGGCTGCATCGCAGAGAATTGCCACGCCCTGAGGCAGGCAGGCCTCATCGATATCGAAGCGCGGGTTGTGATGCGGGAAGTTGAAGCCCTGCGCGTCGCTGCGGGCGCCAATGAAGAAGAAGCTGCCGGGCACACGCGCCAGCACCGCCGAGAAATCCTCGCCGCCGGTAGTGCGGTAGGTGGTGTTGACCTTGTCGTCGCCGAGCACCGCAGCGACCGCCGCGTGCAGCACGGCGGTGGGGCGTGGGGCGTTCACAGTGGCATCTACGCCCATGCGCAGCTGCACCTCGGCTGTGGCGCCAAGGGTTGTGGCCATGCCCTCGCAGACCTCGCGCACGCGGCGGTGCAGGAGCTCGCGCACCTCGGGGCTGAAGCTGCGGATCGTGCCGCGCAGCTCGGCCGTCTCGGCGATCACGTTGCCGGCCTCGCCGGCGTGGAGCGCGCCAACCGTGACCACGCCTGGCTCCTCGGGGTTCACATTGCGGGCCACAATTGTCTGGAGGGCCACAACGATCTGGGCGGCCACAAGCACAGCGTCGATCGTCTGCTCGGGGTGAGCGCCGTGGCCGCCACGGCCATGGACCACAACGCGAAAGCTGTCGGAGGCGGCCATCATCGCGCCGGAGCGCACCACGGCGGTGCCGAGGTCGTGGGTAGACGAGACATGCAGGCCGAGGGCGACATCGGGGCGCGGGTTTTGGAGCAGGCCGTCGTCGATCATGGCGAAGGCGCCGCCGAGCCCCTCCTCGGCGGGCTGAAACATGAGCTTGATCGTGCCGGGGAGCTGCTCGCGATGGCGCATGAGCAGGGTGGCCACGCCGATCCCGACGGCGGTGTGGGCGTCGTGGCCGCAGGCGTGCATTACGCCGAGGGTGATGGAGCGGTAGGGGACATCGTTCTGCTCCTGGATGGGCAGGGCGTCCATGTCGAAGCGCAGCAGCACGGTGCGGTCGCCGGGGAGGCCGCCCTGGAGCAGGGCGACAACGCCAGTTTTGCCGACGCCGCGCTGCACCTCGTAGCCGAGGGCGTCGAGGCGCTCGGCCACGAGCTGCGAGGTGCGAAACTCTTGAAAGCCAAGCTCGGGGTGCATGTGCAGATCGCGGCGGAGCGCCACCAGATCGTCGCGGAGGGCCTCGGCCTCGGCCAGGAAGGGGGCGTGCATAGTGCTCTCCTCTGCATAATGGTATATTGGACAAGTCCAGTATACCAGAAAGGGCATGGGGGGCGCACAGGGGCTGCCGCCCCGCAGCCTGGCTGCTCTTGCAGGCGCTCACGGGCGGGGCGCTGCCGCCCCCGCCACCCCCGGCCCAGAAGGGACCGCCGCCGGTCCCCTCTGGACTCCCCTGCGTAAGGGGACGCTGCCCCCTTAACCCCCAAGTCCGACAGCCGCCACGTCCGAGGGCGCGTGTCGCTGCACGCCTCGGACCGCCAGCGAGCGTGGACAATCCTGGTGGCGGCGCCGCCGCCTGAGGTCTGGCGGTCCGGCTGCCCGGCAGAATTGGTTCGCTGCCAGCCCGCTTCCCCGACCCCGGCGCGGGCATGCAGCAACACGCACCCTCACCTATAACAGCTATCGAGTTTAAAAGTCCAAAAGACGCAAGTCCCCAACGCGGGGGTTCTTAGGGGGCTGGCGGCAGCCCCCTGAGGCCGGGGTGCGGGGCGGCAGCGCCCGCACGCGATCCTCGACGCAACGGAGG
>Ga0136636_10000883_pt1 | contig 16696 bp, 12 predicted proteins | sample AntDrymUQ8522106_2_FD_104653 | JGI IMG/M metagenome (GOLD analysis project Ga0136636, IMG submission 104653) | Polar desert sand microbial communities from Dry Valleys, Antarctica - metaG UQ852 (21.06) | ecosystem: Environmental > Terrestrial > Soil > Desert | place: Antarctica: Dry Valley... | reverse complement strand
TTGAATTTTTCAGACGAGTAGTATGATTTTGACATAACCGCGCTAACATTTTCGCGGGTTAAAAGTGGCCTGGACCGTGTAAGCAGGGCACGCATTTCATCTATCCAGGCTATGGCAGTCATAAGCGATCTATTCACGGCTATGTAGGGATGGGGCCTGCCAAGAATATCGGCAGCTTTAATAAAAAATTCCCTGAATGAAAGGTTTTCGGAGTTAAGCACAAAACGTTTACTGCTAATATCACTCACCATTAGTAAAATCATAGCGTCGGCTACATCCCGGACATCTACATACCCATTAACTCCCTGGGAATAGAAAGGAATAAATCTTTTTATGCTGTGAAACAGCTGATTTACTGCCCGTGGATGACATCCTGCCCCGATAATAACCGAAGGGTTAACAATTACGGCATTCAGTCCTTCTTCTATTCCGCGCCATACTTCGCGTTCGCCCCCGTATTTACTTATCGCGTAACCACTGTTGCTCCGGGAAGTCTTCCATTTTGCATTTTCATCAATCATTTCGCCTTTTTCGGCCTGGCCAAGCGAAGCAATGGAACTCACATGGCAAAGTTTCTTAATTCCGTTGTCAAGGCAGGCATTCACCACGTTTGATGTTCCTTCAATATTTACAGCCAGCATTTCCTTAAGCTGGCGTGGGTTAAACGAAACGAGAGCCGCACAATGGTAAACGTACTCTATCCCCTGCATTGCCTGCTGCAACGAAAAAGGATCAAGCACATCGCCTTCAACCCACTCAACCTGGTCGATGAGGTGCTCTTTTTCATCCGAAAGGCATTTGAATAACTTTTTGGTGTCGTATGGCTTTTTCCCCGGGCGTAACAATGCACGTACCGTATGGCCTTTGCGTGTTAGTTCGTACAAAAGGTAGGAGCCTACCAGGCCGGTTCCCCCGGTTACAAGTATCATGGTACAAAACTATGAATTTTTTGGCAGCCTGATACGGATGATCTGAGCATCATGCTTTTTGAGCCTGATGAATTATATTATCACCAAATCTCAACTAAATATGGAGGATAATAATTAGTGTTTTATAACCACAAAAGGCACCATATATCCTTGACAATAAGTATTATACAAATTATACAAAGTAGTATATTGCAAGGTCGTATATTACAAAGCAGTATATCCCGGATTGATATATTGTTTTTGTCTTCAGAGCTGTTAGTTACACTTCGCCAGCACAGCCAATCAATTGTTTTGTTAACTTTGCCGCCAAATACTGATTTTATGAATTTTGTTGACGAACTGCGCTGGCGCGGGATGATTCACGATGTAACGCCCGGCACCGCTGAGCAGCTTGAAAAAGAAATGACCACGGCTTATGTAGGCATAGACCCTACTGCCGACTCCCTGCATATCGGACACCTGGTTTCGATTATGATGCTGAAACACCTTCAGCTGGCAGGTCATAAGCCTCTGGCGCTGGTTGGCGGTGCAACTGGAATGATTGGTGATCCATCCGGCAAGAGCGAGGAACGAAACCTGCTGAGTGAGGAATTGCTTAGTCATAACCAGGATTGTATAAAAGAACAGCTGCTTAAATTCCTTGATTTTGATACTTCAAAACCTAATCATGCCGAGATCGTGAACAACTATGACTGGATGAAGGAATTTTCATTTCTCCGGTTTCTTCGCGAAGTAGGCAAGCACCTTACGGTTAATTATATGATGGCCAAAGATTCGGTGCAGAAACGTCTCGAAACCGGTCTTTCATTTACTGAATTCACATACCAGTTGGTTCAGGGATACGATTTTCTGCATCTTTACGAAAATAAAAACTGCAAGATCCAGATGGGTGGCAGCGACCAGTGGGGAAATATCCTCACCGGTACCGAGCTTATCCGTCGCAAAGCAGGCGGCGAGGCTTTTGCGGTAACTTGTCCGCTGATCACAAAAGCAGATGGCGGCAAATTCGGCAAAACCGAAAAAGGCAATATCTGGCTCGATCCCGAAAAAACCTCACCGTATGCATTTTACCAGTTCTGGCTTAATTGCAGCGATGAGGATTCAAAGAAATACATCCGCATTTTTACACTCTTCAGCCAGCAGGAAATAGAGGCGCTGGAACTTGAGCATGAGCAGGCACCCCATCTTCGTGCCCTGCAGAAAGCCATTGCCCGCGACCTGACCTTGCGTGTACACGGCCAGTCCGAATACGATCAGGCTGTAGAAGCATCCGAAATACTGTTTGGCAAGGGCACAACCGAAACACTTCGTCAACTCGATGAAAAAACTCTGTTGTGCGTTTTCGAAGGTGTTCCCCAAAGCGAAATTAGCCGCACGGAACTGGAAGCCGGAATCAGTATGGTGGATTTCCTTTCGGAGAAAACAGGTATTTTCCCGTCAAAAGGCGAAGCACGGCGAATGCTGAAAGATGGTGGCGTGCAGGTAAATAAGGAAAAGGCTCTTGAAGACTTGATTTTAACTCCGGCCAACCTGCTTAATAACAGTTATATACTTGTACAAAAAGGGAAGAAGAATTATTTCCTGGTGAAAATCATTTAAGTCAGGAAACCGGGCATCACTCCATTTCGTTTTTTGATTATAAATCCTGATGCACTCAGCTGTGTCAGGATTTTTCGTTTTATTCTGCAAAATTCTTTGTAAATGTTAATTTTCAACTGCGATAAGTTCAATAAATATTTTTTTGCTATCATTTAAAATAATTTAACTTTGATATACTTTGAAATGGGTTGGTTATTTTATTCATCATTGTTTTCCGAAACCTAATAACAACAGGTTGTAATTCTCTAAACGGAAGTATTATGAAACGTAATTCCTTGCTCATAGTCGTAATATTGCTAACAGCCGGAATCCTGAATGCCGGATATTCGCAAACATATCCTGATACTTACAAAACCGGACATTTTATTATCCACTATAATGCTGATTCGGTTCCTTTTCGCAAAGACAAATCATACATCCCTGTAAATAAGCCTTCCCAGGAAAGATTTGCCAACGGCGACCCCGATTTTATTTTCGACCCCGACGATTCCACCAGAATAATCCGGTCAGTTCCGTATTACATCATCGACATGGGGGCTAATTTCGAAAAAGCTCTTTCGGCTTGCATTACGCTGGGATTAGCATCGGCCGACAGGGAAGTTATTCATAATGATGTTTATACTATCAAAACCAGTGTAGATGTGTATGTATGCCGCCTCGATCCTGGCACTGACGGAGAAAACAATGCACGTACCGGATGGATATATATAAACCAGGACGTTGGCACTCCTATAGAAACACCAAGCCAGGCCTTAGCTCTTCAGAAAGTATGCGCGCATGAGCTGCTTCATTATGTAACTTCCAAGAGCTATAGCATATTTGCTTTGGGTTTGACGCGGGGGGTTAATTTCTGGTGGTGGGAATGCCTTGCCTCGCAGGCTGATCGGCTTGTTTTTCCGGATAACAAACCTTTCGAGGCCGAAATTTCGGCCATGGATAATAACACCGGAATACAAAACATTGTGCAGGATTCGTGGGACGTATGCAATATACAACCCAACTGGTATATCAGCAGTGCGTTTCTGAGCTACCTGATGTATTACCGGCCCGGACCAAAGGCAACTTTTGACAAAATATTTTTCTATCCTACCAAGCTTACGAATATGGCTTCCTATAACAGGAGTTCGCTCAACGACTATGTGAAAGCTGAATTAAGCTCAAATAGCCTTGGGCAGGAATACTATGATTACATGCTTTGGATGCTTGAAAAAAAGACCGGCGACTCAAAATACTTTTATCTGAAAATGGCCGAAGGAAGTGTGCCATACCTGACAACGGTTTCGTTTAAGAAACTGGATACCCAATACCAAAACACCCATGATTTGCAGGTGCCATATATGGCGCTGCGAGTGCTGAGGGTCATAAAAGCAGGGAACTCTACTGATTCACTGTTCACCATTAAAAACCTGGCTCAGGAAGGAGAATGCAAGGTGCTTGTGTTTGAATGCAAAAAGGATGAAAGGAAGCTGATGCGGATACTGGATCTCTATTCGAAAAAGGACAGTCTTAATATTGTTTTCCAGCAAGGTAAATTTACTGAAATCGGGGTTTTGAGTTATTCACAGGATAATTCATCATCGGCAAAAATTGAACTGACAAGGTATCCTAATTTCGATGGAACCTACGAAGGTAAAGTTGAGTTTAACCCGGAGAATCTTGAAAAGGTTGTTAGCAGGTATACCATTACAATTTCCGCGTTGAAGTTCGAGATTAAAGGCACCGGTGTAACCTGTGATTTTGAATTTCATAAGGAATACCCCAAAGACGGGTTTTATGCCAAAGGTGTTGCTTTAAAAGGAAGCATTGATCCCACAGGCATTGTGCACATGGTAGGACAGGTATCCGGTTTTACTTACCCGAAAGGTTCCCTGAATTGCTGCGATTTCCCAAGGGTAAAAGATGATCCGAAATGCATGAAATTCGTTCACAATCCATACTATTGGAAATTCGACGGGAAGGTTGTTGTTGAAGGTAATAAAATAACGCTCAAAGGTTATATTGCCGCGAGTATAAACCAGGTAAAGTTTGCTGCAAAAAGTGAAAAGCTTTATGCCTTTTCAACAACTAAAAAATAATCCGTTTTTTTCGCTTGGCTACTCAAAGTCAACCAGTGAATGCCATGCATTACAGCCTTTTATAAGGATGAGCTTCAGTATTGAATATCACCTTATTGAAATCCGGTTTTCGTGATTCATCAAAAAGAAGGAAGGCATATTTAAGTGTTTCAGCAAAAAAGAAACTTTCCATCGAATCGCGTTTTTCCATGGTTCGTACATCTTTCAGCGAGGCATACGCTTCGTCGGTTCGGCAGTATTTTACGAGGTTGTCGAACATGGCTTTGCCCATTTGCAGGTATTTTTCGTCATGCGTATACTGGTAAAGATAATAAGCGCCTTTGATATTCTCAGGGCGTAATGCATGAGATCCGTTATCCACTTTCATGATTTTGTAGTCCATTGATTCTGGCTCAATACCGTGCAACATCCACATGCTGTAATTCGATTTCTGAAGATCGGCCGCCCGTTTCAGGTCGTTATTCATAGCAAGGGTACCTGCAACGAAAGCATCCAATACACCATAAATGGATTCGGTCCGTTTGCCGGTGTACATATCAGCATGCCCATACACAAACCATCCGAAGTATGGTCAGCAAGGTATGTATTAGCAGCATCAATTGTGGGTATCCACATATCGCTCAATTGTTTTTCGTTGAAAAGGATTGAACCTTTAAGGATATATTCCAGGTACGAATCAATACCACCCGAAATATGGCTCGCAGAATTCCTCACTTTCCCGGTTTCAATGTTAATTCCTTCGGCTATAAGATTAATGGGTGAACGCAGTGCATACAAAGCAGTCATTGCTTTAATGGCTGTCTGGTAATACACCGGATTTCCGGTATGTTTACTCAAAGTGCCATATTCAAGAAGATAGGTTCCGATTTCTGCGGGATTGGAAACCGGTCCTGAGGTAACCCTTGTTTTCAGGTTTACAAAACGATAAGGCATTCCGGTAGGGGAATTGAAAGCTTTCATCAGCCCCTTGCCAAGGTCTTCGGCCAGCGAAAGGAAACGGCGATCGCCGCCGAGCTCATAGGCCGAAAGCAGACCGCCGAAAATGCGGATGGAGACTTCAAAATTCTGCACATCCATATCCACATCGAAGTCGAGGTCTTTAAAAATTAGATATTTTGCCTCATTGGCGTCGTTAGTTAAACCCATAAGAATCATAGTGTCGAAAGCATCCACTGGCGTCATCAGCAGTGATTTCTTATACCAGTTATGCGGTTTCAAAGTGAGTGGTTGCAGGGCATCATACCCCCAGGCATATTTTTTATAGCCGTTCCAGGCATGCAGGAATTCAGCTTTCACCTTGTCGGCCATTTCTTTTTTATTCACGGTTTGTGATTTATTGACTAAGGCAGTATTTGTTTTAAGGTTCTGCGCTTTTAATTGAAGCCCAGAAACCAAAACTATCAGCAGGCAAAAGGAAAGGATGATTAATTTCTTCATATTATTTATATTTAAGTTGGAAGATATAAAGTTGTAAGGAATCTCTATACCTTTTAATGATAATTGATATCAAATAGAGGATTCCTTCTGTCACACAGCAGAATGAATACAAGATTTCCGGATGCCAGAACCTGAAAAACGAATATCGTAATCATAATTTAAAATTCGTTCTCTGAAAATGTAAAAGTTTTTAGTTTATCTTTGCCATTGAAACACAACACCTGAGAAATGTTTAATACCAATACACACTTTAATAGCTTTAATAATTATAATCCCGTTAAGGATTAGGAAAGCTGTAGTGTGTTTGAAAAATCATATGTGAGGCTTTCCGGATCGGGAAGCCTTTTTTATTGAATGTGATAAGGTTTCATGAAATGTTTTACTTAAAAAATGAATTTTATGTGTGGAATTGTTGGAGTTTTTGACTTAAAATCGGCTTCGCAGGATCTAAGGCTGCAGGTTCTGGAAATGTCGAAAAAAATTCGTCACCGCGGGCCGGACTGGTCGGGTATTTATTGCGGCGAAAAAGCCATACTGGCTCATGAGCGGCTTTCCATCGTCGATCCGCAATCGGGAGGCCAGCCCTTGAAAAGCAAAGACGGAAAACTGATTTTATCGGTCAACGGTGAGATATACAATCATATGGATATCCGCAAAAACCTGGCACAAAACTACGAGTTTCTTACACATTCGGATTGTGAAGTAATCCTCGCCCTGTATCGCGAAAAAGGTATTGATTTTATCGAAGACCTGAGCGGAATTTTTGCTTTTGCCTTGTATGATACCGAAAACGATTGCTACCTCATTGCACGCGATTCAATCGGGGTTATTCCGCTTTATATGGGCTGGGATAAATTCGGTAACTTTTATGTTGCTTCGGAGCTGAAAGCCCTCGAAGGCACCTGCAACCGCATCGAGGAGTTTCTACCCGGACATTATCTTTACAGCAAGGACGGCGAAATGCACCAATGGTACAAACGCGATTGGGAAGACTTTGAAGCCGTTAAAAGCAACCAAAGCAATATCCACGAATTACGTACCGCTCTGGAGGAGGCCGTTCACCGCCAGATGATGTCGGATGTTCCTTACGGAGTTCTGCTCTCAGGAGGACTTGATTCGTCTGTTATTTCAGCCATTGCAAAAAAGTATGCCGCCCGTCGTATTGAATCACACGATCTGAAGGAAGCCTGGTATCCTCAGTTGCACTCATTCGCCGTTGGTTTAAAAGGCTCACCCGATCTCGCGGCAGCCAGAGTTGTGGCGGACCATATTGGTTCGGTTCATCACGAGATTGAATTTACAATACAGGAAGCCCTGGATGCATTACGCGATGTAGTATACCATCTCGAAACCTATGATGTTACAACCATCAGGGCATCGACGCCCATGTACCTGATGTCACGGGTTATCAAGTCGATGGGTATCAAGATGGTGCTCTCCGGCGAAGGTGCTGATGAGATTTTCGGAGGGTATCTTTATTTCCATAAAGCGCCTGATGCCAGATCGTTTCATGAGGAAACAGTGCGTAAACTATCGAAACTTCATTTGTATGACTGCCTGAGGGCTAACAAATCTCTTGCTGCGTGGGGTGTCGAAGGACGTGTGCCTTTCCTCGACAAGGAATTTATGGATGTAGCCATGAGGCTGAATCCGGAAGATAAAATGGCAAAAGACGGTAAAATGGAAAAATGGATACTCCGCAAAGCATTTGAAGATTATTTGCCGGCAAGCATTGCATGGCGTCAGAAAGAGCAGTTTTCGGACGGTGTCGGCTACAGTTGGATTGATACGCTGAAAGAGCTTACGGCTTCGCAGGTAAGCGACGAGCAACTGGCAAATGCAAAATTCCGTTTCCCTATCAATCCGCCAAGGGTTAAGGAAGAGTATTATTACCGTTCAATATTCTCCGAACACTTTCCTTCAGATGCAGCTGCCCAATGTGTTCCATCGGTACCTTCGGTTGCCTGCAGTACACCTGAGGCACTTGCATGGGATGCCTCATTCCGCAATCAGAATGATCCTTCGGGACGCGCAGTTAAGAGTGTTCATAACGAAGGATATAAATAAGTCCGGGCTCTTTTCAATCTCTGAAAGGAGAGGCCAGACTCAAATTTTGGGGGTACTGTCAGGTGCTTAATTGCTTTCAAGCTATCAACAAGCTAAAGCAATTGGGCACCTGACTTATTTTTTCAGATATTTTACGAAATCGGCGCCAGTTTCCGGTTTCGGGCGTTGCGACGGTGGGAAAATCGAAACACAAATGTTCAATTTGTCACATAAGTTCAATAGAATTCCCCATACTTAATTTTGCATGTATGCCCCACTCTTTGCAAAACCCTTATGATCGGTTGCCTTTCGACTCTTATTGTTGGTAGTCGGTAAATATATATAATAATAAAAATATATTGAATAACAATAAATATATATTATCTTTGCCGTTCATTAATAAACAAAAATTTATATGGCACTAAATTCAAACTCGTTTTAAAAGTCCTTAAAGCTTTGACTTGGGCAGGTTTTATTGGCATTTGCATAAAAGCAGGGGCGCTTATGATCTCTGATTGGGTAAGTATGTTTCGTAATCCAATGGGTGCAAAAAATCTTTATATGGGATTGGATTTGTCTCAATAAAAATTACACAGCAATATCGAATACTCAAAATTGGTTCTATGTATTATTTCAATAATTATTCTTCAGGCATTGATGTTCTATGTCTTGCTCAAAATTTTCAAGGATATCAATATGGTTAGTCCTTTTCACGAAACAATTGGAAAACTAATTTTAAATATGAGTTTATTGGCATTTGCAATTGGTGGTTTGAGTAAATTAACTTTAACGCTTGCCAATAGTTATTAAAGTGAAGGAATGAATTTTCCGAATTTAATTGAGCACATTGGTCTTGGTGATGCCTTCTTGTTTTTTGCAGGAATATTATTTTTTATTTCTGTACTGTATAAAAAAGGTACTGAATAAAAAAGGTATTGAATTACAAAATGAAAACGATTTAACGATTTAAGTTATGGCTATTATTGTAAACCTGGATGTTATGATGGCAAAAAGAAAAATGTCATTAAATGAATTGTCAGAAAAAGTAGGTTTAACCCTTTCTAATCTGTCAATACTAAAGACTGGAAAAGCTAAAGCAATTCGTTTTAGTACATTAGATGCAATTTGCAAAGTACTTGACTGTCAACCTGCTGATATTTTAGAGTTTAAAAGCGAATAACATATTTGTGTTGATACGTTTGAGTTCTATCTGTAAACTTGAAACCCACTACTATTTATCGTCAAAACAGAAGTATCTTTGCTCTGCCGATATTGATATGAAAGAAATCATTAAAAGTCTTGTAGCTGCTCTCTGTCTTGTAGTTCTGCCTGGCATACTTGCTTATTCAGAAGGCACCAGACAGATAATGCCGACCGCTAATGCAGGAGGGCAGTTATGTATCAACAAATACAGGAATGACTTTGCTTTTTATGATGGCTCACCGGATTTCCGGCTTAATATTTCTGTGGCAGACCTTTCGGAAGTAATAAGGTTTGGCTTTGGAAATGTTCTGAGTTCTGACCCCTCCGTCCTCTATTACAGGTTAAAAGAACCAGGTGGTGCGGTTGTTGCCGGCTCAGTTCCGGTTCCTTCGGCAGGGAAAGGCCATATTTCATCATATACTGAAGCAGTTACGGGCCCATTCCCAGGAGGGTATGATTACCTGGAATACCAGCCGGCGACAACCGGAAATTATTACCTGGAATTCTATTATTCGAATGTTAATTCTGATAATAACCGTCATTACCTTGAGTTTTTTGATATTACAGTTGTAAATGCAGCCACCAACCCGGTTGAAGGGCGCCTTTGGTCGAAAGCCTGGCAATTCTGGAGCCCCGGAAATGGAACTACGGACAACGACAGGTTTTATGGGAAAATGATGGTCCTGTCGGATGACAGTATAGTGACTCAGGTTGATTGTAATGGCTTCAGGGGCGGATCTTTTTCTTTTTCAAGCAATATGACCGGATGTTCCACCACCGGTAATCTGTTTAATGACAGGATGTCGACAACGGGGTTTAATACATATCCTCAGTACAAGGTGTTTCTAAATAATCCTGACAGTAACTTGTATCCGACACAAACAGTAACCTCCGGCATCATTTTACCTGTAACTGTTACCACGAATTGCACAACCGGCGGAGCAGAATTTGGTATCATAGTTGAAAAAGATGAAACGATAAAACTTCTTATCCAGGTGAATCCTTCTCCCGGTGCCGATCCCCAAGATGTGCAGATCATTGCCAATGTCAAGGCCAATCCTGGCGGAACAGGGTATAATTATATTACCTGGGACGGTTTAGATAATTTCGGCAAACCAGTAGCAAATGCAACTTCTCTTGATTTCTCTGTAACAAATCTCAGTGGCCTCACCCATTTGCCGATATACGATATCGAAAACAATGATTATGGATTTATAGTCAGCCAGGTGCGGCCTCCAGGTGGTAAGTTGAAAATATATTGGGATGATTCCCGGATTCCTGGAGGTACGCCCAATTCCTCAGCCGGATGTGTCAGCACAAATGGTTGCCACACCTGGAACAACGACTTTGGGAACAATAACACTATAAATTCATGGTGGTTTGTATCAGGAACTGAAATATCTTCAACTCCTTTTATCACCAAAAAATTATCCGGGACTGTAAGTCTTACCGGAAATGTTGCGCACTGTGAAGGCACAACAGACAGCCTTGTATTTTCGATCGCAGCCGAACCCAATTCATCCAGTTATGCCTGGACGTACTCAGGAACCGGTGTAAAAATCGATGCTTCAGAATTAACAGCGAAGCTGGTGTTTTCACCCGCCTCAACGCCCGGTGCCATTTCGGTTCGGGGACATAACGATATTTGCGGAAACGGACCTTTAAGCTCCTTACCTGTTCCCTTTGAACCATTGCCAAATGTAACAATTATAGCATATCCGGATATTTGCTATACTGCAACTGGTTTCGGGCTTACCGGTGGGAAACCTGAAGGCGGCACTTATTTCGTGGATGGTGCGAAGTCCGACAGCATTTATCCTTATAAAATGCCTGAAGGCGTGTATGCCATTTCCTATTTCTATTCTTCGCCGGTGGGTTGTTCAAATTCTGATTCAACCTCAGTACTTTTGTTTAATTCACCCGATTGTGAAGGAACCATATTCTTCCCTGATGCTTTTAGTCCTAACAGCGATAGCGTAAACGACAACTTCCGACCGGTGGTTAAAAATATTTTCAGTTTTACCATGCATATTTATAACCGCTGGGGACAGCTCATGTATTCCACTCAGGATGTTAACAAAGGATGGGATGGAAAATATCAGGGTGTACAATGCCCAACTGGCTCATATTCCTATGAAGCGGTATACACTCTATCCTTACGGACTGATGAGTATAAAACGAAAAAAGGGATGTTTACTCTAATCAGGTAACCATTATTTCCCAAGGCCAAGCGAACAGATTATTACTATACTTCCTCATTTGTTCGGCTATGTAGCGATTTGAACCACACGGTTTCACGTCTTCCGGCTACAACATTTGTATGTATTTCGTGGCATGAAAATCATAGTTTCGACTATAGACAAGTCAGAATATTCAGAATATTTTTGTAAGCTCTGGAAACGTATCTTTCCTCCTGTTCTTTTGTCGGGACATTTCACCACGAAAGTGATTCCTCTTAAGTATGGCCTTAGATATTATTTATAGTAGTACTTTATACCTGTTAAATAAGGCTAATGTAAATAGAATTCCCTGTAAAATTAACAAACCAATCCAAATTGATTTTTATGAAAACCCTCAGACTCCTCCCTTTTCTCGCAACCATGATGTTGCTTAATTCCTGCTCGAAAGATCTAACAGATTCTGTTCAAAAGCTTCCGGCTAGCCTTTCGGAATTAAAAGCAGCCTCAACATTCAGCTGGACTACAGGCAAAACCATTGAAGTAACAATTACCGGGCTACCCGTATCAAATCCGGTATACTCCACCCTCTCTTTAAGTCTGCACGACGGTAGTAGTTTGTACCAAAGTATGCACAATATAGATAATGATGTTACAATTCAGGTGGTTGTACCTTCAGTTGAGAAAAGCATTAAGATCCGCTTCGGAAGTAATGAATATGAACTTCCGATTGAAGGTGAAAAAGCATCATTCTCATTTATTCCTGTTTTAGCAGACTAATCATTTAAAATCTTAAGACAATGAAAAAGTTATTTTCTATAATACTCGCAAGCTTTCCTTTATTATTGCTTACAATGCTCACAACTGTAACCGTGGCTCAGGTAACACTTAACTGTGAATCCGGAAACAGGGCCATTGAACAAGGCAGTTGCTGGGGGTTTGGTGCCACTTCGTATTCCAATACGGCTAACCTTGTAATTGCAGGGGCATGGTCGGTAAAAACCAATTCACTTACTAATTTGTCTCCTTCGTCATGCTGGATAAAAACGCCCTGGATGCAGGCTGGAAATGGCAATATCACTTTTCAGGCAAGGCTCGACGGGGCCGGAAATGGTGTTACATCCAAACGTATTTTTGTAGCATATATTCCATACAACCAAACGGCAGCCTATGGCGAGGGAACACCAGTTCAGTTCTTTAGCTATGATTTTCCTGCATTTAATGTAACGACGATTAGGGCTATAAGTGTACCTATACCTGCTGAAATCCAGAATTCAAGTAATGTTTACAAATTTTGGGTCAGTTTTGCAGGAACGGGAGGCAATGAGCGGGCATATGCCGATAGTTTCATTTTCCCGGGAACATATTGGTCCGATCCATCTAATTCATGTTTGCCGAAGGTGGTTATAAAGGATGCTGATGCTGACGGTGTTGCCGATGAAAATGATAATTATCCCAACGACCCTTACAGGGCATATAATAATTACTACCCGTCGGCCAATACCTTTGGAACGCTTGCATTTGAAGATAATTGGCCCAACAAGGCTGATTTTGACCTGAACGATCTTGTAGCTGATTACAGATTGAATACTGTAACAAATGCAAGCAATAATATCGTGGAAATAATTGGGAATTTTGTAACCAGAGCCTCGGGGGCATCTTACCGCAACGGGTTTGGATTTCAACTTGATGGCATTTCGCCCGATCAGATAAAAAGCGTATCGGGCTGCCGGATCAGCGACAAGTCGGTTTTTACGATGGAAAGCAATGGACAGGAAGCAAATCAGAAGTATGCAAACTGTATAGTATTTGATGATTTTTTCAACGTGATGAAACATCCCGGAAGCGGAACAGGTATCAATACAAGCCCTGATGCCCCAAAAGTTCCATACGATACCATCACGGTAACCATCCGATTTATCGAAAAGGGCGAGTCGGCACCCGGTGGATCATTGTCAATAAAGCAATTAAATCCTGAAGCATATAATTTTTACATCGTGGTAAACCAAAAGCGGGAAATTGAAGTGCATCTTCCTGATTTCCTGCCAACAAACCTTGCAAATACAGAGCTTTTAGGAACTGGTTCCGATGACTCGAACCCAGGTAAAGGCAAGTATTACAAAACATTGAATAATCTTCCTTGGGGTATAAACATTGTACGGGGATTTGATTACCCGGTCGAGAAAGTATCCATTGATTCAGCCTATCTGCATTTTATCGATTGGGCGCGTAGTTCAGGCGAATTATACCGGGATTGGTATTCAAATCAGCCAGGGTACAGAGTGGGAAAAAGAATTTATTGAACACTCGCTGTATAAATACCGACCCGCGGTTTTGTGCCGCTTAACGGCCTGAATTCGATATAGTATTTTATATCCTTAAAATAGTACATATCAACAAGTACTTGGTAAAGATTAAAATTTTAATCAATAGCTAAAACAAGTTCAAACAATAAGAATAATGAAATCAACCCGTATATTTTTGCTTACTTCCCTTACTGCTTTATTTGGGTACTCACTCCTGTTTACTGCCTGCAAAAAAGACAATCAGGTTCCTGCCTCAGAAATTACCAGCATCAATGATCTGGTAGTAAATCCGAATTTTACTTTTCAGACAACAAACGATGTAGGGATCAAAGTTATTATGCTTGATAATAATAATGAACCTGTTTCGGGTATGCGTGTTGATATTTATACAGCTATGCCCGATAGCGGAGGCAAACGATTAGTAAGCGGTATTACTGATGTGCAAGGAGTGTTTAAATGCGACTATAAGATTGCTGCTGGTGTGAAAAACCTGGTCGTTGGCACCAATGCAATAGGTTTTGTGAAAATGCAAACCGTGGCTGTTAATAATGGTTTGCTGCAATGCACCCTTGGAGGCAAACAGATCCAAAGTTCGCTTAAAAGTTCGGATGAATATTTCTTTAAGAGTACCAATAGCATATTCAAACCCCTGGGCGCATATAATAGTCAGGGCATACCTAAATATCTTGAACCCAAAAACGATATCATTGATGCAGCCACGCTAAAGGACATTAATGCAACCCTTCCCGAAAGTGTGCCCTTGTCAGCAAGCCATCCGCAATATTTTGCTGAAACAAACGAACAGAATCTGGTGCTGAATGATGCCTGCAATGTATGGGTTACTTTTGTGAGTGAGGGTGCAGGATATATGAATGTGCTAGGTTTCTATACCTATAAAGCCAGTAATCCTCCAACTTCTGTTTCACAGATTGATACAATACACATCATTTTTCCTAATACCTCCTTCTCAGGAAGCGGTGGTGGACTTAATACCGGGAATAAAGTTCACTTAGGCCAGTTCCCAAAGGGCACCGAAATAGCGTGGGTGCTTATTTCCGATGGATTTCGCAAGGGGATAATCACTACCGGCAACTGGATGATGTATTCGGACCGGCAATTTAATCCTGAAACCAAGGATGCAATTAAACAACACTTTATCTTGTGTAACGATATAGGACGTGGTAAGTTTTTACTGGGAGTGGAGGATATTAAACGCGATAGTGGTTCGGACAATGATTTTAATGATGCTATATTCTATGTAACAGCCGATCCTATTCAGGCTGTTGATGCAAGTAATGTGCCACTGCCCGATTACAAACAGCTGGATAGCGATAAAGACGGCATTCCCGACAATTTTGATGATTATCCGAAAGATGAAACTAAGGCTTTTAACAATTACTATCCAAGTGAAAATACTTTCGGAACGCTTGCATTTGAAGACCTCTGGCCCTCAAAAGGTGACTATGATTTTAATGATATGGTTGTAGATTATAATTTTAACCAGATCACAAACGGTTTGAATAAAGTGGTTAAAGTGGAAGGGAAATGTGTGTTAAGAGCAATGGGGGCAGGATTCCAGAATGGCTTTGGATTCCAAATGCCAATAGAGCCATCACAGATTGAAAGTTTCACCGGAAGCAAGCTGAGAGGGAAAATAATCAATGTATTGTCGAATGGAACTGAAGAAGGGCAGTCGAAAGCTACGCTGATTCTGTTTGATAATGGGTTTAAAATCCTTCCGCATGTAAGCGGAACACAGACTGGCGTAAATACAACCATTGGCGATCCGTTCCAAAAACCGGATACCTTAAATATAAAAATAGTATTTACAAGGCCAGTAGCGCTAAGTCAGCTTGGGATTCCACCTTACAACCCATTTATCTTTATTAACCAGGATCGTTCACGCGAAGTGCATCTTATCAACAATCCGCCAACCGACAAGGCTAATTTAAAATTGTTCGGCACAGGCGACGATGACAGCGATCCGGGAATCGGAAGGTATTATGTTACCAGGAATAACCTTACTTGGGGACTGAATATTGTGGATAAGTTTGAATATCCCGCCGAAAAAATTCCTATCAACGAAGGATTCACAAAGTTTATTCCCTGGTGCGTTTCAGGTGGAAGTGAATATTTCGATTGGTTTACAAATAAAGCCAAGTATAGGAATGAAGATAAATTGTATCACTAAAATAAATAGATTGGCATCAAAATTGCTACTGACTGTAAAACGGATCTTTAGCAGAGCGAAAATATTATAAACTGAATTGCAATGCCTGGCTGGTAATATTTACCGATCAGGCATTTTTTATAAAGTTTCCATACCTTTAACCAGCATAGAAAATCATGACATTCCTCTTGTTGATCTGGTTTAACGCTTTCCGGCTCTTTGATCCCCGACGGCTTGCTTATGGAATTCGGAATTAATAAAATTCACTGGATTTAATATCCGTTTCCGACGTATAGTTTTAATTATGTAGTATTATACCAAAATATTTTTATCACCTCGAAAAATTTCTTTACTTTTGAAATACCTAATAGTTATCAATTTAAAGGGATAACTATTGCGATAACAACTATGTAGTTGAAATTGAAAACTATCAAAGAGGATAGGTGAACATATGTTTCGTAAAATTATTGAGTATTTAACATCCTTGTAAATGAAACCCGGAATTCAATATTTGCTTGTAACTGAGAAAAGTAAAGTTCGCCATTGGAATAAATGGTTTTATTTAATCATTTTATTTATTACATTTTTTTTAAATGCTAGCATACCTGGCTACGCCGGTAATTCAACTGCCCGGTCAGGTATTGACAGTCTGAAAAATGTGCTTACAAAACCCATCAGCCCCCGCGATAAAATCAAAACACTTTCGTCACTGGGCAAAGCATATTATAACGAATCGGATCTTGATAATGCATTA
>Ga0136636_10000880_pt1 | contig 16723 bp, 13 predicted proteins | sample AntDrymUQ8522106_2_FD_104653 | JGI IMG/M metagenome (GOLD analysis project Ga0136636, IMG submission 104653) | Polar desert sand microbial communities from Dry Valleys, Antarctica - metaG UQ852 (21.06) | ecosystem: Environmental > Terrestrial > Soil > Desert | place: Antarctica: Dry Valley... | reverse complement strand
CCAGTCCATTTTACATCGGCCTGCAGGTTGGCAACAGCAAAATCATCTTTAATAATTCCTGAATCCAAAATTTTCCCTTTAAATTTCTCAACCAATGGTAGCGCGGAAACCACAATCGCAAAAAGCGAAGCAAATGCTATCAGAGTCACATTGAGCCATTTGCGCCAACGTAATGTTCCGTTCAGCAAATCATTTATTGACACCGCTGCCACAAATGTGAGCGGAAAATAAGCCAGAGAACTATAATGTACGATCTTGGTTTTAACAATAGTAAAAAGAATAAGCACAACCCAAAACATTACCAGCATAATGCCATGAAACTGGCGCTGTTGATCCGATTGGCCATTAACCCTTCGGAACCTCATCAATGCAAATAACGAAGCAGGAAAAACACCGATAAGCAAAACAATAAAATGGTAACTCCAATGCCCGCCATGCCCTGCATCGGGGATAGTAAACAAACGTACCTGGTAAAGAATAAATTTCATCACCATATCGGCATTGCCATTCAATATTTGAGCCAGGAACCACGAACCACCAATGAGCAGCGTAAACAAAAGAAACACAGCTATATCGCTAAGCCTTATTTTATAATCAGGCAAGAATTTAAACAGGCGCGGACTTATTCCAACTAAGCGGATAAGGTCGTTAAGGTAAGCGATTCCGGCAACTAAACCAACAATAAGCAAGGCTGTTGGCCCTTTGGTAAGTATTGCCAGACCGGTAAAACCACCCCATAATGCTGAGTTTATAAATTTTGATCTGCCTGTTGATTGTTCCTCAGCCGCATTCAGTCTTACAAAGAACCAGATTGACAGGAATATAAGCAAGTTGAACCAGGGGTCAATTATTCCTGACCGAAAATAAAAATGTGGCAGAATACTTCCGGTGTACACCAATACCCAGATGAGTCCGAAACGGATATCAAAAAGCTTTTTACCAATATTAAAAATGACAAGTAACGAAAGTATTCCACATATTGCATTCGGGAAACGGGCAGCGAACTCACTGATACCAAATGCTTTCATACTTAAAACCTGTAACCAGATAAAAAGCGGTGGTTTTTCCCAAAAAGGCTTGAAATTGATCTGAACATTCAGATAATCATTACTCACTATCATTTCGCGGGCGCATTCGGCGAAATTGATTTCGTCCCAATCGAAAAGATGCACGCCCCCGGCAAACGGAATAAAAAGCAAAGCTGCAATCAATGCAATAACTACCTGTATCGGCAAACTATTAAAGGAGCTGATTTTTTTCAATGAAGTGATTTTCACCAAAAGTATAAAAACATTCGAAATAGTCAAAAATCAGCTTCAATTATGCCGATAATAAAACTCAAACGCTGCAAATGTTCAGAAATATATTCATCCTTACTTTTGTAGTTATATTTTTCTTAGATTTACGCTGTCAATCACGAAAAGTCAATTAAAAAGGAATAAGAGTTTACCTGGATCTGCAACATTTTTTGCATAATCAGTAATCATATGGATTTCAATGGCATCAGGTGAATCCTCAATAAAATCGTTTCCATTTATTTTTATGCGTCGAAACAGCTAAGTGGGATTCCTGATAACACCGATCAAAACAAAGAAATGAAAAAAAAACCACAATTCTGGGGGCACTGGCTTTACAGAATAATATATGCGTATTCGAGTATAATACACAGACTCTATTACAGGAAGATCACGGTTGTGGGACTCGAAAAAATTCCCGCAGACACACCCGTACTTTTTGCACCAAACCACCAGAATGCGCTTATGGATGCCCTTGCAGTATTGTTTGCAGCGCGCAAACCGGTTGGATTTTTAGGCCGCGCAGATATTTTTAAAAAACCTGCTATTGCAAAAACGCTTAACCTGATTAAAATCCTGCCGATATACAGGATCCGCGACGGAGTTGAAATGTTAGAGCGCAATCAGGAAGTATTCAACAATACCATCGAGGTATTAAATTCGAACACGCCAATATGTATTCTGCCCGAAGGAAACCATGAAGGGAAGAAGCAGTTACGTTCACTTAAAAAAGGAATTTTCCGTATCGCTTTTCAGGCTGAAGCCAGTACTGATTTTAAACTGAATTTGCATATTATTCCGGTCGGGATCGACTATTCCGATTATTTTAATCCCGGTTCGGATCTGATTGTCGTATTCGGGAAACCAATAAAAGTAGCCGACTATGCCACGCAATATCGTGAAAACGAGCAAAAAACAGTTCATAACCTGATGGACTTACTTGCCGAAAGTATGCGCAACGTAATGATACATATTCCGGAAGAAAATTATGAGCTTATTTACACTATAAGTGAGATTTACGAACCCAATGTTTGGGACACCTGTAATGTAAAAAGGCATCCTTTCAACAAACTCACAATACGGCAATATATAGTTCATAAAGCTACTGAGGCATTTTCGCAATATCCCGAAAAAGCTGCTGAGCTGAAACGCGAACTTATTGTTTACAATAAAACATTAAACAAAAAGGGATTAAAAGATTGCGATCTTCAGCAAAAAGCACCTCTTGGCTTGCCTGTTCTCCTTGAACTTGCCTTCACTATTTTATTGCTGCCTATGCATTTGTATGGAATGATACTGAACTATCTTCCATATAAGATACCGGTTTGGCTTGCGGCCAAAATTCTGGACAAACATTTTAAAAGTTCGGTACAATTTGGGATCAGCCTGCTGCTGTTCCCTGTATATTACCTTATTATACTTACAGCTTTTGGCATATTCACCGAAGGATCTCTGTTCATATTGTTATTTGGGCTTAGCCTGCCGGTGACAGGCCTGTTCGCATTTTACAATTACAAAAACATGCTCCTGTTAGCAGGCAAATTGAGGCTTTACGCACTTCGTCTAACAAATATCGAAGAGTATAAATCGATTTATAATGAACGAATCCATCTTATCGACCTGATAAAAACCATAATAAACAGCTAACCTATGAAAAAATCCCTACTGTTACTTTTTACTCTTTCGGGAATGATGCTTTTGCATTTGTCAGCATCAGCCCAGGAAGAAAAAGCTAAAAAAGAAGCTAAAATCCCAACCGGCTTTTCATTCGGGGCATTACCAACTATCTCGTTCGATGCAGATATGGGATTTCAGTATGGTGGACTTGTGAATCTTTACGATTATGGTGATGGATCAAAGTATCCTTCCTACAGGCAAATGATGAAAGTGGAGATTTCGCGATACACCAGGGGTTCAGGTACAAATCAATTGTTTTACGATGCAAGAAACCTCCTGCCTAATAATCTTCGCTTAATTGCTGACCTCAGTTATCTCACCGAAAAATCGCTCGATTTTTATGGGTTTAACGGGTATCAAAGCCGGTTCTCAACAGATTTTACTGATGAAGAATCAAGCGATTATATTACCCGCGTTTTTTATCGGGATTTACGAAAGATGTTCCGTTTCACTGTTGACCTTCAGGGGCCACTGGCAGGAGAAAACTTACGCTGGCTTGGAGGCATCGGCATCATGAATATGAAAGCCGGTCGTGTTGATTTTGAGGCTATTAATAAAGGGAAAGATGAAGAAGATAAACTTACTGACACCACAACGCTTTTTGATAATTATGTAAGTTGGGGCATAATTAGTGAAGCCGAAAAAGATGGCGGGAACGCAAATTTCCTTAAAGCAGGTGTTATTTACGATACACGCGACAACGAAGCCAACCCGATGAAAGGGATGTGGAGCGAAGCACTAATTACCTATGCTCCCGGATTCCTTTTTAATCCTGAATTTTCGTACGCCAAACTGGTTTTGATTCACAGACAGTATTTTACTATTCTCGAAGACCGCCTCTCATTTGTTTATCGCATTGGTTACCAAGGAACTATCGGTGGCGAGGCACCCTTTTTTATGCAACCGTATATGCTGAGTTCCTATTCCTCTATTACTAAAACAGATGGGCTCGGAGGAGCCAAAACCTTACGTGGCATCATGCGCGATCGTATTGTTGGCGATGGTATTGCTTATAGCAACCTCGAAGTACGATGGAAATTTCTTAAAACGCGCTTGGGAAAACAAAACCTGTATTTTGCACTGAATGGTTTCTCCGATTTTGGAATGGTGGTACAGCAGGTGAAATTCGATAAATCAAAAATCATTGATTCCGATCAGAAAAAATATTTTGATTTTTCGTACGAAAACGACAAAATTCATCCGAGCCTGGGAGCCGGATTGCGTATTGCACTGAATGAAAATTTTATACTTGCCATTGATTATGGTTTCGCAATGAACAAACAGGATGGCGCCAAAGGTTTATATATCAATATCGGGAATCTGTTTTAGTCCTTTCGCTGTAATCGAAAAAGCCCCGGAATGCTAACATTCAGGGGCTTTTTTATTAATAAGTCTTTGATCTTGTTTTAGAAATCGATATTGGGTTGTACGTGTAATTGCATAGTATTGAGTTCCAGTGCGAGTAAATTGCCATACCCGGGTTTATCCGTAATATAAACCCCGTTATCGAGATCAATAAAACGAAATGAATTCGAATTAATAGATTGGTGAATAAATTCGAGCGAAACCGGAACATGCCCGTGAATAATTGTTTGGTTACGTAGTTTTTTAGTATCAATCTTGTATTCGCGGATCCACATCATGGATTGGGTATCGCTGAAAATGTCATCCTTTTCGAAATTAAAACCGGCATGTACGATCAGGAAATTCCTCCATTTCAGGTAAAATTCAAGCGATTCGATCCAATCAATATATTTTTCAGGTATTTGAGTAACATCTGATGTTTCGAAACTTTTAAGTGTTTGCTCACCGCCATGCAACATCCATTCTTTAAATGTGGCCGATTTCATTCGGAACATTTTCCGCCATCCGGATTTATCTTCTTCATCGCGATACACTTTAGCCATATAATCTTCGTGATTGCCTTTAATCACAGTAGTTTTGATGCCATCATCATTCAGTTTCATGATATAGTCCAAAACTCCTTTGCTGTCGGGGCCACGATCAATTAAATCGCCAAGAAAAATAAGAGCATCATCTTTCCGCAACTCAATCAAATCGCCGATAAGGGCCCGGAGAGTAAGCAAGCAACCATGTACATCAGGAATTACCCAGGTTCTCATAATACAAATATAAAAAAACTCCCTTAACGGGAAGTAAAGGGAGCTGAGTATTCTATTTTTTCGATTTTCCCTGGTTGGCAACTTCGTCCATCAGTTTCTTGATGGTTTCCGGATCGCCAAGGAAATAATCTTTAATAAAATTCAAATCATCATCAAATTCGAAAACATAAGGAATTCCGGTAGGCAGGTTCAGGCTAACGATATCTTTATCACTGATTCCTTTAACATGTTTTATAACAGCGCGAAGACTGTTACCATGTGCAGCAACCAAAATCTGGTCGTGCTTGCGAAGCGATTCACGGATTTCATTTTCCCAGTAAGGAACCATACGGTCGACCGTATCTTTGAGCGATTCGGTAACAGGAGCTTGGTTGCCGATTGCAGCATATTTCGGATCGAGGCGTGGATTGCGCGTATCGTCGGCAGCGAGTTCAGCAGGCGGGATATCATAGCTGCGACGCCATACAAGTACCTGCTCATCGCCATATTTCTCAGCGGTTTCGGCTTTATTTAGTCCTTGCAGATTACCATAATGTTTTTCATTCAAACGCCAGCTTTTATTCACATCTATCCACAGCAGATCCATTTCTTCCAAAACAAGATTAAGTGTTTTGATAGCTCTTTTGAGGTAGGATGTGTATGCAAGGCGGAAATCAAAGCCATTTTCCTTTAACACTTTTCCTGCTTCGGAGGCTTCTTTAATGCCACGTTCCGAAAGATCAACATCTGTCCAGCCGGTAAAACGGTTTTCTTTGTTCCATGTGCTTTCGCCATGGCGAAGAAGTACTAATTTTTTCATTGCGTTATGATTATTAATGATATAAATATCTGATTGTCAGCAAAATTAAGAGTCCTAAAGTATTTTACAAATGTAGGACTTCCTGCCAATTTGCGCAACTACAATTTTAGAGATTTTAATAAAGTATGTTAAAGTTTATATTTACAAATGCCTGGCAACATTTTTATGGAAATTCTGCATCCAAAAGTATTATCCACATTCTTTCAGAAAAGCCACACATCATATCGGGAATCAAAACAGGAACCTGAATTTTAGCTTCTTCAACCCAAATTCAGCATTTGAAAATGACCAATCGACAAAGTAAATCTAATCAAGGTCATGTAAAACATTGAAAGACTTACTAAATCGGGGTTAAAACAACTTATAAAAATGCCGTGAGTAACAGTCGTTTAGTCCGATGCAACTTGACTATTACGAATGTACTATCGGTATAAATCAATACTTCGGCGCTTTCGTCTCGTCCTAATGATTAATCCGGGTTCAATATTTCTGTATTTTAGCCATTCAAATTTCAATTCGGTGAGTATAGGTTAGGAAAGTAAACATTGGAGTTTTGCCAAAAATAGGAAGCTAAGAGAGCGTTACCCAAAGGAAATCCTAAATTTAACGAATTTGATTCAACTAAGCTAAATGACAATTTATTCCGCACCATTCTGGCTCAGAGCTTTTTACCCTAAAGGTCTTATATGGAATGTGCCAACCGGTAAACGGGAGGTTTTTCTAACTTTCGATGATGGTCCTGTGCCGGAAGCTACGCCGGTAGTTCTCGAAATCCTGAAGAAATACAATATCAAAGCTACTTTTTTTTGCGTGGGCGAAAATGTGCAGAAATATCCTGAAATTTTCAACTTGCTCCTTAATGATGGTCATGCCATCGGTAATCATACTTTTCATCATGTAAAAGCATGGAAAACAGATTACATTACCTATTTATCCGAAGTTGCACAATGTCAGCAACATTTACATGGCAATCTGTTCAGGCCCCCGCACGGACAAATTACCCGGAAGCTAGCACGTGATTTACAAAAAGACTACCGGATAATCATGTGGAGCGCACTAACCGGTGATTATGATAAAAATATTTCGGTTAATCAATGCCTTGCCAATGCGGTTAAAAACACCAAACCGGGTGCTATTATCGTTTTTCACGACAGTATAAAAGCCCTTGACAGGATGAAATATACACTGCCAGAATATATTGAGTATTGTATTGCGGAAGGGTATTCTTTTGGAAGATTGTGATGAAGGGGTGAAGTTTTCGGATTTCGGATTTCGGATTGGGGAATTACTCTTGCTCCTACCTTTTCATAATAAACTTTTTGGTAACACTTCCCTCATTAAAACCTATCCGTAAAAAATACATTCCTGGTTTTAAATGCTGAATATTGATTTTAACCTGTGTATCATTCTCAACCGACGAACGGACTGTTTTCTGTTTTCCGTCCAAAGTTATGATTTCGAGTGAGTTGATTTTATCAAGATTATGTTGAACATATAAAAAATCGCTAGCCGGATTAGGCATGATTGACAGGTTTTTACCGGCAGGCAGTTCGTTAGAACCTAAAGAAACCTCATTTTTGGCTGAAATAAGCCAAAGATCCGGATCAAACTGAACGGAATCTATTATAAATCCGGGATTGACAGAAAACATTTCGCCCGAAAAAGTATGATTAAATACAAATATTGTATCCTTTTCCCCGCCAAAAAACTTAAGAGGAACCGGAAGTTCGAAAAAACTGACTGATGCATCCGACTGCTCCTGGTAAATGGTAACAGAAGTGTTGTAATCAGCTGATTGACCAACAACAACACTGTAAGTCGGGAAACCTTCACCATAATACCAGTCAGCAAAATAACCAGTCAGATCGCGTCCTGAAGCATTTTCCATATGTGCAATAAAATCCTTTGTAAACGCAAAGCCATGCCTTAGTTTCGGATCGCTGAGGTAGCTGCGGATTCCCCCGAAAAAATCCTCATCGCCAATTACCCAACGGAGCATATGTAAAATCATAGCTCCTTTGCTATACGACAATCTGGAATCAAATATCCTTCCAACATTGGTAGTATCATCGCACAACACTGAGCCGTCAGGCTGAGTACACACATAAGAAATATTGCTGTACTTCCAGATTTGCCAATAGAAATTATCGATAAACTCGTATCGCAAACCTGCGCTGTAGGTAGCAAATCCTTCGTTAAGCCATATATCCTGCCACGATCCGCAGGTTATCATATCACCAAACCACTGGTGCGCAAGTTCATGTGCGATGATATCCGGATTAAATGCATTTCTTCCAAGGAAAGTCATTGTTTGGTGTTCCATACCTCCGCCCCAGCCAAACTGTGCCTGCCCATATTTTTCCTCCCAGAAAGGATAAGGCTCAAACAATTCCTCGAAAAGTGCTATGCTTGGCAAAACAGTAGCAGCTTGAGGACGTAATTGGGTATAATCCTCCGGATAAACGTAATTCATGATTTCGAGCGTATCGCTGTCTTTAATATAATAGTCGGAAAAACGGGCATAATTGGTCGATGCGATGGCAATAAGATACGAAACAATGGGATAACGGTGCTTCCAGTGAGTTACGGTATAATTTATACCAAATGGTTTTTCGCTCATTAACACACCGTTGCTTGCAACCGAATTCCCAAGGGGCGTAATTACGTGTACATCAATAGAATCAATTTTATCGGTGAGATCGTTTTTCGAAGGCCACCAGTCGGCGGCACCGTATGGCTCCGAAAGTGTCCATAAGGCTGGTGCTCCGTTATGCAACTCTGTGCCAAAAGATCCAAAACCGGTTGTTGCCGGATTTCCATGATAAAATACAGTTACCGAGTCGATTACACCCACTGGAGAAATTTCTCCAAAATGAATGGTAATTACGTTGCCGGTATGATTTATTCCATAGGTAAAACCATGATAATAAGCTGAATCCGCCGACATGCCCGATGATAACTCAAACTGTATGTTGGTCATTATGGGTTGAGTAGGAACAAAATACGAAGTAACCGCGCCCCGTATATAAGATTCAGCAGGATCAACAAACCAGTAAAACCGGTGGTATTTCAAATCGTAATTGTTTACAATGAGTGGTTCACGGTATGTATTCAGCTTTTGATGCGAAGCTTTATCACTTTCCGAAATAAGCTCAAGATTTTGCATTACCTTCCCTTTTTGTGCTGAAAGAAAAGCAACGTTGAGTAAAAGCAAAAATAAAACCAGGATATGGCGTAGAGTTGTTCTCATAGGAGTAGCTGTAATGGTTTTGAAATGTAAAATTACTATACAGTTTTATAATTAAACATTTTAATGATATTAAAGTTGGGGAAGATGGAAGATAAAAGCATCTCCTTCGCCCCTCTCCTTATCACCCTTCTCCCCTCTCCTCGTCGCCTTGGTGCCCCTTCCACCCGATTAAAAACCTTTCTGTAAAAAGTAGTTATAATTTCCTCCCTATATTTTTCCCATCTTTGCAAAAGCAAATTCCTATATACTATGCCCCCTGGCCTGCAAAAATATTTTTACTCCTTTTTAAAGTTACTTGTCCCTTCAGCATTGGTTTTATATGCTGTTGCATGTGCTACAATTGAGTCACCCACCGGAGGACCTAAAGATATTACTCCCCCCATTATGTTGAATTCCGTGCCTAAAAACCTTTCCACCAACTTTAAGGGTGAAAGGCTGATATTGAATTTTGACGAATATATAAATCTGAAAACACCTGAAAAATTTCTGCTTATTTCGCCTCCGCTTGGCAAAGCACCCGATATAAGAGTAAAAGGACGTTCGATTATAATTAAAATGGAGGATACCTTACGTGCCAACACTACCTATAACTTTTATCTTGGTGAAGCAATTGTTGATATTACCGAAAGCAATCCTGTTCCCAATTTCAACTTTGCTTTTTCAACCGGCCCTGATATTGATTCGCTGAGCCTTTCGGGAAATGTGACGCATGCGTTTACCCGTTTGCCGGCACAAGAAGCGCTTGTTATGTTGTACACTGACTTTACCGACTCAGTGGCTATGAAACAAATCCCTGCATATGTTTCGCGGACATCAAAAAACGGAGATTTCAGGTTTAACAACCTGGCTTCGGGTAAATACCGGGCTATTGCACTTGTGGATGGCAACAGCGATTATATGTACAATCTGCCTTCCGAAACAATCGGATTTAGCTCCGATACCGTAATTCCGTATTATTCAGCTGTAAGTGTAAATGATACAAATGTGATTGAAAACAAAGCCGGCCAAATCCTGGTTTCAATTAATATGTTCCCGGAACCGGATTCGACACAACGCATACTGAAAAGTGTAATTGTTGCCAACAACAAACTATCTGTTACATTCCGTTACAGCATGAAAACACCTGAATTCCGTGCATTAAATATTCCTGATTCCCTGCCGTGGGCTGTGATTGAGTGGAATAAAAGCACGGATACGCTTAACGCCTGGCTGCTTAATAAACCTGACACATTGAAACTTCAAGTATTGACTGCAGGCACAGTTCTGGATACAGTTGAAATTGCTACAACAATGAAAGTTACGGGTAGGCCCCAACGCATTGCTACAACAAAATCGCGTCTCGCTTTCACCCCTTCGTCCAAAGGTGGCATAATAGGATACGGCAAGCCGCTTATTCTCACTTTTGCCAATCCTGTAAAAGATTACAATACCGATTCGATTGAGTTAACTATTAACTCAGCAACGGATACCACTGTGGTGAAACCGGTAGTAAAATTCACCGATAGCATACAGCGGCATTTACTCATAACACATAACTGGAATCCGGCTGAGACCTATAATCTTTATATCAGGAAAGGAACATTTACTGATATTTACAGTGATTCGTGCGATTCAACGCGGGTTGCTTTTCAAATCAGACCAATTGAAGAGTACGGCGAATTTGCTGTTACAATTAACCGGCAACAGAATGATATCCCTGTAATTATTCAATTGCTGAACGAAAAGGGGCTGGTGGTTGACGAAAAAATTGTTTCCACCGAAAAGCGAATTGATTTCGGATTCCTGGCACCGGCTAAATACGGACTGAAAGCCATTATCGATACCAATAAAAATGGCCGATGGGATACCGGGCAGTTTATAAATAAAATCCAGCCCGAAAGGGTGCTTGTGCATCCCAAATTATTTGAGGTGCGCACCAATTGGGAGCTGGAAGAAACCTGGGATTTATAGTCCGTAACAGACTATAAGTTAAAAATTGTCGAAAAATCAGTACTACTGAGCTTCGTTACATTTATTGATACAGGTAATAATATCAAGTAATGTACTGTTTTTAAGCGAATAATGAATTTGCTTACCATCACGTTTCGATGCAAGAATACCTTTGCTTTTCAGAATATTAAGATGATGTGATGCTGCAGCCTGCTCAATATGCAGAGCTTCATATATTTCAGTCACATTAAGTTTCTTGTTATTATTAAGCAATTCAATAATTGCGATACGCATAGGATGAGCCATTGCACGTAATTTGCTTGCAGCTGCTTCCAGTTTTACAATGTCGAGTTTCAAATGATCGTTCATTTTTAAAATATTTTTTTTTGCAAAAGTATAAATAAATACATTAGCAGTTCGTAAATATGTAAATTTATTCATTCGTTTTTAAAATAATATTATAAACAACTGAAAGTTAATTACATGAGAAATGTTAAATAATTCATAATTCAGGACAAACTGAACCTATCCTACCCAAACTACAAAGATATTAAAGCTACTTTCAGGCAGGCTTATCTTCAGTTAATTCAGTAAACGAAAATTTTACTCCGTCAAAAAGGCCTTTGTCGCTGATTTTCAGTTCGGGAATTACCAGCAGAGCCATAAACGAAAGTGTCATAAACGGTGCTTTCAGATTGCCGCCTAAAGCCAGGGCGCGACTGTTGATGAATTCATACTTTTCGGCAACGTTATATCCATCTTCAGCAGCCATTAAGCCAGCCACCGGCAAAGCAAGTACATCAAGTTGCTGCCCGTTGGTAACAGCAATTCCGCCTTTATTTTCGACCAGGATGTTGATAACAGTCACCATATCAGCATCATTGGTTCCGATACAAATAATATTATGGCTGTCGTGAGCAACGGTAGATGCCATTGCCCCGCGCTTCAAACCAAAGCCGTTAATAAAAGCAACAGCCGGTTTCGAAGGATTATAACGATTAATTACTGTTATTTTGAGAATATCTTTTTCTACATCGCTGATAATTTTATCATTCACTATAACAGGATTGGCAAGGAATTTCTCTGTAACAAGGTCGCCGTCGAAAGCCCTGATCACTTTCAGTTTACCTTGTAGGGAAGGGACTTCGAGCGAGTGTATATCGAGTGATTGAGCCAGAAAACAGTTTGGTGTTTCGTAACTGTACGACTGCAGAAGTGTTGCGCCCATTTCCGCAACCTGATTTCCATCGATATAGGTTTGCAATACATTGAAATCGTTAAGGGAATCCACAATAATAAAATCAGCAGCATCACCGTTTTGAAGCAATCCACACTTGAGGTTGTAATGCTTCACAGGGTTTAAGGTACAAGCCCTCAGCACAGCCATTGAATCATATCCCGACTTTAGAGCACGCTTTACAAGCAGGTTTATGTGTCCAGAAACCAGGTCGTCAGGATGCTTATCGTCACTGCAAAACATCACTTTTTCAGGATTCGTATCCAGCAACGGCATCAGGGCATCGAAATTACGGGCAGCGCTACCTTCGCGGATGAGGATATGCATACCGGCTTCAATTTTAAGGAGAGCTTCTTCAAGGTCAGTGCATTCGTGATCAGTACTGATTCCGGCAGCGGCATATTTTATTATTCCATCCTTATCCAGACCTGGTGCATGGCCATCAACCGGTTTGTTGAATTGCTTTGCAAGAGCCAGTTTCTGATGTACTTCTTCATCTCCATAAATTACTCCGGGGAAATTCATCATTTCCGATAGGTAGAGGATATCATCACGCTTAAGCAATTCACCGATCTGGATGGCATCAATTACGGCGCCTGATGATTCGAAACCGGTTGCCGGAACACATGAAGGAGCGCCGAAATGGAATTTAAACGGCGAAAGATTCCCGTTTTGTATCATAAAATCAACACCTTTCAAGCCTAAAACATTAGCAATTTCGTGCGGATCGGAAACGGTTGCCGTTGTACCATGAACTACTGCCAGCCGTGCAAATTCAGCTGGCACCAGCATGGAGCTTTCGATATGCACATGCGCATCAATTAATCCGGGAAGGATAAAATGTTTATCGGAGACTTCACAGGGAGTTACTGAAACTAATTTACCGTTTAGGACTTCGATTGTTCCTGGAAATATTGTACCGGAAACCACATCAACTATCTGACCTGAAATGAAGTATGAATTTTGCATAGCATTTTTGCGTAACATGAACCAATAGCAAAAGTAATTATTTCAACCTTGCTTTTGTTGCAATTTTGTGCTTCATTCTATTATGTCAAGAAGAAGGCATACAGATACTTCTATCTTTTTCAACAAGCTATATGAATTGCAAAAAAAGTTTTTATAATTAAGTTGACTTATAAACCGGAATCAAATCGTAGTTTAGGTTAGAGAAATACTTTTTTGAGGCCTGATAATCAGTTGTAAACCCTAACAGGAAACCTCCGCCGCCTGAACCACAAAGTTTAAGCTGAAATTTTCCTGAATCGAGCCCCCACTTCCAGGCGGGCATAAAATTTTCGGGAATCATATTGGTAAAATGTTTTAACTGAAAAGTTGAGACTTTGATGAGCGATTCGAAAAACGATCGCATATTGCCGCTCAGAATATCCGAAATGCATTGATTTACCCAGGGAATATAATCGGTTTTAAAAATATTTTCGTAATCCTTAAAACGCATCTGCTCAAGAAAATGATTTACGAGCGGACCGGTTTTCCCAATTTTTCCGGTATCGACCAGAAAAATAACTCCTTCGTTCTCAAACTTGCTGCGCGGAATTCCGGTAATGGCAATATCCTCGCGCGAATGAATAAGCAAGGGGTGTTGCAGGTAACAGTTTAATGGATCGATACCACTGCTTTTACCATGAAACAACGATTCCAGTTTTGAGAAAATCTCCCTGAGCCTGCTTATATCCTTGCCCGAAATAGATTCGGTGGCTACGATTTTATTGGTACAGTATCTATCGTAAACAGCAGCTACTAAGGCTCCGGAACTGCCAATTCCATATCCTTGCGGAATGTTCGACTCAAAATACAGTCCTTTTTCTATATCAGCTGACAGTTTTTTAAAATCAATACTACAAGGCATTTCACCCTTAGCTTCGAGTAAAAGCATGTAGTCGAGAAATTCCTTTAATTGCTTGCCCGACTGCACTGCGAATTCGTAGTCGGTATATTTATCGTCGTTAATATAACTCAACTGTCCGGTGAAATGTGTATAAGGGATGGTTAATCCTTTAGAGTTGAAAAGGATGCTGTACTCGCCGAATAACAAGACTTTGCCGTAAAAAATATCTTTTTTGCCAATCATTATATTATTTTTACATAAACCTGCTGCGTTAATATTGATAAGGTATTAAGCCGTTTTAACCGGGCCGTTACCATATAAATCATCTATACGCATATTTTGTTCATTGTTTTTTAGTAATTCTTCAACAATTAATTTGTTTACTTGTTCGAATTGATCCTCAAAATAGAGTAAATGTATATTGGGGCCTGCATCCAAAGTAAAGCAAATATGGAGTCCTTTTTCCTTACGTGCCTCCTGAATGCGGCTTATTATATAAATTGTTTCGGGTAACATCAGCATAAAAGCTGAATCGGACGTCATCATCAGGGCATGAAGTGTAAAAGCTTCGTTTTCAACAATCCGGCAAAAATTGTGTTTATCGCCGGTTTTTAATGCTTCGAGCAAATCGCTGGTATTTTTACCAGCCTGTTTAATGCGGGCTTCGGCAAACGGGTGTCCTGTCATCCGGCTATGACCTTCGGTACTTGAAACTGGTTTTTTATTCTGATTTACTATCAAAATAGTGTCGCGCAAAGTTTCAAAAACCGGATGAACTTCGGTAACAGGCACTGCAAGAAAATCCGATGATCCGGGAAGTGATTTTGATAAACCCCACATTGTAAATCCGGGAAATAACGAACGACAGGCACTTCCTGATCCTAAACGGGCAACATAAGAGGCTTTGAACCGGAATTCGCTTTCGGACAGCATTACACCACACAATTCAGCTTCAAGCGAGCATAAGCACAAAGCAAGTGCACTGAAAGCTGATGCCGATGATGCTATGCCCGCTGAATGCGGAAATGTATTATGTGTTTCGAGTTTAAGATTCACCTGCGCGAGCCATGGGAAAATATCCGTAACGGATTGCAAAAAAGTACACATCCGCTCACCGAAAGTATTGTCCTGAGAGCCTTCGAACCAGAAATCCAACGAAATATCACCATCAGCATTACGAGGAAATGCAGTAAGTTTAGTTTCGGTAACAGCTTTTGACAAAGTCATACTCAACGAAGGGTTCACAGGTAATTGCCTGCCTTTTTTACCCCAGTATTTTACCAGCGCAATATTACTGGGCGATTGCCACGAAACACTTACAGGCTCTGTTAATGCTGTTGTTAATGCGGAACCTTGGAAATCAGAATTGGTCATCTGAAAGCTGAATTTGGATGCTAAAGTACAATATCGTTGAAATTAAACCATGTTTCGAGGCTTTTACTTTTCAGGTAAGCCGGTAATAAGGTTAAATCTTCGCGCCAGGTAAGCATACAGAAATCGCCGCCCCAGGCTCCAAGGGATTTAACTTCGCCGGGTAAATCACTGAATCGGGTCTCACGCAAAGCTTTAACGCCCAATAATTCGCTGATCATGTTTTCATGTTCACATAGTATCAGTTCAAACTCTTGAAGTGTTGAAGCCCTAAGCATTCGTTCAGTCAGTTGGCTGGCTGCAGCAACAAGTGTTGAATCCGGATTGGAATTCCGGTTTTTGTAGGTTGTAATTCCTTCGGCTGAATCCTGCTTTTTCCCCTGGTACACGAAAAATATTCTATCAGTAAATGAAGGAGAAAACCAAACTGTCTCAAACTGCGGATTTCCTTCTATAAGTCTATAAATTAACGGCTTATTGCTGATTGCGCAGGCAATATCATACCCCGATCCTTTCGAAACTTCAAAGTGCAGCTTAAAAGGATCAATTCCGGCCCAACCGGCAACAGCGGCAATTAATGTGGAACTGCTTCCCAATCCCCAGTTTAAAGGATAATTTAATGTGGAAACCACATGGAAACCGGAAGATGTTTTGCAGAAAGAAGGATTTAACCTCCTGGCTGCCAGCAACAATCGCTGCGGATACATTGCTGTTTCGTGATTGCTGCTATCGGTAATCCGAAAATCAATTAAATCATATTTACCGCTAAACCAATCGGAACCATCGTGCGAATTGGATTGCCACGAAATAAAAGCTTGCCTGTTTTCGACTACCTGCAACCGCTGCCCGAACTTTAAAGGAACAGCAAGGGCTTTTGCTCCGTTGAGCACGAGGTACTCGGCAGAGAGAAGAAGTTTCGCGTTGTATAGATTGTTAAATTGCACTGTAAGTATTTAAAAAGTACGCTTACACTTGATAGTTTGTAAACATACCCGAATTATTTGCATTAAAGTCATTATTGTCCCTGTATCGTCCTGAAATTTGTTTACCGTTTTTGGTTTAAAATTTCCTTCGCTATTTTTTGTGCCCTCTGTCCTTCGGACATCTCCCCTTGCGTTTCGTCTGCGCTCAGCATGAAGGGGAGGCCCTCCTCCCCTCGCCTTGCCCCTCGCCTTGTCTCCCTCTCCATGTCT
>Ga0136636_10000879_pt1 | contig 16726 bp, 13 predicted proteins | sample AntDrymUQ8522106_2_FD_104653 | JGI IMG/M metagenome (GOLD analysis project Ga0136636, IMG submission 104653) | Polar desert sand microbial communities from Dry Valleys, Antarctica - metaG UQ852 (21.06) | ecosystem: Environmental > Terrestrial > Soil > Desert | place: Antarctica: Dry Valley... | reverse complement strand
TCCACCGTCCACCGTCAGTAGGTGAGCAGCGAGAAGATCGGGTGGGGGGCGAGCTTGGCGCGGCCGCCGAGAAAGGCGAGCTCGATCACGAAGGCGAGCTCGACGACGTTGGCGCCGGCCTGCGCGATCAGTTTGCACGCGGCGCCGATCGTGCCGCCAGTGGCGAGCAGATCGTCCACCACGAGCACGCGCGCGCCGGGCGCAAAGGCGTCGCGGTGGATCTCTAGCTTGTTGCTGCCATACTCCAGCTCGTACTCGACCTGATAGGTTTCGGCAGGCAGCTTGCCAGGCTTTCTGATCGGCACCAGGCCCACGCCTAGCTCGAGTGCGATGGGCGCGCTGAAGATAAAGCCGCGTGACTCCACGCCCACCACGGCATCGATCCCGCCGCCGCGATAGCGATCCGCCATGGCTGCGATCACCTGGGCGAAGGCGGGGCCGTTGCCTATGAGAGTCGTAATATCTTTGAACTGGATGCCTGGCAGTGGAAAGTCGGGGACGTTGCGCACGAGGGCCGCAAGATCAATGTTTGTCATGATATCCCTAGTAAAGCTGCTCTAGCTGGTCGATCAGGCCCGAAAAGCTATCCATTGCGGCCTGCACGGGGGCTGGCGTGGTCATATCTACCCCGGCGCCGCGCAGCAGCTCGATCGATGACTGTGAGGAGCCGCCTTTGAGGAAGCTCAGGTAGCGATCCACCGCCGTCTGTCCCTCGTCGATCAGCTGGCGACTCAGAGCTAGCGCAGCCGAGAGCCCGGTGGCGTACTGGTAGACATAAAAGTTGAAGTAGAAGTGCGGGATGCGCGCCCACTCGAAGCCGATCTCGTCGTCGAGGGTTACGGCGGGGCCGTGATACTTCGCCACGAGATCGTAGTAGCGCTCGGTGAGCCCATCAGCGGTGAGCGGCTCGCCGCGCTCAGACATCTCGTGCATGGTTAGCTCGAAGCTGGCGAACATCGTCTGGCGGATAATCGTGCGCCGAATGTCCTCGATCTGCTGCACAAGCAGCAGGCGGCGCAGGCTCGGGTCGTCGCGGTGCTTGAGCATATAGTCGGTAAGCAGCGCCTCGTTGAGCGTGGAGGCGACCTCGGCCACGAAGATCGTATAGCTGCCGTACGCAAAGGGCTGCGCGTTGCGCGTGAAGTAGGAGTGCATCGAGTGGCCCAGCTCGTGGGCAAGCGTGAAGGCGTCGTTCAGGCGATCCTGATAGTTCAGCAGCACGAAGGGTGGGGTGGAGTAGGAGCCGCCGCTGTAGGCGCCGCTGCGCTTGCCGACATTCTCGTACACGTCGATCCAGCGGCTATCGAAGGCCCGCTTGAGCGCCGCGCCGTAGTCGGGGCCGAGGGGCGCGAAGGCGGCTCGCATCAGCTCCGTGGCCTCCTGGTACGGCACCGTCACATCGACCTCGGGCACAGGCGAGGCGTACAGATCGTAGACGCGCAGATCGTCCAGGCCGAGCAGCTTTTTACGGATCGCCATGTAGCGGTGATTCTGCCCGATGTTCGCCTCTACCGTGGCGATCAGGTTGCGATAGACCTCAAGCGGGATCTCGTTGGGCTTGAGCGCGGCCTCGAGCGACGAGTCGTACTTGCGTAGGCGCGCCTCTAGCACATGCGAGCGCACCGCCCCGCCGAGGGCTGTGGCGATCGTGTTGCGAAAGGGCTTGAAGGCGCCGTAGTAGCCCTTGAACGCGTCTTTGCGCACGCGCCGGTCGTTGCTCTCCACGAAGCGGCCGTAGCGCGCGTGGGAGAGCTGCACCGTGTTGCCCTGCTCGTCGCTGATGCTGGGGAGCGTCAGGTCGGAGTCGGTGAGCATCTCGAACATCTCGTAGGGGGTGCGCGTCACATCGCTGAACTGCGCCATCACCTCCTCGACCTCGGCGGAGCGGATGTGGGCGCGCTGCTTGTTCAGCTTCTCCAGCTCGTAGGCGTAGATGTGCAGGCCCGCTGTGTCGCGCACCCAGGCCGCGAGCGTGGCCTCAGGGATAGTGAGGATCTCTGGGTCGATGAACGAGAGGGCGGCGGAGATGCGTGCGGCGAACGAGCCCGCGCGGTCCTGGAGCGCCTGGCCGGCGGTGTCGGTGGCGTCGGAGTCTTTGCGGTGGGCGGCGTAGACGTAGAGCGCGTACAGGCGGCGCGCCGTCTCGTCGCGCAGCGTGAGGGCGCCGAGCAGCTGCTCGGGGTCGTCGCCGAGCGTGCCCTGGAGCGCCGCGACCTCTTGTGCGCGCGCCTCGACGGCGGCGAGCTCCTGGTCCCAGGCGGCGCTATCTTCAAAGATCAGGCTCAGATCCCAGGTATGCGCAACGGGGGCCTCGGCGCGCGTGGGAACTTTTTGGGTAGCGGTGGTCATGGGGGCGGGTTCTCCTTACGGAAGTAGCAGGCGCTCAAGCCGATCAACGAAGCTGGCGAGCACGCTGAAGGCGCGGTCTAGCGGCTCGGGCGAGGTCATGTCGAGCCCGGCGAGGCGCAGGGCCTCGAGCGGGTAGAGCGAGCCGCCGGCGCTGAGGAAGCGCAGGTAGCGCCCCGTAGCGCCCGGCTCGTCGCGCAGCACGCCGTCGGCGAGGGCGTTGGCCGCCGCGATGCCGGAGGCGTACTGGTAGACATAAAAGTTCTCGTAGAGATGCGGGAACTGCGCCCAGACGATCCCATCGCGGGCGGGGTCAACGCGCATGGCAGGGCCGTAGGCGCGCTGGAAGAGCGTGTAGAGCGTGGCGCTCATGCCATCGGCGGTGAGCGCCTCGCCGGCCTCGGCCGCCTGGTGGATCTGCTGCTCGAACTGCGAGAGGATCGGCATAAGGAAGAGGTAGCGATGAAAGTTGTCGAACGTCTCATCGAGCAGCGCGAGCTCGAAGTCGCGCTCGACGCCATTGCGCAGCAGGCCGCCGCGCAGCAGGGCCTGATTGAAGTTCGAGGCCACCTCGGCCACAAACAGGGTGTAGTCAGTGTAGATGGGCGGCTGGGCGCGGTTGGTGTGCCAGCTGTGCATAGAGTGGCCAAGCTCGTGGGCGAGCGTGCTGGCGCTGCTCAGCGACTCGTTGTAGTTCATCAGGATGAAGGGCTTGGTGCCGTGGGTGCCGCTGGAGTAGGCGCCGCTGGCCTTGCCCTGGTTCGGGTAGATATCCACCCAGCGCTCGCTGGTGAGGCCGGCCCGCGAGACCTCCACATACTCCTGGCCGAGCGGCGCCATGCCGGTGCAGATCAGCTCGACGGCGCGCGTGTAGGGCATGGGCTGGGGCGGGCCGAGGGGTGCGAAAATGTCGCAGGGCTCCAGCTGCTCCAGGCCCAGGGCGCGGCGGCGCAGCTCCCAGTAGCGATGCCAGATCGGGAGGTTGCGGTTACAGGCGTCGATCACATTCTGGTAGACGGCCATGGGCACGTTGCTGGCGTGCAGGCTGGCCGCGAGGGCGCCGGGGTAGCCGCGTGCCTGGGCGCGGAACACGTCGCCCCGCACGCTACCGCCGTAGAGCGAGCCGAAACTGTTCTTAAACGCGAGGAAGCCATCCTGGTAGCTTGTCCAGGCGGAGCGGCGCAGCGCCCGATCCGGGCTCTGGAGCAGCTCGTCGACGGAGCCGCGGGCCACCTGGTGGGCCTGCCCGGCGCTGTCGGTGGCGTTGGCGAAGCGCAGATCGCCGTCGGCCAGCATGGTGTAGGCGCTGTTGGGCGCACTCAGGGGTTCGCCAGCCTGGGCGAGCAGCTGCTCCACCTCGCCGGAGCGCACGTGCGGGGCGCGGCGGCGCAGGTTGTGGAGGTAGTGCGCGTAGATGGCGAGCGCGGGCTCGGCGGCCAGCAGCGCGTCGAGGCGGGCGGGCTCGACCGCAAGCAGCTCGGGCTCGGAGAAGGCGGCGGCGGCGCTCACCCGAGTGATCGCGCCGATCGCGCGGTCGCGCAGGGCGGCGGCGGCCTGGTTGGCCGTATCCTCGTCGAAACGCATCTGGGCGTAGGAAAAGATCATGCCGACGCGGTGCTGCAGATGCTCGCCCAGCTGGAGCCACGCCAGGAGCGTGGCAGGCGACTCGCTGAGGCGCCCCTGGAAGCCCACGATTGCGGGCTGCTCGCCCTCTAGCGCGCGCAGGTCGGCCTCCCAGTTGGCCACAGTAGGGTAGATGCTCGCGAGATCCCAGGTATGCTCGGCGGGCACCTCGGCGCGCGGCGGGAGCGTAGCTGTCATGAGAAGTCCCTTTCTCGCCCGGCAGCGGCGCCAGGTTCCGGGCATTATACCCGGCGCGGGGCGGCGGTGGCAATCTACGCCGCCAGCGTGTGGCCTGCGGCGCGCAGGGCTGCGACAGCCCGCTCGAGGTCGCTCGCCCGGATCAGCACGTAGTCGGTGTCGTAGGTGGAGAGCGCAAAGAGGCTGATCGCTGCTACGGCGAGCGGCCCAGTGATGGCGTGCAAAATCCCGGTGAGCGCGAAGTCGAGCGGGCCGGCCACCACGAGCGCCCGCCAGCCGCGCTCTGCCGTGACGCCCGGCGGCACCTGCGCCTCGGCGCACACCAGCGAGAGCTCATCGGGCGTGCGGGTGAGCGACCAGAGCGGGCCTACGGCGGCCCAAGCCGGGATCGGCGATTCGGGCGGGAGTCGGCAGACGGCAAGCTGCTGGGGTAGGGCCGTAAGCTGGAGCGGGGCGCTGGTCATGGCAGGGGTCCCTCTAGGAGCGCGAGCAGCTATCCCAATAGTTTACCCTGAGTCTGGATGTGCGGCATAAGGGCTTTCAGGTATTTTTCGTGCTGTTTGGCGGGGCGTGGCGCTCCCATTGCCGTCTGGACCGCGAACGGCGCGAAATGGCACGAACGGCGCGAACGCGAACCCCCACGCACGTGGCCAGATTCGCGGTGGTTCGCACGCATTCGCGCCGTTCGCGGTCCAAAGGGCTCGGGCGCCCCGCCAAAGCCTGGGGCACGCGGCGCGTACCTCTGGTACAATAGGAGCGCTCCCACGGCACATCCAAAAGCGAGGCTTTATGACCAGCACCAACGGCTTCGAGCTGCTGCGCGACGAGCAGATCGAGGAGCTGAACACCCGCGCCAGGCTGTATCGCCACCTTAAAACTGGCGCCGAGCTGCTCTCGCTGGAGAGCGACGATGAGAATAAGTGCTTCGGCGTTACCTTTCGCACCCCTCCCAGCGACTCCACCGGCATCGCCCATATTCTTGAGCATAGCGTGCTCTGCGGCTCGCGCAAGTATCCCGTGAAGAAGCCGTTCTTCGAGCTCGTCAAAAGCTCGGTGAAGACCTTCCTCAACGCGATGACCTACCCAGATAAGACGGTCTACCCCGTTGCGTCCACCAACCTGGCCGACTTCTACAACCTTGTGGATGTCTACCTCGACTCCGTCTTCTTCCCCAGCATCACCCCGGAGACGCTGAAGCAGGAGGGCTGGCACTACGAGCTGGAGCGCAAGGGCGAGCCAGTCGCCTTCCGCGGCGTGGTCTACAACGAGATGAAGGGCGCCTACTCTTCGCCGGATGGCGTGCTCTACCGCTATGCGCAGCAGGCGCTGTTCCCCGATACGACCTACGGCGTCAGCTCTGGCGGCGACCCGAAGTATATCCCCGACCTTACGTACGATCAGTTCAAGCAGTTTCACGAGACGCTATATCATCCCTCGAACGCCCGGCTCTTCTTCTACGGCGACGACGACCCCGCGCGCCGCCTGGAGATCCTGGACGCCTGCCTAAGCCAGTTCGAGGCCCGCGAGGCGCCGTCCGAGATCGCGCTCCAGCCGCGCTTCGCCGCTCCGCGTGCCGTGGAGCAGACCTACGCCGCCCCCGCCGACGAAGGCGGGAAGAAGGGCATGGTCACGGTGCAGTGGATGGTGGGCGAGGAGCCTGAGATCGGGCGCGTGCTGGCCCTGGGCATCCTCAGCTACATCCTGGTTGGCACCTCCGCCGCACCGCTGCGCAAGGCCCTGATCGACTCGCGCCTGGGCGAGGATCTGACCGGCAGCGGCTACAACGACGGCATCCGCCAGCACACTTTCGCCGTGGGCATGAAGGGCATCGACCCGGACGACGCCCCGCAGGTAGAGCATCTGATCCTGACGACGCTCGCCCGCCTCGCCGACGACGGCATCGACTCGGAGCAGATCGTTGCGGCGCTCAACACCTTCGAGTTCTCGCTGCGCGAGAATAACACCGGCTCGTTCCCGCGCGGGCTCAGCCTGATGTTCCGCGCCCTCGACACCTGGCTCTACGAAGGCGACCCGCTGGCCCCGCTGCGCTTCGAGGCGCCGCTGGCCGCCATTCGGCAGCGCGTGGAGGGCGGCGAGCGGCTGTTCGAGACGCTGATCCGTGAGACGCTGCTGGAGAACACGCACCGCGTGCGCCTGCTGCTGCGCCCCGACCCCGCGCAGGCCGAGCGTGACGCCGCCGAGGAGCGCGCCCGCCTCGACGCCTACCAGGCCACGCTTGACGAGGCCGAGCTCGACGCCCTGATCGCCGAGACCGCGGCGCTCAAGCGCATGCAGGAGCAGCCCGACAGGCCCGAGGATCTCGCCAAGATTCCCACGCTTACGCTCAAAGATCTCGACCGCCAGAGCAAGACGCTTCCCAGCGAGGAGCGCAGCAGCGGCGGGTCGCCCTTGCTCTTCCACGACCTCTTCACGAACGGGATCGTCTACCTGGATCTGAGCTTCGACCTGCTGGCGCTGCCCACGGAGCTGCTGCCATTTGTGCCGCTCTTTGCGCGCGCGCTCACCGAGATGGGCACCGAGCACGAGGATTTTGTGCGCCTGGTGCAGCGCATCGGCCGCGACACCGGCGGCATCTACGCCTCCGCCATGACGGCCACGCACTTGCAGAGTGGCGACCCGCTCGGCCGCCTGATCCTGCGCGGCAAGGCGACCCTCGGCCAAGCCCCGGCCATGCTGGGGATTATGCGCGACATCCTGCTGAGCGTGCGCCTGGACGACCAGGAGCGCTTCCGCCAGATCGTCACGCGCGCCAAGGCCGGCCGCGAGTCGGCCCTGATCCCCAGCGGCAACGCCTACGCCCGCAAGCGTCTCACCGCCCGCTTCGACCCGGCCGAGTGGGCGGACGAGCAGATGAGCGGTATTGACGGCCTGTTCTTTGTGCGCGAGCTAGAGCGGCGCGTGGCCGAGGACTGGCCCGGCGTACTGGCCCAGCTCGACGCGGTGCGCCGCCACCTGGTGAACCGCGCCTCGCTGCTCGCCAACGTCACCTTGGACGAGGCGAGCATGCGCGAGTTCGCCCCCGCGCTGGACGACTTCGTGGCCGAGCTGCCCACGGCGGAGTACACGCCCGCCACGTGGCGTGTGGCCGAGGCCGGCCCCAACGAGGGGCTGATCATCCCGGCCAAGGTGAACTACGTGGCCAAGGGCGCCAACCTGCGGGCGCTGGGCGTGCCGGTGGGCGGGGCGAGCAGCGCCGTCTCGCGCTTCCTGAACATTAGCTACTACCTGGAGAAGATCCGCGTGCAGGGCGGGGCTTACGGCGCGGGCGGCGGCTACGACCGCTCCACCGGCATCTTTGTCTGCTCCTCGTACCGCGACCCGAACCTGCTAGGTACGCTGGATGTCTTCGACGGCACGGGCGACTTCCTGCGCGGCGCCGAGCTGGACGCAACCACCGTGGAGCGCAGCATCATCGGCACAATCGGCGACATCGACGGCTACCAGCTGCCGGACGCGAAGGGCTACACGGCGATGGTGCGCCAGATCACCGGGGTGACGGACGCGTGGCGGCAGCAGATCCGCGAGCAGCTGCTCGACGCTAGCGCCGCCGACTTCCGCGCCTTCGCCGAGGCCGCCGACGCCGCGCGCGACCACGGCAGCATCGCGGTGGTTGGCTCCGCCGAGGCGATCGAGGCCGCGAACAAAGAGCGGCCAGGGCTGCTTATGCCGGTGAAGGTGCTGTAGAACAAGGGGATAGGGGACGCTCAGCACTCAGCACTCATCAAGCCCCACCCACTCCGCCGGGCCAAGCAGCTCCAGGCCGGGGTGCGCCTCCACCTCAGGCAGCAGGGCCGCGCTCACCAGCAGCTGCTCCAGCAGCAGCGTGTTCGGGATACGCACGACGCGCGCGTTCGCAGGGTTGGCCTGGCCGCAGACCTTCACGGCGGTGGCGATGGCGTCGTGCGCGGTGGGCAGCGTGATCGGTAGGCCGCCCTTGCAGAGCCCCACCAGGCCGGCGGTAAGCACGTTCACATAGGTGGCGTGGAAATCCACCTTGCTCGCCAGCCGCGCCGTGGTGATGTCGGCGAGGCCCATGCCGTTGGCGTTGCCCTGGCTCGCCTCGGTGAGGTCGAGCACCACGATCACGTTGATCACAGGGGTGAGCATGGGCGGCTCGCCAGGGATGGGCAAACGGCCAATGATATTCGTGTCCATGCCGGTGCCGCTGATATTCTTGCCCAGCTCGTCTACCACCAGCACATCGATCTGGTGAAACGGCAGGCGCGCCATCAGCTGCTTGCTGCGCGCGAGCAGCCGCGCCTCGCCCGCGCCGCCGATCTCAGCAGGCGGCAGGGCCACAAGCTCCGTCGTCTGCTCGCGGGCGTCCTCGACGATCGCGATCCCGGCCAGCACCCGGCCGCTGTCGAGGATCACGCGCGCCATCGGCACCATCTGCTGCTTCAGGCCATAGACAGCGGTACGATGCACGGTCTCGGCGCCCTGGCGCTTGCCAAGCCCCACCGAGCAGATCTTGGCCAGGCCGCTCTCGATTGGGCCATCGAACGAGGTGTGGGTCTTCACGCGGTTGATCAGCAGCAGCGCGTCGGCCTCGGCGGCGAACTTGTCCAGAAACACCGGCGTGCCATCGGCGATGCTGCCCACCTGCACCACCTCCATCGTGGCCTGGATCGGGCAGCCGACGCTCGCCTCCGAAATGCCGAGCGAGGCGAGCAGCTTCACCTGGCCGGCCGCCGTGGCCCCGCCGTGGCTGCCCATCGCAGGCACCACAAAGGGCTCTGCGCCCGCCTCGCGTAGCCAGCCCACAGCCGCCCGCGTCACCGCCACAATATCGCGGATGCCCCGGCTGCCCGCCGTGACGGCCACGCGCATACCGGGCGTAATCGCATCGCGCAGGCCAAGGCCATCGAGCTCAGCCCGCACAGCGCCGGGAACGTCGGCGAGCGGCTGCGTATCCCAGAGCTGGCGCACGCGGTACAGCTGGGGCAGCGCGTCGTGGTTCGTAAGCGCGCCGCTGTTGAGGGTAAGCTGCATGGTAAGTGTGCATCCGCAGATTACGCAGATTACGCAGATGTGCCGCATGCTGGCCCTAAGCACCAAATGGCCCGGAAATCTGCGTAATCTACGTAATCTGCGGATAAGAAACGGCGCCTAGATTCACACAATCGACAAATAGCGCTCGATCTCCCACTGCGAGACATACGTCCGGTAGCTCTCCCACTCCTGCTGCTTGGCGTCCACGAAGCGCTCGACGACATACGGGCCAAGCGCACGCTGGATCAGCTCGTCCTCGCGCAGCGCGTCTAGGGCGGCGCCGAGCGAGAGCGGCAGCGTAGCGAGGCCGCGTGCGCGCGGATCAACGTGGAACAGATCCTCCTCGGCCGCCTCGCGCAGCGGCAGCTTGCGGCGGATGCCATCGAGGCCGGCGGCGAGCATCACGGCGTAGGCGAGGTAAGGGTTGCACGAGGGGTCGGGGCAGCGCAGCTCGATCCGGCTGCTCTGGTGGCGCCCGGCGGTGATGCGGGGCACGCGCACTAGGGCCGAGCGGTTGGTGCGGCCCCAGGAGATGTAGACCGGCGCCTCGAAGCCGGGCACCAGGCGCTTGTAGGAGTTCACGAGCGGGGCAAGGATCGCGCACATGCCGCGCGCGTGGGCGAGCAGCCCGGCGATAAAATGGCGTGCCGTGTCTGATAGGCCGTAGGGATCATTCGGGTCGGCGAAGGCGTTCTGGCCGCTCGCAAGCTCCACCAGGCTCTGGTGGACATGCATACCGTTGCCGTTCACGCTCGCGATCGGCTTGGGCATACAGGTGGCGTAGAGCCCGTTGAGCTGGGCGACAGCCTTGAGCGCCACGCGCGCGGTGACGGTGTTGTCGGCGGCGCGTACAGCCTCGGTGTGGTGCAAGTCGATCTCGTGCTGGCCGGCGGCCACCTCGTGGTGGGCCGCCTCGACGGCAATCTCGAGGCCCTGGAGCGCGCGCACCATCTGGCGGCGAATCAGCGTCGCCTGGTCGGTGGAGACATCGAAGTAGCCCGCAGTGTCGTGCGGGATCGGCGCGGGGCGGCCGTCGGGGCCGCTCTTGAACAGGAAAAACTCGATCTCTGGGGCCACGTCGAAGCGGTAGCCCGCGCTGGCCGCGTCGCGGCAGACACTCGCCAGCACATGGCGCGGATCGCCGACAAAGGGCTTGCCGTCGGGCGTGAAGATCGAGCAGATCAGGCGCGCCGTGGCCAGGCCCTCGTGCTGATCCCAGGGGATCAGCGCGTAGGTGCTGGGGTCTGGCACAAGGTACATATCGCTCTCGACCATGCGGGCGAAGCCCTCGATCGAGGAGCCGTCGAACCAGACACCGTGGCCTAGCGCGTCGGGCAGCCCAGCGACGGGGATCGTCACCGTCTTGACCATGCCGAGCACATCGGTGAACTGGAGGTTCACAAAGGCGACGCGCTGCTCTTCGGCGCGCCGCAGCAGCGCCTGGCGGGGATCGTCGCTCATGGCGGTAGAAACTCCTTCGTGCGGCAACAGATGCGTTTATTGTACCACGGGCCCAGGCCAGGCCTGGCTGTCGCATCACTGGGCTAGGGCTACGTCATGGTCGGCGGGCGGGTCCGGACGCGTGGGCGCAGGCCGACGCGCGGGCGCAGGCGGGCGCGTGAACGCGCGCCGTGGGGGCGCGGTGCGCCGAGCGCCCGCCTGCGCGGGCGGGTCCGGGCGCGTCGGCCTGCGCCGACGCGCGGGCGGGTCCGGACGCGTCGGCGCAGGCCGACGCGCGGCCGCAGGCCCTACTGCGGCGGTTTCAACCGCCGGGCTGGCAACCGCGCCGACAATGCCATAGCCTTATCCCAGGGCAGCGTGACGATTATGTCAGGCCCAGTTCCCAGAGTGCTCGTGTCGTCAGCTGAACCTGCTTGCTGCGAACGGCTCGGTCGTTCGCGGGTGCTGATCGACGCACCGTGGGGACAGGCCATCAGTCGTCCTTGGACGAACGACGCGCACGTTGGCCGAGGATACCAGCAGTTCCGCTCCACTGCCAGCCGCAACACTGACTCCTGACAGAACCCTACCGCGAGCGTCTGCTGGTTGCCACTGTGCTTGTTGACCGTGCGCCGCTCCTTGCGGAGCAGGGTGGCGTCGTCGCATCGCCGACGCTGATGGTCTTCCAGCACGGCGATCGTCAGGCCCAGGTGGTTGGCTTCATCCCCGCTGGGCTGCTCGATCTATTCGCCGACGAGATCGTGCGCGGCGCGGTGACGGGCGATATTCGCTGGAGTCCGGTTGAGGAGCGTCTTGAAGACACGGGGCTGATCCCCCTGCTCCAGCGTTGGGGCTTCACCTTCCAGCGCCAGGAGGTGCCGTGCGCGCTCACGGGCCGACCCAACCAGCAGCGCGGGCGGATCGACCTGCTGGTGTACGATCGTTCGCAGGAGCAGCCGCTGACCCGGATCGAGAGCAAACGGCAGATCAGAGGCGACCAGGAGCTTCACCAGGCGCCGGAGTTGCCGCAACAGCTGCTCCGGCAGCTTGCGCGCTAGTACACGTCGTCGGAAGTCTCTGGCCAGCCTGAACCACGAAGCGCCCGAAGACCACGAAGGAAGATAGATGCAGCGCCGCATCCTCCAGCTTATCGGACCAGCCTCCTGGCGCGCTGCGCCCCCTCCGTGCGCGCCTCGCTGTTGTCGGCGAGGCGCAGGCGCTGGAGCGCCCAGATGCGCAGGCCGCTCGCGGGGACGAGCAGCTCCTCGCGCACCACGAAGCCATAGTGCTCGTAGAGCGGCACGTTCTCCGGGGTCATCAGCGCCACGAAGGTGGCGATCAAGCTCGGCGCCGCAGTACGAAATGCCTGGCGCACCGGGGCCGTGCGCTGAGTGGCGTCGGGGAACAGGAAGCGCCACAGCGGGTCGTTCACAAAGGCTCGCGCCATCACCTCGACCGCCGCGTCCGCGTCTGCCGCCGTGAGCCGCCGCTGGAAGGATAGGTTCTCACGCGTGTGCATAGCGTATCCTAGCACAGCTTGCGCCGATACCAGGCGGGGAAACCTACCTGGAGCGCAGCCACGGGCTCAGGCCGCTCGCCCCCATGCAGCGTTCTGAACCACCACGCGGTAGCCATCCGGGTCCTCGAACGTGGCCCCGTGCTCGTCCCAGTGCGGGTTGTATGCCGGTACCGGGAGCCCTCCACTGTGCTCACACCAGGCCGTGCTTGCGCTCCTAGCCGCCTGTGCCCTCAAAGGCCGTCACCTCCTGGGCGAGCTGGAGGTTGCCGATGAGCTCTGCCGGGACCGCCTGCGAGGCACGGCCAGTCAGGGCCCGCACGGCGGCTGCGTCAAGCTTGTGCGTCCGCTCCGCCGTAAGCAGCCCGTTCGTCTCCTGCTCCGTGTCGGTCAGCTGGGTGTAGCAGAAGCCGGCAATCACGGGCGAGTCGAGGATGGCCGTCACGAGCTCCCCGTACCTGGCAAGATAGGCGTCGGTGGTGGCCACGGTGCCGTAGCCGAAGAAGGGCCGGCCGGGGTCGGGGGCGTAGCTGATGCCGCCCCACTCCGTCAGCATCACTGGCTGCCCTGCGCGCTGGCCGTGCGGCAGCAGAATGGTGCGGTAGTGGGGCTGCACCGCGCTGAAGGTGCGCTCCACAGCCTCGCTGGTTCCGTAGCGCTCGCGCAGCGTCGCCCCGTCGAGGGCGTAGTCGTGGACGCCCCAGATGTCGCCCACCAAATGCTCCCAGCCGTCGTTGCCGATCACGGGCCTAGTCGGGTCGAGGGCTTTGGTCAGATAGTAGAGCCCCTGCACATAGGCCTGTTGGGTAGGCGAGTGGGCCAGGTCGGGAACGCCCCAGCTCTCGTTGAGCGGCACCCAGGCTACAACGCATGGATGGCTGTAGTCGCGCCGCAGAACCTCCAGCCACTCGCGGGTCAGGCGCTCGATGGCCGTTGTGGAGAAGACATAGGCGTTCGCCATCTCGCCCCAGACAAGCAGGCCAAGGCGATCACACCAGTACAAGAAGCGCGGGTCTTCGACCTTCTGGTGCATGCGAACCCCGTTGAAGCCTAGCTCTTTGACGAGCTCCACTTCGCGGCGCAAGGCCGCGTCGTTGGGCGCGGCCAGGTGGCTTTCAGGCCAGTAGCCCTGGGAAAGCACCAGCCGCAGATAGAACGGCCGTCCGTTGAGCAGGAAGCGGCCGCCGTCCACGCCCACGCTGCGCAGCCCCGCGTAGCTGAGCACGCGGTCGAGCTCCTGGCCGCCGTCGCTGAGGGTAAGGGTGGCGTCTACGAGGTTGGGTGTGCGGGGCGACCAGAGCAACCCATCACGGCTCATCGCCATAGCGCCTGGCTCCAGCGCGATCTCGCGGCGCAGCTCGGCCCGCTCCATGGTCACCGTGTCGTCCGCAAGCGACACCCCGCGCAGCGACAGCTGGATGCGCAGGGTTAGTGGCCGTGGCGGCGGGGCACTCAGCTGCACCTGCAAGCCAAGGAGCCCACGCTCAAGGTCCGGCGTCCAGCGCAGCTCGGCAATGTGGGTGGGCGCCACGGGCTCGAGCCAGACAGGCTGCCAGATGCCGGTGGTGCGCTGATACCAGATGCGGTGCGGCTGCGGCTCCCAGTCCTGCTTGCCACGGGGCTGGGCTAGGTCATCGGGGCGATCCTCGGCCCGCACCACCAGCTCCTGCTCGGGCCCAGGGCGCAGGGCGCCGCTGATGTTGGCGCTGAACGGGGTGTGCCCGCCTTCGTGCTGCGCCACCAGCTGGCCGTTGACCCACACCTGTGCGCGGTAGTCCACGGCGCCGAAATGCAGCAGCAGCCCCCCGGCCCGGTCGGCGGGCTGAATGGCGACGGTGCGCCGATACCAGACGACCGGGTGAAATGCCGGGTCGGCGACGCCGCTGGCATGCGACTCGGGGGGGAAGGGCACCTGAATCGTTCGGGTGAAGCAGTCTGTGCGGCTTACCCAGCCTTCGTGGAGCCCCACGTCGTCGTCGTCGTGGGCGAACTGCCAGGGGCCACTCAGATCGATCCAGCGCTCGCGCACAAGCTGAGGACGGGGGTGGCCTTCACGGAGAGCGTTCATACCTGATCATGCTCCTTGCTTCGCCGCTCAGGATGGCAGCTGCGGGCCTCATGGTAGCATACCGCCTGGAGGACGTGGCGGGCCGCTGCCGCGCAGCATATTCAGCGTGCCCGGCAGACGGTCGCTGGCGGCGACCTCGGGGGCGACGTTCGCGCCCACAAACTGGAGCTGCACCGTTGACGACGCCGGTAGCCCGCCGCCGCCGTTAGGAGGTTGTCGGTCATCAATGGCCAGCACCACCGCGCCCGGCGTAAAGAACCACGCGCCGCCAGGACTCGCCAGCTGAAAACGAACCGCTGGGTCGAGCTGACCTACGTTGGGCGCGAAGGCCAGCGGTAGGCGTCCCTGGGTGACCGCCGCCGACTGAGTCGCGGTCGCACGACGCGCCGCACCTGCCTGGCCTGGGAGGAGCAGCAGCGTGACAAGCCCGATCGTACATAGGGTGCGCAGCGCGCGAGTGGCACCGGCGAAAGGCTGGCGGCACATGGCCGACGTGGCGTCAGGGTCGATCATCACGTCCTCGCTGCTCGGCGCCCATCTGCGCGGCTCAGGTGGCGCCGGCGGAGATCGCTGATGGCTAGGAGCTTCAGTGACTCGTTGAGCTCGTTGATCGCGATCAGCTTCTACCAGGGCGGGGTCGTCCGCCAGTGGTCGATCAGCAGAGCTATTGACGATTATTATAGCATTCAGCACCGTATGACCGGGGCGGCGTGGCGAGGGTTCGTCGCCGTACGACTGGACAGGCGGGTCGGGTGCCGGTAGGATTCGCCTATACACACGCTGCCTGAGCAGGAGCCCCGCGTGACCACCAGCGACCCGCCGATCATCTATACCATAGGCGGCAGCGGCTGATCGGGCCTGGGCGTAGGCCGCGTCTAGCTCGGCATCAGACCGCCGCGCTGGCGGTGCGCCGTCAGATAGACGAGCGGCCCGCGCAGGCAGCGGATCCTCCGCTGGCTGCCGCGCGGTACCACCACCGCAACGCCGGGCTCCAGCGCGCTCACGTCATCATCGACGTGCAGCTCCCCGCTGCCCTCGAACACAACCAGCAATACATCCAGGTCGCCGTTCACATGCGCAGGGATGCCCGCCCCAGTCGAGAGGCGTATCAGATTGGTGTTCAGCTGTTCGCAGTTGAGGCTCCAGATCGCGCCGTCGTAGCGGGCGTGCCGCAGCGCGTCCGCGACATCCACACGGTTTTCAGGAGGCAGACTCATCGCACTTCCTCGTGGGCGCCGAGGCTCCAGGGTCGCCGTCGGCGCGGTATGATGGAGAGACACATCACCGAATCATCGGGCCAGATACCAGGCTTGCGCACGTAAGGACAAAACCCATGCTACCAGCCTTGATCGATGAGCAGGCGCTCCGCCGCAGCATCGCACGCGCCGTACGCAACGCCTGCGTGCGTGTGGCCCAAGAGCAGGGTGAGGCGGCCCGGATGGATGGGCTCTGCTGGGAGGGGGCGTGGGAGGTGGCGCTCACGGCCATCGCCGCCCTCGACGTCGAGCCAATCGTCAGCAGTTGCGAGCGCAAAGGCCAAGGTGGCTGAGCACAACGGGCAAGGTCTGGGTGGGGCGGGGACGAAACAGGACGAGGCCGCTGCCGTAAAGGGGTCACGATGAAACCTCCTGGTGGAGCGCAGTACGCCACCAGGAGGTTTCGTCACGCGGGCATCAGGAGGCAGCAAGGCAGAGGGGAACAAGCCATCGAGAGGGAGGGGCGCTCTGCGCGAAGCGCTTCGTTCAACGCGCATTCCTGATACCTTACAAAGTAACCTTAAATACTTCTACAGTAATGGGGTGACAGTGAAAAGCTTTACACGAGGGTAAGATTACTCGTGATGTCATGCGCGTAGCAAGAGCCGTAATTTACCTGATGTGATAGCAGGAGGCATGTGCTATGCTTGGGGCTACCAACGCCGCTCGACCCCAAGGAAGCGCTATGACGAAGCCGCCGCGCCTGCGCCGCCTAACCTTTGCCAGCCTCGTCGCCCTCCTCGCGCTTTCGCTGCTGCCCCAGGGGCCAGTGGAGATCCTTCCCGCTGCCGCCCAGGCGGCAACCCTGTTTCAGACAACGCCGCTCAGGGTAGTCTCCAATTACGGAGACACGCTTGCCGCAGGCGACCTCGACGGCGATGGGTGGCTCGATCTCGTCATGGGGGCCGAGGTCTTTCTTAGTGAAAACCGCGCGGTCTTCAGCGCGAACCGGAGTGGAACGTACTTGGGCGTGCCAACGGTGCTAGAAGATCTCGTCTTGGCCGACATGACCGGCGACGGCGCGCTGGATATTGTGGTTGCGCTGGGCTACGCCGGGCTCTGGCTCTTTGCCAATAACGGGGCCGGGAAATTCGAGCAGGCTCCGGTCAAGCTGCGCGAAGGTACTTCCAACCAGCCGGAAGTGCAGGACAACCGGCTGGCCGTGGGCGATCTGAACGGCGACGGGCGCTTCGACGTGGTGAGCGCGCGGGCGGGCGGGATGATCTACTTCGGCAACGACCAGGGCGGCTTCACCGCGTCCCCCGC
>Ga0136636_10000878_pt1 | contig 16730 bp, 17 predicted proteins | sample AntDrymUQ8522106_2_FD_104653 | JGI IMG/M metagenome (GOLD analysis project Ga0136636, IMG submission 104653) | Polar desert sand microbial communities from Dry Valleys, Antarctica - metaG UQ852 (21.06) | ecosystem: Environmental > Terrestrial > Soil > Desert | place: Antarctica: Dry Valley... | reverse complement strand
TACCAAACAGCAGAAAACCCGATGCAAATGAACCGGTTAGGAAGTACTTCATGGCGGCCTCGTTGGAGTTAGGGTCAAACTTCTTGCTACCAGCTAGAATATACAGCGACAACGAAAGTGTTTCGATACCTACAAAAAGCATCAGCAGATTCCCAAAACCAGTCATGATAAGTCCACCCACCAGCGCAAAAAGAATCAATGCATAGATATCCTCCAACGGACGGGTTACAGGCTTATAATACACCGGAGCAAAGATAAATACCAACAAGGTAGTGAATATCAACACACTATTAAAGGCAATGCTGAAATTATCGGCAATATACATTTCGTTGTAGTAATGTATATTTTTATTCCACTCCAGCAGATGAAGCACAAATGCGAGTGGCAACCCAACGTAGATAATGGGCAGAAGTGGAGCTTTCTTTTGTATTGCACCAAAAAATAAAACAATGAGTGCAACAATGGAAATGGTTATAATGGCGTACATATATAGTTACAAGATATTTAGTTACGAGTTACAAGTCCTATAATAAAAAATTAGTTAACTGCCGACTGAAGCAATTGCAATACAAATGATGGAGAAATTCCCACCCAGAAAATACAAACTATAATCGGCACGAAAAGTAGAATCTCTCCCGTAGTCAAATCGGCAAATTTTTGAGTAGCCATAGTTTGTGGGCCGTACATGACTTGTTGATACATTTTTAGCAGATACACCGCTCCCAAAATAATGGTAAGACCTGCTATGAAGGCAATATACACATTGGATTGGAAAAGACCAAGTAAGATAAGAAATTCACCCACAAAACTATTAGTCAGTGGCAAGGCCACATTAGCCAGCACAATAATCAGAAATATCGTGGCAAAGCGTGGTGCTGCACTTGCAATACCGCCCAAATCGGCAATGATATCGGTTCCAGTTCTGATCACTATCATTTGATAGCACAGAAAAAACCCAACCACATTGACACCGTGCGAAAACATTTGTAAGATAGCTCCTTCAATGCCATAATGATTATTAGAAAGCAATCCCAAGGCAATAATTCCAACGTGCGAAAGCGATACAAAAGCAATCATCTTTTTCAGTTTGGGCTGACGGATAGCAATTATAGCTCCGTAGATAACCCCGAAAAGAATCAGCGGTAAAAATATCAACGAGCCACCCGCTACCACATCAGGACAAATAGGAAGTATAAATCGAATGATACCGTACAACCCCATTTTTAGCATAATACCTGCTAGCAACATCGATCCCTGAACGGGCGAAACGTTGTAGGTCTCTGCCTGCCATGAGTGAAACGGAAACAACGGTATTTTAATGGCAAAAGCCAGAAAGAAAGCCAGAAAGACCGGCACCTGCACTGAGTAAGGCAGTTTCAGTTGATAAAAGCTCTCGAAACTAAACGAATGCGGAGTGGTAAGTGTGTATAAATAAAGAATCGCAATAAGCATGGCAAAACTTCCAACTACCGTATAAATCAGAAACTTTACACTGATTTTTTTACGGTTATCGCCACCCCAAATAGCTGTAATCAAGAAGATAGGCATTAGGGCAAGCTCCCAGAAGATATAAAAAAGAATCATTTCCGAAGCCGTAAAAACCCCGATCAAAGCCATTTGCATCAAGAGAATGAGCGCATAGAAATTATGGTTCCTCACTTCACGGTTATTATTGGAAGCAATGATAATGGGAACTAACAGAGCTGTTAGCATAACCATTACCAGAGATATAGCATCGATATAGATAATAATATCAATATCTAACAGTTGCTTTAAATTCAGACTAAGGTTAAGAATTTTATTGTCGGCAAATGTAAAAGCATAGCCCGCCACCAACGCCACGGCAAATTCTACCAACGAAGCTATCAGTGCAAAATCTCTACTATGTTTTCCAAGTTTTCCTGTGAATAAAAGCAATGACGCAAGTAAAGGCAGGACAAGTAAAAGTACAATAATCATCTCTTTTATAGTATTATATTAAAAAATAGAATGGCAATAACACAGAACACCATAATCACTAAGTAAAATCCCACATTCCCTGTTTGTAACAATCGTAATCTTTTGCCAACAAACAGCGTTCCGTTACCAACAGCATTTACAAAGCCGTTGATAATGCTTTGATCTACTGTTTGACGGAAGAAATCGGAAAGAAAACCAATCGGTTTTACAATCAGAAAATCGTATATATCATCGAAGTAGAACTTATCCGCCAATACCTTTTGTATTCCGGTAGCAGGAGTCAATTCTTTGGAATTCACAAAGCGGTTGTAGCTATAGAAAACCAATAACGCTATAATAAACATTGGGATAAGTAAAATAAGCCACTCGGTCTGCACCGATAAAGCATGTTCCGATACAGTCTGCAATCCATTGGCTTTCGCAAATACAGGCGTCAGAAAATTATCAAATCCTTGAGTTTCGGAGAACAACTTCGGTAACTGAACAAATCCCGCAACAATGGATAATATAGCCAATATAGCCATCGGGTACAACATCACTTTAGGTGATTCGTGAACCGAATGTGCAGGTTTAAAATCTTTACTTGCTGGTTTGAAAAATACGACAAATAGTAACCGGAACATATAAATGGTCGTCAATAAGGAGACAAATGTCGCAAAAACACCCATTGCCATTCCATGCTCATAAGCCGCTGTTAGAATTACTTCTTTAGAAAAGAAGCCTGCAAAGGGTGGAATACCCGAAATAGCAATCGTTCCAACAACCATCAAAGCGAACGTAAAAGGAATCTTAGAGCGCAAACCACCCATTTTGCGAATATCTTGTTCGCCACTCAAGGCATGAATAACGCTCCCGGCAGCAAGAAAAAGCAAAGCTTTGAAAAATGCATGTGTCGTTAGGTGGAACATAGCTCCAGAGAACGAACCCAATCCCAAAGCCATAAACAAAAAGCCAAGTTGACTAACGGTTGAATAAGCTAGTATTTTTTTAATATCATTTTGATAAATTGCAATCAAACCACCCACTAAAGCGGTGACCGCACCCACCACCAAAATGATATTCATGGTCAGCGGCGAAAGAACAAACAGAACACCGGAACGAGCAATTAAATAAATACCTGCTGTAACCATGGTAGCAGCGTGTATCAATGCCGAAACAGGTGTTGGGCCTGCCATAGCATCGGGCAACCAGGTAAACAAGGGTATTTGTGCACTCTTACCCATCGCTCCTACAAATAAAAACAGAGTGATAATTGTTAGAGTGATATTGCCTGAAGGCATAAGGCTTGCTATTTCGGCAATCTCACTAATGGATAATGTTTTGAACGTACTAAAGAGTAAGAAAATACCTAGCAGGAAGCCAAGGTCGCCAATACGATTCATGATAAAGGCTTTCTTGGCTGCATTGTTGTTGGCATGGTCTTTATACCAAAAGCCGATAAGTAAATAAGAACTCAGACCTACACCCTCCCAACCGATAAATAGCATCAAATAATCAGAACCCAATACAAGTATGAGCATAAATAAAATAAACAGGTTCAAGTAGGCGAAGAATCTGTTTACACTTTCATCGTACTTCATATACCCAATGGAGTAAACATGAATTAGTAGCCCTACCCCGTTTACTATCATCAACATAAGCGCCGATAGGCGGTCGATAGTCAATGCAAAAGGAATAGAAATATCGGCAAATTTTATCCAGTCGAACAAAGAAACTTCCAGCACCTGATGCGAGGTAGTAATATATCTAAAAAGGAATGATGACAAAACGAGGTTGATAAAAATAACTCCCGAGGCGAGTATCCCCGACAGCTGTCGGTTCATCTGCCTTTGAAACAAACCGATGGTCAGAAATCCAAGCAGTGGAAAAACGAGTAATAATATTGAAATAAGTTGCATATATGTAGTTTAAAATAGCCCCGAAGTCACCGTCAGTTGGCGGAGGACTTTAAGATCAGATCCTAATTATGAATTGTGCATTATGAATTCTTTTCATTACCATTTTAATCTGTCCAGTTTGTATATATCGATAGAATGTGTGGATCGATAAACGACCACCAATAATGCTAGCCCGATAGCCACTTCGGCGGCGGCTACTACCATAATAAAAAACACAAATATTTGTCCGGCTGGATCATTACGATAAGCCGAAAAGGCTGCCAGCAATAAATTTGCTGAGTTGAGCATCAATTCCACCGACATAAAAATAACCAAGGCATTACGTTTAGCCAACACACCGATTACGCCAATAGAAAACAAAGCCGAACAAAACAGTATATAATATTGAAGTGGAATGACTTGTAATTGAGCAATTGAATTTTCCATAGTTCTAATTTTTATCTTTTTTACCTAACATTACTGCTCCAACCATGGCCGATAGAAACAAAATTGACGAGAGTTCAAAAGGCATAATATAGTCGCTGTACAATATCTTACCCAGATTCTTCACCAAGCCAATCTGTGTCATTTCGGGATTTCCAACAGTGCTAACATCAAACGATTTTAGTGTTCCAATCAATACCAGAAAAATCATTCCACCCGCAATGATAGACACGAATTTCATAAGTGTAGATTTAGGAAACTCGCCCTCTATATTCAGATTAAGAAGCATTACCGTAAATAAAAACAGTACCATAATAGCACCTGCATACACTATGATATGCACAACAGCCAAAAACTGAGCATTCAATAAAATGTAGTGCCCCGCCAAAGTGAAAAACGTAAGCGTGAGGTACAGTACGCTGTGAATCGGCTTCTTGGACAGAAGAACCATCATGGCCGAAATGAGCGCAACTGCACTTAAAAAGAAAAAAAGATAGTGAGATAACATAGCCTATTATTTATTATGCGATTTTGTCTTATCTTGTTTAAATGCCAACACTTCTGGCGTTTGACGTTTAGACACATCGATTCGTGCATCTTTCTTTTCTACCAACACATCTTTGCCGTAAACAAAGCGATCCCGTTTGTACTCGCTCGCAACGGTTCTATTGGTAAGAAAAATGGCTTCTTTTGGACAAGCCGATTCGCAGTCGCCACAGAAAATACAGCGCAACATATTTATTTCGTAGGTGGCAGCATATTTCTCTTCGCGGTACAAGTTTTTTTCATCCTCTTTCCGTTCAGCAGCTACCATAGTGATGGCTTCGGCTGGACAAGCCAGTGCGCACAAACCACAGGCTGTACAGCGTTCACGCCCTTCATCATCTAATTTCAAAACATGTAGCCCACGGTAGATATCCGCAAACGGACGTTTTTCCTCTGGATATTGAAAGGTGACATCCTTTTTGAAAAAGTGCTTGAAAGTGATGATCATTCCTTTAAAAATGGCCGGCAAGTAGAAACGCTCCATAAGCGTCATCTTTTTGTTGGAAACCACTTTCGAACGGTTGGTCAGCGATATTTTAGTTGAATCTTGATTCATTTTGTTTTGTGATAAAGGAACGCAAATTACGCGAAAAACCGCAAATCTACGCAAGTTCTTATATGTTGGGTTTAAATAATCTTTATGACTTTATTTTTATTATTATTTGCGTTTATTTGCGTTCAAAAAAATTCATTCTACCCAAATAGGTTGATTCAAAATCAGAATCCCCTTTTAATAAGCATATAGAAAAATCCGGTTACTATCATATTGATAAATGCCCAAGGCATCAATCCTTTCCAACCGAAACGCATCAATTGATCATAGCGGAAGCGCGGCAACGTCCAGCGCACCCACATAAATACAAATACGAAGAAGAAGATCTTTGCCAGCAATACCAATGTGCCAATAATGGATATCCAGTTGTGCGATAGACCCAATTCATTCATAAATGGGAAGTTATACCCTCCAAAGTACAAGGTGGATATCATGGCCGAAGCAATAAACATATTGATATATTCCGAGAAAAGGTAAAAGCCCAGTTTCATGGAGCTATACTCGGTGTGATAACCACCAATCAGCTCAGTTTCACATTCTGGCAAATCGAAAGGAGAGCGGTTACATTCGGCAAAAGCACAAATCAAAAACACCACAAATCCGATAGGCTGCGTAAACACATTCCAGTTCATTCCGTGTTGTTGAGCAACTATCTCGTTTAAACTCAAACTGCCAGAAGTCATCACAATGGTGACAATGGACATACTCATGGCCAGTTCGTAGCTAATCATTTGCGAAGCAGCACGAACTGAACCCATCAGCGCATACTTATTATTGGAAGCCCAGCCACCAATCATCACACCGTAAACACCAATAGAAACTACTGCGAAGGTGTACAAAACACCAATGTTTACGTCAGCCATTTGTAAGGTGAACTCCTTACCGCCAATAATCAAAGTATCTCCCCAGGGAATCACGGCACTACTTAGCAAGGCCACCAGCATGGTGAGCGACGGGCCAAGAATATACAGCACCTTATCAGCCTTAGCGGGCATAAACTCTTCTTTGAAAAACAGCTTCACCCCATCGGCAACAGGTTGTAGCAACCCGAAAATACCCGCCCTGTTCGGGCCAAGTCTGTCTTGAAAAAAACCGGCCACTTTACGCTCGGCAAGCGTTGCGTACATAGCCACTACCAAGCTCAGCATCAAAATAATAACTGCAAATAGTAACTTGTATATAATGAAATCCATGTCCATAATTACTCCATTGTTTCTTTTATCGGATTAATAACCGACGGTATGACCACATTTTTATAGTGATTTTGATTGATCACCGAATAAGACGCAATTGTGCGTGCCCCTTCGATAATCCAATCGGCACTGTTTTTCTTCTCAAAACGACATTCGTTGCAAATAAAATCATGAACCTCGCCGTAGGTATCCTTTCGTCCAGTTATGCGATAGACTTCATCGCCTCTAAACCAAATAGTCGCTTCGCCTTTACACTTGCTGCAAGAGCGGTGGGCATCCATTGGTTTCAGGAACCACACGCGGTTTTTGAAACGGAATGTTTTATCGGTTAAGGCTCCAACAGGACAAACATCAATCATATTTCCCGAGAAATCATTCTCAATGGCTTGATGAATGAAGGTAGAAATCTCCGATTTTTCTCCACGGTACAGAATCCCATGAGCACGATTATCGGTCAGTTGATCGGCAGCATATACACAACGATAGCACAAAATGCAACGGTTTGGGTGAAACTGAATTAAGTCTCCAATATCTATTTTCTCGTAGGTGCGTTTTTCTTCTTCAAAACGGGTTTCGTTAGAACCATTTTCGTAGCTAAGATTTTGCAAATCGCACTCCCCTGCCTGATCACAAACCGGACAATCGAGCGGATGGTTGAGAAGTAAAAACTCCACCACTGCTTTGCGTGCATCCACCACTTGAGGCGAAGTAAGATTCTCTACCACCATGCCATCCATCACTTCTGTACGACAAGAAGCCACCAATTTAGGCATTGGACGAGGATCGGCAGCCGAACCCTGAACTACTTTTACCATGCAAGTACGACATTTTCCGCCACTATTTTTTAGTTCGGAGTGATAGCACATAGCCGGTGGAACTACATCACCGCCTATCATGCGGGCAGCTTGTAGAATAGTAGTTCCCGGTTCTACTTCTATGCTTTTATTATCAATTGTTACCTTAAACATTTTATCTAAATCTTTATCAATTGCCGACCCATTTATGGGGCGGATAGAATTTCAATAATCGACCGGCTTTAGCCGAATTCTATTTATTTGGCTTTAGCCAATTTTTTCTTATTATTTAACTGGCAGCTAAAGCGGCTGGCAATTAATTCGCATTCCTATACTTTCATTCCCCGGTCACTGCAGGAGCTTTCATATATTTCTCCAGTGATCCATGCTTTACATTTTTTACTATTTCAGGATGTTGAACATGAAACTCAAATTCACTACGGAAGTGACGGATTGCAGCGGCCACCGGCCAAGAAGCCGCATCGCCAAGCGGACAAATAGTATTTCCTTCAATTTTGGAAGCTATACTTACCAATAAATCAATATCTTTCATCTTGCCTTCGCCGTTTTCTACACGGTGAAGCACACTCTCCATCCAACTTGTTCCCTCACGACAAGGTGAACATTGTCCACACGATTCGTGATGATAAAAGCGGGAAAAATTATAGGTATTTCGCACAATACAAGCATCTTCATCATAAACGATGAATCCGCCCGAACCAAGCATAGAGCCGGTAATAAAACCTCCTTCCGACAACGATTCGTAACTCATCAAACGGGGTTGACCTTCCGCAGTTCTCAGAATCAAATTCTTTGGAAGAATAGGAACAGAGGAACCTCCGGGAATAACCGCTTTCAGTTCTTTTCCACCTTTCACACCAGCACAATATTTATCGCTGTAAATAAATTCTTCAACAGGTAAACCCATTTCTATTTCATAAACACCCGGATTATTAATATTTCCACAAGCTGAGATGAGTTTTGTTCCGGTACTACGACCGATCCCAATTTTAGCATATTCTTTGCCGCCATTGTTTACAATCCAACCAATATTTGCCAGTGTTTCCACGTTGTTTACAACAGTAGGGCAATCGTACAATCCTTTTATAGCTGGGAATGGTGGCTTTAGGCGTGGGTTTCCGCGTTTTCCTTCAAGCGATTCGAGCAATGCCGTTTCCTCACCGCAAATGTAAGCTCCTGCTCCGGTGTGAACATGAAGATCCAAATCGTAACCACTTTCCAATATATTTTTCCCTAGCAATCCAGCTTTGTAGCTTTCTTTAATGGCCTCATTCAAAATACCGATAATGGTTTTGAATTCTCCACGCACATAAATATAAGCTTTATTCGAACCCAGCGCATAAGCCGAGCAAATCATCCCTTCAATCAATCGGTGTGGAATGTTCATTAGCAAATAGCGATCTTTGAATGTTCCCGGCTCGCTCTCATCGGCATTGCAAACCAGATAGCGTGGGTTACCACTTTTCTTGTCGATAAAACCCCACTTCATACCGGTTGGGAAACCGGCTCCACCACGACCACGCAATCCCGAAGTCTTTACTTCGTTTACTACTTCGTCGGGGGTCATCTTCAGGGCTTTCTCAATCGACTTGTAGCCACCGGTTTTACGGTATACTTCCAGTGAGCGAATGCCTTCAATCTCTATATTTTCTAGGATAATCTTTCTTTCCATGTCAGCTCTTCTGGTTTTTTTAATTCGCTTTCGCTCCTCAGTTTAGCGATAATTTCGTCTATTTTCTGCAAGTTCAAAAATTCGTGAAACTCGGTATTCACTTGCATCACCGGAGCCGAACCGCAAGCGCCAAGACATTCCACTGCCTTAAGCGAGAAAAGCTTGTCAGCAGTAGTTTCACCCACTTTTATTTGCAGCTTTTCTTCCAGGTATTGAATCATATCTTCGCCTCCACAAATGGCGCAAGGCCCAGTCTGGCAAACTTCAATCACATATTTTCCAACCGGATCGATATAAAACTGTGAGTAGAAAGTAGCTACTTCGAATACTTCGATGGATGTAATATTGAGCAAGCCTGCCACATAATCCATTATATCCACATTCAAACTACCACCCAATTCCTCTTGCGCTATGTGCAGAATCGGAATCAGTGCCGATTTTTGTTGACCATAGGGATAATGCGAAATGATCGTCTGTATTTTTTCTAATGTGCTCGCTGTAAAGGCAACATCATTGTTTTTCTTTACGTAGAGTTTATGTTTAAATTGTTTATCGCTCATTTAAAATTCCAATTATTAATTGTGAATTATTAATTATTAATTATCTTACGCGTCCAGCTCTCCTGCAATTACATTCATGCTACTCATTGTCAGGATAGCATCCGACAAGGAAGAGCCTGTAATCATTTCCGGAAAAGCTTGATAATAAATAAATCCTGGACGACGGAAATGTAAACGATATGGAGTGCGACCACCATCCGAAACTACATAAAAACCAAGTTCACCGTTAGCTCCTTCTACCGCACTGTAAATTTCTTTTTTTGGAACATCAATCTCGCCCATTACCATTTTGAAATGACTGATCAATGGTTCCATTTTACTGTACACATCCTCTTTCGGCGGCATATTGAATGCGGGCACATTCGTATAGAATTTACCTTCTGGTAAATTAGCCAAGGCATTATTTATCAACTTAATACTTTCCCATAATTCGGTTTGGCGAACGCAAAAACGGTCGTATGTATCACCATTTTGACCAACCGGCACCACAAAATCAAAATCGGCGTATGACGAATAAGGTTCCTGAACGCGCACATCATAATCAACACCTGCTGCACGAAGATTTGGTCCTGCAAATCCGTAGTTCAAAGCTCTTTCAGCCGAAATGCCACCTACATCTATTGTTCTGTCCATAAAAATACGATTGCGCATCAGCAGGTTTTCAAATTCATGCAGCACCTTGGGCAAACGCTTCATCAAAGCCTTGATTTTCTGAATAGCCGCAGGCGAAAAGTCTCTATCGAAACCGCCCACTCTACCCAAGTTGGTCGTCAGGCGTGCTCCGCACAATTCTTCGTAAATTTCGTATATTCTCTCACGCTCCTGAAAAAGGTAAACAAAGCCGGTCAATGCACCACTATCCACCCCAATCACACTATTACAAACCAGGTGGTCGGCTATTCTCGCCAACTCCATAACTATAATACGCATGTAATCAACACGTTTATTCGTATCAACACCAAGTAGTTTTTCTACAGCCAAATGCCAGCCGATATTATTTATAGGCGACGAGCAATAATTCAATCGGTCTGTGAGCGTGGTAATCTGATAGTACGGGCGGCGTTCGGCAATTTTCTCAAAAGCTCGATGAATATATCCGATGGTTTGTTCGGCACCAACTATTGTTTCTCCATTCATCATCAATACATTCTGGAAAATACCATGAGTGGCAGGATGCGTTGGCCCAAGGTTCAATGTGCTATAAAGCTTCTCGTCTACTTGGGTTAAATCTAAATGGTGTTCTGAATTTATGGTTTTCATTCCTTATTGTTTTTTTAGTCAGGTCACAACCTGACTCTACTATAAACTGCTAACTATAAACTAATTATCTATCTTCCAAAAAAACGATCATCTTTATCACTTCGGGTTGCATCCTCCAGTGGGTATTCTTTCCGCATAGGATGATAATCCATATATTCCACATTCAAAATACGAATTAAATTGGGGTGCCCCACGAAATCAACTCCATAGAAATCAAATGTTTCACGTTCCATCCAGTTCGCTCCCGAGAAAATCGAAACAATACTGTCAACTTGCGGATGTGCTTTTGTTACAAATAGCTTTAAACGAATGCGTTTGTTTGCTACCAAGTTATGAAGATGGTATATGACTCCCAATTCCTTTTCTTGCTCAGGATAATGAATGCCACACAAATCGGTGAGAAAAATAAAACCTTGCTGTTCTTTTAAATAGGCAACAATTAGTTTTATCGATTCCGAATCGACAGTTAGGGTAAAAATGTCTGCTGCTTCGTCTACCGATAAAATTTTATCTTCAAATTTACTTTTAAGTTCTTGCAGTAATATAGTATATTCCATTTCTTTTATTTACAAATGCATATCGTGTAATTTACAGCCAATTACTTGTCGTAACTATCTGTTATAATTCCGTAGCTTTCTAACAACGCCTTATATTCTGTGCTATAACGTCTGCGTAAAGGCTCGTTACCCACCAGTTCCTGAATTTTCATAAACCCATCGATAATTTGTTCTGGACGAGGCGGACAACCGGGCACATACACGTCCACAGGCACCACTTTATCAATCCCTTGCAATACGCTGTAGGTATCAAAAATACCACCACTCGAAGCACATGCTCCAACAGCAATCACCCAACGAGGCTCAGCCATTTGCTCGTAAATTTGCTGAACCACAGGTGCCATTTTTTTTGCAATAGTTCCCATTACCATCAATAAATCGGCCTGGCGTGGAGAGAAACTCAATCGCTCGGCACCAAACCGACCCAAATCGTAATTTGCCCCCATGGTGGCCATAAATTCAATGCCGCAGCAGGAAGTTGCGAATGGAAGCGGCCACATAGAATTTTTACGAGCCAATCCTACAGCCTTATCAAGTGTTGTTGCAAAAAAACCGGAGCCACTATAACCCTCCGGTGCTTCTACTACTGTATATTTATCTTTATCACTCATAGTCATCTTTTTTATTTACTCTTGTTCCTTATTCCAATCAAAGGCTCCCTTTTTATAAATATAAAAGAACCCAAAAATAAAAATTCCCATAAAAAGCAACATATTTAGAAATGCACTCCAATCGGCATCTTTAAAATTTACAGCCCATGGATAGAAAAATATCACTTCCACGTCGAAAAGAACGAATAGAATGGCAATAAGAAAATACTTTATCGAGAACGGAAATCGGGCATTCCCCTGAATGTCAATTCCGCATTCAAAATTTTCTTCTTTTTTTAAAGTTCTAACTCTTTTTCTGGTGCTAATGATAAGGTGTGTCACCACCATTACAATAACAACAAAAGCCATTGCCACAAAAAATTGTATCAATACAGGCTGATAATCGGAGGCTAAATATACTCTTTCCATCTATAATTAATTTGGGTGCAAAATTAAAGAAAAATTTCCGTAATTAAGGTCGTAATGACCGTAAAACCGAAGTCAAATTTGAGCTAATATCACATATTTTGCTGAATTTCTGATGTTTGAATTAGATAAAAATTTCTTTATTTAAAGAACATCAGTACTAAAAAAGGGTAAAAAACATCAAATCACACATTGCTTTTTTTATAATTTAGCAATAGAAATACGTTTTTCACAGTTTTCGTCTGGTCTACCAATTTTATTTCTCAAAAATGAGTTTCGGTTAAGCAAACAAATATTATATTTCTTCAATTTTTGTCCATCGCGTGGAGCAATTGAATAGTATCACAAAACAACCTCCAGTAAAATTTGTTCAATATCTATTCCTGTAGTTCGTCAAGTATTGCCATACACTTTAGCATTGAGTCAAAAATGAGTCGATGAACTCAAAAGTCAAGAAAAGCTCTATCTGTTAATCTTTCGATATTTTCATTGTTTTCAAATCCAAATCCACTCTTCGTTGCGTCTAACTATAAAAACAAATACTAAATTTACATTTAAAACGAACTATCATGAAACGAATTGGATTATTTTTATTGACTCTACTATTATTTGTAGGAGCCAATGCTGCCCCCAAGGGCATAAATGTGGACAGCCTGAAAAACGAACTAAGACAAGAAATTGTAAACAACGATGCCCAACTCCGCCAGTCGCAAAAAGATTCTATCATGCTTTCTAAACTTTCGCCAAGCCAGTTGGTAGATTTAAAAAAGCAAGAACTGGAAGTTCAGAAACAACAAGTGGAAAATGAAGGACGTTCCGATACGCCATTTACAGGAATTCAACTTTTTATGATTTGTTTGCTCCCATTCTTTTTTGTTGCCACTCTTGTTTTTATTATCACTAGAGCCAAAAAAGAAGAATCAAACCGTCGTTATGACCTGTACACTAAATCCTTGGAAATGGGTCAAACAATTCCGGCACACTTTTTTGACGCTCCAAAAAAACAAAGTACTTTGTCTAATCTGAAGAAAGGTATATTGTGGTTGATGCTCGGACTAGGATTGTTTATCTCGTTAGCCATTAATCATAAAACTGATATGTATATTTTTGGAATTGTGCCATCCTTTATTGGTATAGGTTATTTATTGGTTCATTATCTGGACAAATCGAAAACGGATACCAACAGTAAAGAACAATGAGCAAAACGGATGATATCCTCTGGGTGTCACAGCTAACTTTGTGGGGCGACAAAAGCGCATTCGACAAATTAACCAGTAAATATCAATCGCCCACTCGTCGGTTCTTCTTGAACATGACCATGGGCGATGCTCCGCTAAGCGATGATTTAGCGCAAGAAACATTTATCAAAGCATATCTGAATATCAATACTTTTAAAGGAATTTCGGGTTTTTCCACTTGGCTTTATCGCATTGCGTACAATGTATTTTACGATTCGGTGCGGGCACAAAAGTATTATGACGATCTAGACGTAAACGAAATTGACAACAATCATCAAATACAGAATGATTTTTCGCCCGAGCGAATGGATATTTATAAAGCGATAAGGCAATTGCGAAAGGAAGAACAAACGGCCGTATTATTGTTTTATATAGAAGACAGAACGCAGAACGAAATTGCGCGAATAATGAATTGCCCACTGGGAACAGTGAAAACATATTTACTAAAAGGAAAAGAAAAATTAACTGTTTACCTCACACAAGCCGGTTATGGAAAAGAACAATACAGATAAATTGCTAAAAAACTTTTTTAGCGAACACAAACAAGAAATTAAGGATAATGGATTTACACGACGTGTAATGCATAGACTCCCCGAGCAACACGACCACAGCTGGATTGTATGGTTTTGTGCATGTGTAGGAATGATTCTCAGTTTGTGGTTAGGATTTAGCTCGGGGTCAATACAAGCCGGACTATCTCATTTATTACAAATGCCGATATACTATTTTATTGCCGCCGTCTTTTGCTTTCCACTACTTAGTACAGTGGGATTTTTAGTCGCGGCAAAAAGGTATTTTTAATGAAAGAAATCTGAGTAGGGATTTACAACTTGTCATACCATAACTATCGATTTATTCTAAAAAATGGAATAGCAGGGAAATAGAATAATTCCTTTCCTCTGTCAATTCTAAAGGAATTAAGAATTACAAAAACAAAGTTATAGGGGTACAAAATCAACAGACCGAGTTCTTGTATCATCATTTTATGACCGATGGCACTTCCATCTAAGTTTCCAACTTCGAACATTGAAACCAACCCGAATACAATTACAACAAACCATAGTATCAATAGAATAAACCATGTAATTTGAAAGTTTATAATCCTTCTTCCAATTCCATCTAAATCTTTAATTGTTCTTTTATTTGACACCCAGATTACAAATGGTAAAACAATTCCCAGAAAGGGAAGAACAATAAAACTAAGAGCTGAAAAATTAGTCATCATCAACAGTCCTCTGTTTTCTTTCATTGTCCAATCAAGCGCATCTGTAGATTCACCCAAAACTTTAGCTAATTTTTTCAGTGAAACTTCTCTTGGTAAAGTTTCACTACTTTCTATACGCTGAATTGTTCGTATACTTAGTCCAGTTTTTTCGGACAATTCTTCTTGCGAAAATCCGTTCTGTATTTTAAGCTCTTTAATGCGTTTTGATAAATGAGGGCTTTTCATTATTAAATTTTTATGCAAAGGTAATCGGAAACATCAGTTTTCTTTACGTCAAATATACGACATTCTTACGCCATTTCACATTTTAGCGCATTCGTTCCAACCTTGCAGCGTCCAATCTAAGCAATATAAACAACAAAATAGTGAAACCCCAAAGCGAGGAGCCACCGTAGCTGAAAAATGGCAGCGGAATACCGATTACGGGCATAATGCCAAGCACCATTCCTATATTAATGGTGAGGTGAAAAAAGAATATACTTGCTACACAATAACCATACACGCGACTAAATTGATCCCGTTGCCGTTCTGCTATTTTTAACAATCGCATTAACAATAGCCAATATATCAGAAGCACAAGCGTAGAACCCCAGAATCCGTGTTCTTCACCCACGGTACAAAAGATAAAGTCGGTATCTTGTTCCGGCACGTATTTTAGTTTTGTCTGCGTTCCGTTCAAGAAACCTTTGCCCCAAAATCCTCCGGAGCCAATGGCAATTTTAGATTGATGTACGTTGTACCCGGCACCATTAAGGTCGTTTTCCATGCTCAACAGCTCCTTGATGCGCTGTGTTTGGTGGGGCTGCAGAATCTTCTCGAACAGATATTCGGCCGAAAAACTGAACAGCACCGAACCCAACGAAAACACAATCAGAAACCAATATTTTTTGAACCGAAACATAATCTCAATTACCGCCCAGTAAAGGCAAGATGCAATGGTGGCAACAACAGCCACGTAATTATAATTCAAATAAAACCATATATTTATTAGGTAGGAGATAATAGCAATTACAAGCGTTCCTATCAATATATTAAGAGCCTCTTTTCTGTTCTTTGTAAAGAAAAATGCATAGGCAAATTGCGTGAGAAGCACTAATCCCATCGCCATTAAAAATCCTAGCGTTCCATGATCAACTTGCAAAGGAATGATACTGAATCTAATGACAATTATAAATAGAAAAACAGCGTAAGTTCCTATCAATAGAACAATTCCATTCATTCCTTCGCGATAAAGCATCAATAGAAAAGCTACAAATACCAAAGCCGATCCGGTTTCATTCTGTAAAAGGATAAGTGCAAAAGGGATAAAAAGAATCACTCCTAGCGGAATAAGATCTTTCCACGCTTTGAGCTTGTAGTTATACGAACTCATGTATTTGGAAAGAGCCAGAGCAGTAGCCATTTTAGCCAGTTCAGCCGGTTGAAATCGTATAGGTCCAAATTCGAGCCACGAACGTGAGCCTTTTATGTCCTTGGCAACAAAGATGGTGATGATGAGCAATAAAATAGCTCCTATATAAATCATATAGGAGAAAATGCTGTACATTTTAGCATCAATAAGTAAAAGCATTCCACCAATAGCAAAACCAGTCAATATCCAGATAAACTGCTTACCCGCACGTTGACTGAAATCAAAGATACTGGCTTGATCGAAATCGTAGCTTGCGCCATAGATGCTTATCCAACCCATGAAAACCAGAACGACATAGAAAAATATCGTTGTCCAGTCGAGTGCATATTTTATACTAACGTTCTTTGACATAACTATTGGTTACTTTGGCAGCAGTACTATTAAGCAGTTCAGCACGTTTAATT
>Ga0136636_10000875_pt1 | contig 16744 bp, 9 predicted proteins | sample AntDrymUQ8522106_2_FD_104653 | JGI IMG/M metagenome (GOLD analysis project Ga0136636, IMG submission 104653) | Polar desert sand microbial communities from Dry Valleys, Antarctica - metaG UQ852 (21.06) | ecosystem: Environmental > Terrestrial > Soil > Desert | place: Antarctica: Dry Valley... | reverse complement strand
GGGATCTAGTAAGTCGTCCGGGATCTAGTAAGTCGTCCGGGATCTAGTAAGTCGTCCGGGCGCCCCTTGTGGGCGCCCTCCGGGATCTAGTAAGTCGTCCGGGATCTAGTAAGTCGTCCGGGCGCCCCTTGTGGGCGCCCTCCGGGATCTAGTAAGTCGTCCGGGCGCCCCTTGTGGGCGCCCTCCCCTCCAAGGAGAATATTCCCAATGCGCCCTTCCCTCCGCCTCACCGCCCTGCTGCTCTTCACCTTCGCCCTGCTGCCCCTCGCCGGTCTGCGCCCCCAGGCCCACGCCGCCCAGGCCACGCCGCCAGCCCTGGAGCAGACCACGCCCCCCACCGAGCTGCCGCCCTTCGTCGAGGACGAGCCGGCCAAGACAAACAACAATCCCTCCAGCGCCGACGCCATCGGCAGCGCCACCGCGCAGCGCTGGCTCCAGCGCGTCCAGGGGCAGCTCGCCACCGCCGGCGACGTGGACTACTACAGCTTCACGCTCAACCAGCCCGCCTCCAGCGTGACGCTCTCGCTCGATGGCCTGACCGCCGACTACGACCTGCTGCTCGCCAGCGACCCCGACGCCGCCCAGGGCTTCGACCCCGGCAAGCCCGGTCTCGAGGGCGTGACCGAGATCGGCGGGCAGATCTCGGCGATTGGCGGGCAGATCTCGGCGATTGGCGGGCAGATCTCGGCAATTGGCGGGCAGATCTCGGCGATTGGCGGGCAGATCTCGGCAATTGGCGGGCAGATCTCGGCGATCAGCGCCAACAGCGGTAGCGAGCCCGAGCAGATCGAGACGTTCCTCTGGCTCCCCGGCACCTACTACGCAGTGGTGACGGCGAACAACGGTCAGTTCAGCGACACCAACTACAACCTCACCGTGCAAGTAGACGGCAGCGGCCTCGCCACACCGCCAGCATCACCCGATGTGGTCATACGTGGGTTTCAGCCAACCTTTCCCGTCACCACGCTCTACATCATCAACAGCAATCGCTTCAACGAGCTGTATCCGTCTGGGGGGGCCAACCCGGTTGATGCGATCCGCAGCGGGCTCAGCAGCCTCGCTAACTCGCCGCCCTCGCCTAACGGCGCCCCGCCCCAGCACGGCTACGTGATCGACCTGGCCGACCTCCAGCCGAACACCCCGCTCAACTTTACCGACACGCTTACCGATACCTACGAGGCCTGGGACGCCAACCGTGGCAACCCGCTCTACGCCAACTACATCGCCGGCCTGATCGACAACGTGATCGAGGCGGTGACATCCGAGGATCTCACACCCGGCGCCTCCAGCCCGAACCCGGCCTTCACGATGGGCAGCGGCAGCCCGCTCCGCCTCTTTGGGGTGGAGCATGTGGTGCTCGTGGGCGGCGACGATGTGCTGCCCGGCTTTCGCCTGCCCGACCTCACCAGCATCGCGAACGAGGCCGACTACGCCGCTTATCTGAAGAGCATCGACCCCACTGGCGTGATCAGCGCGAATAGCCCGCAGGGCGCCGCGCTGCGCTATCGTATGATCACCAGCGACAACCCCTACGGCTCCGACCGGCCCTACAAGTTCTACGGCTTCCCCTTCTTCCTGCCGCGCCTCTCTGTGGCCCGCCTGGTGGAGAGCCCCGCCGAGATCGCGGCCTACTTGAAGAACTACCTGCCAAACGGCAGCTTCCCTCCAGACTTCACGATCGATCTCTACCGCGATTTTGGCTCTAACCGCAGCTTTGTCAGCGGCTACGACTTTTTGAAGGATCAGGCCACAGCGATCACTCAGATCATCAAGCCGGCCACCGCTCCACTCTCGGTCACAACCCTGATCAACGATGACTGGACGCGCACCGAGCTTGAGCAGGCGTGGTTCAACGGCAAGCTCGCCAGCGAGTTCTCTGCCACCACCCCGAACTCCACGACCAATCTGGCCGACGTTCAGCTCAGCTCGGTAAACGCCCACTTCGACCACTGGCAGCTGCTGCCCGCGAAGAGCACCAACGGCAACTTCCCAGCGCAGCGCCTGCTCGCGCCCAGCTACGTTGATGTGGGCGACAACCCCGGCGGCTACTTCCGCACCACGCTTGGCTACTCGGTGGGCTGCCACTCGGGCTTCAATGTGATCGGCCGCGCAATTGCGAGCGGCACCGCCACCCCAGGGCTCTACGAGGCCGACTTCGCCCAGGCCATCAACAAGCACGGCGGCAACTGGATCGGCAACACCGGCTACGGCTATGGCACGGCCGACGGCATCGACTACTCCGAGCGCCTGGCTGTGCTGCTCTCACAGGAGCTGATGCGCGACGTGCGGGTCGGTCCACCTGGCAGCGCCTTCTACATCGGCCAGAGCATCGGCGAAGCCCTGCGCAACGCCAAGCAGCGCTACGTGCGCAACGCCACCAGCCTGAGCCCCTACGACTACAAAGCTCTGCATGTGATGACGCTCTACGGCCTGCCATTTATTCGGACCAACGTGGAGCAGCCGCTCGCCCCGCCCCTAGAGGATTTCCGCCCCTCCGGCGATCTGCCGCTCCAGACGCAGGCGCCCTACACGCCCACCAACCTCGGGCGGCTCACACGCACGATCACCTTCACAATTGACCTCGACGACCCCGACGACACGGCCAGCGTGGGCCGCACTGGCAGCACGGTCTTTACGCTGAGCCCCGACGACTTCACGGTGCAGGACGAGTTTGTGGAGCGGGGCGGCGGGCGCTTCCCTACGTCACCGGTACGTGTGTTTAACAACAACCAGGCCTCTGCGCCGAGCCTGCCCACCTTCGGCTACGACATCAGCGCGGAGAGCGCCCTCAGCGACACGGTGCGTCTGACGGTAAAGGACGTGGTCTTTATGGGCGGGACCTACGGGCAGGAGCAGAACTTCAACCCGCAGATCACCCAGATTGTCACCGAAACCGACGCGCCAATCGTGAACACAGCTCAGGAGCCGAGCTTCGCCGAGGGCGCGGGGCGCTGGTACCCCGACAAGTTCTTCGGCCACAGCAGCGTGGGCGAGGGCGAGCAGGAGCGTGACCAGATCACGGCGGCGGCCGCCCAGTTCCGCGCCGACGCCAGCGGGCAGACGGGCCTGCTGCGGCCTTATACCAAGATGGTCTTCAAGGTGATCTACGACGACCCAGGCCGCGTTACGCCTGCCGCCGTGGCGGTGCGGGCCGACGACCAGCCGCCCGTGATCGAGTCGGTGCGAATCGAGTTTGTGCCGCCTGCGGCGGGCGGGCAGCTGGCCCAGGATCTTAAGGCCGTAGTGCTGGTAACCGCCTACGACGAGGGCGACGACCCCAACGGCGGCGTCAACAGCGGCCTGGACGAGCGCCAGGGCGACATCAGCGGCGTCTACGTCCTAGCAGGTAACACCTGGCAGAACGTCACCTTCACCCAGCGCGGGCCGCGACTCTATGCGGCCACCCTGAACGTGGATGAGGGCGCCGTGCGGGTGATTGTGCGCGTCACGGATCGGGCCGGCAACACCAGCTACTTCACGGCCAAAGGCAGCTTCCAGCCGCCCGTCAATCGCAACCTGATCTTCCTGCCAGGCCTGCGGCGGTAGGAGAGGGGACAGGGCACAGGGGACAGGGCACAGGAGTAGGGCGCCGGGCGCCTGCATTAAGACTGGCCTAAACCGGCGAAAACTGTAAAGCCCATCTGAAGCTTCCCTAAGGCAAAAGTCAGATGGGCTTTGCGCTGCGCCGCTCCAGGCTGCCCTCCTGTGGCGGCCCTGTCCGCTGTACCCTGTACCCTGTACCCTCGATTGTAGGGCTACGTCATGGTCGGCGCGGTTGCCGGAACCCGGCGGTTGAAACCGCGGCGGCAGCGCCTGCGGCCGCGCGTCGGCCTGCGCCGACGCGTCCGGACCCGCCCGCGCAGGCGGGCGCCCGGCGCATAGCGCCCCCACGGCGCGCGTTCACGCGCCCGCCTGCCGACTATGACGTAGCCCTACCTCGATTGTGCTGCGCTTTACAAGCGCAAAGAGGGTATGTTAGAATAGCGCCCTGCAAGAGCCAATTCCGCAACAGTAACGCCCCAATCGCCATCAGCCCGCCACCCGCAACGAAGGAGTTGTACATGCTTGAGGGACTGAACGATTTTGAACGCATTGCCGTCCTGACCGTGCTCGTGATCTCGATCCTCGGCATCGTGTACGCCTTTATCCTGCGCGGCCAGATCCTGGCCCAAGACAAAGGCACCGCCCGGATGCAGGAGATCTGGGGCTTCATCAAGGATGGTGCGAACGCCTACCTGAGCCAGCAGTTTCGCACGATCGCTATTCTGATCGTTATTCTGACTTTTGTGCTCGGCGCCAGTGTGTTTGTGGTCCCGCCCACCCGCGAGGCGGTCGAGCGCTTCGACTCGGAGCAGGCGGCGGTCACCTGGGTCGCGATCGGCCGCGCCGTCGCCTTCCTGATGGGCTCGATCTTCTCGTACACGGTGGGCTTCGTCGGCATGAGCGTGGCAGTCGAGGCCAACGTGCGCGTGGCCGCTGCCTCACGCAAGGGCTACAACCCGGCGCTCCAGATCGCCTACAAGGCCGGCTCGGTTACGGGCATGCTCACCGTGGGCCTGGGCCTCTTGGGTGGCACCCTGATCTTTATCGTCTTCGGCATCGCCGCCCCAGATGCGCTGCTCGGCTTCGGCTTCGGCGGCTCGCTGATCGCGCTGTTTATGCGCGTGGGCGGCGGCATCTTCACCAAGGCCGCCGATGTGGGTGCCGATCTGGTGGGCAAGGTCGAGGCCGGCATCCCCGAGGACGACCCGCGCAACGCCGCTGTGATCGCCGACCTCGTGGGCGACAATGTGGGCGACTGCGCCGGTATGGCCGCCGATGTCTTCGAGAGCTTCGAGGTGACGCTGGTCGCCGCCCTGATCCTCGGTCTGGTGCTGGGCGACGCGGTGGCTGGTGTCCTTGGCGACGGCCTCTACGACCTGCGCTTCATCATCTTCCCGCTGCTCCTGCGCGCCGTCGGCGTGGTCGCCTCGGTGATCGGCAACAGCATTGTGCGCACCGACGAGCGCCGCCGCAACGCCATGGCCGCTATGAACCGCGGCTTTTACCTGTCCGCTGCCGTTGCCATGGTGGCCGGCGCCATCGTCAACTACTTTTACATGCGTGATGCGAGCGGCGCCGTGGACTGGCGCCCCTTCCTCGCGGTCTTCTCCGGCATCGTGCTCGCGATTGTGCTCGACAAGCTTACCGAGTACTTCACCAGCACGCATTTCGGCCCTGTGAAGGAGACCTCGCGGGCCTCGCAGACCGGCGCGGCCACGAATATTCTCTCCGGCCTAGCCCTGGGCATGGAGTCGAGCGTCTGGGCGGCCCTGGTGATCGCTGGCTCGATCCTCAGCTCGGTGCTGATCTTCACCGGCTTCTCGGCCGACCCCGCCGTTACCTTTACTGCCATCCTTTACGGCGTGTCGCTCACCGGCATCGGCATGCTGCTGCTCACCGGCAACACCATCTCGATGGACAGCTTCGGCCCGATCTCCGACAACGCCAACGGCATCGGCGAGATGGCCGGGCTCGACAAGAACGCCCGCAACGTGATGGACGACCTCGACGCCGTGGGCAACACGACGAAGGCTGTCACAAAGGGCATTGCGATCGGCTCGGCGGTGATCGCGGCCGTGGCGCTGTTCGGCTCGTACCTCACCGACGTGAACAAGGTGCAGCAGCAGGCGATCGACGCGGGCCAGACCGGTGTGAAGCTGCTGAGCGGGATCAACGTGGCGGCGCCCGAGGTCTTTATCGGCCTGCTGATCGGCGGCACGGTGCCGTTCCTCTTCTCGGCGCTCACCATCCGCGCCGTGTCGCGGGCGGCGGCCCAGATCGTGAACGAGGTGCGGCGCCAGTTCCGCATCCCTGGCATTATGGAGGGCACCGTAACCCCCGATTACGCGCGCGCCGTGCTGATCTCCACCACCGCCGCCCAGAAGGAGCTGATCAGCCTTGGCATTATCGCCGTGATGGTGCCCATCCTGGTGGGCTTCCTGCTCGGCGTCGAGGCGCTCGGCGGCTTTCTGGCGGGCATCATCCTTGTGGGCCAGCTGATGGCGGTCTTCCAGTCGAACGCTGGCGGCGCCTGGGACAACGCCAAGAAGTATATCGAGGAGGGTAACTTCGGCGGCAAGCATAGCGAGCCGCACAAGGCCGCCGTGGTTGGCGATACCGTGGGCGACCCGCTGAAGGACACGGCTGGCCCTGCCCTCAACCCGATGATCAAGGTGATCAATCTGGTGGCCCTGATCATCGCCCCAATCGTGGTGACGATCCAGCCCGGCAACCCGGTCGTGCTTATCTCTATGGCCATCTGCGGCGCCGCTCTGGTCTGGGCGATCTGGCAGAGCAAGCGTGAGGGCCAGCCGATTGGTGACCCGACGAAGGCGCCCGTCGCTGCCGATTAACGTAGGGCAGATGTAACATCGACGCGTCGGGCATGTTGTCCACAGATGGCACAGATTTCCGGCCCGTTTTTGGCCCCACCCCACCGTCCACGGTCCACCGTCTATTGCGCCTCCAGCACTGCCATAGCCGCGTTGCGCCCGTTGATCGCGATCACGCTGCCGCCGGGGTGCGTGCAGGCGCCGCAGAGATAGACGCCCTGCATCGGTGTGCGGTAGTCGAGCCGGTTGTGCCACATGTACTGCGGCAGGCACTCGCCCTGGAAGATGTGCCCGCCTGTGAGCCCCACCTTGCGCTCGATGTCGGGCGGGCCTAGCACCTCCACGTCGATCACGGCCTGCGGGAAGTTGCTTACGAAGCGCCCCACCGACGCGATCCCAAGCTGTCGCACTTCCTCGCGCCGCGTCTCCCAGCTGCCCTCGGCAAAGCTGTAGGGCACGTACTGGGCAAAGACGCTCATGGTGTGCATGCCCGCCGGGGCCACGTTTGAGTCGTGGACCGTCTGAAAGTAGAGCTCGGTCCAGAGCCGCTCGGGCAGCGCGCCGCGCCGCGCGGCCTCGAAGCTAGCCTGCCACTGGGCCTTGGTGAGCGGCGTGTTGATCTGGGCCTTGTGGTGCGGCTCGTAGGTGCCAGGGCGCGCAGTGAAGTTCGGCAGCTCGCGCAGCAGCATGTTTAGCTTCACCGTGCAGCCCTCGATCGGCACACCCTCCACCTTCGCGCGCCAGCTCGCGTCGGCGTCCGCGCCGAGTAGCCGCAGCGTCACACGCGGGTCGGCGTTGGCCACCACCACCGGGGCCGCGATGCGCTCGCCGCTCTCTAGCTCCACGCCCTCACCGGGCAGGATGCGCGCAACCGGCAGGCCCGCCGCCACCACGGCCCCCGCCTCGCGGGCCGCATCGCAGAGCATAAAGCTCACCATGCCCATGCCGCCGCGCACGTAGCCCCAGACGCCAGGCTGGCCGCCCTGGCGCCCGCTGGAGTGGTGGTAGTTGATCGAGGCCGTGCCTGGCTCGAAGGGGCTGGCGTTCGTGCCGATCACACCCTGGCCGAGGTAGGCCATCTGGAGCCGCTCGTCGTTGAGGTAGCGCTCCACAAACTCCACCATGCTCCACTCCAGCAGCAGACCGCGCAGCTCCGCATCGCCGTCGAGCCGTGCCTCCAGCTGCTCACGGCTAGGCGGCCCGCCGATCCAGAGATCGCCAGCGCCAGCGGGGCGCAGCGCCTGGCGCAGCCGGCTCATCAGGCGCGTCATCGCGCGCCAGCCAGCAACATCGCCGGGGGCGAGCTTGCGCACCTCCTCCTCGCAGCGGTCGTCGTCCTCGTAGAGCTGCACGCTGCTGCCGTCCTCGAACGGCACAAACAGCCCGTTGAGCGCGGGCGTCCAGTGGAAGCCGCGCCGCGGCAGCTCCAGCTCATCGATCACGAGCGGGTGCAGCAGGCCAGAGAGGTAGGCGCAGGGCGACATACGCACGCCGGGCCAGACCTCCTCTAGCGTGCAGGCGCCGCCGATGCGCTCGCGGGCCTCGATCACCAGCACCTTTTTACCGGCCCGTGCGAGGTAGGCAGCGCACGCGAGCCCGTTATGGCCCGCGCCCACAATGATCGCGTCCCAGCGGCGTGCGGCCAGTTCGCGCACCGGCATCGGCAGCCCCACCAGGCCCATCACTTCAGCGGCGGGAACTGTGGCTGTGCTCATGGCAGATCCTCTCCTCAGATTGTGTACGCGTGAATAGCGGCCAGTATACCAGAGGGCGGTATAATTCCCACCGGCGTGCGGAGGGAGGGGTGCGGCGTACAGTTTCAGGCGCGGCGGTGGCGTTCCCGTGGCCTGGCGGCTGAAGCCGCGGCTAGGTAGACCAACGCCCGCCTGCGCGGGCGCGTGAGGGCGGGCGTGCTGCGCCCCGGAAAGAGTCCAGCGCCGCGAACATGTACGCCGCGCCCATCCCCGTGGCCTGGCGGCTGAAGCCGCGGCTAGGTAGACCAACGCCCGCCTGCGCGGGCGCGTGAGGGCGGGCGTGCTGCGCCCCGGAAAGAGTCCAGCGCCCCGAACATGTACGCCGCGCCCATCTGATCCTGTAAACTGAGAGACTACCTCCCATGTCTCCGCTCCAGATGCTGCTCCTCTTCCTGGCTGCCGCCGCAGCCGGCGCGATCAACTCGGTTGCCGGTGGCGGCAGCTTCATCTCATTCCCCGCCTTACTGCTGGCGGGCGTGCCCCCGATCACCGCCAACGCCACTAACACCACCGCCCTCTGGCCGGGCAGCCTGGCCAGCGTGGGCGCCTACCGGCGCGAGCTCGCCAGCCAGCGCGCCGAGATCCTGCTCTTCAGCGGGGTGAGTCTGGTGGGCGGGCTGATCGGCGCCCTGCTGCTTCTGAACACCCAGGAGACCACCTTCGAGCGGCTGATTCCCTACCTGCTGCTCGTCGCCACCGTGATCTTCGTGGCGAGCCCCTGGCTCACCCGGCTTACGCGGCGCCTCGGCGGCCAGGGCAAGGCCGGGCCCATGCGGCGCCTCGGCGTGCTGGCGCTCTACCTGCTGATCGCGATCTACGGCGGTTTCTTTGGTGCGGGCCTCGGCATCCTGCTGCTCGCAGCTCTGGCCTTGCTCGGCCAGGAGAATATCCACGAGATGAACGCGCTTAAGACGCTCCAGGCCGCGCTGGTGAACGGCGTGGCCGTGGTCGCCTTTGTGATCGCCGGGGTGGTGCAGTGGCCCATCGTGCTGCTGATGACGGCGGGCGCCATCCTTGGCGGCTACGGCGGCGCGGCCATCGCCAGGCGCATCAGCCCGCGCGCTGTGCGCTGGCTGGTGATCGTGATCAGCGTGTCGCTGACGATCTATTTCTTTGTGGCGTAGCGCGCAGCCGTCGCCTCGGCGCTTCCGGTTGCGCAAAAGGCTCGCCGGCGGCAGCGCCCGCGCAGGCGGGCGCCCGGCGCACCGCGCCCCCACGGCGCGCGTTCACGCGCCCGCCTCCCGACCGCAGCGGCAGGGCCTGCGGCCGCGCGTCGGCCTGCGCGGACGCAGCACGGCGTCGGCGCAGGCCGACGCGCGGCGCGAAGCGCCCCGGTGGCGCGACTTCAGTCGCCCGCTGCCCCGCCTGGGCCGAAACGATACGCCGCACCCCTGCGCGTCACCCCTGTTGCGTGGTGGCGCGCCCTGTGCTACACTTTCGGTGCTACGGCCTGTCAATGGGGACAGCGTTGACCCACAGCGCGCCCCTGCCCCCTGCCGTGTGCAGCGGGCGTTTTTGTTGGCTGCACCAGCTGAGGAGAGACCACCAATGGCGGTAATGAGCGAGGCACTCGTACCCGGCGCCGCTGACGCGGGCGCCGAGCTGCCGACAGCGACCCTGCGCGAGATGTTCCGCTTTATGCTGCTCGCCCGCGTGCTCGACGAGCGCATGTGGCTGCTGAACCGGGCCGGCAAGGCCCCATTTGTGATCTCCTGCCAGGGCCACGAGGCCGCCCAGGTGGGCGCCGCCTTCGCCCTCGCCCGCGACAAAGATTTTACGCTGCCCTACTACCGCGGCCTCGCCACCGTGCTTGTGATGGGCATGACCCCCACCGAGGTGATGCTCAGCCTGTTCGCCCGCGCCAGCGACCCCAACTCTGGCGGGCGCCAGATGCCCGCGCACTACTCGAGCCGCCGGCTGCGCATCATCACCCAGTCGTCGCCCGTGGGCACCCAGATCGTCCACGCCGCCGGGGTGGGCCTCGCCGAGAAGATCAAAGGCGGCGACGCAGTGGTCTGGACAAGCTTTGGCGAGGGCACCACCAGCCAGGGCGACTTTCACGAGGGCATCAACCTTGCCGCAGTGCATAAGCTGCCTGTGATCTTTCAGTGCGAGAATAACGAGTACGCCATCTCGGTGCCGCAGCAGCAGCAGATGGCCATCGCCAGCGTGGCCGAGCGCGCCCCCGCCTACGGCATCCCCGGCGTCAGCGTAGACGGCACCGACCTGCTCGCCGTCTACGAGGTGACGCGCCGCGCCGTGGAGCGCGCCCGGCGCGGCGATGGCCCCACGCTGCTGGAGGCCCGCGTGGTGCGCCTTACCGCCCACAGCTCCGACGACAACGACCGCGCCTATCGCTCGCAGCGCGAGCTGACGAGCATGCGCCGCAGCGACCCGGTCGCCCGCTTCGCCGCCTTCCTCCACGAGCACGCTATCCTGAGCGAGAGCGAGGCGCAAGCGTTGCGCGCCGAGCTCGCCGCCGAGGTGGAGGCCGCCACCGTGGCCGCCGAGGCCGCCCCGCTGCCTGAGCCGGAGAGCCTGTTCGACCATGTGTATGCGGAGTAGCCAAGGAGACAGGGAGACAGGGAGACAGGGAGACAGGGAGACAGGGAGACAGGGAGACAGGGAGACAGGGAGACAGGGAGCTATTCTGTTGTCGCCGAGAGGCGCTCCTTGTCTCCTTGTCTCCAGCCCGAGCGGAGCAAGGGCGGTCTCCGTGTCCCCAGGTGAGCGAAGCGAGCAAGGACACTATGCCTGAGATAAATCTGCTGGAGGCGATCCGCCAGGGCCTAGACGAGCTGCTGGCCCAGGACGCGCGCGTCTTTGTGTTCGGCGAGGATGTGGGCAAGCTCGGCGGGGTCTTTCGCGTCACCGAGGGGCTCTTCGACAAGTACGGCCCGCTGCGCATCATCGACGCGCCGCTCGCCGAGAGTGTGATCGTAGGGGCCTGCGTGGGCGCCGCCATGAACGGCACTCGCCCGATCGCGGAGATCCAGTTCGCCGACTTCATCGCACCGGCCTTCAACCAGCTTGTGCAGGAGGCCGCCCGCATCCATTACCGCTCTAACGGCGACTGGCGCGTGCCAATGGTGGTGCGCGCGCCCTACGGCGGCGGCATCCACGGCGCGCTCTACCACAGCCAGAGCATCGAGGCCACCTACGCCCACGTGCCCGGCCTCAAGGTGGTGGCCCCCGCCACGCCCTACGACGCCAAGGGTCTGCTCAAGTCGGCGGTGGAGGACGATAACCCGGTGCTTTTCCTGGAGCACAAGAAGACCTACCGCCTGATCAAGGGCCATGTCCCCGACCACGACTACCGCGTCCCCATCGGCCCCGCCGACATCAAGCGCCCCGGCGAAGACATAAGCGTCTACGCCTACGGCCTGATGCTCCACTACTGCCTGGAGGCCGCCCAGCTGCTGGCCGCCGAGGGCGTGAGCGTGGAGGTGGTGGATCTGCGCACGCTGCGCCCCCTGGATGTGGAGACGATCGTGGAGAGCGCTCGGCGCACTGGCAAAGCCCTGGTGGTTCACGAGGACAACCTAACGGGCGGCCTGGGCGGCGAGATCGCGGCCCTGATCGCCGAGCATGCCTTCGAGGCCCTGGATGCCCCCGTGATGCGCCTCGGCGGCCCCGATGTGCCAGCCATGCCCTTCGCCAAGCCGCTGGAGGACGCGTTCATGCCGACGCCAGCGAAGATCGCCGCCGCCATGCGCAAGCTTGCGCGATATTAGTACTGAGTGCTGAGTGCTGAGTGCTGAGACCGGAAGGCATGCATTGCTGCCGACAGGACTCAGCACTCAGCACTCAGTACTCAGTACTCTCAACTATGACAACCGAGATCACGATGCCCCAGCTGGGCGAGAGTGTCACCGAGGGCACGGTCGGGCGCTGGCTCAAGCGGCCCGGCGACGCGGTGGCGAAGTACGAGGCGCTGCTGGAGGTGATCACCGACAAGGTTGACACCGAGGTGCCCGCCCCCATCGCCGGCACGCTGCTGGAGATCCTTGTCCCCGAGGGCGAGACCGTGCGCGTGGGCACCGTGATCGCGCGCCTTGGCAGCGCCGACGACGCGACGAGCGACGCGCAGATGCCCGCTCCTTCACCACCGTCCACCATCCACCGTCCACCGTCTGAGACCGCTCCACCGTCCACCGTCCACCGTCCACCGTCCAATGGCGATGCCAGCCGCAACAGCTATATGTCGCCGGTGGTGGCGCGGCTGGTGGCCGAGCATGGCCTCGATCTGGCACAGATCATCGGCACAGGCCAGGGCGACCGCGTGACCAAGCAGGATGTGCTGCGCTTCGTCGAGGCGCGCGCCGCGCAGCCCCCCGTCGCCGATCCGCCGCCTGCCGCTGCCGCCCCGCCGCCCGCAGCACACAGCACACAGTCCTCTGCATTCGCCACCGAGCCCTCAGCCCTCAGCCCTCAGCCCTCAGCCCTCAGCACTGCTCTTCCCGAGGACGCCGAGCTGCTGCCGCTCTCGCCGATGCGGCGCGCGATCGCGGAGCACATGGTGCGCTCGGTGCGTACCGCGCCGCACGTCACCACGGTAATGGAGGTAGACCTGAGCCGGATCATCGCGCACCGCGAGGCCAACAAGGCCGCCTTCGAGCGCCAGGGCGTGCGCCTCACCTTCACGCCCTACTTCTTCCAGGCCACGGTGGCCGGCCTCCAGCGCGCGCCCGTGCTGAACGGCAGCTTCACCGAGCAGGGCATCGTGCTGAACCGGCGCGCCCACATCGGCCTGGCCGTGGCGCTCGACGAGGGCCTGCTGGTGCCCGTGCTGCGCGACGCCGACGAGAAGAACCTGCTTGGACTGGCGCGTGCCGTGGGCGACCTGGCCGAGCGTGCCCGCACGCGCCGCCTGCGGCCCGAGGAGACCCAGGGCGGCACCTTCACAATCACCAACCACGGCGTGAGCGGCAGCCTTTTCGCCATGCCGATCATCAACTTGCCCCAGGCCGCCATTCTCGGCATCGGTGCCATCGTCAAGCGGCCCGTCGTTGTGAGCCACGGCGGCACCGACGCCATCGCCATCAAGCCCATGTGCTACCTCTCGCTCACCTTCGACCACCGCATCGCCGACGGCGCGCTCGCCGATGGCTTCCTGGCCGCCGTGAAGGCCGCCCTGGAAACATATCAGGGCTGATCAATGGCTATGAACCGGGCATGTTGTCCACAGATGACACAGATTTCCGGTCTATTTCTTTTCTGGCCGCACTCAGCACTCTGCCCGGCACTCAGCACTCAGCACTCAGCACTCAGTACTATGCTCGGTGCCCGGCGCTCGGCACCGGCGTAAAGATCGCGCCGCCCTCTGCGTCGCCGAAGGTGCGGCAGCGCGCGGCGCCCCAGCGCTGGCCGTAGAGCGCGATGTAGGCGCAGGTTAGGGCGTCCACCTGGTCCTCGTAGCGCTTGAGCGCCGCGCCCCGCAGGCCAGCCACATCGAGCGCGAGCAGCGCCTCGTGGCCGCGCAGCGGCGGGTCGGCGTGGGCAAGGCCAAGCAGGTACGCCTGGTAGCGCCGCCACTCCGCCATGCGCAGCGCGTGGGGGCGGCCCTGGCGCGCCTTGTACTTCAGCGTGCGCGCCAGCCCAAAGAGCGCCACCATCGCCGGGTGCGGGAAGACCTCCGTGATCAGGCGGCCGCTCGCCCCGGCATCCAGGCCAGCGACATACTGGAAGCCCAGCTGCTCTAGCCGGGCCACAAGCAGCTCGCCGCGCACGCCGTCGCCGCGATCAAGCAGGCGCCGGTTGGCCGGGTGGGCGCCCGCATCGTAGCGCTGAAAGATTGCCGCGAGCTGGGCCTCGGCGGGTCGCCTGCCCGTGAGGTTGGGCACGCGCAGCGGCGCGTCCACCGCCACTAGGGCCGGGCCAGCGCCCGCCTGCCGCGCCACATAAGCCACGATCGCGTCCAGATCGCCCAGCAGCTCGGGCGGCCCGTGCAGCGTGGCGCCCTCGGCGTTGCCGCGCAGCGTGGCCGCGCCGCTGAGATTCCGCGCCGACCAGGCCAGATCCAGGCCGATGTAGCTGAGCGTTCGGGCACCTTTTTTGAGCTGGTACACCCCGGCGTACAGAGCTTTACGGTTTGAAGCGGGCTTTAGCCCGCCACAATGCGGCGTTCGCTGTAAGCAAACGTACGCTTTAGCGTCCTACCGCGGCGGCTTGCGGGCCAGGTACACATCCTGCCAGGGCGTCCCTCGTGAGGCACGCCGAAAATACTCCACGAGCTCGACGTCCTGCAACAACTCGTCGCGCACATGCTCGTGAGGGTTAAACGACGCATACGCGTTTGTGCCTACAATCGTGGGGCCTAACGCGGGGCCGATTGGTCGCCCGTGCTTGTATTCCTCCTGATACTCTTTAGGCAGTCTCGGCAAATAGTAATCGCCGTGAACCGTGAAAAGTATATACCCGTTTGGCTTCAACACGCGCAGAAACTCCTTCATCCACGTATGTTGCAGCTTAATATCCCAGTGTGTGAAGGTGGATAGCGCGTAGACGAAATCAAAGTAGTTATCAGGGTAGGGGAGCGGTGGCTCCAGGCTATTTTGTGCTATCTTAGCAAATGGCAGGAGCCGGCTGGCCCAAGCTACTAGCTCTGGATTGTAGTCGGTTCCGTGGAGCTCAATCGAGCGCGCCAGGCTTTTCCAATGGCGTAGCACTCTGCCGCTGCCGCACCCAAAATCAAGCACTGTCCGAAACTGGCGAAGCGGCACATAACTTTTTTCAAGGGTCTCTAGAATCGTCTCTGTAGCTCTGCGCCCGCCTGCTACGTAATACTCCGCCTCGTGATTGCCTTGCACCATTGCCATCAGCTTCGTGGGCGGGAGCGGCGAGCGCTTCAGGGCCTCTCTCCAGTATGCAAGCTTATTGTAAAACCGCAGCTCCAGAGCGATGTCCTGGTTTTTTGGCAAGATCCGGGACAACAGGCGAAAAACAGGACTAGTCGATGCCTCTTTGTAGGTCATAGTAGCGCTCCATAGTGCAGCTCCCGTATGCGATGCTACCGATCAAGAATCATGCGCGCGGGGCTCTGGCTATCCACGACATCTTCGTCGCCAGGCACAAGGTGCACATAGCTGCCGTCGCTCTGGAGCACGTGGGCCCGCACGTTATCGGCGAGGTAGGCGCCCAGCAGCGTCTCGCGCACATAGGCCATCAGCGCGGGGTCCTCGATGGGGAACAGCTCCTCGACGCGCCGGTCCAGGTTGCGCTCCATCAGGTCGGCGCTGCCGGCGTAGAGCGCGGGCTGGCCGCCGTTGTGGAAGTAGTAGATGCGGTGGTGCTCCAGGAATGGCCCCACCACGCTGCGCACCGTGATCGTCTCGCTGAGGCCGGGCACGCCGGGGCGCAGGCTGCACATGCCGCGCACCAGCAGATCCACCCGCACGCCAGCCTGCGAGGCCCGGTAGAGCGCGTCGATCATGGCCTTGTCGACCAGGGCGTTCATCTTGAAGATCACATGGCCGTCGCCGTCGCTCTGTTGGCGCTCGATCTCGCGCTCCAGCAGCTCCAGCAGGCGGGCGCGCAGGGTGAAGGGCGCCACGAGCAGTTTGCGGTAGGTCTCCTGGCGGCTGTAGGCCGTAAGAAAGTTAAACAGGTCCACCACATCGGCAGTGATCTCGGGGTCGGCTGTGAGTATGCCAAGATCAGTGTAGACCCGCGCAGTAGAGGCGTTGTAGTTGCCGGTGCCGAGGTGAGCGTAGCAGCGGATGCCCTCCTGCTCCTGGCGCACCACCAGGGCCAGTTTGGCGTGAACCTTGAGCCCAAGCAGGCCGTAGACGACATGCACGCCCGCGCGCTCCATCTGCCTGGCCCAGATAATATTATTCTCCTCGTCGAAGCGAGCCTTCAGCTCCACCACCGCCGTCACCTGCTTGCCCTCCTCGCGGGCGTGCATCAGCCAGGTGATGATTGGCGAGTTGCTGCCGGCGCGGTAGAGCGTCTGCTTGATCGCGAGCACCTGCGGATCTTCGGCGGCGGCCTGGATGAAGTCGACCACCGAGGAGAAGGAGTGGTAGGGGTGATGGAGCAGCACGTCGCCCTGGCGGATCACGTCGAAAATGTTTGCGCCGCCGCGCAGCGCTGCGGGCGTGACCGGCACATGCGGCGGATCTTTGAGGTCGGGGCGATCCAGGCGCATCAGGCCCATCATGTCGGAGAGCCCGAGCGGCCCGCGCACGGTGTAGAGGTCGGCGGCGCTGATCTTGAGGTTGGTAAGCAGCAGGCCGGCGATACGCTCGGGCATGCCGACATCCACGGTGAGCCGCACCACCTCGCCGAAGCGGCGCTGGCGCACACCCTCCTCGATCGTCTCCAGCAGATCGTCGGCCTCGTCCTCCTCGATCTCCATGTCGGCGTTGCGGGTGACGCGAAAGGGGTGGCTCTCCACCACCTCTACGCCGGGGAAGAGCGTGTGCAGGTGCGCGGCGATCACGTGCTCCAGCCAGACAAAGCAGGCCTGGCGGCCGCTCGGCAGGTCGGCAGGCAGATCGCACAGGTCCGGCGGCAGCGGCACCAGGCGCGGCAGCACCTCGGGCACCTTCACGCGGGCGAAGAGCTCGCCCTTCTCACGATCCTGGATGACCACAGCGAGGTTCAGGCTGAGGT
>Ga0136636_10000874_pt1 | contig 16750 bp, 16 predicted proteins | sample AntDrymUQ8522106_2_FD_104653 | JGI IMG/M metagenome (GOLD analysis project Ga0136636, IMG submission 104653) | Polar desert sand microbial communities from Dry Valleys, Antarctica - metaG UQ852 (21.06) | ecosystem: Environmental > Terrestrial > Soil > Desert | place: Antarctica: Dry Valley... | reverse complement strand
GCCTCGGTGGTGGTCATGCGGCCGCTGATCTGCACCCGGCCGCCACCGATCTCCGAGCGGATCACCGGCGCGGTGACCACCTCGCCCTTGCCCTTCTCGAACAGGATGATGGCCATGCGCTTGTTGATGTTCTCGCGCGTGACGTCGCGGAAGATGCGCGACCCCTTGGAGTCGAGCGTGAGGTGCACCGCCGGCTCGCCCTGGTTGTCGCCTGCAAAGCCGGGCTGCGCGTCGGTGAGGTTCTCGCCGGTGAGGATGACCTGGCGGAAGACGATGATCGGCGCGCCGTCTTTCTCCAGGTAACGCTCGCTGCCGAAGGGCACCGGAGCGCCGCCGCTGAGCGAGGCCAGCGCCTCGGTGCTGGTGTTGACAAGGCGCACCTCCAGCGTGGCGGTGCGGCCGATGATGTCCTTGGCCTTGGCGGTGTCCTGCACGCCGGGCAGCTGCACCACCACCCGGTCGGCGCCCTGCTGCTGGATCACCGGCTCGGCCACGCCCAGCTCGTTCACCCGGTTGTGCAGGGTGGTGATGTTCTGCTTGACGGCGCCGTCCTGCACCGCCTTGGCCGCAGCCGGCTTGAGCGCGCCGGTCATGCGGAACTCGGCGCCGTCGGCTGTCTCGGTCCACACCAGGTCGGGCAGCTGCTCGCCCAGCAGTGTGCGCGCCTGGGCCATCATGGCGGCGTCGCGAAAACGCAGCACCACCAGATCGCCGTCACGGCTGACGCCGGCGTGGCGGATGTTCCTGTCGCGCAGCAGCGTGCGGATGTCACCGGTGACCGACTCGGCCTTCTTGGTCAGCGCCGCCTTCATGTCGACCTGCATCAGGAAGTGCACGCCGCCGCGCAGGTCCAGGCCCAGGTACATCGGCAGCGCGTGCAGGCTGGTCAGCCAGTTGGGCGAGCGCGACAGCAGGTTCAGCGCAATGATGTACGACGGATTGGCTGCGTCCGGGTTCAGCGCCCGGGTGATCGCGTCCTTGGCCTTGATCTGGTCGTCGGTGCTGGTGAAACGCGCCTTGACCGAATTGCCCTCGAACTGCACGAAGTCGGGCTGCAGGCCCGCCGTGCCCAGCACCTGCTCGATGCGCGGCACCAGGCCGGCGTCCAGCTTGAGCGTGGCCTTGCCACTGGATATCTGCACCGCCGGCGCCTCGCCATACAGGTTGGGCAGCGTGTAGACCAGGCCGACCAGCAGCGCGATGCCGAGGATCAGGTATTTCCACCAGGGGTAGCGGTTCATCGTGGGTTCCTCGGCGCGGCGGCCTGCTGCCGGATCACTTGCCGAAGGTGCCCTTGGGCAACACCTGCACCACCGAGGTGCGCTGCACCTGCAACTCCACACCGCTGGCCACTTCGACCGTGAGCATGCTTTCGCCCATCTTGGCCACGCGGCCGATCACGCCGCCGGCCACCACCACCTCGTCGCCCTTGGCCAGGGCTTCGATCATGGACTTGTGCTCCTTCTGGCGCTTCATCTGCGGCCGGATCATGATGAAGTACAGCACCACGAACATCAGCACCAGCGGCAGCAACTGGCCGAGCGAGCCGAACATCGATTGGACACCGCCGGTGGCAGCGGCTGGGGCGGTCTGGGCAAAGGCGTTGGAAATGAACACGTCGAAAGTCCTTGAAAGGAGCGCGCTGTCGGCTTGCGGCCAAACTTCGCATTGTAGGTGGGAGCACGTGTGCGGCAGCGGGGCTGCCGCAGCGCTCAGAACAGGGCCATGCTGAGCTTGCGCCGGTACTGGTCGACGACCGGGTCGCTGGATGCGACCGTGGCATGGCCGGTGAGTTCCAGCGCGCCCTTGGCCTTTTCGGTGCCAACTGCCGCCTTGGGTGCGGGCTTGCTCATCAGCTCGAGGATGGCCACATAGGTCTTGCGCGCCAGCTCGCTGTTCCAGGCCTTGTCGCGCATCACGATCTCCAGCAGCGCGTCCATCGCGTCGGTGAAGCGGCCCGCCGCCAGCAGCAGCTGCGACAGTTCATGGCGGGCGTCGAAATCACGCCGGTTGGCGGCGATCGCCGCCTCCAGCGCCTGCGGGCTGCGCGCTGCGGGCGCTTTCTCGCAGGCATCGAGCCACAGGCCGAGCGCGGCAATGCGGCCGTCGAGCATGGCCTTGCTGGCCACCGGCTCCCAGGCGGCGCGGGCCTGCGCGGTGCGGCCGGTTTCGAGCAGCAGCTTGACGTACTCGCAGCGCGCGGCGTCGTTGGCCGGATCGACCGCCACCGCCTGCTGCAGCCGCGCCACCGCTGCGTCCAGGTCGCCTTCGGCCTCCGGCACCTCGGCCTCGACGGTCTCCTGCTCGGACTCCAGCGCCTCGGCGCCGGGCACGTGGCGGTCGAGGAACTCTCGGATCTGCGCCTCGGGAATGGCGCCGACGAAGCCGTCCACCGGCTGGCCGTCCTTGAACAGCACGCAGAACGGGATCGAGCGCACGCCGAAGGCCTGGCTCAGCTGGCTGGAGATCTCCGGCTGGTCGTCGCTGTTGAGCTTGGCCAGCTTGAAGCGGCCGGCGTAGGCCACCTCCACCTTCTCGAGCAGCGGGCCCAACGCGCGGCACGGGCCGCACCAGGGGGCCCAGATGTCGAGCAGCACCGGCTGCTGCATCGAGGCCTGGATCAGGTCGGCTTCGAAATTCTGGATGGTGATGTCACTCATGGCTGCGCCCGGAAAGTGTGGTGGGAGGCAAGCGGCCGCAGATCAGGGCGGCCGCCTACAATTCAATGCTTTTGCACCTGCCGGCGCCCAGACGCCTTCCGCCGTGGACCAAAGCCCCGACAACCGCCCGCTCGGCGAGCCACCAGACCACCCCGCACCGACTGCCGATGGCGCACCTGGTGTGCAGGTTGGCGTGCAGGTCGGCGTGCTGATGGGCTCGTCCAGCGACTGGGAAACGATGCGGCAGGCAGCCCAGATTCTCGCCGAGTTTGGCGTGCCCCATGAATGCCGGGTGGTGTCGGCCCACCGCATGCCCGACGCGATGTTCGCCTACGCCGAGGCGGCGGCCGGCCGCGGCCTGGTGGCCATCATCGCCGGCGCCGGCGGCGCAGCCCACCTGCCGGGCATGCTGGCAGCCAAGACCACGGTGCCGGTGCTGGGCGTGCCGGTGCAGTCGCGCGCGCTGTCGGGCGTCGATTCGCTGCACTCGATCGTGCAGATGCCCAAGGGCATCCCGGTGGCCACGTTTGCCATCGGCACGGCCGGCGCCGCCAATGCCGCGCTCTTCGCCGTGGCCATGCTGGCCACCGGCAACCCCGTACTGCGCGCCCGGCTCGACGCCTTCCGCGCCCGCCAGACCGCCGCCGCCGAGGCCATGAGCGCTGAACTGACATGAATCTGCGACCGATCCTCCCCGGCGCCACACTCGGCGTGATGGGCGGCGGCCAGCTCGGCCGCATGTTCGTGCAGGCGGCCCAGGCCATGGGCTACTTCACGGCGGTGCTCGATGCCGACGCCACCTCGCCCGCCGGGCTGGTGGCGCACCACCACATCGAGACCGGCTACCTCGACGAGCACGGCCTGGCGCAGCTGATGCAGCGCAGCGCGGCCATCACCACCGAGTTCGAGAATGTCCCGGCCGGCGCGCTGGTCACGCTGGGCGCGCACCGGCCAGTGGCGCCCAGCGCCGACGCCGTGGCCGTCTGCCAGGACCGTGCGGCCGAGAAGGCGCAGTTCCGCCGCAGCGGCGTCGCCTGCGCGCCCTGCGCGCTGGTCGACACGCCCGAGCGGCTGGCAGCCGTGCCCGATCCGCTGCTGCCGGGCATCCTCAAGACCGCGCGGCTGGGCTACGACGGCAAGGGCCAGGCGGTGGTGGCCGACCGCGCCGCGCTGGCCGCCGCCTGGCACCGGCTGGGCCAGGTGCCCTGCCTGCTGGAGCAGCAGCTGCCGCTGGCGCTGGAGCTCAGCGTGGTGGTGGCCCGCGGCGCCAGCGGCGATGTGGTACAGCTGCCGGTGCAGCAGAACCTGCACCGTGGCGGTATCCTCACCGTGACCCAGGTGCCGGCACCGGACGCCAGCCCGGCCCTGCAGGCCCAGGCCGCAGCGGCCGCCACCCAACTGGCCACCGACCTGGGCTATGTGGGTGTGCTGTGTGTCGAGTTCTTCGTGCTGGCCGCCGACATGCCCGGCGTGGCGGGCCGGCTGGTGGCCAACGAGATGGCGCCACGGCCGCACAACTCCGGCCACTGGTCGATCGACGGCGCCGACCTGAGCCAATTCCAGCTGCAGGTGCGCACCCTGTGCGGCCTGCCGCTGGTGGCGCCGCGCCAGCATTCGGCCGCAGTGATGCTCAACCTGCTGGGCGAGCTGTGGCTGGACGCCGACGGCACCGAGCGCAGCCCGCCCTGGGCCGCCGTGCTGGCGCTGCCCGGCACGCACCTGCACCTGTACGGCAAGACCAGCGCCCGCCCCGGCCGCAAGATGGGCCATCTGACGATCACCGCCGCCACGCCGGCCGCCGCCCGCGCCACCGCGCTGCAGGCGGCCGCGCTGCTGGGCCTGCCGGCGTTCTGACAGCGCCCCATGCCGATCCTGGCCGGTGACGACCCGGCGGCGCTGGCCGCTGCCGCGCAGCGCCTGGCCGCCGGTGGCCTGGTGGGCCTGCCCACCGAGACGGTGTACGGCCTGGGCGCGCGTGCCGACGACGACCAGGCCGTCGCCGCCATCTTCCGCGCCAAGGGCCGGCCGGCCGACCACCCGCTGATCGTGCATGTGGCCGCGCTGGCGCAGGCTGAAGCCTTCGCCAGCCAGCTGCCACCGGCCGCCCGGCGCCTGGCCGCAGCGTTCTGGCCCGGGCCGGTGACGGTGATCGTGCCGCGGCGCGCCGGCGTGGCAGCTGCTGCCGCTGCCGGGCAGACCAGCATCGGCTTGCGGTGCCCGTCGCACCCGGTGGCCCAGGGGCTGCTGCAGCGCGCTGCGGCCCTGGGCGTGCCGGGCGTGGCCGCGCCCAGCGCCAACCGCTTCGGCCGCGTCAGCCCGACCACCGCCGCGCATGTCGCCGGTGAGTTCGGGCCTGGCCTGCTGGTGCTCGACGGCGGCGGCTGCGCGGTGGGCATCGAATCGGCCATCGTCGACTGCAGCCGCAGCCGCCCGGTGTTGCTGCGCCCGGGCCTGCTCACCCGCACTGCCCTGGAGGAGGCGCTGGGCGAGCCCCTGCTGGCGGCCGATGCCGGTGCGCCACGCGCCCCGGGCACGCTGGCCTCGCACTATGCGCCACGGGCGCGGCTGCGGCTGCTGAGCGCTGCAGCTCTGGCCACCGCGCTTGACAAGCCGGCAACGTGGCCGGCGGGGCTGGCGGTATATTCGCGGCGGCCGGTGGCTGCCCCAGGCAGCTGCCTTTGGCGGCGGTTGCCGGACGACCCGGCGGCTGCGGCGCATGACCTGTTTGCGGCGCTGCGCCGCCTGGACGACGACGGCGCGGCCGAGATCTGGGTGGAGCAGCCACCCGACGCGCCGGCTTGGGAAGGCGTGCTGGACCGGCTGCGCCGCGCCGCCCATGCCTGACCAAGCCGACCCCTCTTGCCCTGCTGATGGACTGTTGATGACCCTTCTTCGTGATCTGCGCCGCCACGGCGCGCGCGTGCTGGCACCGCTGGTGGCAGCGGCCGCCCTGCTGTCGGCCTGCGGCGGCGGCACCTCCCAGGTGCAGGCCTTCGTGCCGGCCCGCCTGCTGGTGCTGGGCGACGAGGCCAGCATGGTCATCGACGACGGCAGCGCCGACGGCTTCAAGTACAGCGTCAACGACCGCAGCGGCACCACCGCCGGCAAATGCCTGCTGCAGCCGACCGTCGCCCAGCAGGTGGCCAGGCACTACGGCATGGTGTTCGCCGCCTGCAACCCCACGGCGGCCACGCCCAGGGCCTTCATCCAGGCCAGGCTGGGCGCCAAGGTCGACGACGCCACCACCGGACTGCAGGCGCAGCTGACGGCCGCCGGCAGCGTGGGCAACACCGACATGGTGCTGGTGATGATCGGCGCCAACGACATCATCGACCTGTACGGGCAGAAACTGGCTGGCGCGCTGACCGCCGCGCAGGCCACCGCCGAGGCCATCCGCCGCGGCCGTGTGGCGGCCACGCAGATCAACCGCATCCTGGGCAGCGGTGCCCGGGCGCTGGTGGTCACCATCCCCGACATGGGCAAGAGCCCCTACGCCCTCCAGGCCGCGACGACCGACCCCGGTGCCGACACGCTGATGTCGACCTGGTCCACCGAGTACAACGCGGCGCTGCGGCTGGGTATCGATGCCACCGACTTCGACGGCCGCAACTACGGCCTGGTGCTGGCCGACGACGTGATCGCGGCCATGGAGCGGTTCCCGACCAGCTACCTCACCAGCCCGGCCAACGTCAAGACGGGCGTCTGCACCTTGGCCAGCCTGCCGCAGGGCTGCCTGGTGGTGACGGGCGCCACGGCGCCTGCCGTCAACCTGGCCCCCAACACCCACCTGTGGGCCAGCGACCGCCATTTCGGCCCGGTCGCCCACACCTTCATCGGCACGCAGGCGGTGTCGCGCGCGGTCAACAACCCGTTCTGACGCTGCGGCGGGCCTGGCCGGGCGCTGCGCGGCGAAGCCCCGCCACCCCACACGCTTCCCGCATGACTTCCCGCATGCCGACGCCCACCCTGCTCGCCCTGGACACCGCCACCGACCGGCTCGCCGTCGGCTTGCTGGCGCCCGGCATTCGGCTGGCCGTCAACGAGCCCGGCGGCGCGCTGGCCTCGGCCCGGCTGATCCCGCTGCTGATGGGCCTGCTGCACGGTGCGCGGCTGGCGATGCCGCAGGTGCAGGCGGTGGCCTTCGGCCAGGGGCCGGGTGCCTTCACCGGGCTGCGCACCGCCTGCGCCGTGGCCCAGGGCCTGGCCTTCGCGCACGACACGCCGGTGCTGCCGATCGACAGCCTGCTGATCGTGGCCGACGACGCCCGCCTGCAGGCCGACCCTGCCGAGCGCGACGGCCCCTGGTGGGTGGCGATGGACGCCCGCATGGACGAGGTCTACGCCGCCGCCTACCACCACGGCCCCGGCGGCTGGGCGCCGCTGCTGGCGCCGCAGCTCTACACCCTGGGCGCGCTGGCCGATGCCTGGCACGCTGCGCCGCCGCGCTGCGTGGCCGGCAGCGCCATCGACGCATTCACCGACCGCCTGCCCTGGGGCAGCGCAAGGCTGTGGCCGCACAGCCACGACCGCGCCGCCGCGCTGCTGCGCCTGGCCGAGGCCGCCTGGGCCGCCGGGGCGATGGTGGCGGCCGACGCGGCGCTGCCGCTGTACCTGCGCGACAAGGTGGCCCAGACCACCGCCGAGCGCCTGGCGCTGCGCAGCGCCGGGGCCGCTCCGTGACGCTGCCCGCCTGGCACCGGGCGATGGCCGCCGGCGATCTGCCGGAGGTGCTGGCGCTGGAGGTCGCGGCTTACAGCTTCCCGTGGTCGCAGGGCAATTTCATCGATTCACTGGCTGCCGGCTACCAGGCCTGGGTGCGGCATGACGGCCAGCAGCAGCTGGTGGCCTACTGCGTGGCCCAGCCCGGCTACCGGGAAACCCATCTGTTGAACCTGACGGTGGCGCCGCCATTGCAGCGCCGCGGCCACGGCCGAGCGCTGCTGCTGGCGCTGGCCGGCTGGGCGCGCGCACGTGGTGACGCCGCGCTGTGGCTGGAGGTGCGGCAGAGCAATGCCGCCGGCCGCGCGCTGTATGCCGCAGCCGGCTTCGAGGCGGTGGCGCAGCGACCCGGCTACTACCCCGACCACCAGCAGCAGCGCGAAGACGCGGTGGTGATGCGGCTGGCCTTGCAGCCTGGCCAGGCGGATGCGGACCATGCGCTGGACTGAGCGCCAGCAGACCCTGCTGCAGGCGATGGGCCTGCGGCTGTGGGCGCCGCCCGGGGCGCTGCCTGCGCCGATGCCGGACGCGGGCGCCACGGCCGCAGTGGCCACAGCAACCACAGCAGCGGCCACAGCAGCGGTCACAGCAGCCACAGCAGCCACAGCAGCGGCCGCAGCGCCGATGGCCGCACCGACCCCGACCCCGGCGGCCGTGGCACCGGGCACACCCGCGCCGATGGCCGTCCAGCCCGCAGCTGCCGCAGCCACCGCAGCCACCGCGCGCAGCCCATCCCCCACCGACAGCCTGGACTGGCCGGCCCTGCGCGCTGCCGTGGCCGGCTGCCGCGCCTGCGGCCTGTGCGACAGCAGGCGGCAGACGGTGTTCGGCGTGGGCCACGCGCGGGCGCACTGCATGGTGGTGGGCGAGGCCCCGGGCGAGCAGGAGGACGCGCAGGGCGAGCCCTTCGTCGGCGCCGCCGGCCAGCTGCTCGACCGCATGCTGGCCGCGGTGGGCCTGGGCCGGGGCGACGGCTCGCCGGCGCAGCAGGTCTTCATCGCCAACACGCTGAAGTGCCGGCCGCCGCGCAACCGCAACCCCACGCCCGAGGAGCTGGCCGCCTGCCGGCCCTTCCTGCAGCGCCAGGTGGCGCTGGTGCAGCCGCGGGTGATCCTGGCGATGGGCCGCTTCGCGGTGCAGTCGCTGCTCGACACCGACGCGCCGATCGGCAAGCTGCGCGGCACGGTGCACCACTGGCACGGCGTGCCGCTGGTCGTCACCTACCACCCGGCCTACCTGCTGCGCCAGCCGGCCGACAAGGCCAAGGCCTGGGACGACCTGTGCCTGGCGGCCGAGCTGATGGCGCGCCAGGATGGCGGCCCGACTGGCGGCCAGACTGGCGGCCCGAATGGTCGCCAGGACGGCGGCTGATCAGCCCTTGGGCTTGACCGGCCGCGTCCAGCCCGGGATCGACACCTGCTTGCCGCGTGCCACCGTCAGCTGGCCGGCGGGCGTGTTCTTGCTGATGGTGCTGCCGCCGCCCACGGTGCCGCCGGCGCCGATGGTGACCGGCGCGACCAGCACGCAGTTGCTGCCGATGTGCACGTCGTCGCCGATCACCGTGCGGTGCTTGTTGGCGCCGTCGTAGTTGGCGGTGATGCTGCCGGCGCCGTAGTTGACCCGCTCGCCCACGGTGGCGTCGCCCAGGTAGGCCAGGTGATTGGCCTTGGCGCCCCGGGCCAGCGTGCTGTTCTTCACCTCGACGAAGTTGCCGATGTGCACCTCGTCGGCCAGCTCGGCGCCGGGGCGCAGCCGGGCGTAGGGGCCGATCAGCGCGCCCGCGCCCACGCTGGCGCCGTCGATGTGGGTGAAGGGGTGGACGACGGACCCGTTGCCGATCACCGCATCGCGGATGACGCAGTGCGCGCCGATGCGCACGTCGTCGCCCAGCGTCACCGCACCCTCGAAGACGCAGCCCACGTCGATGTCGACATCGGTGCCGGTGGCCAGCGTGCCGCGCAGGTCGAAGCGCGCCGGGTCGGCCAGCCGCACGCCGGCCTCCAGCAGGGCGTCGGCCTGGCGGCGCTGGTAGCGGCGCTCCAGGTCGGCCAGCTGCAGCGGGCTGTTGACGCCCAGCACCTCGGTCTCGTCGGCAGCCTGGCTGGCCACCACCGGCACGCCTTCGGCCACTGCCATCGCCACGATGTCGGTCAGGTAGAACTCGCGCTGGGCGTTGTCGTCGGTCAGCGCCATCACCCAGCGCCGCAGCAGCGCGGTGGGCGCGGCCATCATGCCGGTGTAGACCTCGCGGATCTGGCGCTGCGCCGGGCTGGCGTCCTTGTGCTCGACGATGCCGAGCACGGCGCCGTCGGCTGCGCCCGCCTGCCGCACGATGCGGCCATAGCCGGTGGCGTCGGGCAGCACGATGGTCAGCAACGCCAGGCGCTCGCCGCCGCAGGCATCGGCCAGGGCGCGCGCGGTGTCGGCGGCGATCAGCGGCACGTCGCCGTTGAGGATCAGCGTGGTGCTGCCGGGCACATCCGCACCGGCCAGGTGCGGCACCACCTGCTGCACCGCATGGCCGGTGCCGCGCTGCGGCATCTGCCGCACCGCCTGCGCGCCGCTGCCGGCAATGGCAGACTCCACTGTTTCGGCGCCATGGCCGGTGACGACCCAGCAGCGGTGCGCCGGCAGTGCAGCGGTGGTGGCCAGCACATGCGCCAGCAGCGGGCGGCCAGCCAGCCGGTGCAGCACCTTCGGGTGGCGGCTCTTCATGCGGGTGCCTTTGCCCGCAGCCATGATGACGATGTCCAATGCCATGAGGGTGCCCGTGTCGAACCGTTGGAAGGCCTGGATTATCGTGATGCTGCTGCCGCTGCTCGGGGGCTGCAGCGCCCTGCGCTTGAGCTACGGCCAGGGCCCGCTGCTGGCCTACTGGTGGTTGAACAGCCAGGTGGACTTCAGCGCCGAGCAGGCACCGCGGGTGCGCAGCGCGCTGGCCGACTGGTTCACCTGGCACCGCAGCACCCAGCTGGCCGACTACGCCCAGGCCGTGGGTGAACTGGCTGCCGCGACCGCAGGCCCGGTCAGCCCCAACCAGCTCTGCGCCCAGGTCGAGTCCTGGCAACGCCGCGCCGAGCGCGCCTTCGACCACGCGGTGCCGGCGCTGGCCGAGCAGCTGCGCAGCATGTCGCCCGAGCAGATCGCGCACCTGGAACGGCGCCAGGCCGAGCGCCAGAAAGAGCTGGTGGCCGAGCGCCTGCCAGCCGACCCGGCCGAGCGCCAGAAGGCGGCGCTGACGCGCAGCACCGACCGCGCCGAGACGCTGTACGGCAGCCTCGACGAGGCCCAGCGCCAGCTGCTGGCTGCGGGCCTGGCCGCCTCGCCGTTCGACACCGAGCGCTGGCTGGCCGAGCGCAGCGCGCGCACCACCGAACTGCTGCGCAGCCTGCGCCAGTGGCAGGCCGAGCAGGCCGACAGCGCCACGGTGCAGGCCGGCCTGCGCCGCCTGGCGGCCGAGACGCAGCGCTCACCGCGGGCCGACTACCGCGCCCACAGCCAGCGCCTGCTGGTGGCCAACTGCGCCCTGTTCGCCCAGCTGCACAACAGCACCAGCGCAGCACAGCGCCAGCGTGCTGCGGGCAAGCTGCAGGGCTGGCAAGCCGACCTGCGCGCGCTGGCGGACAGCCGATGACCGGCTGCTGACGCGATGCGGAAGCCAGCCCCCACCACGGCGGCGCTGGGCGACACGCACCAGGCCCGCCGCGCCGACTGGGCGCCCCATGCCTTGCTGCTGTTCGCGGTGGCGCTGCTGCTGGTGCTGCTGGCGGCGGTGTCGATCTGGCAGGAGCGGGTGCGCCAGCATGACCGCGCGGTGGCCAGCACCCAGAACATCGCCCGGCTGCTGGAGGCCCAGGTGGCTGGCGTGCTGACCAAGGCCGACGTGTTGCTGCAGGCCACCGCGCTGCAATGGCAGGCGTTGGCGCCGTCCGACGGGCCGGCCGCGATGACCGGCGCCCTGCGCAGCCTGGCTGCCACCGTGCCCGGGCTGCAGAACCTGCGGGTGGCCGATGCCGACGGCCTGTGGCGCCTGCGCGTGGCCGGCACCGGGCCGCCGGTGGCCACCGCCGAACTGCTGCCGCCCACGCCGATGGATGGCGCCGAGGCCGACGCCTTCCGGCGCGCCCGGGCCGATGCGCATGCCGGCCTGCAACTCAGCGGCCCGCTGCAGCGTGGGTCGGGCCAGCCCTGGGTGCTGGGCCTGGGCCGGGTGGCCCCGGATGCCGACGGCGGGCCCGGCGGCTGGGTCAGCGTGGACCTGCCGCTGAGCCGCTTCGACGCGGTGTTCTCCGCCATCGACCTGGGCGAACATGGCGCGGCCACCATCCGCACCGAGGCGCTGGCCCTGGTGTACCGCCGCCCCTGGCCGCCCGAGGGCATGGGTGCGGCCGTGGGCAGCACCGAAGTGTCGGCCGCACTGCGCGAGGCGCTGGCCGCCAACCCCCAGGCTGGCGCTTACGAGGGGCCGACTGCGCTGGACGGCCGCGCCCGCATCAACACCTACCGCCAGGTACAGGGCCACCCGCTGCTGCTGCTGGTGGGGCTGCCGGAAGACGAGTTTCCCGATGGCTGGAACACCGTGGACGCGGCCATCGTCACGCTGGCGCTGGCCACGCTGGTGCTGGCCGGCATGGCCACCAGCGCGATGCTGCGGGTGCAGCGCCGGGCGCTGGACGACGTGCAGCGCCAGTTGGCGGCCATCGTCGCGTCGTCGCAGGACGCAATCATCAGCGAGACGCAGGACGGCGTGGTGACCAGCTGGAACCGCGGCGCCGAGCAGATGTTCGGCTACAGCGCCGCCGAGATGGTGGGGCACAGCATGCTGCGCCTGGTGCCGCCCGACCGCCGCGAGGACACCGCCGAGCTGCTGGCGCGGGTGCAGCGCGGCGCGCCGGTGGCGCACTTCGAGACCGAGCGCCTGCACCGCGACGGCCACCGCGTCAGCGTGTCGATGTCGGTCTCGCCGGTGCTCGACCCGCAGGGCCGGGTGGTGGGGCGGGCGCGCATCGCCCGCGACATCAGCGTGCAGAAGGCGCTGGCCGAAGAGGTGCGGCAGCTGGCCTACATCGACCCGCTGACGCGCCTGCCCAACCGGCGGCTGCTGATGGATAGGCTGCAGCATGCGCAGCAGACCAGCCGCCGCCAGACCAGCCACGCGGCGGTGCTGTTCCTCGACCTGGACGGCTTCAAGCAGCTGAACGACCGCCTGGGCCACGCCGCCGGCGACCAGTGGCTGGTGCTGGTGGCCAGGCGCCTGCGCGAGGCGGTGCGCGAGACCGACACCGTGGCCCGCCTGGGCGGCGATGAGTTCGTGGTGCTGTGCGAGAACCTGGGCGCCGATGCCGTGCAGGCCGAGGCACACCTGGCGTTGCTGGCGGGCAAGGTCGACCGGCTGCTGTCCCAGCCGGCGGTGCTGGCCGGCCAGCAGTGGCGGGCCAGCTGCAGCATCGGCCACCGGCTTTTCCTGGGCGCCGGCGAGCCGCCCGAGCGCCTGCTGGCCGACGCCGACCAGGCGATGTACCGCCAGAAGCAGCAGCGCCGCGCGGCCGCGCCGCCGGCATCGGCCGACGAGGACAGCGAGTACGGCGACCTGTAGCGGCACAACGACCTGCAGCGGCGCAGTGGTTGGTGCCGGCAGCAGTGCACAGCCGCGCTGCATCGGCGCCAGGCGGCGCCATGTCGCGCCACCGACAATCACGCCGATGCAAAGCTGGCGCCACCGCGCGCGCACCGTGGTGCGCCACCCTGAATTCGCCCGTGGCGCCCGCGAGATGGTGGGCGTGGCGCTCGGCATCGGTGCCTGGGGCTTGGTCACCGGCATGGCCATGGTCAAGGGCGGGCTGGAGCCCTGGGCGGCGGTGCTGATGTCGCTGACGGTGTTTGCCGGCACCGCCCAGCTGGCGGTGGCGCCGCTGATGGCCAGCGGCGCGCCGATCTGGGTGGTATGGGCCACCGCACTGTGCCTGAACCTGCGCTTCGTGATCTTCAGCGCCCAGTGGCGGCCGTATCTGCGCCAGCTGCCGTTCAAGCGCCGCGCGCTGATGAGCTACTTCACCGCCGACCTGAACTACGTGCTGTTCATGCGCCGCTTCCCCGAGCCGGCGCCGGCGCCCGAGCAGATCCCGTACTTCTGGGGCGGCGTGCTGGTCAACGCCGGCAGCTGGCATCTGATGTCGCTGCTGGGCATCGTGCTGGCCGACCGCATCCCGGCTGAATGGGGGCTGGGCTTCGCCGGCACCGTGGCGCTGCTGGCGATGACCTATTCGATGCTGGCCGACCGCGCCACCTGGCTGCCGGCCCTGCTGGCCGGCGCTGCCGCCGTGGCCGCCTACGCGCTGCCGCTGAAGCTGAACATGCTGGTGGCGATTGCCGCCGCAGTGGCGGTGGGCACCATCATCGACCATGCGCGGCCGGCGCAGAGGCCCGCGCGGTGAGCACGCTGGAGCTCGTGCTCACCATCGCCGGCCTGGTGCTGATCACCATCGTCACGCGCGGCTTCTTCATCCTGCCCGAGCGCGAGCTGCCGATGCCCGCGTGGCTGCGCGAGGGCCTGCGCTACGCCCCCATCGGTGCGCTGGTGGCGGTGATCGCGCCCGAGCTGGTGATGAGCAACGGGCGCCTGATCGGCACCTGGATGGACGCCAGGTTGTTCGGCGCGGCCGCCGCCACCGCCTGGTTCGTCTGGCGGCGCGACATGCTGGGCACGATCGTGGTCGGCACCGGCGTGATGCTGATCTTCCGCATGGGCCTGGGCTGGTGATCTGCCAAACTGTGCTGCACCGCGCTTCCCTCTCCGACCACCACCGGCCCCCACCATGCACATCCTCCGACTCGACCAGCTCGTGGCCCAGGGCAAGCTTGCCGGCCAGCGTGTCTTCATCCGTGCCGACCTGAACGTGCCGCAGGACGACGCCGGGAACATCACCGAGGACACCCGCATCCGCGCCAGCGTGCCGGCCATCCAGATGGCGATGCGGGCCGGCGCGGCAGTGATGGTCACCAGCCACCTGGGCCGGCCGACCGAAGGCGCGTTCAAGCCCGAAGATTCGCTGGCGCCGGTGGCCAGGCGCCTGGGCGAGTTGCTCGGCTTCGAGGTGCCGCTGGTGGCCGACTGGCTCGACGGCGTCAGCGTCGCCCCCGGCCACCTGGTGATGTTGGAGAACTGCCGCCTGAACAAGGGCGAGAAGAAGAACGACGAGGCGCTGGCGCGCAAGATGGCCGCGCTGTGCGACATCTACGTGAACGACGCCTTCGGCACCGCCCACCGTGCCGAGGGCACCACCTACGGCATCGCGCAGTTCGCCAGGATCGCCTGCGCCGGGCCGCTGCTGTCGGCCGAGATCGACGCCATCACCCAGGCCCTGGCCCACCCGAAGCGGCCGCTGGTGGCCATCGTGGCCGGCAGCAAGGTCAGCACCAAGCTGACCATCCTGCAGAGCCTGTCGGCCAAGGTCGACGGCCTGATCGTGGGCGGCGGCATCGCCAACACCTTCATGCTGGCCGCAGGCCTGAAGATCGGCAAGAGCCTGGCCGAGCCCGGGCTGCTGGCCGACGCCCGCGCGGTGATCGCCGCGATGCAGGCGCGCGGCGCGGCGGTGCCGATCCCGGTGGACGTGGTCTGCGCCAAGACCTTTGCCGCCGACGCGCCGGCCACGGTGAAGGCCGCCACCGACGTGGCCGACGACGACCTGATCCTCGACATCGGCCCGCAGACCGCCGCGGTCCTGACCAAGCAATTGATGGCCGCTGGCACCATCGTCTGGAACGGCCCGGTGGGCGTGTTCGAGTTCGAAGCCTTCAGCCACGGCACCGAGGCGATCGCCCGGGCGATTGCGGCGAGCGACGCCTTCAGCATCGCTGGCGGCGGCGACACGCTGGCGGCCATCGCCAAGTACGGCATCGAGGGGGATGTCGGCTACATCTCCACCGGCGGCGGTGCCTTCCTGGAAATGCTGGAAGGCAAGACGCTGCCGGCCTTCGAGATCCTGGAGAAGCGGGCGGCAGGCTGAGCTTGCGCCCGAGCCCCGTCACGCCAAATGCTGGAGTGGCTTCGATGACCACCGCCACCCCGGACGCCCGGACCATCGTGCGCTCGGCCCGGGCGTTCGAGTTCTATGCGCAGCAGGTGTGGCCCTGGCACCGCCGGCTGGTGCGCAGCAAGCTGGCGCCGCGTTGCGCGCGCTGCGCGCTGTCGTCGCGGCGCGAGCCGCTGGGCGCCGGCGGCCTGTGCGGCCCCTGCCAGGCGGCGCCTGTCGCCGCTGCCGCGCCACCCCGCGCCGACTGGTCACCGGCGCTGCACACGCTGCTGGCCGCGCACCAGGGACGGGGCGGCGGCGCGCATGACGCGCTGCTGCTGTTCAGCGGCGGCAAGGACAGCGTCTACATGCTGCGCCGCATCCGCGACGAGCACCCGGGCCTGCGGGTGCTGGCGCTGTCGATCGACAACACCTTCATGAGCCCGATCGCGCGCGAGAACATCGACCGCATGGTGGCGCGCATGGATGTCGACCACCTGATGCTGCGCCACAGCCGTGCCTTCATGGCGCAGGTGTTCCGCCACTGCCTGACGCACCTGAACGCCGATGGCGGCTACGGCACGGTCGATTTCAGCGACGGCGAGCTGATCCTGGACACCGCCCGCCGCGTGGCTGCCGAGCAGGCCATTCCGCTGATCCTGTGCGGCTACTCGCGCTACCAGGTGGAGAACGGCCTGCAGCTGCCCGGTTTCGAGTCACCACGCACCCGCGAGCTGAGCGACCGGGTGGAAACCGCCGGCATCCCGCTGACCGACATCGTCACCGGCGACGCCCTGCGCCACTGGTGGCGCGCTTCGGACTTTCCCGCCGAACGGGTGGCGCGGATGCTGTTCCCGATGGCCGCCTGGGACCTGGAGGAAGACCAGGTGCGCGCGGCAGTGCGGGCCTGGGGCCTGGTGCGCGGCGGCTACGACAGCCCGATCGTCACCAACCATGCGCTGATCCCGCTGATCGGCGTGGTGGACGTGCACCAGCTGGGTTACTCCAGCTTCGAGGTGGAGTTCTGCCGCATGATCCGCGAAGGCAAGGCCGACCGGCAGCACTGGCAGAACGTGTTCGAGCTGCTGGAGTACACCTCGCGCACCGGCATGTTCGTGCGCCCGCCGGTCGAGCAGGGGCTGGCCATGTTGGGGCTGACCCACGCCGACGTCGGCATCCGCTTCGACCGTTGACCTGTCGGCCGGGCCGTGTTCACCCGGGACGTCAGAGCCTGAGAGTTTTTCGGGCATGCCCGAGCAGCGCGTCAAAGGGCACCCGATCTAGGCGCAAAGCGCAGCCATAGCCCGGGCTATGGCGAGCATTTGCAACGACGAGCGGGGGCACTTTGGCGTGATG
>Ga0136636_10000873_pt1 | contig 16750 bp, 20 predicted proteins | sample AntDrymUQ8522106_2_FD_104653 | JGI IMG/M metagenome (GOLD analysis project Ga0136636, IMG submission 104653) | Polar desert sand microbial communities from Dry Valleys, Antarctica - metaG UQ852 (21.06) | ecosystem: Environmental > Terrestrial > Soil > Desert | place: Antarctica: Dry Valley... | reverse complement strand
TCGCGGTCATGGCTAATGACGATCATGGTGCCTTCGTAACGCTTGAGCCAGGCTTCCAGCCACACCAGCGCGTCCAGGTCCAGGTGGTTGGTGGGCTCGTCCAGCAGCAGCAGGTCGCTCGGGCACATCAGGGCGCGGGCCAGTTGCAGCCGCATGCGCCAGCCGCCGGAGAAGCTGTTGACCGGGTTGGTGAGTTCGGTGGTCTTGAAGCCAAGGCCTTGAATCAGTGCTTGGGCGCGGGCGGGCGCGTCATTGGCGCCGGCATCTTGCAGCGCCATGTAGGCGTGGGCCATGCGGTCGTAGTCGTCGGTGGCCTCGGCCGCAGTCACTTCTTCTTGCGCGGCCAGCAAGGTGGTGTCGCCTTCAACCACAAAGTCGGTGGCGCTTTGCTCGGTCTCGGGCATGTCCTGGGCGACCTGGCCCATGCGCCATTGGGTCGGAATGTAGTACTCGCCGCCGTCTTCGTGCAGGTTGCCGTTGAAGAGCGCAAACAGGGATGACTTGCCGGCGCCGTTGCGCCCGACCAGGCCGACTTTTTCGCCAGGGTTGAGGGTGACGTTGGCGCTGTCCAGAAGGACTTTGGCGCCGCGGCGCAGGGTGACGTTTTTAAGGGTAATCAAGGGGAGAAGCTTTGGTTAGCGGGGAAAAGGCAAATGCTTGGCAACTGTGGAGCCCAGCCCTCTGGGTCCCTGCAAGGAAACAGTGATTTTAGGCGGTAGGGGTGTGTAAACCCTGCAAAGCCTCCCGCGAGACCAGCAGTACCTGGTCTTCACCTGCGCTGGTGGCCAGCCACATGACGTCAAGGCTCGGAAAGGCGGCCTCAAAATGCGCGCGTTCATGGCCGATTTCCAGCACCAGAATGGCTTGCTCGGTCATGCAGGCAGGTGCGTCTGCCAGCAGGTGGCGCACAAAGTCCATGCCGTCGCTGCCGCCGGCTGTGTTGCCGTCCAGCGCAATGGCTGGTTCTGCCTGAAATTCCGGTGGCAGGGTGGCCATGCTTTGGGCATTGACGTAGGGCGGATTGCACAAGATCAAATCGTAATGGGTGCCGCTTTTTGGCAGGCCGTTGCCCTGGCGCAGGATGACGCGGTTATGCAGGCCGTGACGGTCCACGTTGATGCGGGCCACTTCCAGCGCTTCGGCGCTGATGTCAGAGGCCTGCACGATGACATCCGGGTAGACCATGGCCACGATCACTGCCAGGCTGCCGTTCCCGGTGCACAGGTCGAGCACACGGTGGGTGTTTTCGCTGAGCCAGTAGTCCAGGCTGCCTTCTACCAGCACCTCGGCAATCAGGGAGCGTGGCACGATGGCGCGTTCGTCCACATAAAACGCCACACCCTGCAGCCAGGCTTCATGGGTCAGGTAGGCGGCAGGTTTGCGGGTGTCAATGCGCGCTTTTAAAAGCGTAGCTACCTGAGCTTGTTCTATAAGGGTTACAGGCCGATTTGTTATAAATTCATCGATCTGTTCAGTGCCATCTGACTGCACCGGCGTGTCCAGCGGTAAGCCCAGTTGCCACAACACCAGCCAGGCAGCTTCGTCAAAGGCATTGGTGGTGCCGTGACCAAAAGCGACACCGGCAGCTGTGAGTTGTTCAGCGGCCCGGGTCACGCAGTCAAACAGCGTGATGTCGCCAGTGGACAAAGGGGTGTGGCTCATGCCAGCAACTGCGTATGCAGGTTTTCCAGGACGCGCTGGTAGATGCGGGTCAGGGGCTCGATGTCTGCCAGTGCAATGTGCTCGTTGATCTTGTGGATACTGGCGTTGGGCGGCCCGAGTTCAATCACTTGCGGGCAAATCTTGGCAATGAAGCGGCCGTCGCTGGTGCCGCCGGTGGTGGACAGTTCGGGTGTGATGCCAACTTCGGACTGGATAGCCGCCACCACCGCTTCCACCAGGGTGCCGGGCGTGGTCAAAAAAGGCGTGCCGCCGAGTGTCCAGCTCAGATCAAAGGCCAAGTCATGCCGATCCAGCACGGCTTGCAGCCGGGTCTGCAGAGATTCAGGGGTGGATTCGGTGGAGAAGCGGAAATTGAAGTCCACCACCACCGCGCTCGGAATCACGTTGCTGGCACCGGTGCCACCATGGATGTTGCTGACCTGCCAGGAGGTGGGCGGGAAAAACGCGTTGCCTTGGTCCCACTCAATACCCACCAACTCTGCCAGCGCAGGCGCCAGTAAGTGAATCGGGTTCTTGGCCAGGTGCGGGTAGGCAATGTGGCCTTGCACACCTTTCACGGTGAGTTTGCCGCTGAGGGTGCCACGGCGGCCGTTCTTGATCATGTCACCGGTACGGGCCAGTGACGTTGGCTCGCCAACGATGCAATAGTCGAGCTTCTCACCTTGTGCCGTGAGCCATTCGCAGACCTTGACGGTGCCGTCCAGTGCCGGGCCTTCTTCGTCACTGGTGAGCAAGAAACCGATGCTCAAGGGGGTGTCGGGGTGGGCTGCCACAAAGGCTTCGGTGGCGACCACGAAGGCGGCCAGCGAGGTTTTCATGTCGGCGGCACCGCGGCCAAACAGCTTGCCGTCGCGCTCGGTGGGGGTGAAAGGGTCACTGGTCCAGTGGGTCACCGGGCCGGTCGGTACAACGTCGGTATGGCCTGCAAATACAATCAATTTAGTAGCTACATCCCCTTTTTCTATAAGGGCTGCATGCCGTTTTGCCCACAAGTTGGTGACTGAAAAGGTGGCTGGCCCGCTGACCAGGGAGTGCAACTCGAATCCGACAGCGGCCAGGCGCTGGCCGATGATCTGCTGGCATTGGGCGTCCAGCGGGGTTTCTGAGCGGCAGGCAATCAATTGCCGCGCCAGTGCAAGGGTAGGGCTCATGGGGAAGTCATTGGTTCACGTCAAGCGTGATTTCGGTGAAAGTGGCCTGGTCGTCAGGTTCAAGCGGTGAGGCTTCGGGTGCCGTTTTTTTGTGCTGCGCAGCAAAGTCATTTTGCAGACGCCACATCAGGTTGGTGGGTGAATCTGCATGGCTGATGCCTTCCTTGCGGTCCACAATGCCGGCCATGATCAGGCGCGCAATGTCTTGCTCGAAGGTCTGGCTGCCTTCCACAATGGATTTTTCCATGGCTTCCAGAATGCTGGTGAAGTCGCCATTGCCGATCATTTCAGCCACCAGCTTGGTGTTCATCATGATTTCAACGGCTGGGGTGCGGGTTTCTGCGATGGTTCGCAACAGGCGCTGCGACACAATGCTTTTCAGCGCGGAGGCCAGGTCACCCAGCATGGTCTGGCGCACTTCCACCGGGTAAAAGCTGAGAATGCGGTTGAGCGCGTGGTAACTGTTGTTGGCGTGCATGGTGGCCAGGCAAAGGTGACCGGTCTGGGCGTAGGCAATGGCCGCCGACATGGTTTCACGGTCGCGAATTTCGCCAATGAAAATCACGTCGGGTGCCTGACGCAGGGCATTTTTCAACGCCAGCTGCGTGGTCTGGGTGTCGGAGCCAACTTCACGCTGGTTGACCACCGAGCGTTTGTTCTTGAACAAAAACTCGATCGGGTCTTCAATCGTCAGGATGTGGCCCGTGGCGTTGGCGTTGCGGTGGTCAATCATCGAGGCCAGGGTGGTGCTTTTGCCTGCACCGGTGGACCCCACCATGAGCACCAGGCCGCGTTTTTGCAGCATCAAGTCAGCAAGACTGAGGGGCAGCGACAGCGATGACAGTGCCGGAATCTCGTTGGTGATGTAGCGAATCACCGCAGCAATGGAGCCACGCTGGCGCATGGCGCTGATACGAAAGCGGCCCACCCCGGTCATCGACCAGCCCATGTTGAGTTCGTTGAGCTCCAGCAGTTCATCAATGCGTTCCGGGGCCAGAATTTCGCGCAGCAGGTTCAGCGGGGCTTCGGGAGGCAACAACTGGCTGTTGATGGGCACACACTGCCCGTTGATGCGGATCATCGCTGGCGACTGCGCTGACAGATACACGTCAGAGGCACGCTTTTCCGCCATCAGCCGGAGAATCCGGTCCATGGTGCCGTTGGGGGTGCTGCCACTGGTTGCCATGTGTGAGTTCCTTTTTGGGTGTCTAAAAGGTCAAGATTTGCGGTGCATCAGTCGCGCAGCAAATCATTCAAACTGGTTTTGGCACGGGTTTGTGCATCAACGCGTTTGACGATGATGGCGGCGTACAGGCTGTATTTGCCACCGTCTTTGGGCAGGTTGCCGCTGATCACCACCGAGCCGGCGGGCACGCGACCATAAGAGACGCTGTCAGTGGCGCGGTCATAAATCGGGGTGCTCTGGCCAATGTAGACACCCATGGAGAGCACCGAGTTTTCTTCAACAATGACACCTTCCACCACTTCCGAGCGGGCGCCGATGAAGCAGTTGTCTTCAATGATGGTGGGGTTGGCCTGCATGGGCTCCAGCACACCCCCAATGCCCACGCCGCCACTCAGGTGCACGTTTTTGCCAATCTGGGCACAGGAACCTACGGCAGCCCAGGTGTCGACCATGCTGCCTTCGTCCACATACGCCCCAATGTTGACAAATGAGGGCATCAGGATCACACCTTTGCCAAGAAAACTTCCGCGCCGCGCCACCGCTGGCGGCACGATGCGCACGCCGGTGGCCTTCATGCCGGCTTCGGTCATGTGGGAGAACTTGGTAGGCACCTTGTCATAAAAAGACAGGTCGCCGCCTTTCATGATGGCGTTGTCGTTCAGGCGGAAACTCAGCAACACAGCCTTTTTGATCCACTGGTGCACCGTCCATTGGCCAACCGATTCGCGGGTGGCCACACGCAGGTGGCCGGTGTTGAGGCCGCTGATGACATGCTCGATGGCGTCAATGAGTTCCTTGCTTGCAGTGGCTGCCGTGAGGTTGGCGCGGTCGTCCCAGGCGCTGTCAAGAATGGTTTGCAGTTGTTGTGTCATGGCGTTGAGGGTTTGGTTCAATGGAGATGAATGATATAGAGGTGGCTAGCGCAGTGGCCGCCAAAACCAGCCGCTGCGCGGGTTCTACCAAAAAAAGCATGAAATCAGGTGCATTTTTTGACAAATTCAACAATGCGCTGGGCCGCTTCAACACACTCTGCCGTATCCGCCACCAGCGCCATCCGAATCCGCCCGAGGCCCGGGTTGTGGCCTTGCGCGGTGCGTGCCAAAAAGCTGCCCGGCAACACCGTCACATTGTATTGAGCGTACAACTCACGGGCAAAGTCGGTGTCGTCACCTGCCACGTCCGCCCATAGGTAAAAACCGGCATCGGGTAATGAAACTTTCAGCACCTGTGCCATTAGCGGTGTCACCTCGGCAAACTTGGTGCGGTACAGCGTCCGGTTTGCCACCACATGGTCTTCGTCCTGCCAGGCTGCAATGCTGGCGGCCTGCACCACCGGGCTCATGGCGCTGCCGTGGTAGGTGCGGTAAAGCAAAAAGGGTTTGATCAGGGCCGCATCACCCGCCACAAAACCGCTGCGCATGCCGGGCACATTGCTGCGCTTGGACAGGCTGGTCAGGGACAACAGGTTCTTGAAATCATGGCGACCCAACCTGGCGGCGGCTTCCATGCCACCCAGCGGTGGCTCGTCGCGGAAATAAATCTCGCTGTAGCACTCGTCCGAGCCAATCACAAAGCCGAACTTGTCACTGAGTTCAAACAGCATTTGCCATTCAGACAGGGGCATCACCGCGCCCGTAGGGTTGCCCGGTGAGCAGACGATCAGCAACTGGGTGCGCGCCCACACGGCCTCTGGCACGCTGGCCCAGTTCGGGGCGAAGTTGCGCGCCGGGTCACTCGCCACAAAATACGGCTCGGCACCCGCCAGCAGCGCAGCGCCTTCGTAGATTTGATAAAACGGGTTGGGGCACACCACCAGCGGTTTCGGATCAGCTGTGTTGGCCGGGCGATTGACCACGGTTTGCGCCAGAGCAAACAGGGCTTCGCGCGAGCCGAGCACGGGCAGCATCTGAGTGGCGGGGTCAAGCGTGAGGCAGTAGCGGCGGACCATCCACTGGGCAAATGCCTCGCGCAGCGCCGGTTCGCCGGCGGTGGCAGGATAGCTCGCCAGGCCACTCGGTGCGCGGGTAATGGCCTGGACCATGGCGTCTTGCACCAGCTTGGGGGTGGCGTGGCGTGGCTCACCGAGTCCGAGGCTGATGGGCTTGTAGGCCGGATTGGGCGAAATGTCAGCGAAGAGCTGGCGCAGCCGCTCGAAGGGGTAGGGCTGCAAGAGCGAGAGTAGGGCATTCATGGGCCACAATTATCCGGGATTGTGGCGCCGGACAAGTTCTGCCGATGTTGCGCCCCCGTACACTACGCCATGCCCTGATTTCTCTCGGGGCGTTCATTTTTTAGGCACAACAGATGTCAATGATCAAGAAAATGCTGCGTCTGGTGGTGGCGGTGTTGCTGCCGCTGAGCCTGCCGGTGGCGGCATTCGAGCAAGACGCTGCGTCGCTCGACCTGGTGGCGAAGGTCGTCCAGGCTTATGGTGGTGCGCAGCAAATCGAGCGAGTGACCGCGCTCAGTGCAGAGGGTGACATCAATGCGTTTGCGCGCGGCACGCATGGCACCTACAAGCGTTTTTTTCGGCGCCCTCGTTTGTTGCGGGTTGAAACCAGTTACCCCGGCATGACAGAGACCCGCGTGCTCAATGGGCAACTTGCTTGGCGCAGTAACGACGAGGATGTCATCAAGGGTGACGCCGGACCAAGCCGTCAGGCCATGGTTTACCAATACAAACAACTTGACCTCCCGTATGGATTGCTCAAGGGACACTACAACCTGCGTTACGCCGGCGAGGAAACGGTGGGCAACCAGATGACACAGGCAATGCAGGTCTGGGACGATGAAGGCCCAGAGATGCGGGTCAATGTCGACACCACTGCGCATGTCATTGTCAAGGTGACAGGCGTGCTCAAGGCGGGCGAAAAAACCATGAGCCTGGCAGCAGAGTTCTCTGATTTCCAGACAGTCGACGGCACACCCCTGCCGTTTCGCATCAACAATTTCGCTGCTGATACGCCAATCAGCGAGACCGTCATCACACGTTACACCGTCAACCCGACTCCGAAAGCAGAACTTTTTGTACCGCGCATCAGGGGCCGCGAGTTTGTGCAGGCGCGCACCCGGTACGATTGACATGGACCTGATTGAATTTCGACCTGAACTGCTTTACTTGGGCATGGCCCTGCCGTTTACCGTGCGTGACGATGATGGAAGGATCCTGCTTGCCAAAGGGCAAAAAATTGAAACCCCACTGCAGCTGGCTGGCATCCAGAGCAGGAAGAAGATTTTTGTTGAGATTGAAAAAACTGACGCGGGCGTGCGCGCCATGATGTCGGGCATCAGTGAATTGAACCGGGCCGGTGCGCCGATCAAGGACATTGCAAAATTTCTCAATGTCAAGCAAGTGACAAAGTCGGTTGAAAAGGAAGAGGGCAGCCTGAGCCAGCAGTGGGGCGACCTGGAGTCCAAACTGGGGGGGCTTTTGGCCAGTGCTCAGACCACCGATGACTTTCAGCACAAGCTTCACGCGCTGGATCACACCATTGTCAAATTGCTCAACCAGGATGTGTCGGGCTCGCAATTTTTGCTGTTTAACCGGTCTGTGACGCATTTTGGTGGCTACAGCGTGTTGCATTCATTGCTGTGTTCAGCGCTGGTGAATCTGTTGGCAGAAACGTTTTTGTTGTCTGACGCCGAGCGCCAAAGTCTGGTGTGTGCAGCCCTGACCATGAACATGGCCATGACACACCTGCAGGACATGTTGGCTCTGCAACCGCATGCTCCCAGCCTGGCGCAACGCAGCACCATTGATGCCCATCCTGCGATGGGAAAACAGATGCTGGTGCAATGCGGGGTGACGGACCCATTGTGGTTGCAAGTGGTTGAGCAGCATCATGCACCCCTCACCGGTCCTGAACAGCTGGCGCAATGGCCTGTGGCGCAGCGGATGACGCGGATCTTGCAGACAGTGGACCGTTACACGGCGGCCATGAGTCCACGCAAATCAAGGGCCGGGCGCACCGCCCGAGATTCGGTGCGCAGCGTGGTGTTGCCAGTGGGTGAGACCAAACACGACCCGGTCGGCACGGCGTTGGTGGGTCTGCTCGGCTTGAGCCCGCCGGGCACCTTTGTGACACTGGCAAACGGCGAGACCGCTGTGGTGGTGCGCAGGGGCATCAGACCGGGTGAGCCTTGGGTGGCCTGTGTGTTGAACCGGATGGGCCAGCCGGTTGCAGAGCCAAGCCTGAGAGACACGTCAAAGGCAGATTTTGCGGTGCAATCCACGCTGACAGCGACGTCTGTCAAGGTCAACCTGAATCTGGCGCTGATGCTCAAACTGATTCCCAGGCGGCAGCTGGCCTGAGTGTCAAATTGTCAGTGTCTGGACATTCTCATTGACGTTGAGCCAGCGTTGTGCGGCCCTGGAAAGTGCCAGGGCATCACCGGTGGTGATCAGCATCAATTGCCCCTGCGAGCCGGCGGGGCTCAAGGAGGAGAGCACACGGCGGGTTTGCCGAGCCACCGGTTCGCCGTTGTCAATCAGCCGCACGTCTGGCCCTACCAGTGCCTGCAAATGGTGGCTGGCAAACGGGTAGTGGGTACAACCCAGCACGAGGGTGTCCACTTGACCATTTTTTAGACCAAATTGGCCTATAGCCCTTATGTATTCTGTGCAGAGCACTACTATTTCATTAGTATCATCACGCTCGATGGCATCTGCCAGACCATCACATGGCTGGCAAATGAACTCGGCCTGGCCCGCCAATGAGTCTTTTAATGCCTTGAATTTCTGGCTCGCCAGGGTGCCACGCGTCGCCATGACCCCGATGCGTTTGGTTTGAGTCAGGGCAACCGCCGGTTTCAACGCTGGCTCGACCCCGATGATGGGCAGGTTAGCGTGGTCCAGGCGTAGCAGGTGCACAGCGGCTGCCGTGGCAGTGTTGCAGGCAATCACCAGCGCCTTGATGGCGGCGTGTTCATGCCCCTGCAAATAATCGGCAATGGCATGTGAGCGCCGAATGACAAACGCATCGTCACGCTCACCGTAGGGTGCGTAGCCGCTGTCAGCCACATAGACAAAGTCTTCAAAAGGCAGCTCAGTGCGCAAGGCCCTGAGCACACTCAAGCCCCCGACACCGCTGTCAAACACCCCGATGGGGCGCTTACGCGGCTCAATCGGAACAGCCAAGCTCAAGTCACTGGCCGGCGACGGCAATGCCCTTGAATTCACCTGTGGCAATGCGCTTTTGCCACTCGGCCGGGCCGGTGATGTGGGCGCTGGTGCCACCGGCATCGACCGCCACTGTGACAGGCATGTCGACCACGTCAAATTCGTAGATGGCTTCCATGCCGAGGTCGGCAAAGCCAACCACCTTGGCGGTCTTGATGGCTTTGGACACCAGGTAGGCTGCGCCGCCAACCGCCATCAGGTAGGCACTCTGGTGCTTTTTGATGGCTTCAATGGCCACCGGGCCGCGCTCAGCTTTGCCGACCATGGCGATCAGGCCGGTCTCACTCAGCATCATTTCGGTGAAGCCGTCCATACGCGTCGCGGTAGTCGGGCCAGCGGGACCCACGGCTTCGTCGCCAATCGGGTCCACCGGACCAACGTAATAAATCACCCGGTTGGTGAAGTCGACAGGCAGTTTTTCACCCTTGGCCAGCATGGTCTGGATGCGCTTGTGCGCGGCGTCGCGGCCGGTGAGCATCTTGCCATTAAGCAACAGCGTGTCGCCGGGTTTCCAACTGGCGACTTCTGCCTTGGTGAGGGTATTGAGGTCAACTTTTTTGCTCTTGACGTAGTCGGGCGTCCAGGCCACGTCGGGCCAGGTGTCCAACGACGGGGGTGTCAGGTACACGGGGCCGTCACCAATCATCACAAAATGGGCGTGCCGGGTGGCAGCACAGTTTGGAATCATGGCAATCGGTTTGCTGGCCGCGTGCGTGGGGTACATCTTGATCTTGACATCCAGCACAGTGGTGAGTCCGCCCAGGCCCTGCGCGCCAATGCCCAGGGCGTTGACCTTGTCGAATAGCTCCAGGCGGAGTTTTTCAACGTTTGAGAGTTTTGCGCCACAGGCCGCTTTGGCTTGTAATTCGTACATATCGAGGTCGTCCATCAGGCTTTCCTTGGCCATCAGCACGGCTTTTTCGGCGGTGCCGCCAATGCCGATACCCAGCATGCCGGGTGGGCACCAGCCTGCACCCATGGTGGGCACGGTTTTCAGCACCCAGTCCACCACGCTGTCGCCGGGGTTGAGCATGTACATCTTGCTCTTGTTCTCGGAACCGCCGCCTTTGGCCGCCACGGTGACTTCAAGGGTGTCGCCGGGCACAATTTCGGAAAAAATCACGGCGGGGGTGTTGTCTTTGGTGTTTTTGCGTAAAAACTCGGGGTCTGCCACGACGCTGGCGCGCAAGGTGTTGCTGGGGTCGTTGTAGGCGCGGCGCACGCCTTCGTTGATGGCGTCGTCCAGGGAGCCGGTGAAGCCTTCCCAGCGCACGTTCATGCCGACTTTCAGGAACACGTTGACGATCCCAGTGTCTTGGCAAATCGGGCGGTGGCCGGTGGCGCTCATCTTGCTGTTGGTCAAGATTTGCGCAATGGCGTCTTTGGCGGCCGGACTTTGTTCACGCTCGTAAGCGCGGGCCAGGTGGGCAATGTAGTCAGCCGGGTGGTAGTAGCTGATGAACTGCAGGGCGGCGGCGACGGATTCAATCAGGTCTTTTTGACGGATGGTGGTGCTCATGGAAGGTGTCCTGAAAATGTTGGCATATTGGGGTGACCCAATGGCAGATCACTGACGGGAAGTTTAACCACCCAGCCCCAACGTCTGGCTGACGATTGGCACCCATGCCAGCAGCCGGATATAGTGTGCGCCGCGCTAATCGTGATAGATCAACAGCTTATTAAACATCCCAAATGAAAGACCGCCATGGCTTACCCACCTGAATTTCTCAAGCTTGTCGACCAATTCGTTGACCTCGCCAACCAGTTGGCACAGAACGGCCAGCAGGGAGAAGCAAGCGCCGCCATTTTGTTTGCTGCGGGTCGCTACAACGCTTTCAACTTTTTGTCTACGGGCGGCACAACACAAGACCAGGCAAAGGCGGTTGATTTTTATGTCGCTGAATACCGCAAGGCGATCGTGTCGAATCTGCAGGGCGTGGTCGGGCCGGTGATGAAGTCGCAAGGGTAGCGGTCTCAGAAGACGTGAAAGGCAGACAGACGTGTCGACCACTCTTGCGAGAGAAAAAGCAAATCTCATCGAGGCTGCAATGCAGCATGCCCACAGTGATGCAAACCGCGATGAGCAGAATTTTCTGGACTGCCGAACGGCGGCTTTGCGTCTCGAGCAGGACCTGGCCCTCAAACAAAGACGTAATCAACTGAAAAACGCATTAAGTGGCAACGTGGCGCAGAAAGCACAAGTGCCTGCATTGTTGCTGGCGCAGCCGGCACCGGGGGTTGTGCATGCGCCTTACAAGCCCCCAGCACTGATGCTGATGGCGTGCGCGTCTGCGCTTGTTGCCGCAGTTTTGGCCTGGCTTGTATTGAATGTCTCGGAAAATCATCGGGTGATGCCAGCCACAGGCGCGATTGCTCCAGAAGGGCAGAACGCAGATTTGGTGGCAGCCACGGCGGTGGCACCAGTGGCGTTGGGCGACAGGAAAGCCGAGGTGATGGACTTGTTGGAGGGTTGGCGACAAGCCTGGGAGCGCCGCGATGTGAAGGCGTACCTGATGTACTACAGCCCCCACTTTGTTCCAGCCAATGGCAAAACGCATGACGCCTGGCGTAAGGGGCGCTTCAGCAACTTTGCGAGTCGTCCATCGATCAGCGTTGGCATCAAGAAAGTGCAAACTGTCCTAATCGGTTCTGATCAATTCAAGGTGTTTTTCTTGCAGGACTATAAGGCTGGAAACTACGAAGAGCGTGATCAACCGAAAACACTTTTGATTGAATTGCGTGGCGACAAATTGAAAATTGCAGGTGAATGGCAAGGGCACAAATTGTGAAAGCGTCCCAATCGTTTAATCGGTGCTTACATGCTTTCACAAATGAAACAGTCTGCGTACACCCGACCAGGCGGTTTGAACGTTTAATTGCTGGCTGTGCCAAATGGTAATTAACTGGACTGAACTTTTATGAATATGCCTGTATCCTCAAATCGCATCCATCCCCTGTTGGCCATTGCAGCGGTGTCGGTGACTCTGGTCAGCCTGGTTGGTATTGCAGCCATCACTGACATCTTGCCCAATTCACACAGTTCATCTGCAGGCGCAATCCCTCACACAGTCATGGCTGAGTCTTCCCAGACAAAGTTGATGGCAACACCTGCCGATAAGCCCAAAGCTACTCTACGCAGCCAGCCTGTGGTACATCAGGCGGCCAAGGCTCCGGTTAAACCTGTACGACAATATTCCTCTGTGGCCCCACAAGCGCCTGCGGCGCCTGTTGCGCAAAATAGTCCACTCGGCATTGGCGTGGGTGCAGTCGTCGGTGGCCTGTTAGGCAACCAAGTAGGAGGCGGCAATGGCAAAACCCTTGCAACCATCGTCGGCGCCGTTGGTGGTGGCTACGTTGGGAATGAAATTGCGAAGAGAAATCAATAACGTTCAGTTGACTCGTGGGTGAGAAGGGTGATTCCCAAGGGCTGCAGACGGGACCAGGTTTTGATGGTTTTTTTTACTCCCAATAAATTCATTTGTTGACTCCTCAAGAAATTTGGAACAAAATTTCCCTGCAACCGAGTCTGTACCCTCGGTCAAGGAGCCCCACAGATGCCCATGGACCTTAATTACGCTCTTACCTGATTGACGGTTTACCGTCATAACGCTTCCCATACTTGAGGAAGCATCTGAAAATGGGTAGGCTCTTGTGAGTTCTACCCATTTTTCATTGGGCCAAGCGCTTATGGTTTGAACGAGTGCATGCAATCGTCCCAAGGCAACACATTACAGCCGCAATCCGCCACATCATTGACAGACGTTGCCGGTGCAATGGACGATGTCGGCAGCGAGACCTTTGGCTTTGTCTTTTGCGACACACCGCCCGCCACACCTGTGGCCGCCTCGACATCTGGAATCCACCGAGCAAACGGCGCTAGGTCAGCCACGTCAACGGTGTACCAACACTTTTTGGCGGCATCCCAGCGTGCGCCAAGTGCTTTGACCGCGTCTTTTTCAGAAAATGGCGTGTTTAAATTAATTCTCATGTGTTGAATTTATCAGGGTTCGTCTGGGCGCTGCCTGGCGTTTGACCTTCGCGTCGTAGGTTCACCAGCAACATAGCCACCCGCCAAGCCACGTAGCCAAACGCGACCCCCACGCAATCCGCCACCCAGTCTTGCCAATCGCCAAAGCGCCAGCCTGTGAGCCACTGGGCGCACTCAATACCTGCACCAAACAGCGCCAAGCCAAACATCAGCGAACGTATTCGACCCGGATAGGCCAGCAATCCTGAAAATGCCAGGGCCGCAAAACCCAGTGCATGTTGTGCTTTGTCCCAAAAGCTGAAGGCCTTGGGCAACTGATCAACCGGCATGAGCGACAGCCACAGTGTGACCAGCACCAGCAACCAAAACGACGACCGCCAGAAGCGATTAATCGTCATCGCCGTCTGGAATGACCGCATCTGCGACGGCACCCACTGCCTTGGCGGTCACCTTGACACCCGTGGCGACGACCGTGACGGCTGCGTCAGCGACCGCCACCACTGCACATGCTTGCAAGGACAAGATGAGGCCGGCTGCACCCGTGTACTGCAGCACCGTCTTCAGCAGGCTCTGCGAAGGCTTGTTCACTTCTTTTTGGGCTTTACAGGGGCTGAGTTGTCGGGTTCAGGGGTGATGTCTGAACCGTCCTTCAGTGCATCTTCAAACTCGGCCAGTTCCTTACCAATGGCGGCGAATTTTTTCAACTTGGCGCGGTTGTCTGCCCAATTGAGTGCAGCACCCTCCAGGTCTTCCTTGAAATGAGTGAGTGCCGATTCCTTAATGGCTTTGGTGGCCGTTTTACTGGACCAGAGGTCAATCAGGTCTGACAGGCCATTGTCAAATCCGTCAAATGTTTCAAGGTGGATCCACTGGCCGGTTTTATCAAACATTGTTTCTTTCGGTAATTGAATGTGAGAGGGCAGTTCAACCGAACCGCTGCGGCCCGATCTGTGCTCGGCTGGTACAAAACTCAGAACAGGCATTTAGCTCGGCAACGCACCCCCTAAAAGACGAAACCCCAAAGCATTTTCACACTTTTAGGTCCAATTTTTTGGCTTCTCGACCTGGGCTCGAACCAGGGACCTACGGATTAACAGAACGAGCCACCCAAAAAATTATGCTTAGCAATCTGTTGAATTTTAAGGCTTTTTCCTTGGGCGGCCGACCGGACTCAGAGCACCGAACCTATGCTGAGCCGCGATGGTCGGTAGAGGTTTTTTTCTTGGAAAAGTTGAAGTGAATCAACGAGTTGCCGGAGAGTTCGCCGAACTAAAACCGAGCGATGGAGGCAGGTTGGGGGGTCTGCCGGGGTGCGATTCAAACTGATGTGGAGTTATTCTCAGCCCATCTATCCAGCAAAGGAGACTCGACATGAGCGAACCATTGGTGAGCGATGCGGAATTAGTGCGCAGATTGGGAGCGCATCCTGATCTTCGCAGTCGAATTGAATCCCTGGTTTTGGCCGTCGAAGATGAAACCGGAGAATTCAAGAGTGCGGATGCTGCTGAAATGCGAGCGATAGAAGTCAAGTAAGTTGTCGCAAAAAGTGGGTAGGCTTAAAGGTTATTTTTACGGCTTATGAGACTCCTTGAATTCGGGTTTATGAGGTTTATCAGGATTGAGATCCACTGCCACCACCGCGCAAACCTGCAGGGTCAGGGCGAAACAGATGCCGACAATCAATTTGTAAAAAGCATTCATGGCGTTGAAGTTACTCTGAACCTGACTGGAAATGGTAAGGTGCACTATTGCATTCCCGAGCCTGACCCAATGCAGAACCCGTCCAGACGAGAAAAAAGCACCTAGCGTTTCCACTAAGTGCCCGTTTTTGTTCGGATTTTTTGGCTCCTCGACCTGGGCTCGAACCAGGTACCTACGGATTAACAGTTCTAAGGTTCAATAAGACCTACGGATAGATAAACCTTAACGGACAACTATTCTCCCAATGAAAGTGGCATACTCGACCTTAACGGGCTAGCACAGAACTGTTCCGAATCATCCCCCTAATGCTAGCCCGGTGCTAGCCCGGTGCTAGCCCGGTGCTAGCCCAGATTGGAGCCCTACTGTGTTGAATCGCTTTCGCTTTACCAAGACTTCGCTGGATAAATTGCCTGCCCCGGATGCCGGAGTTCGGGCGACTTACTACGACCAGGACATCAACAAACTGGCGCTGCGGGTCACTTCCGCAGGCACCAAGTCGTTTTATATCGTCAAGCGGGTAGGGCGCGATATGGTGTGGTTCAAGCTGGGTGTGTTCCCGGAAATGACGGTTGAGCAGGCGCGCAAGGCGGCTGACGTGACTCTGGGCGGCTTTGCTGCGCAGGACAACCCCGCAGAAGTACGCCGGGCCATCAAGGGCATGCCTACTGTGTCGGAGTTCTTTATTGAGTATGGCGAGCGCCATGGACAGAAAAAACGGTCATGGCGGGACGACCAGCAGCGGTTCCGCGATTACCTCAAAGCTCCTTTGGGTGGGCGCAAGTTGTCCGAGGTCACGCGCGAGATGGTGGGTCGGATTCTCTCGGACATGGAACGGGCCGACAAAGCTGGTGCCACGGTCAACAATGTGCGTGCCCTGGCTTCGGCATTGTTTGGCAAGGCCATCGAATGGAGCTACCTGGCCGACAACCCGGTGCGGGGCATCAAGACGCGCAAGGCGGTTAAGCGGGATCGCTTCATGTTGGCGCATGAGTTGCCCCGTTTCTTTGCAGCGGTGGCGGACGAACCGAATACGACGGTGCGGGACTATCTTTTGTTGTCACTGTTGACCGGCGCGCGCCGCACCAACGTGCTGGAAATGCGCTGGACTGAGGTTGATCTGAAAGAGGCAACCTGGCGCATACCCCGCACCAAGAACGATGATCCGCAGAATGTCACCCTGAGCCCCGAGGCGGTCGTGCTGCTGGGGGAGCGCAAAGCACTTGCGAGTAAGTCCATGTTTGTGTTTCCCGGCACCGGCGCGAGCGGTCATTTGGTCGAACCCAAAAAGGGCTGGAAACGCATCTTTGACCGTGACGAGCTGACCCAGCTTGAACTGCTGATTCAAAATGTTGAACCAATGGCAGCGCGCCCAATCGGCTCCATGAACAAGGCCATGCCCGATGAATCCCTTGAAAAAGCATTGATTCGAGCACGGGCGCACGCGGTGAAACTGGATATTGACGTGGAGAGTGTCCGCATGGCCGACCTTCGCATTCACGACCTGCGTCGTACACTGGGTAGCTGGCAAGCCAAGACGGGGGCAAGCATGGCGATTATTGGCAAAAGCCTGAATCACAAGAATCAGGCCACTACTGCGATTTATGCGCGGCTTGATCTTGACCCCGTGCGCCAATCGGTCAACACGGCGACTGCGGCCATGATGGAAGCGGCGGGCCTGAAGGAAAAGGCCGAAGTGATCCAGTTCAAGACAGCTTGAATCTTGAATGTGAACTTTTTGTTTTGGAGAGTCTTATGAACGCCTTGATGCTTGAACTACCCATGAATGCGCTGGAGGCACCTGGTGTGTCCAACCAGTCGCTGGCCGCAGAGGCACGCTTTATGCTGGCACTCAAGCTGTTTGA
>Ga0136636_10000872_pt1 | contig 16759 bp, 12 predicted proteins | sample AntDrymUQ8522106_2_FD_104653 | JGI IMG/M metagenome (GOLD analysis project Ga0136636, IMG submission 104653) | Polar desert sand microbial communities from Dry Valleys, Antarctica - metaG UQ852 (21.06) | ecosystem: Environmental > Terrestrial > Soil > Desert | place: Antarctica: Dry Valley... | reverse complement strand
GTTAGAAGATACGACTGCCTTAGCCGATCGCGCTATTTCCGATACCAGAGGGTTAGTCCTGACTTACAACAATCGGGTCATTGATGCCCTCTATTCCTCAACCACAGGTGGGATCACCGCCAACTATAACGATATCTGGGATGGTACTCCCCGCACATATTTGCAATCAGTACTTGATCTATCCAATCGTTCTGAAAATCAGCGATCGGCAAACATCTCTGATGACAAAAATTTGAAATCATTTCTTGACCGTCAAGATGGATTTAACGAAGCCGGTTGGAGAACGTTGAGATGGCGCAAAAAAGGCAGTTTAGAAGAGTTGCAAACATCTCTTAAAAAGTTCCTACGCTTTTCTGGAGATAATACTACTAACTTCAATAAAATCAAAGACTTAAGAGTTTCCCAAAGAGCCGCCTCAGGGCGAGTATTGGCGGTGGAAGTGATCACGGACGTTGGCAAAATCTCCGTAAAAAAAGACGAAATCATTGACGCTTTCGATCCACCTGATAGCACTTTCTTTAGATTAGAACCAATTTATATAAACCAAGTTCTCACTGGATATGCGTTTATTGGCGGTGGCTTAGGTCATGGGGTGGGCATGAGCCAGACAGGTTCCTATAAGCTAGCTCAGATGGGATGGACTTATAACCGCATTCTTGATTTCTATTACACTAATACCCAACTTCAAGAATTACGTCCTGAATATTACAAAAATTTCTAAGCTAATTAAAACCCAATAAATAACTAGGCAAAAGAAACCCAAAAGCCCAAAAAGCTGTAGCGCACGCGCAGCGTGCGCTACAGCTTTTTGGGCTTTTGGGTTTAATCATGCTTGGCTACTTAGTAGGGACTTGCTGAAAAAGCGCCCCAAACAATAATGGTGCGGCGCAAAGCGCCGCACCATTATTGTTTGGGATTACAAAGATAAAAATGGCGTAGCCATTTTTATCTTTGTTTTAGAGAGGGAATGTAAGCATATCAGGGAATAAACGATTAGCTTCGATCAGGACACCAGCAGTGATGGTCATCCAGACAAACGCTAAAACAGGAGCAGAGGATAAGAAACCTTTCAATGGAGTTCTCCTTTTGAATAGTTTTAATTGAATATTTTTTAAAGATTAAATACATCTAATTACATCAATGTTTTTGAATAAACCTTGAACCTGAAAAGATCGAATATAAGACCCTTCAGACTAAGAATAAATTCTTGACAAGATGAAACTAGCGAGGTGAAACCGTAACTTCACTCTCAGGAACTACCAGTTCGCCAGTGGTAAACTCTTTGATTGCCGCAAGGGGCCATGCAAAGCCAGCAAGCATACACTTAACAGCAAGAGGAACATCAAGAAGAATTTCCTTTTGAGTTGCAGTTGCAGCATCTTTGTGGATGGCAATTAGATGAGCGCGACCAACCCAGCCAATCCAACCAGCGATGTATAGAAACATCAACGCGGGAATAGTGAATTCGCCAGCATGATCTAGACGACCATCGCTAATCAAATGGGGTAAACCATCTTCTTTACCACAAAGCAAGCCAGAGTCAGCGTACTTCGCAAATCTAGCTTCAGTCTGGGCGATTTTACCTTTGAGGTATTCCGCAGGACCACTACCGACAGCGAAGTTTGCTAAACGAGAGTTGTAACCGTCAACTTCTGTTTGCAAGCGAGATACAAAAGCTTCAGAAGAAGCACAGGGTGTCAAGGCATTAAATGAAAACTCTGCGTAAGCCGCAGGAGTTGCAGCAAGGCTAATGCCAAACCACAAGCTAATTATGAGAATGAGACCAAAGAGTCTTTTCATAGACTGACCTTATTTACCTTAGTTAAAGATAGGCAAAAATAACGATATTTTAGTTTGAGAACTTAATCTCAGATCCTATATCAGCGATCGCGCCTTGGTAAAGCAATCTTCACATCCTGTAAAGTAAGTTATTAATTACAGCGTTTTACGCTGGATCAAAACCCAGATAAATTTTTTAATTTTGTTTCTTTCATGCCAATTATTCTTGCGATTGAATCTAGCTGTGATGAAACGGCTGCTGCCGTAGTTAGCGATCGCCTAATTTTGAGTAATGTCGTATCATCGCAAATTCTTACCCACGCTTCCTTTGGCGGAGTAGTACCAGAAATTGCGGCGCGTCAGCACGTAGAGACGATTAACCCCGTGATCGCGCAAGCCTATCAAGACTCAGGTAAGACATGGGCAGATATCGATGGCATTGCGGTGACGACTGCCCCAGGACTAATTGGTTCGTTGATGATTGGCGTGACCGCGGCTAAAACCTTGGCAATGTTGCATAAAAAGCCTTTAATTGCGGTTCATCACTTAGAGGGGCATATCTGCTCATCGCTGCTTGCTGATCCTAGCTTGGAGCCACCATTTCTATGTCTACTTGTTTCGGGCGGACATAGCAGCATTATTTTAGTTAAAGACTATACAGACTATCAGGTGATGGGCAAGACCCGTGACGATGCGGCAGGAGAAGCTTTTGATAAAGTGGCACGGTTGCTAGGTTTGGGCTATCCAGGCGGGCCAGCAATTGACAAGATCGCGATCGCGGGTAATCCCCAAGCCTTTAAGTTACCGCAGGGACGCATCCCTGATTTTCCTTACGACTCCAGCTTTAGTGGACTTAAAACCGCAGTATTACGCCTTACTCAGAAGCTCAGCCCCAATGGTGAACCATTGCCGATCGCCGATATCGCCGCTAGCTTTCAGGCAACTGTAGCCGCAGCTTTGGCTACGCGCACGATTAAATGTGCTATGGCAAATCATCTCTCGACGATTGTGGCGGTTGGCGGTGTGGCGGCAAATACGGCGCTGCGATCGCTTCTTGAGTCGATGGCAACCGCCCATGACATTCGAGCAGTTTTTCCACCCTTGAGTCTATGTACTGATAATGCTGCCATGATTGGCTGTGCGGGCGCGATCCATCTCGCTCGTGGTCAAGTCTCGTCTATGGATATTGTGACGCGATCGCGCCTCAATATCGAAGAATGTCAAAGCTTGTACGCATAGCTAGAGGCGGCGCTTCGCGCCGCCTCTAGCTTTTGGGTTTTTGCAAGTAGCTTGTGCGTTTACATAGTTGATGGAATTACAAGATCTTTCATCGCGTTATGGATATCTTCAGTTAGCTTGCGCTTACATTCCTTTGCGGCAGTGCGACTTGATTGATAGGTAGTTAGATGCTTTGAAACGGAAATCGGTTCGGCAACTGAGAGAGTCAACTTGCGATCGCCAAAGCTTAGTGATTCCTTAAATGCTGATGAACTTTGATTGCGCTCAGTGATCCGTTGCAATACGCTCCACATTAGATTTAGCACTTCAATGTAGCGACTAGGGCTAGGGTGCTGCTTTATATAGTCATTAGTAACACCAATAAGGCTCTCCGCAATTCGCATATGCCAGTTGCTGTAGCTTGCCTCTAACGCCAGTTGATCCGCAAAACCATGCTCAATTGCCGATAACTTCTCAAGGTTTTCAATGTCATTCCGAAAGATACGATCCCATCCTGCTTGCTCAAGTCGGCGACAGCGATCAATCAATGATCCTTTAGGCTTAATCCCAAAATTCATTTCGGCAACGCTCAGAATATTTTCGGCTAAATTTTGCAGACGGGTTGACAAGTCAAGATTTATATTTTCTTCCCTATTACTGCTTGCAGCATAGTTGCCATAGAACGCTTGGTAATATTCACCAACCCACTGAACTAGATGCCCCCCTAACTCATATAGTCTTTGGTAGCGAGTTTCGGTTGTGATCTTTGGCTTGTTCATCCCGCATTCTTGTTCAATTGTGGTGATCACCTTATCAATCTTGCCCCAAGCTGCACTGGAATATTCATATTGGATGCCCACAGGAATAATTAACATTTCCTCCGCACGCCCTTCCTTGGCTAAGTCCTCGGCAGCCCAAAATCCGATCTGCGCGATGCCAGGCTCTAGCTCGGCAACCGTCTCGCTTTTACCATTTGTGCCACCCTCAGGAGCCATCGATAATGGCGCATCTCCTTGGGTAATTTGTTTACGCATGAGTGTGAGTGCAGGTCGATCTAACTTGCCCCGAAATAGAGAAATTCCACCCAAGGCGGGAAATAGCCAATTTATATAGTCCCCAGCCCATAGCGAAATGCCGCGATCGTAAACAAAGCCGCTATGGGGAGTTTGAGTCAGCTTTATCCCCATTTTGCGAGCTTGCTCAGGGACTGCATAGGTCAGCAGGTACAGCATCCCAAAGGGATCATCTGTAGTAGGATGCCGGAAGGCTAGCATATAGCGAACTTTGCCGTCTTGAAACTTTTTGGTAGCATCCACTAGGCGATCAATGTATCTTGTTTCGATCTGATTGATGCCACATTGCCACCGCAACCAAAAGGGCGTTAATATCCGAATGAATTTTAGTATGAATTGATTGATTTTGGGCGGGTGAACATTGAGGGGTGGTTGAACGCGAGTCAGATCTACTGCCATGATTTCTGTTGTTTGTATAGGAATACGAATTAGACACGCAGGTGCAAATTCGTGGTTAATCGAACCAAAAAGGTATTATGTGCGTCTTCTAGATTATGGTACAATCGCGCCCAATTTCGTTTTTTCGATATCTTCGACTGGCAAGCATATGAGACTCCATAGACACACCCCTCTTTCTAGTTTTGCTTTGGGGCTAGTATCTTTGTTTGGTACTAGCATTTGCATAGTTAATCTGAGTGATTTGGCGATCGCCCAGTCTTTCCCGACTAATTCGACCGCCAGCACGACCCAGTATTTGGTGTATTTACCAAATGTATCGAGTCTCCGCAGTGCCAAAGCGATCGCTCCTGATGCGTTTACTAGCCGACTAGATACAGGCGAGCAGGTGGTGCAGTTAGGACGATTTAATAACTTAAACCTTGCCCAAAAGCGTGTTAATCAATTTAGCCAAGCGGGATTACCAGCTCGAATTATCACTGTCCAAAGTAAATTTGGAGGTTTTCCTTCGCCACCTGTTAGCTCAATTCCGCCGATCCCTAATAATTTTCCTCCCTCGTCTGTGCCAATTCCTGTCGAGTCAATCCCTATTCCCAACTCGCGGGTATTTGATCCTCTCCCCGGTGTGCCTGGAAGTGACTTTCCTAATAACTCTATCGAGATTGTGCGATCGCCACAGCCGTTACCTCCTCTGGGGCAGTCATTTCCCTCAACAAACCCAACTGTTGCTGTGCAATCTTCTCCTACTGGTGTGCAGTTGCGTTACTTTGTGATTATTCCGACAGGAATAGTTTCCGAGTTGCAGAGAGTTCAGGCAATCGCCCCTAATGCCCAATTACGTTCTTCTTTTCGTGGCACTTACATCGAAGTGCAGGGCTACCCAGACCGCCCCAGTGCTGAGACGCTCAATTTAACAATTCGCCGTCAAGGTTTTGATAGTCGTGTAGTCTTTTTCTAAAGACTCAAGGATAAAGGCTTTGCAGCTATCCTTGAGTCTTTATTCCTCTTTACGTTCTAATGCTCGCCACCAACGGCTAAGGGGAAAATAAACTACGGGAGACCACAGGCTACTTAAAATAGCTGAACTAAGGGCAATCCTTTGTTGCATAGTCCATACGTTTTCCATCTTTGCACCCATGGCAGTCAACTGAATGGCGTGCATAGTCTCCACAATTACCGCCATCCCAAACACAATCAAGGCGATCGAAATAAAGTCTTCCTGTACATATCGTTGCTTTTGTAAAAGTGAGGTCAGCCCTCCTGCGATCGCTAGCCCTATGACGTGGGTGGGGGCAGTTATCACATCATTGATAGTCATTGCGTCCTGTATCATTCCCAAGGCAATGCCTGCCATCACCGCCAAAATCATCGGTCGATTGACGCTCCAAGCCACTAACCAAATCAGTAACCAATTCGGCGCAATTCCCATCAGGGACATTCCTGGAAATCTGGTATACATCGCTAAGATGCATATCAAAATTGAGCCACTTGTAATTGACCAGTTTAAAAGTTTTCTAGATAGAGAAATCTTACGATCAAGCATTAGTTAAGCGAAATAAGTTTAACTTTTCCTTTGCAGCCTATTGAGGCTTTAAAGGGTACAGAGAAGTTTTTAAAAGTGCTGCGAAGCGTCACTTTTAGAGATTTGTATGGGTTTTATAAAGGCGCAAAGCACTGAAAAAAGTAATTGTAACTAGTCACTAAATTACATATTTTCCTTAAATGGGTAGACTCTTACGTGATCTACAATCCCTAGGGGAGTCGAAAACTCAATAATCGCTTCGGGAGCAGGTTGCTTGTCAAGATTTATCGACTTAATCCGCCCAACGGGGACATTTTCAGGAAACAGAGTGCTGAATTGCGAAGTGTGGACAATATCGCCAACCTTAACATCAGGATCGCGCTCGAAAAAATCTAGAGTGGCTGTATTTTTACTCTGCCCCTTCAGCATTCCGCTATATCGGCTACGACTAACAACTACACCAACTTGGCTATTGGGGTCACTGATCAACAGGATTTGACTGCTATTGGGAGAAACATGGGTAACTCTCCCCACTAATCCCCCAGGAGCGACAGCGATCGCCCCCGCCTTGATCCCATCATTACTACCCTTACCAATTAAGATTTGATCCCACCAAGAGTCGGCTCCACGACCAATTACCGTAGCCCAAACTCCATTGTCACTGGGGCTTAGCTTCACGCTTAGGAGTTCTTTCATCTTTTGATTTTGAGACTCAAGCTCTGTCAGCCGATAGCGTAGTTCGCGCACTTGGGCATCTTGCAACAATTCCTGTTTAGGGACAATTGCTTGAAAAGGACGACTAAAAAACTGATAAGTCTCCATGATTACTACACCCTGAGTTTGGCGAATCAGCCACGCCAAACCTATCCCCGTAGTAACAATGGCAGTCTGGAAGCTATAGCGCTCCCACCAACTACGAATCGATTCCATGCAAGACTTACCTTATAAACTTTTTAAACGGCTAGTTAATACACGACCGAGATTCTTGTAATCTTCTAAGACGCGCCCCGCTCCGATAACCACGCAGTCCAAGGGGGCAGGAGCAATGTGGGTAACAATTCCCGTTTCATGGCTAATCAGGGTGTCAATGCCATTGAGCATTGCGCCGCCGCCTGCAAGCATGATGCCGCGATCAATGATGTCGGCGGCTAGCTCTGGAGGAGTGCGCTCTAAAGTACGTTTTACCGCTTCAATAATCACTGATAAGGGTTCACTCATGCTCTCGCGGATCTCTGAGGACTTGACTGTAACCGTGCGAGGTAAGCCAGAGAGTAAGTGTAAACCTCTAACTTCCATGGAAGTTTCTTCCTTAGTCGGATAAGCAGAACCAATTTTAATTTTGATCTCTTCAGAAGTACGTTCACCAACCACGAGGTTATGCACTGTTTTCATATACTTCATGATGGCTTCGCTAAGTTCATCGCCTGCTACGCGCACTGACTCGCTCAGTACGATCCCCTGCAAGCTCATAACAGCAACTTCAGTAGTGCCACCGCCGATGTCGATGATCATATTGCCTGTGGCTTCGGTGACAGGAAGTCCTGCACCGATCGCGGCGGCGATTGGCTCATCGATTGGATAGACTTCGCTAGCTCCAGCGCGACGGGCTGCATCCATCACGGCTCGCCATTCCACGCCTGTTACACCACTAGGAATACCGATCGCAATGCGTGGGTTAAAAACACCTTTTTTGACTTTTTGAATAAATGAACGCAACATCAGCTCCGCTGAGTCAAAGTCAGCAATCACACCATCCTTGAGTGGTCTCACGGCAATGATGTCACCAGGGGTGCGCCCGATCATCTTGTTGGCTTCGTTTCCAACCGCGTAGGCAGTTTTGTCTCTCTGATCGATCGCGACAACTGATGGCTCTTGCAATACAATCCCTTCGCCAGAGACGTAGATCAATGTATTGGCAGTACCAAGGTCAATGCCGATATCTTTAGTAAAATGGCGTAATAAACCCACAGCAAACTACTCTTCCAGTGGTCAAACTAGCTATATATCCTTAATACTTTATTACGATTGTTGTCATTTGATCTACTCTTCTTAAATGTTATGACTTTATTCTGACTTTTCATGTGTGGCTTAAGAGCCAAACCCAAATATGAGGATAGGGGCGCTCCTCGCCCCATATTTGGGTTTGGCTTCGCTATTTAATTAGCCGTAGAGCATTCAGGCTGTCATCTTGAATCTGCGCCTTGAGCATTTCGAGGGAGTCAAATTTCTTTTCTGGACGAATAAACTTGATCAGGTTAACTGAGATTTGCTGACCATAAAGATCGCCTTGCCAATCAAATAAATGTACTTCTACAGATCGGCGATCGCCATTAACAGTGGGGCGCATCCCGATATTCATGACCCCATTAATCACCGATTGGCAGTTGTGATCAATAACTGTGACGGCATAAACACCATCGCGGGGTAGGCATTTTTGAGATGGCAACTCTAGGTTTGCCGTTGGGAAACCAATTGTCCGCCCCAGTTGCTTGCCGCGAATTACCTTGCCGACTAGATTGTAAGGACGACCGAGCAGTGCATTAGCCAAATCAATATCACCTTGAGCAAGAGCGGCGCGAATGTTAGAGCTACTGATCCTCACCCTTGATTGCTCTGATGATTGTCCTAATGATTGTTCTGAGTCATTACTAAATTTCATAGTTTGCTCTGGCACAATCGTTAGGCGATCGCCCCAGACGTTCTTTAAGTCGGTGACATTCCCTTGCCGTAGCTGCCCAAAATGAAAGTCAAAACCAACACTGATTATTTCAACCTGTAAATAACCGATCAGAATTTTTTGAATGAATTCCTTAGCCGTGAGCTTAGCTAACTCAGAATCAAAGTTTAGTAAAACTAATTGCTCAACACCAAGAGATTTTAATAGGTCAACTTTTTCATCAAAGGGAGCAAGTAGCGATCGAGTGGCTTTCCTGAAAAACTCTTGAGGATGGGGAGAAAAGGAGACGACTGTGCTAGTTAGTTGAGGGTAGCGATCGCCAAGAGATATTCGTAAAGATGCGGGGGTGATTGGTGCAATCACCTGTTGATGACCGAGATGAACGCCGTCAAAGTTGCCGAGGGCGATCGCGGTTGGGCGAAAAACTTGGTTTGGGTCAAAAACTATTCTCACGCTTAATATTTTGACACAATTGCAACATCAAAATCAAAGATAGCGGGTCATAAAATTGGTTTTACTTATAGTCAGAGAGAATTGTCATGAGATTCTGGTATGTTTGAGGTTCGCCGTTAGCTGACTATCCATGACCGTTAGAGAAACTTTTCGCCGCACAAAAATTGTTGCCACTATTGGTCCCGCAACCAGTAGCCCTGATATGATTCGCCAGCTTATTGAAGCGGGTGCAAGCACTTTTCGTTTAAATTTTTCCCACGGCACTCACGCCGATCACCATCGCAGTATCTGCAATATTCGGCAGGTGTCGAGTGAGTTAAATCAGCCTGTAGGCGTATTGCAAGACTTACAGGGACCAAAAATTCGCCTCGGTGTATTTAAAGAGGGTCCAATCCAATTAGATAAGGGTGATAAATTTACACTGACTAGCCGTCAAGTTGCTGGAACGATCGCTATCAGTTGCATTACCTACGATACGCTTGCCGAGGAAGTGCCGATTGGGTCGGTAATTATGCTTGATGACGGCAAGGTGGAGATGGTGGTCGAAGATGTCAATGCAGAGCTAGGGGATTTATATTGTCGGGTAGTGATCGGTGGCACTCTTTCTAATAACAAAGGAGTGAATTTCCCCAATGTCCATTTGTCTGTCAGCGCCATAACTAATAAGGATCGCGAAGATCTTCGCTTTGGTCTAGCCGAAGGTGTGGATTGGGTAGCTCTGAGCTTTGTTTGCACCCCTGAAGATGTGCTAGAGGTCAAAGACTTGATCGCTGCTTCAGGTCGTAATGCCAGCGTTATTGCCAAAATCGAAAAGCATGAGGCGATCGCCAATATGGAGGAGATTCTCTCGGTTTGTGATGGCGTAATGGTGGCTCGCGGCGACCTCGGTGTGGAAATTCCTGCTGAAGATGTGCCGATCGCCCAAAAGCAACTCATCAAAACTGCCAATCGGCTCGGTATCCCTGTGATTACGGCGACACAGATGCTCGACAGTATGGTCAACAATCCACGCGCAACCCGTGCGGAAATTTCTGACGTTGCCAATGCGATCATTGATGGGACGGATGCGGTGATGTTGTCTAATGAAACTGCGGTTGGCAAGTACCCAATTTTGGCTGTAGAAACAATGGCAAGGATAGCGGTGCGTATTGAGAAGGAACAAGACCTCAAAATGCAGCCAATTGAGAGCATGGGCAGAGCCGTGCCTAATGCCATTAGTCAGGCGGTCGGTAGAATTGCGATGCAATTGAAGGCTGCAGCGATCGTTACTCTTACCAAAACAGGCTCAACTGCCCGCAATGTCAGTAAGTTTCGCCCACCGATTCCGATTTTGGCAGTTACGCCCAATGTGCAAGTGGCAAGGCGTTTGCAGATGGTATGGGGAGTTCAACCCTTGGTACTTGTGTCTTTGCCATCGGCAAGACAAAACTTTGAGGCGGCGTTAAACCTTGCTCAAGAGATGAAGTTGCTGTCGGCGGGGGATCTTGTCGTCATGTCGGCGGGAACTCTGCAAGACGTGGCAGGTTCGACTGATTTGGTTAAGGTTGAATTTGTATCTTCTGTGGTTGGCAAAGGCTTGAGTATCGGTTCGGGCATTGTCCATGGTCGTGCAAGGGTTGCCTTCCATCATCTGGATGTGCGTGATTTTAATGCTGGCGAAATTTTAGTAATTGATCGTACTGATGCCGACTATATCGAAGTAATTCGCAAGGCTTCCGCTGTAATTACGGAAGAGAGCAGTCTTGACTCCCATGCGGTAGTCATTGGCAGGCGGCTGGGTATTCCTGTCCTCATTGGTGTCCAAAATGCTACTGGTTTTATCCGAGATGGAGAACCGATTACTGTTAACTTCAGTAAGGGAATGATTTATTCTGGCTCCCGTTCTGATGATTTGGCATACTAAATCCAATATTTGAAGACCCGGCTTCGCCGAGCCATAAAACCCAAATAAGCTAATTCTCATGCTTTGTGTGCGAATCAGCTTATTTGGGTTTATTTGCTTATTTCGCTCTACTTGAACTGCATTATTACAGCCTATTGAGGCTTTAAAGGGTACAGAGAAATTTTTGAAAGTGCCGCTTCGCGGCACTTTCAAAAATTTCTCTGGGTTTTATAGCAGCGCAAAGCGCTGTACCTGCTGTCATGATTAGCTAAAGTATTGATCGCTAACAGTAAGAGGATAGACTGATGATCTTAGACAATGAAAACCAGAATCTAAAAGTCCATGAGTGGATTTCTGAATATACAGAAGATGGCGCTGTAGATATTGTCACAGGATATTTTACGGTCGGGGCTTTGGCTTATCTGTCACAGGAGATTAATCAAAGAATCACTAAATTGCGGTTAGTGCTTGGCGATATCGTTAACTTTGATCAAGTAGAAAGTCGCCCTTTAGATTTACTGAATGAGAATATTACGATTGAATCGGCTTTGAATCTCAGTCGCTTAGCAAAGGAGGCTGTAAGTTTTTTAAAACAAAATAAGGTGCTTGCCAAGACTTTAGAGCCAAACTTTTGTCATGCGAAGTGTTATCTATTTGAGCCAAAAAAGAAGGATGATCGCGATAAATATTTTATTTCGGGTAGCTCGAATTTGACTGAAGCAGGAATTGGCTTAAAGAAGACTAATAACCTAGAATTGAACATTGCGGAGACTGGTAATAATAATCAATACAAAGAGTTAGCGGAATGGTTTGAAACCTTATGGCATAAGCCGCAAGCACATAAGGAAAAGACGATTGTATTTAAAGATGGTTCGCGAAAAAAGGTTGATTTTAAGCAATATTTGATTGCAGAAATTAGCAAGATATTTGTTGAATATGAACCAAAGGACATTTATTACAAGATTTTATTTGAGTTGTTTGGCGATCGCATTTTAGAAATTGAGAATGATCCAGACTTTAATCGTCAGGTTGGTAGATTAGAGAATACAGCTATTTTTAGCGCTCTTTATGACTTTCAGAAGAAGGGAGTGCTTAGCCTAATTCGGATGCTTCAGAAATATGATGGCGCGATCTTGGCGGATGCTGTCGGATTGGGGAAGACTTGGAGCGCTTTGGCGGTGATGAAGTTTTTTCAGATGCAAGGGCGAGAAGTGATTTTAATCTGTCCGAAAAAGCTAGAAAGTAACTGGCGACGCTATAAAGAGGATCAAGCATCGAAATTTGAAGTTGATAAGCTGAAGTTTTTTATCCGTTTTCATACGGATATGAATAGCGATCGCTTAAATTCTTATGATGATTTGGCTGACAAATTATTTGGTGATGACCAGCCGAAGTTAATCGTCATTGATGAAAGTCATAACCTGAGAAATGATAAATCTAATCGCTATAAATTTTTGGTTGAACAGATTTTACAAAAGAATCAAGATATTAAGGTTTTATTAATATCGGCGACTCCAATTAATAACTCACTCAATGATGTGAGAAATCAGTTTAAGTTAATGGTGCAAGGCGATGTGCATGGTTATGATGCAAAATTGGGAGTTAAAAATCTTGATTATTCGTTTAAACAAGCACAGACTGTATTTAATGAGTGGCGCAAAGATCCTAGCCCTAAAATTGGAGATTTTATTAAGAAGCTATCAGGTAATGATTTTTTTAGATTGACTGATTCTTTATTAGTGGCGAGAACTAGAAAGATGGTTGAAAGTCAGCAAACTGATTTAGTGTTTCCTATTAAAACCAAGCCTAAAAATCTGTTTGTGACACCACATCAGCTTGGTAATTTTGAAACCTTTGAGGAATTATTTGACCATTTTCCGCAAAATCTTTCGGGTTATCAGCCAGCTTGTTATTTGGATGATGAAAAGGCGGGTAAGAATGATACTAAACGTAATGTCTTAAAAGATGATAAATTGCGCGATCGCTTTCTAGTCAAGATGATTTATATCTTGATGGTGAAGCGCTTAGAGTCATCGTGGTTTTCTTTTTACTCAACAGTAGAAAAAATCAAAAATCATCATCAAAATGCTCTAGATAAAATCAAAACCTATCAAACAGATAAGGCTAAAAATATAGTTTTAGAAAATGATGCTGAAAATCTAGATGATGATGAAAATGATGATGAATTTACAGAAGTTATTGAGCAATATACATTAGGAAAAAAGCGCAAAATTAGTATTGCAGATATTGATCGCGCTGGTAATCTTGATAAATTTAAAGTGGATCTTAAACAAGATCTGGATTCTCTTGATAATCTCTATATTAATTTGCAAAAGTTTGCGAAGAGAGTTGAGAAAGAAGTAACTACTGCGGCAGGCAAGGGGCTTAAGCCCCTTGTTCATGGTGGCGATCGCCATAAATCTTGTGATGATAAGTTGGAGGCGTTGATTGCGGAAATTGTCACTAAGCGAAAATCAGGGGCAAATAACCATAATCAGAAAGTGGTGATTTTTACGGTTTATCGCGATACTGCGATGTATTTGTATGAACAGCTTAGGGCTAGGGGCTTTGATAAAATGGCGATCGCATCTGGTAGTGGTTCTCTTAGCGATGATAGCGATCGCCTTCAAAAAATGGAAGCGATTCTCGAACGATTTGCGCCCTATACAAAATTATTTTCTGAGAAGGAATGGAATTTTAATACGGAAGAACAAGGGCTAGAAGCTTTTGCTGATTGGAAAATATGGATTGCAGAGAACCATCCAGATACTCATCAAAAATTAACTAAACCCATTGATATTTTGATTGCGACGGATGCTTTGAGTGAGGGACAGAACTTGCAGGATGCGGATATGGTGATTAATTATGATATCCATTGGAATCCTGTGCGGATTATTCAACGGATGGGACGGATTGATCGCCTTGGTAGCCCAAATCAAGAGATATTTGGCATTAATTTCTGGCCGTCAGCAAATATTAATGCCTATTTGAACCTACAAGGGCGGATCGAGCAACGTATGGCGGCGATGAAGTTGGCGGGTGCTGAGGTAGATCATCAGTTCTCAGATAGTTTTGCGAAGATGATCCATGATGAGGATTTTGATCGCAAGATGAGCGATCGCATGATGGAGCAGATGCAAATTACTTGGGACGATATTGAGGTTGGTGATGATAGTTTGGGCTTTGATAGTCTTTCGTTGGAGCGCTATCGTCAGGATTTGTTAGCGGAATTTAATCGCGATAAGGATAAATATCGACTGATGCCTAAGGGTGTGTATTCGGGATTTGTTGGAAGGTTAACGGGAGATGCTGATAATTGCGGCGATGGGATTGTGGCTTTGCTTGGCTATCCTACGAAACCTGCAAAAAGTATCGAGCATCAATATCAGGTTTTTGATTTGATTTATATCGATAAGTCGGGCAAGCTGGTTTTGGAAAATCAAAAGGAAGTTTTAGACTTTTTGATTTTGCATAAGGAGAAGACAAGGTATATTCCTGCTGCGGTTGATCATGGTGAAGAGATGGCGATCGCGGAATTAGTGAATGCGCTCAAAACTTGGCTAAATAGTCAGGCTGTAAAAACTGAGATAATGGAAGATGGTTCGGTGAAAGAGACGATGGGTAATGCTAAGAGTGCGCTTTTTGCAGGATTGAAAAAGGGTGATAAGGCGGCGCTAGAGACGGTCAAACAAAGTATTAAGATTGATGAAAAGTTTCAGGCTAATAATTTTGATTTGGTGGCTTGGTTGTTGGTGAGTAAAGGCGCTTGAATCACGGATTGAGCAGATTAAGTGATTACGCAGATTTCTATCCAATCTACAGCGCAAAGCGCTGTCTAAAAAAATCTGCGTAATCTGCGAAATCCATTTAATCCGCGATTCAAACGCCTTTCTCTGCCAGCAGTTGTTTGAGTCTGATTATTTCTTGCTCAGCTTCATCAGCACGTAGCTTTTCGGTTTCAGCACGTAGCCTTTCAGTTTCAGCACGTTGTTTTTCCTCTTGAGCAATCTGATACTGGATTTCAACACGTTGTTTTTCGATTTCGATCAAAATACTGTCTTGGGCTGCTTTTTCTGATCCCCAAAATAGGATGCGATCGTCTCCACGCCACCAGCGCAGCCAGTGAAAAGTTTGCTCGAATCTAGTGCCATGCCATGTGCCTAGATATAGATCTAGTGAATCGATAAAGTATTTGCCATATTCGTCAAGAGGTTGAATTTCGTAGTGACCTGAAAGGTCGAGTTTGCGGATTTCCAATCGTCCATCTGCGGGGTCAAAAATTACATAAATAGGAACCTGCAAGATTTGTTCATAAAAGTACATCTTGCCGTATGGATGAGTGGGACGAGTGGAATATTCGCCTGTTTCTTCTTCAGAGAGAAATTCCATGACGATCGCGGGTACATCGCCATCAAGATGAGGGCTATAGCTACGCCGAATTACATTTTTACCGACAGGATATGTCTTAGTGACATAAAACCAGTCGGGGGCTTTGACGATAGTTCTTTGATTAATCTTGGCTACTAACGCCATGTTGGAGGCAACGATCGCTTCTGGAGGGAGGAGCTTGGCAAGCTGTAGGCTCTCATTTAGGGCGGCGGCGAGTAGGGGTTGGGCAATGCTTTCCACAGGATCGTCAGGTAGGATAAAGTTGGCTGGTAATTTTTCCCAAACGATTTCTGGTTTGGCTTTGGCTAGGGCGATCGCCTTGATTACTTCAGGCTGTAGTGAGCTAGTGCTTTCGAGTTGATTGGCTTTTGGTGCGATTGCTTGTGTCATTGGTTTGGTTAAATGACCGATTAGTTATGATAATTATACTATTTGCCTATCGTGTGAATTATGCCTATTGCTGTAACTGAAAAAGCGACAAGGCTGTATTTATGATTTATCCGATGATTTTTCTTTGTTTAAGCGATCGGGTAATGAGCTTTTCTCGGTTTTGCAAATTTTGAGAAAGTTGGGAAATAGCTAATGCAGATAAATCGAGTTATGACCATCTTTTTTGATAGCAGAGTAGAATGAAATTAATCGTACATAAAGAAGATGATGCTTTGTATTTGAGTCTTGATGATTCTGATGTGATTGAGTCTGAAGAGGTTAGCGATGGCATTATTCTTGACTACAATGCTGAGGGGAAAATTATTGGGATTGAGATGTTATATATCAGTCAACGAAGCCCCAATTCTTTGCAGAAAATTTTGTTGGAAACTAGCGCTTAATATATGAAACTCACGATTTTTAATGAATTAGATTTTTTACCTGCACTCAAGGCTTTTTTTGCGGAGTTGCAAGTGCCGATCGCCTCTGTAACCGATCGCCCGATTACTGCAAAAGAGATTCTCACGAGTACCTATCGTGATACTGAATCTTTTCGGTTAATTGATGATGTTTATTTTTTGGGGATGGTGGATGATGGCGCTTTTCGGGGCGATCGCGCAATCAATTTGGCGGCGGCGCAAGGGCTTGAGAAAGATTATGATGGGTTGGTGATTTTTGGGGTGACATTGCGCGATGATGACAAGTTGCCAACGCGATCGCATTTGGCTGAAATATCCCGTGCTTTTAATCGCGAGTTTTGCTATACGCCTGTGGTGGTGGTGTTTAAGTATGGCAGTGGGGATAAGCAATATTTGGCTTTTGCGAATACGGAGAGGTTGAAGTACAAGCAGCAATGGCGCGAGGGTGAGAAAGCAGGAAAGGTAACGCTGTTGAGGGATGTAAGTATTAGCAATATCCATGCTGCTCACGAAAAGATCATT
>Ga0136636_10000871_pt1 | contig 16774 bp, 8 predicted proteins | sample AntDrymUQ8522106_2_FD_104653 | JGI IMG/M metagenome (GOLD analysis project Ga0136636, IMG submission 104653) | Polar desert sand microbial communities from Dry Valleys, Antarctica - metaG UQ852 (21.06) | ecosystem: Environmental > Terrestrial > Soil > Desert | place: Antarctica: Dry Valley... | reverse complement strand
ATTCGGGTCATTCCCATTCAACGCTTGCTCTTGAGGCATTAAATTTTGACCCTGTGCATTCACCCCTACCAATAATATCTGCGGTTGCTGTTTGTCATCGAGCGCATAGTACATTCGAATTCCTACGCAGCCATCTTCTGCTAAAACCTGTTTGATTATATCAGCGCCAAAGAAATGGGCTTCCGTTCCACTTGGATTTAATTCTCTGAAGTTTGCTGTCCAGGCTTTTGCGGTGCTTCGTGCGATGGGATCGCCTTCGGTTCCGTTGAAGGTGTAAGATGTAACTCGGGATTGGGAAGACGTTTTGGTTAAATTTGTTGTTCCGTTGGATACTCCCGTGTTGAAGGTGACTGGGGTCTCATCATTGAATTGACCATCGCAGGAGCAGGTGATGATTAGTGCAATCAGCAAAGCATTTTTTAGATATTTCATGGCATGTTTTTTTAGTTTACCATAAATATCAGTTAAGGGGTCGTTTCTTATTTCACCGTATAGGAGTATCTCCCATATACCCTCGTAGTTCAAATTGTTTGACTGATTAAATTTGAGGCCGTAATGCGACCGTTGATGATACTTCTTCTGTCGACTTTAGGGCCAGCCATCATTTGAGTAACAAAATTTCAAGGCAAATCAGCGAAGAAAGTAAAACCCTAAGTTAAACCGGGTGAGAACGTTCCGCAGGAAGAACTACCAACCGGTGTAGAGCAATTACAAGAAGAACTTTGTAAAGCCAAACGGTTCAATACAAAATAACTAATCAAATAAACGTTCAACTCTTTCATATGAAATCTTTAAAGACTGTGGATCTTTCTTTTCGAAATTCTCAACTCCTATTAGAAAATCATTTAGGGAAATGCGCCAGTAGATTCACAAATAATCGAATCTCCTCAAATCATTGAGAAAATAGTTCGATATTTGAGACCTCCAGTGTACAAAAAAAATTCCGGTTCCCTGCCTGCCGCAGTCAGGCAGGGATTCCGGCCTGAGGTACAAATCCCGGAATAATACTTCTGGATTTTTCTTTCTTCCCGGTGTGACTTATGGGGAAAGTATACGTGCTTTTAGTTTGCGTTGGAATAAATTCTATGTTGGAGTGACGCATTACTGAAAAATTAATAGAGCCCTCACCTAACGTAACGTAAAAAATATGCCAGCTGAAAAATATATTCTAGGGATGATTGGTTTGGGCACCATGGGACGAAACCTTTTGCTCAACATGGCTGATCATGGCTTTAAGGTGGCCGGGCTGGACAAAGACACTGCCAAAGTTGAATTGCTTGGTCAGGAAGCAGAAGGAAAAGCTAAAGGATTTACTTCTGCAACTGAATTTGTAAAAAATCTGCAAAGACCAAGAGCAGTGATGGTGCTAGTTCCGGCTGGCAAAATTGTCGACAATGTAATTGCAGAGATTGCCCCACTGTTAAACAAAGGCGATCTTATTATTGATGGTGGCAACTCACACTTCACCGATACAAACCGCAGAGTAGAGGAATTGAAAACCAAGGGAATTCATTTTTTTGGAATGGGAATTTCTGGGGGAGAAGAAGGTGCCCGCAAAGGCCCAAGCATGATGCCCGGTGGCGATCCAAAAGCTTATGAAGTGGTTCGACCAATCTTTGAAGCCCTTGCCGCAAAAGTGAATGGCCAATCATGTGTAACTTATATTGGCCCCGGAGCTTCGGGTCACTTTGTAAAGATGGTTCATAATGGAATTGAATACGGCCTTATGCAACTGATTGCAGAAACCTATGAGATCATGAAAAAGGGATTGAGCTTATCTGCAGAACAAATCCATGATATATTCAAGCGATGGAACGAAGGCAAGTTGAAATCTTTTCTTATCGAAATCACCCGCGATATATTTACTTGTAAGGAACCAGGCACTAATTCCTTGTTATTGGATTTTATTAAAGACGAAGCCCGGTCAAAGGGAACAGGAAAATGGACATCTCAAGTGGCGATGGATTTGCAACTCCCGGTTCCCTCAATCGATTCAGCGGTGGAGATGCGAGATCTTTCTAAGTTTAAGGAATTACGAACAAAGGCCTCGTTATTGTATAAAGATGGAAGCCTAAGGCTAAATACAGAGCAACGTGAATTTATTCAATCGCTGGAAGATGCGCTCTATTTCAGCACGATAATAACGTATGCTCAGGGTATGCACTTACTGGCTCAAGCATCCCGCGAATACAAGTATGAATTGAAGCTTGATCAGATAGCCCTGATCTGGCGTGGTGGTTGTATCATCCGTTCTGCCTTTCTGGAAGATATTTATCAAGCCTATAAGAAGGAGACTGGCCTCGCCCACTTACTTTTAGATCGAAGCGTGGCGGCAAAAATCAACAAATCAATTTCAGGCATGCGCCATGTCGTTTCGGCTTGTGCTTCTTCAGGCATTGCCACACCGGCCTATTCAGCAGCTTTAAATTATTTTGATGCTTTGCGAAGCGAGCGCATGCCCTCGAATCTAATACAGGCACAGCGCGACTATTTTGGAGCTCACACCTACGAACGTATCGATGCTGCTGGTACGTTTCACAGCCAGTGGAATGCAATAAAAGAAAATTGAGCCAGATCACGAATTAAAAGGAATCTTGTAAATCTTCGGCTACTATTTTTTTGGTTACCAAATCGATGCACAATCATCGGAACGGGACGCGCTGCGCTCGCGCACAACAAATTAATTGAAACTTTGCTTAAAGATGTAAATGAGTTCTCAAAGGATCGGAGTAAGGGCTTTGATACTGTAGAGATATATCCACACCCGGTTTTCTTTTACTCCCCATTCTCAGCTTGAATATGACGTCAAAGAGTCATTCTTAGTCTAGTTTTTTTGGTAGGATTTTAGTGATCATCCTGCGGACAACCACGCACATGGAGGATAAAAAAGTATTAATTATTGACGATGAAGACGACTTCAACCTTCTGATGACGGATTACTTTGAGGGAAAGGGATTCAAAGTTTTTGTGGCGCCCTCCATTTCAAAAGGCTTGAAAATTCTTGAGGCGGAACACCCAGGCCACATTCTGCTGGACAATAATCTACCTGATGGCTATGGTTGGGGTGAAGCAGATTTCATTCTGAAGAATTACCCGAATGTACACTTAACTCTTATCAGCGGCATGGATGGGCCTAAAACCACCGCTACAACATTTCGAATTTTATATAAACCTTTTGTAAAGGCCGACTTAAATAAATTATTCAGTTAAACTAACGATATAAATTTTGAGATCCCATCCATGAAGGTAAAAGCTAGCATAATTGATGAACTACTATCCCCAGTAAGTATTTATCCTAAAAAAGACTTTACCAGAAAGGAGGTAAACGAAAATCCACCCCTCCGTGCTGAACTTTTCAGTAATGAACAGATGGAGCACCACGCGCAGCAATTAGCCGCTCACCACCCCGTTTCCTATAGCCGGTCTGCCGAACTACTGCTTAAAGACTTAGCTGACAACGAAAAAATATTGTTTCAGGTAAACGAGTTACTGAAGCACGGAGTTAAAGAAAAGAAGCCCATCAGTCCGGCTGCTGAGTGGTTACTCGATAATTTTTACCTGATTGACGAACAAATCGGAATTGCTAAACGACACTTTCCGAGGGGATATAGCAAGGGGTTGCCAAAACTCAAAACCGGTTCACTAACTGGTTTTCCGCGTGTGTACAGCATTGCAATTGAAATTATTTCGCACAACGATGGTCATATCGATGTTTATCGCCTGAAAAATTTTATTACTGCTTATCAAAAAGGAAGTCTGCTAACGTTAGGAGAATTGTGGGCCTTTCCAATCATGCTCCGGCTTGCATTGATAGAGAACCTTAGTCGCGTGGCTGCGCGGATAGCCGTAGACAGAAACGATTCTGCGCTTGGCAATACATGGGCAAGGCAGATGATTAATATCGTAGAAAAAAATCCGAGAGACCTTGTATTGGTGATTGCAGACATGGCGCGCTCAAAGCCACCTATGACCAGCGCATTCGTTGCTGAGTTTGCAAGAAAGCTTCAATGGAAAGGGACAGAACTTGCCTTACCCATCCATTGGGTTGAACAGCAACTTTCTGGAACTGAGGATTCGATCAATGCCATGATCCTCATGGAAAATCAAACTCTCGCTGCTGATCAGGTATCAGTGAGTAATAGCATCAACAGTCTGCGTTTTCTGGCAAAGAATAACTGGCGCGACTTTGTTGAAGACATAAGTGCTGTGGAACAACTCCTTAGAAAGGATATCAACGGCATCTATGGATGCATGGATTTTTACACACGAGATCACTATCGCCATATTGTTGAACGCATCGCCCGCAGCAGTGGTTTATCCGAAGACAAAGTTGCTCAGCTTACCCTAGACCTTGCTCAAAAAAGTCACACTGAAAACCCTGGTGACAATCGCAAAGCACATGTCGGGTATTATCTGCTGGATCCTGGTGCTGATCAAACCGAAAAAATAGCTCAGGTCAAACTGACTTTCCTAAATGCATTTAGAAGAACTTTTCAAAAAGCATCCGGCTTTCTGTATACGTTTATCGCAATCCTGATCACCGTATTAATTAGCGGTGGCATGACGTTTTTTGCGTCTCAACATCTTTACAACGGCTGGTTGATTGTAATAGCCATACTTTCACTTTTTAGTGGCAGCTACTTTGCATTTTCATTCAGCAACTGGGTATCTACCTTATGGATAAAACCAAATCCCCTACCAAAGCTCAATTTTTCGTCAGGGATTCCGGAAGAAGCCCGAACTATGGTGGTTGTTCCAACCTTGCTGGCAAGTCCTGCCCAAGTCGAAAAATTATTGAAAGATTTAGAGGTTCGGTTTCTTTCCAATCGTGACCCAAATCTTTTGTTCGCTCTGTTAACTGATTTTCGGGATGCTGATTCCAAAACGATGCTGGATGACGATGACTTGATAAATAGAGTACAGACTAAAATACGTGCATTCAACGAACAGTATAAAGGCAACTTTTTTCTTTTCCATCGTCCAAGAAAGTGGAATAACGTGGATAAGATATGGATGGGTTATGAACGCAAACGAGGAAAACTAGCTGATCTCAATCATGTGTTAAGAGGGCACTCAAAAGAATCCTTCTCAGTAATCATTGGAGATGAACAAGTTTATAGCAAAGTAAAATATGTTATTACGCTGGACACCGACACGCAACTACCCAGAGAGGCCGCCTGGAAATTAGTGGGCCTCATGGCGCACCCGCTCAACCAACCGGTATTTGATGAAAAGAAACAGCGCGTGGTAGAGGGTTATGCAATCATTCAACCGCGCATTGCTATCAGTTTACACGGAGCAACGCGATCAGGATTTACACGCCTTCATGAAAATGATTCAGGTATTGATCCTTATACCCGTGTAACCTCAGATGTATATCAGGATTTGTTTGGTGAAGGATCCTATATAGGAAAAGGTATTTATGAGCTAGACGCCTTCGAAAAAGCGTTGAATAATCGCTTCCCCGAAAACAGAATTCTAAGCCATGATTTACTAGAAGGAACGTATGCCCGAGCCGGGTTCGCCAGCGATATCCAATTCTATGAAGACTACCCCACTCGGTATCAGACGGATTCGATGCGAAGACACCGATGGATAAGGGGTGATTGGCAAATTGCAAATTGGTTTCTTTCAAAAGTTCCCGGTAGCAATTCACGGTTCACTAAAAACACACTCTCTTCTCTTTCCAGATGGAAAATTTTCGATAACTTAAGGCGAAGCCTCATACCAATCACAAATTTTTCTTTGTTGATTCTTGGTTGGACGGTGTTACCATTTCCCTGGTTTTGGACGTTGGTTATCGCAGGCATTACCCTGGTTCCCGCACTGCTTCTTTCCCTGTGGAGCGGAGCCCGAAAGCCCAAAGAAATCGGACTCTCACAACATATTAACAATACAGTAGGACTTACCTCAAAAAGTTTTCTTCAATCACTTTATGCGTTGATGTGTTTGCCTTATGAAGCATGGATTAGCCTGGATGCGATTATTCGCACCTTGTGGCGCATCAATATCAGCCATAAAAACCTATTGAAATGGAATCCTTCAGGATTGAATCAAAACAGTAAAGCAGGAATATTAAACACACACAGAAGCCTGAATATCATTTCAATTTTTGCTGCAGGCTTTGCAATTTCTCTATTTGCGATAGGATACATAACTCAATTGTACGTAGCGGCTCCTTTTCTTTTGCTATGGATTTTAGCACCTGCAGTAGTAGCTCAGCTGGATCAGCCGATTAAAATAATTAAAACTCAACTTACCAGCAACCAAAAAAGATATTTGCGCGAACTAGCCAGAAAATCGTGGTCGTTCTTTGAAACCCTCATAGGCGCTGAAGACAATTGGCTTCCACCCGACAACCTTCAACAATATCCCATTCCTGTGGTAGCGCATCGTACCTCCCCCACTAACATCGGGCTTTCTCTGCTTGCAAATCTTACAGCCCATGACTTTGGCTATACCACAACCGGTCAACTCATTGAGCGCACCCGCGATACTTTTTCAACCTTACAAAAAATGGAACGGTATCAAGGGCACTTTTATAATTGGTACAATACCCAAACGCTGGAGGTATTAAATCCGCGCTATATTTCCACCGTTGATAGCGGTAATTTCGCAGCCCACGTGCTCACACTTCGACAGGGTCTTCTTGCTATCTCCGATCAAAAAATTATCGATCAAAAAATTGTTTACGGGCTTCAAGATACATTACGACTAACTATTCAAGATATACCGGCTAGTAAGGATGATATCAAAAATAAAATTTGTGCACTACATGATGGAATGGATGCGTGGAGTTTTGATTTACCTGAATTAAAAGACTATCTGGAAAAAATATTGAGTCAATACCAGGAGTTAACCGCAACATTATCGACAAATGAAGGCCGATGGGTTAATATTTTTGAGAAGCACGTCAATTTGATTCTTAAGGAAATCCTGCAACTAGCTCCATGGCTAAATAATTTACCGATTCCTGAAAAGTTTAGTCATTTAATTATTGTCAAAGAGTTTGCTTCTCTGGAAACAGAGATTAAAAAAATTGCTGATGTGAAAACTGAACTCTTAACGTTGAGGCGGGCTGAGAATACAACTGCTGAACTTACTTGGCTGGATCAATTTGAAAAATCAATTGATGAAGCAAATGCATTTGCACACATACAACTAAAAGAACTAAAAGAACTAGCCCGGCAAGCAGCCGCCTTGGCGGAAATGGAGTATGACTTCCTTTACGATAAATCACAACGTCTTCTTGCCATTGGTTACGATGAATCAAACCATCACCGCGACCCAAGCTATTATGATTTGCTTGCGTCAGAAGCACGACTCGCTTCGTTTGTTGCTATTGCGCAAGGAAAAATTCCGCAGGAAAGTTGGTTCGCTTTGGGTAGAAGATTAACCCGGTCAGGTAATACTCCAGTTCTTCTATCATGGAGTGGATCTATGTTTGAATACCTGATGCCAGGATTAGTTATGCCTACCTATAAAAATACATTGCTAGATGAAATGTGTATTGGCAGTGTTGGAAGACAAATAGAATATGGAGAACAGCAAGGAATTCCATGGGGGATTTCAGAGTCATGTTATAATCTTGTTGATGCACACTTAACCTACCAGTATCGGGCTTTTGGAGTTCCGGGTCTGGGGTTCAAGCGAGGCCTTGGGCTGGATTTAGTTGTTGCACCTTACGCAACCATTCTTGCTTTGATGGTAAATCCTCTTCGGGCTTATAAAAATTTAGAAGTGATGAAGAAAAAAGGCTTCGAGGGTCAGTTCGGATTTTACGAAGCAATAGACTATACCCCTGTTCGATTGGCACGAGATAAAAGGTATGCCATTATCAGAACTTTTATGACTCACCACCAGGGGATGAGTCTGCTTTCATTTGCCTACTTGTTGCTGGATCAACCTATGCAAAAAAGGTTTGAAGCCGATACGGAATTTCAAACTGCACTTTTACTACTGCAAGAACAAGTGCCGCAGTCAGTTGGATTTTATACTGGCTCATCAGATCATGAGGTGAGCCCGGCTTCCGTTACGGCTGAGATTAGAGTGATTACTACTGCCAACACACCAATCCCTGAAGTGCAACTACTTTCTAATGGGCACTATTTTGTTATGCTATCCAATGCCGGTGGCGGATACAGTCGATGGCGCGATCTTGCCGTGACCCGTTGGCAGGAAGACGCCACGTGCGATAACCTGGGTATGTTTTGCTATATTCATGATCTTACCGATAACGAGTTTTGGTCAACTGCACACCAGCCCACGCTTAAAAAGCCATCGCACTATGAGGCCATTTTTTCTCAAGGCAAAGCGGAATACCGCAGACGCGATAATGATATTGAAACATATACCAAGATTATTGTTTCACCCGAAGATGATGTTGAAGTAAGACGCATTGAGCTAACCAACCACTCTTCTACAAAAAGAGAACTATCCATTACAAGCTATGCCGAAGTTGTGTTGGCACCGCCTGCAGCAGATCACTCGCATCCTGCTTTCAGCAATCTATTTATTCAAACGGAAATTCTTGCTCATGCTGATGCGATTGTTTGCACAAGACGCCCGCGTTCTGCGCAAGAAAGTCCACCGTGGATGTTTCATATGATGAAAGTAAACGGGATTGAAGCGAAGCAGATCTCGTTCGAAACAGACCGAAGCAAATTTATAGGAAGAGGAAACACACTTGAACGCCCTTCCATTATGAATCAGGTGAAACCACTCTCGGGTTCGCAGGGTTCTGTGCTCGATCCAATTGTTTCAATTCAATACAAAATAACGCTGCAACCCCACGAATCAGCAACAATTGATATTGTAAACGGCATTGCCGAAGCCCACCAACAAAATCAACACATGTTGGATAAATATCAGGACAAGCATTTGCGCGACCGTGCCTTTGAACTTTCTTGGACACACAGCCAGGTAGTGCTCCGTCAGATTGGTGCAACCCAAACGGAAGCTGAGCTTTACGCCAAGATGGCGAGCTCTATATTATATACTAACCCAACCCTGCGGACATCGCCAGGCACTATTCTTAAAAATCAGAGACAACAAAACGGCTTGTGGAGCTACTCTATTTCAGGCGACTTACCCATTGTACTCCTAATAATATCTGACGCAAAGAATATTCTGTTGGTTAAGCAGCTTATTAAAGCAAAAGGATATTGGCAGATTAAAGGTCTTGCAGTTGACCTGATTATTCTAAACGAAGATCCCGGTGGCTATCGTCAGGTACTTCACGATGAAATTCTTGGGCTTATTGCTGCCGGAAAGGATATTACCTCCGAAAAGCAAGGCCGGATTTTTGTAAGACCCGTTGATCAGGTTTCCACGGAAGATCGCATTCTCTTTCAAACTGTTGCTCAAATAGTTATTTCAGATAATAAAGGATCACTTGCCGATCAGGTGAATGAGAATGCTACTTTAAAATCATCCATTCCAAAGCTCGTACCATCCGCTGTTGCTTCACAAAAAAATCACGAAGATTTATTTCATGAAGATTTGCAATACTTCAATGGAAGTGGTGGTTTTTCGGCCGATGGAAAACAATATGTAATAAAGACGTATAAGGAGAAGCGCACCCCATTGCCTTGGATAAATGTTTTGGCAAATCCAAATTTTGGGACAATCATCTCAGAGTGCGGGTCTTCTTATACTTGGTTTGAAAACGCACATGAGTTTAGACTTACACCCTGGAAAAATGATCCCGTATTAGATAATTGTGGCGAAGCATTTTATATCCGCGATGAAGAGAGCGGTCATTTCTGGTCGCCCATGGGCTTGCCGGCAGTAGGCAATAGCGGCTATATAACCCGGCATGGATTTGGACAAAGTAATTTTCAGCACCAGGAAAATAAAATTCGCACAGACGTTACCGTGCATGTTGATACCAAACATCCCATTAAGTTTGTTACTATTTCTATTACAAATCAATCAAGCCGTGTTCGTAAGTTAACTGCAACGGGATATGTAGAATGGGTGTTGGGTGAACTGCGCACGAAATCGATCAAGCACATCACTACCGAGTTGGACACTTCCACCCGAGCAATCATTGCACGAAACCGGTTCAGTCCAGACTTTCAGAATTATGCCACGTTCTTTCAGGTTGATACTCCCGGGTTTACTTACACGGCCGATCGAACAGAATTTATCGGACGCAATAGAAACCTTCAACATCCTGAAGCGATGCAAAACGCACAACTTTCCGGAAAGGCAGGTGCAGGACTTGATGCATGCGCGGCCTTAATGGTGCCGCTTACTTTAGAGCCCGGGCAAGAACACAAAATAACGTTCAAACTCGGTGCCGGCAAAAACCTACAGGAAGTCTATGAAACTATAAACCGCTTTAGAGGGCTAGAGTCTGTTACTGAATCCCGTAATGAGGTGACCCGATTCTGGGAAACAACGCTTGGCACTGTGCAAGTCGATACCCCGGATGCATCCATAAACATTTTAGCCAATGGCTGGTTGTTGTATCAGGTGCTTTCATGCAGACTTTGGGGCCGTAGTGGATTTTATCAATCGGGTGGCGCCTTCGGTTTCCGCGATCAACTTCAGGATGTACTGGCACTTATGCATGCACAGCCCAGTTTAACGCGTCAACAAATTTTATTATGTGCATCAAGACAATTTAAAGAAGGTGATGTACAACATTGGTGGCATCCACCAACTGGTCGTGGTGTGCGCACGATGTGTTCTGATGATTATCTCTGGCTACCGTTTGTTACCAGTCGCTATGTTGCAATAACGGGAGATCAAGAAATACTCAAAGAGATTGTTCCCTACATTGTAGGAAGAAAACTAAACGAGGGCGAAGAGTCATACTATGATCTGCCTGTTGATTCCGGCAAGCTTGCAAGCATTTATGACCATTGTAAACAATCAATACTGCATGGTCTGCAATTTGGTATTCATGGCTTACCGCTGATGGGCTCGGGAGATTGGAACGATGGTATGAACATGGTGGGCATAGAAAAAAAAGGTGAAAGCGTATGGCTTGCTTTCTTTCTTTACGATGTTCTAATTCGCTTTAGCAAAGTAGCCGAATTTCAGGGCGACTTCAGTTTTGTAACCAAATGTGAAAAGCAAGCTTTGCAGCTGAAGGAAAATATCAGGAAGCATGCGTGGGATGGTGAATGGTACCTCCGCGCTTTCTTTGATGATGGCACTCCATTGGGCTCGCGTAAAAATGAAGAATGTAAAATTGACGCTATTTCACAAAGTTGGTCCATATTATCTGACTGCGCTGAATCAGATCGGGGATTATCTGCTATGAACGCAGCAAACCAGTTTCTTATTAACCGCGAGAAGGGAATCATACAATTATTAGAGCCTCCATTCAATAATTCCGATCTGAATCCTGGTTACATTAAAGGCTATGTGCCGGGCGTACGCGAAAATGGCGGACAATACAGCCACGCTGCAATCTGGATGATCATGGCATTCGCGAAACTTGGTGACCATAAAAAGACCGCTGAGTTATTGAAGATGATAAATCCCATACATCATGCCTTAACATCTGAAGCCATTGCTGTTTATAAAACAGAACCGTACGTAATGGCAGCCGATGTTTATGCGGTAATGCCACACACCGGTCGGGGTGGTTGGACGTGGTATACGGGTTCTGCGGGCTGGATGTATCAATTAATTTTAGAATCGTTTCTTGGCTTAAAGCGCGAAGGCGATATACTTCAATTCGAGCCGTGCGTTCCCGCAGATTGGAAATCATTTAGCGTAACCTACCGATTCCATGAAACTGTTTACAACATAGAGTTGCAACGCACAGATAAGACAGGGTATCTGGTAGATGGTATTGAGCAAAAAGAAAATTCAATACTGCTTGCCAATGATAGAAGGAGCCATGCTGTAATCATTTTTTTGGGGATATCTGAAGATGAGCCTGTAGACTACCTGGGGAGCAAAGACTTAGAACATGTGGAAAAATTTTCCCCCAAGTCTTGATTTTCAGCAGAAACTCTGTCGGTATGATTTTGGCACTGTGCTTGGTATCAACAAACAGCTTAGTAGAGCTGGGCTCACAAATTTAATTAATCATCAAACAAGTTCATGAATATGAAAAAGCTCAAAATTTTGTTTTTTGTTTTTATGGTAACTTGTGTACTCCGGCTTTCCGCGCAGAGCGTTATTGGTACTGTAACAGGAAAATGGCTGGTGGTTAAATACAATAACAAATCAACGGGGACGAAATCCCAGTCCGATACGTTGGTATTTCAACCGGATGGATTCTTTACAAGTGAAAACTTGTATTTCGGTGCAAAAAAAGGATTGTTCAGATCGGACGAAAACCGAAAAATGCTTATTACTGAAGCAGATAATAATAACACGATCGAATGGGTTGTCTCTTTCAAAAAAGGAATTCTACGCCTGAAGAGCGTTCGGGACAAGCGAAAACCGTATGTTGTAATTGAGTTGGTGAAAGCAGACGAGAAAAAGGCCGAAGAAAAGCTCTAGGCCTGCTTATTTCCCTGGCGCATGGATGAATGCTTTTCTTTGTCACGGCCAAACGAAAAGAAGAGGCTCAGGCATCCCTTGCTCCGTTCAGATGGGTTCACTTTCTACGCCAAATTTCCACGACCGCCTTTTTATGAGCATTGCTCTTTGTTCCATACTAAACCGCACTCGCGATTGTAGATTTTATTTCTCTTTGAGAAAATATTTCATCACTTCCTTAGCCATTACATACAGCTACACGGGCCAACGCACTATTTCCGTGTTGGCATGATATTGTTGTTAATGGTTCGGATGCCTATAAAAGCATTTAGAAAAAAATTAAACCATAAACGACAAAATTATGAACAATGCATCGAAGGTAGTTTTAGGATTAGCCGCAGCAGCGACTGTTGGAGCAGCCATCGGCATGCTGCTAGCTCCCGAGAAAGGAACAGATATGCAACAGCGAATCAGGACTGGGGCTAATCAATTACTTAAAGAAATTAATGAATTGATCGCTACGGGTAAAGATGTTATTAACCAAAATATTGGCGACCAGACCGAATCGGCCGATAAAGAGAGAAAAACTCCCGTTTCTGAAGTATGATGTGATGACTTAAAATCTCGAACTAATAGATCGATTGCTTTATGGAAGATGAAAAAAAGGGAACCGAAAAATGGATGGATAATGTAGCAAGGCTTGTTGAAACATATCGTGATTTGGTCGCAATTCGCATAGTTGAAAAAATGTCCAATAGCCTATCCATGGGCATTTTAGGCGTGGTCTTCTTAATATTCTTTTTATGCGCTCTAGTTTTTATCGGACTGGGAACTGCTTGGTGGATTGGTAAGTTGATGAACGATTTAACGGCCGGCTTTTTTATTGTTGGCGGGGCGTTCATTAGCATTCTCACCATCCTTCTTCTCATGGCGCGAAAAATTTTAAAGCCTGCAATTCGCAATCTGGTGATCAAAAAAATATATGACAACGATTAACAACATTACTAATTATAAGGAATTAGTTGCGGAACGAACGCGTTTGGAAATGGAACTTCAAAATCAAAAATTAGCTCTAAAGGCTGAAATTGATGAAGCAAAGACCAAACTCGAACCTATTGCTTACGCTATGTCCTCGTTGGGTTTCTTAAAGGGAAAAGATGGTGAACAATCTTCCCTTCTTAAAAAAGGCATGTCGATGGGTATCGATTTCCTCGTAAGAGACAACATGCTATCTAGGGCGGGTTGGGCAACAAAAATTGTACTTCCCGCTGTTCTAAAAGGGGTTTCAAAGCTATTTTTCAATAAACTATCATCGAATAAGTCGAAGTCGAAGTTGAGTCTCGGCTCCACACCTGCAAATAATCAAATTGAATTAGCCGACTGAGCAGATAATTCTACAACTAAACCACAAATTCTATGCTCTACAATGCCTCTCATTGACATTCCTCTGACTGTGTCTATACATAGTTATTCGAGGTGTGGAGATTATTACACACTTCATACCTTTATTCAAGCAAACACATACATATTGGGAGTGGCTTCGGAATTGCAACAAGATAAGCAGGGAGATGGTTGACGCCCTTTTAGTTGATGGTTGGCTCAATGTCTCCATAAAAGTTAGCCGCCTTATAAACAGAAGTAGTGCGTGTTCGGAAAACATAGAAAATTGCTGGTCAAAATCCTGAAAGTCGTCAGCTATTTTGCGGCATCACTCCTTATTCTACTGGTATCCATTATCCTTCTAATCCGATTACCCGTAGTTCAAGATAAGATCACTCAAAAATTCATTAACTTCTTTGAAAAGAAAATAGGGACCCAGGTTGAACTTAAAAGGTTCTTTGTTTCATTTCCAAAGAAAATTGTACTTGAAGGCTTGTATCTGGAAGATCGATCAGCAGATACCCTTGTATACTTAGAAAAACTTTCCATTGATATGGATTTATGGGGGCTTATAAACAATCGGGTTCAATTGAACGCGGTAGAGTTGGACAACTCAAGAGCGAGAGCAATCAAATCAATCAATGACTCGAGTTTCAATTTTGATTATATCATTAACGCTTTCGCGTCCAATTCAAGTTCAAGTGGTGCAACACAATCTTCCTGGAAATTTTTGATTGGAGACGTAATCATTAAAAATACCTCGTTGAGTTATGAGGACGCACCTTCGGGCAATAATATACAAGCACGCATCGGAAAACTAATTATTAATGCCGATGGACTTGATCCAACTTCAACAAACTATAAGGTATCATCTATTGATTGGCAGAATAGTGCTATAAGCGTCACTATAACTGCGGGCACGATCTCAGATTCCACTCACGTGATTAATAACACTAATAATAACATTGACTTCGGTTTTAATAAAATTAGTCTGTCAAAAATTAATTTGCATTTTGAAAATACTGTTGAGCGGCAAAAGTTGGTTGCAAAAATTGGTGAATTTGAAGTTGAAGCAAATGGAATCAGCATAAAAGATTATTTTATAGACCTGGACGAGATCAAGTTAATTAATTCTTCGGCTTCATTCTCTCAAGCCAATGCAGATGTTAAATCAAACACAGCATCAACTGCAGAACCGATGGCTTTACCTGCTTTATGGAATTTAAAGCTCGGCAAAATTACCCTGTTAAATAATAACCTCCAATACAATGATTTGAAAAAACCAGTTATTGAAAATTCATTTGATGAAAATCATATTCGACTTAGCGACTTCAATCTTAAAGCTCATGACATTTTGGTTCATAGGAAAGGAATTGAAGCCTCCATCAACTCTGTATCAGTAGATAGCGATGACAATTTTTCAATTCAATCATTTTCTGGATCATTCAAGCTCACCAATACCTCGGCTGCGATACAAAACCTTGATATTAAAACTCGAAACTCTCATCTAAAACTAGACGCCCAGGCAAAATTTCAATCTCTGACTGAACTTCAAAATAACTTTGAGAAAACAAATATTGATCTGAATGTTCATCAGTCGGCATTAGGCTTGGCTGATATCCGGTACCTCTCCCCTGCCCTGATAGATAGTATTCCCATAGCTTTTATTCGCCAAGAAAAAGTTTCAGTCGACTCACAAATAGCCGGGACTTTAAATAATTTACAAATCCAAAAACTAAGTCTTGGAATCCTTTCAAACACTTCCATTACCCTTCATGGTTCGGTGAAGGGTCTACCGAATATTGAACAAGCACTATTTGATGCTACTGTTGATAAGCTCTATACAACAGCTAACGACATCGAAAAGATACTGCCTGATTCTCTGACGGAATCTTTTCAATTACCCGATTGGATTTCCGGGACAGGAAATTTTAGTGGGACAATAAAACAACCAAACATTAAAGTCGCTCTTTCAAGTGCTGCGGGTGAGCTAAAAGCTGCTGGCACTATGAATTTTGACAACCTTCCTTCTTATAATCTTCAGCTCAGTTCCTCCAAATTGGATTTGGGCAAAATATTTAAGCAATCCGATCTGGGAAAAATAAATGCCAAGGCATTAATAAAAGGTGCTGGGTTTACGATGGATAGTCTTGATGTCATTCTGGATCTTCAGGTTTCAAAATTTGAGTTCAAAAATTACGCATACCATGACTTTAAAATGATTGGTAGCATGAATCAATATTTATTCTCAGGGTCGGCTGAAATGAAAGATGAAAATCTTGATTTCGAATTTAAAGGAGACATGAACTATCAAGAAGATGTTCCTCGCTACAAATTCACCTTTAATTTAAGAAATGCTGACTTTAAAAATTTACACTTATCGGAGCGCCCTTTAAGGGCAAGAGCTACGGTGGATATTGATTTAGCTAGCTCAGATTTTAAAATTATGAATGGCACCCTCAGCATTCGTAATGTGGGCATCTATAATGGTGAGGCATTGTACAAAGTTGACTCGCTATTATTCGCTTCTATTGACCAAGTGGGAGAAAGTGAGATAACGATTCGTTCAGACATACTCAGTGGTGATTTTAAGGGTACCATTAATTTATTCAGTTTACCCAGTGTTTTTAAGCAACACATCAATCACTATTTTTCTCTACAAGATCAATCGCTGAAGCAGGCAACCGATCCCCAAGACTTCAAGTTTGACCTTACTTTCAAAAAAACCGAGCTCCTTACCGAAATCATTTTTCCCGAACTTCACTCTTTTGTTCCCGGTAAAATTCAAGGCGAGTTTAATGGAAGCAAACACAAACTTGCTGTTGCCATAGAAGTTGCCAGGTTGAAATATGCATCCACTGCAATAGACTCATTCACTGTTAAAATCAATTCGGATAGCGCAGAACTTCGCTACAAGATTCGCTTTAAAAACGCTTTAGTTGAT
>Ga0136636_10000870_pt1 | contig 16790 bp, 7 predicted proteins | sample AntDrymUQ8522106_2_FD_104653 | JGI IMG/M metagenome (GOLD analysis project Ga0136636, IMG submission 104653) | Polar desert sand microbial communities from Dry Valleys, Antarctica - metaG UQ852 (21.06) | ecosystem: Environmental > Terrestrial > Soil > Desert | place: Antarctica: Dry Valley... | reverse complement strand
GGATCGCTCCGGTTGCAGCCGTGCACGGGTGGTGATCGGATGAATCGCAGCGGTGTGGTCTGCAGCCGTGTCCTGCGCCGAATCCAGTGCCGAGGCAACCCGCATCGTGTGTGCGTCGATGTCGCGCGCGAGCGTGAAAGCCTCGACCCCGCGCAGCCGCTCGTGCTCGCCCCACGCGCTACCGCTGAAGTACCCCAGCAGCAGCACCACACCGGCGATCCACAGCAGGCCCTCGACGATTTTCATGGCGCGGCATCACGGACAATGAGCATGTCGCCACAATGCGCGCAATGTGACGTCGACACAGTACGCCAGCGTACAAAGGTGTCTGCTTCCACCCGGGTCCGTCGCGCAGCGGCACGGTTGCGCCGCAACGCCGCGTTGCGGTCGCAGCAAGGCCGCCTGGACGTGCCGCCTTGCACACGGCGGCGAACCGCAAGCTGCTCGACCGGCACCCAACCACGACCGATGGCCTATGCGGTCGGCGGCCGAGTTGGCCTACAGTCCGCATTCACGGAAGGAGAGTCGCATGAAGATCCGCAGCCTGATGTTCGTCGTCGCCGCCCTGCTGGCACAACCTGTATTCGCCAGCGGCAATACCGAACGCCCGCTCGACGCGCGCATCCTCGGCAGCGAAGGTTTCCTGAATGGGCACCCGGACCTGAAGTTCCGCCAGAGCGGTCTGAAAGCATACGAAGAAGGCGACTTTCCGCAGGCGCTGAAGCTGTTCAAGCGCGCGGCACGCTACGCCGACAAGCCATCGCAGGGCATGGTGGCCGAGATGCTGTGGCGCGGCGAGGGCGTCGAAAAGGACCGGCCGACCGCCTACGCGTGGATGGATCTGGCGGCAGAGCGCCACTTCCGCGTGCTGCTCATCCAGCGCGAGACGTACTGGGCGAGCCTGAGCGAAGACGAACGCAAGCAGGCCATCGCCATCGGGCAGACCCTGTATGCGGAGTACGGCGACACGGTCGCCAAGCGCCGACAGGCGCTGGCCATGCGGCGTGCCAAGTCGCAGTCGACCGGCAGTCGCACCGGCGCGGTCGGCAACCTGCAGATCTCGTTCGATACCCCCGGCGGCCCGGTCACCATCGATGGCTCGACCTACTACCACCCGCAGTTCTGGGAACCGGAGCGCTACTGGGCCTGGCAAGAAAAGCAGTGGAAGAATCCGCCCACCGGCGTGGTGGAAATCGGCCCGCTGCGCAGCGCTGGCGAGGCAGCGCCGGACCCCGGGAAAGCCACGGAATAGTCCAGCGCGTCTGCGCGAGCATCGGCCCGCGCGCTGTGCAATCCGGGCTTCGCGCCGGGCCCGTCCATGAATTGCCTTTATGCGTCGATCCGACGTAGATTGTGGACAGTCGAAAAACACTGCCAGAAGGCGTCCGGTGGCGCGCAAGCAAGTCGAGGTAGCAGCGCGCAGCCCAAGTTGGAGCGAACGTCTGGGCTTCTGACTTGATGATCAGACCAGGGACCTGATCGACAACGCTGCGTATCTTTCGCGACGCAAGCTCAGCGACTTCTGCCGGGCTGCGCTGAGCGAAACCGCCCGCCGCACCACCGCTCAACATCAGACTCTGGAATTGTCGGACAAGGACCGTGCGGCTTTTTTTGCTGCGTGAGGTACCGCCAGTTCCGAGAGGTTTCTGTATGCAAAGCCGAGAACAGTCGGCGCGGTCATACACGACGCCGTTGGGTACCAGGCCGTTGGCCGCAGAACGTGCTTCAGTCGAAAACGAGAGACCCAACGATGCGCGACGCGCTGCCGCTGCTGGCAGCGCGTCTGTTTGCTGTCGCGCTAGGCGCAAAGAGCCGCGCCGTGGGTGAACCACTCAACGTTCGACGTCGAGAAACTGCTCACTACCCACTTAGGGTTGGCATCGTTAGTGCCGTCGCTGTCTGAATCGGTGGTGTAGCGACGCTCCCACTGGATGGTGATGGACGCGGTTCCATAGGAACCCCCATACGATATGTTCAGACACGGAACCGTGTTGGCCCAGGTTTCGCCGATCTGTCCACCCTGGGTCGGCTGTGGCGGGTCGAACTGGATGGTCTTTTGGAAAGACCCGACTTTCTCCAGACGAGCGAGCAGGGACTCGAACGCCCCTCCCTGCGAGTTCGTTGAATAGAACTCGTAGCTGAAGCCTTGGTCGTCCAACAGTGCATAGCCGAGCGACGCGACCCATCGATTCACGACCGAGCCAGGCTTGGCGTAGCCCGCTTCAATCGATTCCCTCACGTCGAGATCCTCGCCGACCGCCCGCGTCCCATCACGCATCGCCGGAGTCGAGCCATTCGGTGTTGTCGCTTGCGCTACGGTGGCAAGGCCGACGATAGCCGCAAACAGTGTTGTGACAACGAGACGTTTCATCATTCAATCCTCCTTGTTGAAAGTTCACGCGAGTCGAAGCCGTCAGATATCAGCCGCAGACCTTACCGGCGCGCGACACGCAACCAACCACGCGGCGCCCCCGCCAACCGTTGATTGCGATTGGAGCGTACCCCCCCAAGTAAAAGATTTGTGAAGCAGGAACCTGCGGCCAACAATATTCCATCTCGGTCCGTCACGACACGATTTGCGGCAGTACGATCTGTCGCGGAAATCTGCTGCGGCGCGGCCGTGCGTTCGGGGCAGCCCACACCTAACGAAGAATCGGCAAGCGGGCGATTGAGGCAACGTCCTTTTGGAACGTGCTCCACGCAATCAGCGCCAGCAAAGCCACCTGCACCGGCAACCGCAGCAGCAGCGCCCAGTACGGCACATCGAACAGTTCCGGATGCTGGAGCATGTGGATATGCGCGGGCGTCACCAGGATGGTCAATGCGAATAGTCCGATGCCGGCCGCGCGCCGCGTGCGCCGCAACAGCAAGCCGGCGGCACCGAGCAGTTCGAACACACCGCTGATCCATACCGCGGCCAGCGGCCATGGAAACCAGGTCGGCACCATGCGCACTTCGAAGTCGGTGAACACGAAGTGCGCAATACCGCCGAGCAGGAACCACACGAACACGAGGCCCACGCCGATCCGCTGACCGCGACTGGGCGCGCGATACCGCGACCGCGCACCGATGGGGTTTCCGGCTCGTCTCATGCGCGACTCCATCGCGGCTGCGGTTGATCCTGTGCGCGCTGGCGCCGAAACTGCCTGCCGGCGACAGACAGCCAACAGTCGAATACTAGTCCGCCGCCGCCTGCTCTCGCACCGGTTTGTCGCGCGACGGCGCATCACCACCGGCAGCAGCCGGCGGTAGCGCGACCTCGACCCGATGGCTGCACCCGTCATCGCGCAGCGGGATGCTCGCGTCCGGTTGTGCCTCGCCATCGAGTACCACGGCGATCTGCGGCTGCTCGCCGCGACGCACTTCGATCCGGTAGCTCGCATCGCCGAAGGCATAGTCGAGGCTGAATCCCGGCCATGCCGCCGGCAGGCACGGCGCGATCCGCAGGCGTGCGCCATCGCGGGTGATGCCGAGCAGGGATTCGACGATCAGCCGGTACATCCAGCCGGCCGAGCCGGTGTACCAGGTCCAGCCGCCGCGGCCGGTATGCGGCGCGACGGCGTAGACATCGGCGGCCACCACGTAGGGCTCGACCTTGTAGGTGCGCATGCGCTCGGCGCTGTCGCCGTGGCGCACCGGATTGATCAGATCGAACACCTCCCACGCGCGCACGCTGTCGCCGCGCGCGGCGAATGCCATCGCCGCCCAGATCGCGGCATGCGTGTACTGGCCGCCGTTCTCGCGCACGCCGGGCACATAGCCGCGGATGTATCCGGGGTCCAGATCGCCGTGGTCGAACGGTGGATCGAGCAGCTGCACGAGCCGCGCGTCGCGACGAATCAGGCGGCGATCCAGCGAATCCATCGCGACACGGGTGCGCTCGGGATCGCCCGCTGCCGACAGCACCGACCAGCTCTGTGCGATGGAGTCGATCTGGCAGTCGGTGTTGGACGCCGAGCCGAGTGCGCGGCCATCGTCGAAGTACGCGCGCCGATACCACTGTCCGTCCCAGCCGTGCAGCTCGAGGTTGCCCTGCAGGGTTGCAGCTTGCTGCGTGCAGCGCTGCGCGAACGTCTCATCGCCGTAGGCGCGCGCAAGTATCGCGAAGCGGCCGAGCACGTCGAACAGGAAAAATCCCAGCCAGACGCTCTCGCCGCGGCCGTGCACACCGACCCGGTTCATGCCGTCGTTCCAGTCGCCACCGCCGATCAACGGCAGACCGTGCACGCCAAAGCGCAGGCCATGTTCGATCGCGCGCACACAGTGCTGGTAGACGCTGCCACTCTCGATCGCACGCAGCGGCAGGTCGTAGTACGACTCCTCCTCTTCGCCCAGCGCACGGCCATCGAGAAACTGAATGCTCTCATCGAGCAGCGCAAAATCGCCAGTACCCAGCACGTAGCGGCAGGCGGCCAGCGGCAGCCACAGATAGTCGTCCGAACACGTCGTGCGCACGCCGCGCCCGGCCGGCGGATGCCACCAATGCTGCACGTCGCCCTCGCGGAACTGCCGCGATGCGCACAGCAGCAACTGATCGCGCAGCAGGTTCGGCTGCGCGTGCAGCAGGGCCATGCTGTCTTGCAGCTGATCGCGGAAACCGAAAGCGCCGCCGGACTGGTAGGCACCGCTGCGGCCCCACATGCGACAGGCGATGGTCTGGTAGAGCAGCCAGCCGTTGGCCAGCACGTCGAGTGCGGGATCCGGGGTCTGGAAGCGCACCGCGCCCAGCGTGCGCTGCCAGTGCGCGCGTATCGATTCGAGGGAGTTGCCCGCGGTGCCTGCGCGACGCAAGCGCAGCACCTGCGCGCTGGCATCATCGGCGCTGCGCCCCACGCCGAGGCGGAAGATGATGCGCCGACTTTGGCCCTCGGCCAACTCGAAGGGCACCTGGATCGCCGCGCACGGGTCCATCGCCGCACCGACCTTGCCGGACAGGCGCGCCCGCGCCATCGCCGCCGGCATCGCCAGGCTGCCGTTGCGGCCGATGAACTCGGCGCGATCGCCGCTGATCGTTCGGGTCGCATCGTCGACATCGAAAAACGCCACGATGTGGGCGAATTCCGGATTGAATGCGTTGCGGGCGAGGATTGCGCCGCTGCGCGGATCGAGCTCGGTGACCACGTGCATCGCGCACTTGGAGCGCAGGTCTCCGAGCACCCACTCGACATAGCCGGTCGCGCTCAATCGGCGGTTGCGTCCGGACAGGTTGCGCAGCGTCAGCACCCAGAACTTGACCGCTGTGTCGAGCGCCACGTGCACTACCAGCTGACTGCCGATGCCGTCTTGCAGATGCTCGAAGACGCTGTAGCCGAAACCGTGGCGACACAGGTATGCGCCCTCGCCGCGACGCGGCTGCGGGCTGGGCGACCAGTAGTGGCCGGTGTCTTCGTCGCGCACATAGATCGCCTCGCCGGCACCGTCGCAGACCGGGTCGTTGTGCCACGGCGTGAGGCGAAACTGATGGGCATTGTCGAACCAGGTGTAGCTGCTGCCGCTTTCGGACAGCACGCAACCGAAGTGCGGGTTGGCCAGCACATTGCTCCACGGTGCCGGGGTGCGTTGATCGGCATCGGTGGCGATGACGTATTCGCGCCCGTCTTCGGAAAAGCCACCGATGCCGTTGAAGTGGCGCAGCGCGCGCTCGCCGACGACCGCTGCCTGCGCTGGCTCGGGTGTACGCGGGCGGCTCGGCAACAGGCGCGGAATGGGTGGCTCGACCGGCGGCCGGCGGCGCACCTGCTCGGCAAGGCTGCCCAGCTCGTCGCTGACGATCACGCGCGCGACCGCCTGCAGCAGGATGCGATCCTCGTTGGAGATCTGCTCGGCGCTGCGCACGAAGATGCCACCGGGTCGGTCGATCACGTTGCCTTCCACGCCGGCGGCGATCAGCCCGATGATCTGGTCGTGCAGCACCTGCCGGTAGCCGCCGCGATCCTCGTTCCAGATCACCAGGTCCACCGATAGACCCTTCATGCGCCAGTAGGCGTGCGCCTGCACCAGCTGGCGCACCAGTTCGATGTTGGCGGCATTGCGGATCTGCAGCAGCACGATCGGCAGGTCGCCCGAGATGGCATAGCCCCACAGTCCCGGCTGTCCGCGGCGATTGCTCGCGATCATCCCGGGGTCGGCGCGCAGCGCGCTATCGCAGTGCACGATCGCGCCGGCCAGTCGGCCGTAGACCTGGGCGTCGGCTTCGGTAATGTTGATCTGTCGCAGCACCACCTGACTGTGGGTCCAGGCCATCTCGATCACGCGGTCGGCCATGCGCCGATCGCGGTACTTGGCGATGAGCCCCAGCGCGGCATCGCGCGACTCGGCAACGCCGGTGATGATGTCGACGATCGCGGTCTGCTCGGGTTCGATCATGATCCGATGCCGGATCGCCACGATCGGATCGAGCACCGCACCCGCACTGCCCGACAGCGGGCGATCATCGCGCAAGGCATCCGGATCGCGACTGCTGTTGCCGCGCCCGATGAAGCGCGCGCGGTCGGTCTCATAAGAGACCGCCTCGGAGCTTGCGCCGTGCACGGCCATCAGGTGCAGCATCCAGGGCGCCGCCTCGTCGGGCGAGCGCGAGCGGCGGTGGCACAGGATCGCCTGCCGCGCGGGAACGATTTCGGTCTGCACGAACAGGTTGCTGAAGGCCGGGTGCAGGGCGTCGGCCATCGGCGGCGCCATCACTACCTCCGCATAGCTGGTGACCTCGATGGTCCGCGCGACGCGCGCGCGATTGGTTATCCGCACCCGTCGCAGCTCGATATCGTCCTCGGGCGAGACCACGATCTCGGTATGCGTCTCGAAGGCCTCGTCGCGACGCCGGAACTCGACCCGCGGCTCGGTGAAGATCGCCTCGTAGCGCTCGGCTGCGCGCGCGGTCGGCTGGAAAGCGTTCGACCACACGACACCGCTGGCTGGATCGCGCAGGTAGCAGAACATGCCCCACGCATCGCAGGTGGAGTCCTCGCGCCAGCGCGTCACCGCCAGATCGCGCCAGCGACTGTAACCGCCACCGGCATTGCTCAGCATCACGTGATAGCGCCCGTTGGAGAGCAGCTGCACGGCGGGACTTGCGGTGTCGGGGCGGTTGAACACGCGCACCGGCATCTCGGCGATTTCGGTGACCGAGCGCGGATCGACCTGCGCGGGATCCGACGCGTACTGCGCGGGCGCGCGTGGTACGCGTTCCTGCAGCAACAGCAGGGTAGCCTTGAACAGCGGATCGGCGACGAAACGGCGCTGCATCGGTGCATCGAGCAGGCGTTGTGCAAACGCCAGCAGGCTCATGCCCTGGTGGTGCGCCATGAACGAATACAGCACCGACTCCGACTGCCCCGGCCGTTGCCGGGTTGGGGTGAAGTCGATCGCCTCGTAGAAGCCGCAGTTGCCGAGCATGCCGCGTGCGGCTAGACCCTGCAGGTTTTCGCAGGCCGCAATCGGCGCGACCAGCAGCGCAAGCGCGCTGGCGTACGGCGCGATCACCTGGTCGGCCGCCAGCCCGCGCTTGAGGCCCAAGCCGGGCACGCCGAAGGCGCGGTACTGGTAGTTGAACGAGGCGTCGACCGCGTTGTAGCCGGACTCCGAAATGCCCCACGGCAGGTCGAGCTGCGCGCCGTACGCGATCTGGCGCTGCACCGCTGCGCGGCAGCTGTGATCGAGCAGCGTATTGGAATAGCTGGGCATCACCAGCATCGGCATCAGGTACTCGAACATCGAGCCGCTCCACGACAGCAGCACCGGCTCGCCACCGCTGTGGGTCAGCGAACGACCCAATGCGAACCATGCCTCCTGCGGCAGTGCGCCCTGGGCGATGGCGACGAACACGGTCAAGCGCGCCTCGGAGGCCAGCAGGTCGTAGTAGCCGGCATCGCGGCGGTTCTCATCGGTGTTGAATCCGATCGTCAACAGATGGCGGGTTTCGTCGTACAGGAATGCATAGTCGGCGACCGCCAGGCGGCAGGCCTGGATCGCCAGCTGCGCGAGCGCGTCGACCTGGGTCGCGGCGTGACGACTGCCCAGTGCGACCATCGGCAGGAGGGCCTGCAGCCACGCAGCGTGCTCGGGATCCGGACTGTCGATCGCCTGCTGCGCCAGCTGCGGCAGCAGCGTCGACTCCAGCAGCGCGACTTCCTGCAAGCTGGGAATCGCACGTAGTACGGTGGGCAGTTGCAGCCCGGCCGGCACCTCGTGCGCAGCCCACGGCAGCAGCGCGTCGAGATCGGCCAGCAGCGCTGCACACTGCGCATGGAGGGTGCGCGCCCAGTCCTGTGCTGCCGGCGCGAACGCATCGGCATCGTCGCGGGCGTCCACCAGACGCGCCGTGCAATCACGGAAACGCAGCAGGAAAGCCCGCGCGAAAGTCGCTGTTGCGGGTCGATCGCCGGGTGCTACCTGCAACAGGGCGGCACAGTGCGCGGCCGCATCGGAAGCATCGCCGTTGCGGGTCTCGCGCACGACCGCCATCGCATCGAGCAGGCCGTCGAGCCAGCGCGCCGGCAGCACCGGCTGCGCGGCGATCTCGTGCAGTCCAGCGCGAACGGTCAGCAGCGCGCCGGCCAGATTGCCCGAGTCGACCGCAGATACATAGCGTGGCAGCAGCGGCTGCAGCGTTCGCGTGTCGTACCAGTTGAGGAAATGCCCGCGATAGCGCTCGAGGCGCTGCATGGTCTGGAGCGTTGCAGCACTGCGCGCGATCAGCTCGCCGAGCGCGAGATAACCGAAGTCGTAGGCCGACAGATTGGCCAGCAGGGCAAGGCCCATATTGGTCGGCGAGGTGCGATGGGCCAGCATCGGCGCCGGCTGCTCCTGGAAGTTGTCCGGCGGCAGCCAGTTGTCGGCCGCGCCAACGTGGCTCTCGAAGTAGTGCCAGGTGCGGCGCGCGACCTTGCGCAGAAAAGCGCGCTGTGCAGCATCGAGGTTGGGTTCGTTGGTGTGCAGCGGTTGTCCGAGCCAGCTTGCGATTGCGGGTGCGAACAGCCACAGCAGCAGAATCGGCAGCGCGACCGGCAGTGCCGCGGGTCGCCATTGCACCAGCATCAGCATCACCAGTGCGCCAGTGGTCGGTGCTACCCACATCGCGCGCAGCGATTCCCCAACGCTGCTGCCGCGCGGTCGCTCCAGTTCGCTCGATGCCGTCCACTGCAGCAGGCACGTTTTCGACACCAGCACGCGATAGCAGGTGCGCAAGATCGCATCGAGGCTGAACCATGCATCGAAGGGCAGGCAGGCCAGCTCGAACAGGGCGTGGCCAAGGCCGCGCAATGCGCCTTGCCCCACGCTGGCAAGATGCGCGATCAGCAGCGCATCGTCGGGTCGCCGCACTGCGCCCAGCACCAGGGCCACGCCTGCCGGCAAGGCCAGGATCGCCAGCACCAGCGCGGTCCAGGCCGCAGGGTGCGCAAGTGCGAACCAGCCCAGCAGCAGCACGCCGAGCAGGGCGCTGGAAACAAGGCTGCGGCGCAGGTTGTCGACGATCTTCCAGCGCGACAGTCCCGACAGTGAATTGACCTGACCGCGGGTGAGAACGCCCGGCGCGCGCGGCAGCAGCCAGCTGGCGATCTGCCAGTCGCCGCGGATCCAGCGATGCCGACGCGAGACATCGGCCGCATAGGTGCTCGGATAGTCCTCGTAGAGCTGCGTATCGCTGAGCAGACCCGAGCGCGCGAAGCAGCCCTCCACGAGGTCGTGGCTGAGGATGCGGTTGTCCGGCAGGCGCCCATCGAGCGCATGCTCGAAGACATCGACATCGTAGATGCCCTTGCCGATGAACGAGCCCTCGTCGAACAGGTCCTGATAGACGTCCGAGACCGCGCGCGTATACGGATCGATCCCCGCCTCGCCGCTGTGCATGCGCGCGTAGCGCGAGCGGTTCGCGCCGATAAGTCCAGCGGCGATCCGCGGCTGCAGGATGCCGTAGCCTTCGGTCACGCGACGCCTGGACTCGTCGTAGCGCGCGCGATTGAGCGGATGCGCCATGGTGCCGATCATCGCCCGCGCGGCGTCGCGCGGCAGGCTGGTATCGGTATCGAGGGTGATCACGAAGCGCACCTCGCGCAGCACCTGAAGTGTGCCGATCACCCGCTCGAAGCGATCGGCGCCACGGCCGCGTAGCAGCGCGTTCAACTCGCAAAGCTTGCCGCGCTTGCGCTCGTAGCCCATCCATATCCGCTCGACCGGATTCCAGCGTCGCGGGCGATGGAACAGGAAGAACGTGTTGCTGGCCTCGTCGTCCGAATAGGTGGCGTTGAGACGCTGGATGCCACGCGCGGCCGTCTCCACCAGCAGCGCGTCGCCAGCCATCACCTCGCTGTCTGCATCGCGCAGATCCGTCAGCAGACCGAAGTGCAGATGCCGATCGCGGTTGCCGAGGAAACGCACCTCCAGCGCCTCGATCAGGCGCTCCACGCCGTCGATGCTGGTCAGCAGGGTCGGTACCACCACCAGGCTGCGCTGCGCGGCCGGAATGCCCTTGGCGAAATCCATCCGCGCGAGCGCGCGCGGTAGCGCCACCAGGGTCGACAGCCCGTTGATCAGTGTGTGCGAGAACTGGCTTGCCGCCAGTACGCCGCAAAATCCCAGCGCCAGCAGGATCCATGGACCGGGTGCGTCCGCCAGCGCTGCCGCCAGCAAGCCGGTAGTGATGCAGCCGGTGACCAATACGATCGCGCCGACATAGCCGAGCAGCGGCGCGCGCGCGGCGAAGCGGCGAATACTCTCGCGCAGCGGCACCCGCAAGTGCGCTGCCGCTTCCAGCTCCACGATGCCGCTGCCGACCAGATAGTGACCGACATGCGCGTGGCGTTCGTCGGCGTTGCCGACCGCTGCCTGCGCCAGCGAGATCGCGATCCGCGCCAGCGCGACTTCGGAGTGCGCGCCGCGCCGCGCCATGCGTTCCAGCGCATGTCGATAATCGTCGCGGCTGGCGAAGTCCATCTGCAGGTAGGCGTGCGCCGGGTCCTCGCGCAGGACCCGCTCGGCATGGCTCATCGACTCGACGAAGCTGCGCCATTCCATGAACGCCAGAGAGCGCAGGCTGCCGATGCTGTTGGCGATCGACACCTGGTCGGCGGTCTGGTGCTGGTTTTCGGTCTGCACCTGCTGTTCGATGGTGAGCCCGGCTTCGGAAAGGCGCTGCTCGATCCAGGTCAGCGGCAAGGCCAGCGCCGGACTTTGTCCCTGCAGGCGACGGGCAAGTTCAGCGACAAACGAACTGCTGGTCGGCGGGTCCGAGCGCGCCATGTCGGCGACCTGCAGGATCAGGCTTTTCGGATCGTGCTCGGCTGCGTCGATCATGCGATCGGCCCAGGCGTCGGCGAGATTGCGGTCGATGCGATCCTGCGCGATGCGCGATGCCACCCGCCGCAGGTTCTCGATCAGCGCCAGGCGCAGCATGATCGGGATCGCCCACAGTTCTCCGAGAGCCAGCACCGTGACTTCCTGATAGGCCGCAATGAAGCGTGCGAGGCTGTCGGGATCGACGCTGCCATCGCCGTGCGCGACCACTTCGAGCGCGATGTCGTAGACCCGCGGCAGGCCGGCCGACTGCCCGCGGCCCAGGCGCGGCAGCTCGCGACTGTATCCCACCGGCAGATGGCGCCGCGCGGTGCCGATCTGCTCCTCGATCAGATACAGGTTGTCCAGCAGCCAGTCGCCCGCCGGGGTAATCGAGCGCTCGTCGCCGATCGCCACGGTCAGCAATGCGCAGGTTTCCTGCAGCAAGGCCTCGTTCTGGTCGAGCCGTTCCAGCAGACTGTCGCGATTGCGGCGCGCGCCCGGCACGTGCAGATTGGCCAGGGTGCGGCCGTACTGCTCCATCTGGTCGGCACTGAACAGTTCCGCGCGCAGCGGCTGCTCGGCGCTCGGACTTGCCGCCGTGCGCACGATATCAAGCCACCGGGCGCGTATTTTCGCGCCGACCCGCTCAATCGTCCCGCGGGCCGGCGAAGCGGTCATCCAGCGTCGGGCCCGAGTCGCAGCCAGATCTCGTTGCGGCGCATGAACCACGGCGTCCATGGCGCGTCGTAGCGCGAGTAGATGGGCTCACCGACCCACGTAAGACCTGCGCCACGCAGGGTGGTCTCCAGCTGATCGAGGTGCTTGCTGTAGTTCGATTCGGACCAAAAACCCGAGAAGCGCAGCGCCGCCACGCGGATCGCCGGCACCTCGCGCAGGCTGATGCGCGAATCCAGCGGCACCGGCGCGGTCTGAACAGTCACGTCCCGCGGCAGCACGAACTGCACGCGGAAACCGCCGGGAGCCTTGGTGCGGGTGACCGGCGCGGTCATCGGCAACTTTACCGAGACCGCCTCCTGGGTCACCGGCGCTGTCATCGCAAGTTTGGCCTGGCTGCGATTGCTGCCGAAGATGTAGCTGGCGAGGATCCGAAAACCATCGTTACTGGCTTTTTCGGCGGTCCCCGCGAGTTCGACTTCGGCCACCACGTAAGCTGCGTACTGGCGGATTTCAACCGCATCCACTTTGCGAACGACCTCGAACTTCGGCTCTTCGATGGCGTGGGTCATGGTCGGCAGCAGGATCAGGAGGATTGCAGGCAGATGAAGGCGCATGAAAAGACTCGCTCTGGGTAGGGGCAGTCCACGGTAAACCATGCCGCGCACCAACCCGAAGTCCACGGGCGGCAATACGTCAGGGGCTTTGGTCTGCAGCGCACGCCGGGGCGCGGTCGTGGATTCAGCGACCGGCTGCGATGTGCGGAGTCTGCGCCCGGCGGCGTGGGCCGACTGTTCTCCAACGCACATAGGGGCTTGCAGAGCAGTCCCTGAACCAGGCTCGCGCATCGGCATGGCGCGGCCAGCCAGACTCGATCTGGAGCCAGGGCTCTATTGCGGCCGGTAAAAGCCATCCAACGCAGGAGCGCTTACCATGCGCACCATGCCCAGCATCGTGCTTGCCACCCTCAACGCCCGCTTCGCCCACGCCTCGATGGGCTTGCGCTGCCTGCGCGCCAACCTCGGCGGGCTGCGCGAGGACTCGGAGATCCGCGAGTTCGTGATCGGCCAGAAGACCGAGGAGATCGTCGAGAAGCTGCTGGCCGGTGCGCCGCGCATCATCGGGCTTGGCGTGTACATCTGGAACGTCGACGAAACCACACGGGTAGCAGCACAGCTGCGCGCGATCGCACCGCAGATCCTGATCGTGCTCGGCGGACCCGAGGTCAGCTACGAGCACGCTACCCAGCGCATCGTGCAATTGGCCGACTACGTGATCACCGGCTGGGGCGATCTGAGCTTCGCCGAACTCGCGCAGGCGCTGTTGCGCGGCGAGCGCCCGCCGGCACCGGTGATCGTCGGCGAACAACCGCCGCTGGCGGCACTGGCGATGCCGTATGCCGAGTACAGCGACGCGGATCTGCGACGCCGGCACCTGTACGTGGAAGCATCGCGCGGCTGCCCGTTCAAATGCGAGTTTTGCCTGTCGGCGCTGGATCGCAGCGCATGGCCGTTCCCGCTGGATGCCTTCCTCGCCGCACTGGCCGATCTGTACGCCCGCGGCGCGCGGCAGTTCAAGTTCGTCGATCGCACCTTCAATCTGAAGGTCGAGACCTCGCTGGCGATCCTGGGCTTTTTCCTGGAGCGCCTGAACAGCGCGCCGGACGACCCGGTGTTCGTGCATTTCGAGTTGATTCCCGATCACCTGCCGCAGCGGCTGAAGACCCTGATCGCGCAGTTTCCACCCGGCAGCCTGCAGTTCGAGATCGGTATCCAGACGTTCAATCCGGCCGTGCAGGAACGCGTCTCGCGACGCCAGGACAACGCAGCGGCAGAAGCCAACCTGCAGTGGCTGCGCGCGCACAGCCATGCACATCTGCACGTGGACCTGATCGCCGGCCTGCCAGGTGAGGACATGCACAGTTTCGCGGCCGGATTCGACCGTTTGGTGGCGCTGGCGCCGCACGAGATCCAGTTCGGCATCTTAAAGCGCCTGCGCGGCGCGCCGATCGCCCGCCACACCGAAACCTTCGGACTGCGCTTCAATCCCGACCCGCCGTACAACATCCTCGCCACCGATGCGATCGACTTCGCCAGCATGCAGCGGCTGTCGCGCTTCTCGCGCTACTGGGACATCGTGGCCAACTCCGGGCGCCATCGCCGCGCGCTGGCGCTGCTGCTCGCCGACTCGCCGTTTGCGCGCTTTCTGGATTTCTCCGACTGGCTGTATGCGCGCACCGCACAAACGCACGCGCTGGCGCACGAACGGCTGGTGCTGCTGCTGCGTGAGCACCTGCTCGCAAGACCTGACGCCGACACGCAAGCGGTCGATGCAGCACTGCTGGCCGACTACCGCGCCGCCGGCGGCCGCAGTCGTTTCGATTTCGAACCACCAGACAGCGTGCTGCCGCTGCCGCGTGCGCGCAAATCTGCGCGTTCGATCCCGGCGCGGCAGGCGCGCCACCTCGCAGGCGGCGAACAGCCGCCGGCAACAGGTCGACACGACCCCCTCGTTGATGCTTGAATTGCGCCGACGGAAAACCCACCGATGCGGCGGGCTGCATCGTGCCAGCAGGGAGAGTGGAGCGTGAAAACCCCAGTATTGTTCGCCGTATTCGTCGCGGCCATCGCCGTGCCCGCGGCAGCGCAGGTGCCGGCAGGAACCAGGCTTGAGACGGCCGGCGCCCTGTTCGGCGTACGCGAGACCGTGCAGCAGATCGACATCTCGCCCGACGGGCAGCGCGTGGTTTACGTGACGCCAGGACCGGGCCGCAGCAGCCTGGCGCTGGTCGCCACCCTCAATGGCGGCGGCGAGCCGAGCCCCGCCTTTGCGACCAACGGCAAACCCGACCGTCTGGACTGGTGCAACTTCGTGACCAACGACCGCGTGGTCTGTCGCATTTCCGGCGTGGTCAACCAGGCCGGCGTGCGCATCCCGTTCTCGCGTCTGCTCTCGGTCGACATCGACGGTGGCAACTTTGCCGCGCTCGGCCAGCAGAGCAGTTTCTACGATACCCGCTTGCGGCAGTTCGATGGCGATATCCTCGACTGGCTGCCAGACGAGGATGGGGCGGTGCTGATGGCGCGCGAATACATTCCCGAGGGCCGCTCCGGCACGCGACTGGCGCGCACCACCGATGGCCTGGGTGTCGACCGCATCGATGTGCGCAGCAAGCGCGCCACCCGCATCGAGAGCGCGGCCAAGGATGCCGACTTCTTCATCACCGATGGTCGCGGCAATGTGCGCATTAAGGGCTTCCAGCCGGTGCGCGGCGCGACCGGGCAGCTGGCCGACCGGGTGAACTATCACTACCGGCTGCCCGACTCGAAGGACTGGAAGCCGTTCTCGGTGGTGACCGACGGCAAGGGACTGATCCCGATCGCCATCGAGGCCAGCAGCAATTCCGCCTATGCCCTGCAAAAGCTCGATGGTCGCTACGCGCTCTACCGGGTCAAGCTCGATGGATCGGTGGACACGGCGCTGGTCTACAAGAACGACAAGGTCGACGTCGACAACGTGGTCCGCATCGGCCGCGGCGCAAAGGTGATCGGCGTGACCTTCGCGGAGGAAAAGCGCAGCGTCATCTACTTCGACAAGACCTACGGCAACCTGGCCACCGCGCTGGGCAAGGCACTGCCGAATCTGCCCAAAGTCGGTTTCGTCGGTTCCTCGGCGGACACCAACCGCCTGCTGATCTTCGCCGGCAGCGACGCCGATCCGGGACGCTATTACGTGTTCGACAAGTCCACCCGAAACCTCAGCGAGATCCTGCTCGCGCGCCCGGCGCTGGAAGGCGTGGCGCTGTCGAGCGTAAAGCCCATCAGCTACCCGGCCAGCGACGGCACCGCGATCCCGGGCTATCTCACGTTGCCGCCGGGCAAGGCGGACGCGCGCGGCCTGCCGGCCGTGATACTGCCGCACGGCGGCCCCAGCGCGCGCGACGAGTGGGGCTTCGACTGGATGGCGCAGTTCCTCGCCCACCGCGGCTATGCGGTACTCCAGCCGAACTATCGCGGCTCGGCCGGCTTCGGCGATGAATGGCTGAAGGAAAATGGCTTCAAGAGCTGGCGCACCTCGATCGGCGACGTGGTGGATGCGGCACGCTGGCTGGTGGCCGAAGGCATCGCCGATCCCGACAAGGTTTCCATCGTCGGCTGGTCCTATGGCGGCTACGCCGCCCTGCAGGCCGGCGTGATCGAGCCGCAACGCTTCAAGGCGATCGTGGCGATTGCTCCGGTAACCGATCTGGCGCAGCTCAAGCAGGAAGCGCGCGATTACACCAACGCCAAGCTCATCGAAGAAGAGATCGGCAGCGGCGCACACATCGACGAAGGCTCGCCACAGCGCAACGTCGACAAGCTGCAGGCACCGGTGCTCATGTTCCACGGCGATCTCGACGTCAACGTCAACATCGCGCAAGCGCGCAACATGGACGCCAAGCTGCGCGCGGCGGGCAAGGACAGCACGCTGGTGGAGTACGAGGGCCTGGAGCACTCACTGGTCGATTCCAACGTGCGCGCGCAGATGCTCGATCGGATCGCTGCGTTTCTTGATGCGAACATGAACAAGCAGGAAGGCGCGAAGTAGCGCTGCAGCGGGGCGATGAATATTGCCCATGATGGCTTTGAGCCCGCGGCAGCTCCCGTATGCCGAGAAGGGTGCGACCACCGGGCGCTTGCGCTCCTGACACCCATGATGCTGCTGACCTGCCGGGTATGTTTCGGACCAGTCGAAACTTGAGAGGATGGCTCCCAACGAAGCGAGGAGCCTATGCGCAAGTCCCGATTCACCGAAGACCAGATGGTCAAGATTCTCCGCGAGGCCGACAAGGTGCCCGTAGC
>Ga0136636_10000868_pt1 | contig 16834 bp, 5 predicted proteins | sample AntDrymUQ8522106_2_FD_104653 | JGI IMG/M metagenome (GOLD analysis project Ga0136636, IMG submission 104653) | Polar desert sand microbial communities from Dry Valleys, Antarctica - metaG UQ852 (21.06) | ecosystem: Environmental > Terrestrial > Soil > Desert | place: Antarctica: Dry Valley... | reverse complement strand
TCGCAGCAGGAGCGGCCGTTCATCACCGGCATGACCATGTCGACGACCACCAGGGCGAAGCCGGCAGTGTCGGCGGCATACAGCGTCACCGCCTCGGCTCCGTTCACTGCTTCGACCACGGTGAAGCCCAGGCTTTCCAGGATCATCCGTGCGGTCGTGCGAAGCATCTCTTCATCCTCGACGAGCAGCGCCCGGCCGCTGCCACGGAAGGCCGGTGCCGCCTCGACCGGCACCGGGTCACTGACAGCGACGCCGGACAGCGGCAGCAGCACGGTGAAGGTCGTGCCCCGGCCGACGTCGCTTGCCACGGTGATTGCGCCATGGTGCTGACGCGCCGTGCCATAAGCCGTCGTAAGCCCCAGTCCGGTGCCTTGCCCCAACGGCTTGGTGGTGAAGAACGGGTCGAAGATGCGCGGCAGATGTTCTGGAGCTATGCCCCGGCCGTTATCAGTGGCGGTGAACTCGAGGTAGGCGCCAGCGGCCAACGCGAAACCGCCATACCGTTCATCGCCGGCCTGGATCTGCACGTCACGGGTTGCAAACACCAGGGTTCCGCCCTCAGGCATCGCGTGCGCGGCATTGATGCCGAGATTGAGGAAGAGGTTTTGCAGCCCGCTGAGGTCGCCTTCGACCAGGTCCTGTGGCGCTTCGAGCCGGACCTGCAGGACGATCCGCTTGTCGAGACTGTGCTCGAGCAACGATACCGCACTGGTCACTGCTTCATGGAGATGGGTCGGCGCCAATGCCATTTGGCCTTTGCGGGCGAAAGTCAGGAGCTTGCGAGTGAGCCCGGCGGCCCGATCGCTGGCGCTGAGGATGGCATCCAGGAGGCGACCGCGCTTTTCGTGGTCGTCCATGCGGATCCGCAACAGGTCCGCTGCCACCATGATGCCAGCGAGCATGTTGTTGAAATCATGGGCGATGCCGCCGGCAAGCTGACCCAGCGCATCAAGTTTGCGGCTTTGCGCGAGCTGCTCTTGCAGGGCGTATTCCCCTGTGACATCGCGGAAGACCAGCACGACACCGACCACCGCGCCATCATCATTGCGGATCGGCGCACCGCTGTCGGCGATCTGGCGTTCGCTGCCGTCGCGATGGATGAGCGCCGTGTGGTTGGCCAGGCCCACCACCAGATTGGTGGCCAGGACGCGTTCCACCGGGTTCACGCAGGGGGACCGGGTCCCGGCATTGATGATCTGGAAGATCTCGGGCAGGTCCCGGCCACTGGCTTCGGCCTGCGACCACCCGGTCAGGGTTTCCGCCACTCGGTTCATGCGCGTGACCCGACCCTGGGCATCGGTGGCGATGACCGCGTCGCCGATGGAATCAAGGGTGATGCGCTGGTGCTCTTCGCTGGCCCGCAGCGCCTGTTCGGCGCGTTTCTGCTCGGTGATCTCAAGAAAGGCAGCGACAAAGCAGTTCGGCTCGGTGCGATAACCGACACAGTCGTACCAACGATCATTGGCCAGCAGATGCTGCTGGAAGCGGATCGATTCCCCGGTGCGGGCCACGTGACCGAAGCGGCCGATCCAGTCGAATGGATCGTGTTCGATGCCCGGGAAGGCCTCCGTCACCAGCTTGTCACGCGGATCAACCCCGGTCAGCAGCAGGTAGTTGGCGTTGGCATCCAGGAACAGGTAGTCGATGTCCCGGCCTGACGCATCGCGGATCATGCGATGATGCGCCACGCCGATCGGACTGTTTTCGAACAGGGCGCGGAAGCTGCCTTCGGCGGTCGAGCTGCGGGCCTCGGCCTCATGACGGGCGGTGACATCCTCGAACAGCACGATGGCGCGGTGGGGGCGCGTGGCGCCCGGGGTGAACTGGGGGGTGGCGCTGACCTGGATCCAGCATCGGCCTTTACGCAAAGGCTCTGAAATCCCCAGCAGGCGCGAGGTGACCGTCGCGCCGGTCCGCAGGGCGACCATCGCCGGATGGTCATCGCCAGCGATGGGCTGCCCCATCGCATCGATGGCATGCCAGCGGGGATCGCGCGAGGTCAGGCCCAGCAACTGGTCCGCCGTCAGGCCAAGAATCGTGCAGGCCGCGGGATTCACCGCGATGATAAGCCCGTCAGCGGCGTGGATCACGACCCCCAGGGGCATGAGGTCGATCACCGTGGACATCCAGTCACTCGTGCCGGGATCAGTCATGGGGACCTCTACTTCTCCCATGAGGCTACGGAATCCCGCAACGAGTTCCATCAATGGCTAGGTGAATCCTCTATGCCTATCACGGAAGGCATCCTGGTAGCCACATCGAGCAGTTAGATTGACTGCCAGTCCACAGATTTTGAACGCTGATCGGGTCAGACCCTGGCCTGTGCGCTGCGTTGCGCCGAGCAGGCGCTGGCGATCACCGGCTTAGTTGGTGGGCTGGCAACGCAGATGCCTGCGCTTGGGCCTAGCTCACGGGGCGGGGTCGCCGGTAACTGCGACCAGGACCAGCAGCGCGCTGGCGGCGGCGGCTTCGGCGCGGCGGCGGCTGGTGCCGGTGCCACTGGCGCTGTGACCGTTGATGCTGACCTGGGCCAGGAACTCGGGGGCGTGGTCGGTGCCGCCGCAGCGTTCGCAGAGGTAGTCGGGCAGGCGGCGGTGGTGCTCTAGGCACCAGCTCTGCAGGGCCAGACGCGGGTCTGGCTCGGCGGGCGGGGGCAGCTCCATGTGCGCTTCGAAGAGGCGGCGCACGGCGCGGCATAAGGCGGGCCAGCCACCTTCCAGGTAGATCGCGGCCAGCAGGCCCTCTACTAGGTTGGCGCGCACCGAGACCGGGATGCCGCCGGGCAGGTTGGCGGTCTTGCACCAGGTCAGCAGGCCGACGGCGTCGCAGACCTCGGCCAGCAGCATCCGGCTGCCCAGGCGCGATTTCAGCCGCGATAGGCCGCCTTCGTCGAGCTGGGGATAGCGTTCATAGAACCACTCGCAGAGGGCCGCTCCCAGCAGGGCGTCGCCCAGGAATTCGAGGCGTTCGTTGGCCAAGGCACGTTTGCTTTCGGCGGGCAGATTGGCGCCCAGGCTGCTGGCGTGGGTCAGGGCCTGGGTCAGCAGGTCGTCGTCCTGCATCAGATGACCGGTCATGACCGCGATCGCGGCGCGGCGTTCTTCACGGGCTGCCCGGGCGATTTCGTCGGCCATGAGCGGCACCGTGGGGCGATCCCCGGGCGGTCAACGGCGGTCACATCCGGGCCTGCGGACCCGTTTCATCCGTTGATCCGATGCCGATGCTGGCTGCCGGTGGAGTGACAACCGATGCTGATCCGTGCTTTTGCCTTCTTCTTGGCGGCGCTGCCTTTGTCGGCGGCGGAGTGGTCCTGGCCGGCGAGCCAACAGGGCGAGGCCCTGCCCGCTGGCTGGACCCTGGCCAAGGCGGCCACCAGCAGCGCCACCGTGGCCTTCGCCGAGGGCGCCCTGGTGCTGGCCGCAGACCGCGGCTGGCACGCCATGCTGCAGCGCGAGCTGGACCAGGTCGACGGCAGCGACGCAGCGCCCCTGCGCTTCGAGGCCAGCATCGCCAGCCTGACCGCTGGCGTGCCCAAGGGCGGCCCGACCGGTATCGCCCTGTACTGGACGCCGCGGCATTTCGTCATGCTCGGCCAGGCCTCGTGGCACGGCTACACCCCCGATCCGGACCGCACCGGGGAGCCGCAGCGCCGGCGCGCCTGGTGCACTGTCGACGACGGCACCGAGCGGCGCTCGCTGGCCAGCCAGACCGAGGTGCGCCAGGGCGAGGTGCCGGGTTTCTACCGCATCATGGTCACCAGCCGGGCGATCAGCGCCCAGGTCAGCGCCGACGGCATCACCTATGAGGAGGTGGCCAACCTGCCGCGCGCTTCCGGCGGCTTCGCCGGGCCGCCGCGCCTGGCTCTGGTAGGCCGGCCCTGGTGGGGCGAGCCCGGCAAGGAGCCTGCGGGCCTGGCGGCTGACGCGCCAGACGGGCGTCTGACCGGCGAGCGCGCCGCCTGGCGCATCGACGACGTGCGTCTGACCACCGACCCGCCGGCCCTGGGCGCGGACGCCCGGCCCCTGCCGGTCGCGCCCGAACGGGCCCAGGCCCTGGCCGCGGCCTTCACCGTGCCGACGCGCTGGGAGGTGGGCGGCGCCGTGCCCTTCGACCAGAAGCGGGTCGGCCTGCTTCGCGATGCCGCCAGGTCCGGCGCCACCTCGCTGGCGGACGGCACTGCCCTGGCCTGGAAGGAGCTGAAGCGCCCAGAGGGCAGTGTGACGCCGGTGGTCCCGGTCGAGCAGGTGCTGGCGGTCGGCGACCGCCAATTGGTGGTGCTGCGTACGCGCATCCACGCCGAGCAGGCCCGCCGCGAGCGCGTGTGGTTCGACGGCGGAGCCCGCGGCCTGTGGGTGTGGGTCGACGGCCGGCCGGCGGGCGAGGAATGGGTCGGCGACGGCCAACCGTCGCTGGATCCGGACCGCCAGTCAGCCCTGGTCCATCTGCGCGCTGGCGACACCTGGCTGGTGGCGGTGGTGGCGACCCATCGGCAGCAGTTCGGCGCGTCCTTCGCCCTGCGCCATGCCCCGGCCGATCCGCTGTGGTGGAGCGCCCTGCACGAGCGCCTGGCCACCACCTTCAAGGAGGACGAGCACGCGCCTGACGACTGGCTGGCTGCCGCCCGCTGGCGCGAGGCCGCCGGCGATCCGGCCGGCGCTGCGGGGCTGCTGGAGCGCATGCTTGCCATCGAGGGCCTGGACGACGACCAGGTCGAGGCCGCCAGCGGCGCGCTGGCGCGTTTGGCCCGCCAGCGGCGCGCTGGCGAGGCCGAGCGGGCCGCGCTGCGCCGCCTGGCCGACTGGCGCGCCCAGGGCCTTGAGGGTGTCGCCCTGGCCCGCCGCCTGCTGGACGAGGCGCGGCGCTGGACCGCTGCGGGCTTCAATGCCGAGGCCATCGCTGCCCTCGACCGGGCCGCCGCGGTGCCCGGCATGGTCGGCGATGAGCAGGTCGACCTGGCCTATGAGCGGGCGCGCCTGCAGGCCGGCCAAGGCGATCCGCGCGGCGCCCGCAGCACGCTGGAGAACCTGGTCCGCGTGCTGTCCGCCACCCATCCGGCGCAGAGCCAGGTGGCCCAGTTCACCGCGGTGCTGGCCGCCCGCGCCGGCGACAATGGCCCCGGCGACGTGTTGCTGGAGCGCTGGACCACCGCCGCGCCGCTCCAGGCCGAGGGCCTAGCCAACCTGCTCGCCGGTGCCGCCCTCGAACGCCAGGACCAGGGCCGCCGCTTGGCGATGCTTCAGCGCCTAGCGGTGTTGACCGCCGGCCGGCGCAGCGCCTGGTACGACGCCCAGGTCCAGTACGCCGAGGCCCTGGTCCAGCCCGCCCAGCCGCCGGCCGAGAAGGCCGTGCCGACGGCGCCGTCGGACGCCGCCGCCAGCGCCGCCGTGGCGCAGTACCAGGCGGCGCTGGCGACCATGCCGTGGCGCGACCACGCCGGCGTGGCGCCGCGCCGGCAGCGGGCCGAGTCCGCGCTCAAGGACCGCAAGCCCCAGGCCGCCCTGGCCCAGCTGCGCGTGGCCTACCTGCTGGCCACCTTGTGCGAGGACGAGGCCGGACGCCGCTTGGCCACGGCAGCGGCCCAGGTCGGCGACGCGGACGCGGCCGCGGTGGCCTCCGCCGGCAACGCCACGGCGACGATGGACCCGGGCTGGCAGGTGATCGGACCCTTCCCGCTCGACAACTGGAGGGCCTATGGCCGGGTCATCGTCGATCCGAACAAGGTCGACCTGGGCAAGGAGGTCGAGGGGAAGAAGTGGCGGAAGGTTCCGCCCGAGGCCTTCCCCGAGAGTCGCACCATCGACCTGAGCAAGATGTGCGTCGGCGACAACATGGTCGCTTTCGCCTACCGGGAGTTCACCGTCAAAAACGCCGGCCGGGCCGAACTGAGCTGCGGCGCGGACGACGGCTTGGTGTTGTGGGTCAACGGCCGGAAAATGTACGAAGACCGTGAGCAGCGCGGCCTGACGCCCGATTCCATCGTGGTGCCCGTGACCCTGGTGGCGGGCGTGAACCGGGTCCTGGCAATGATCCAGAATGGGAGCGGTGGATGGGCCTTCCAGTGCCGGCTCGACGCTGAGGCGGCTGATCCCCTGGGCGTTCAACTGGCGGCTATGGGCTTGAACCCGGCCCTGCACGAGCCCTACCAGGCCGCCCTGCACCAGCTCGCCGACAAGGCCCGGCGCACCGGCCGTCTGGACGAGGCCGCGGCGCTGTCGCGCACGGCGGTGCGTGGCTTCCCCGAAGCGCCTGGCCGCCAGCTTGAGACCGCCGGCCTGTGGTGGGAGGGCGGTTTCGACGATGCGCGCCTAGCGCGGGAGCTGGGCTGGTGGGCCGCCGGCCTAGCGGAGCGCGAGGACGTGTCTCCGGCGCAAAAGGACCAGCCGCGCCCCGGCCTGGCGCTCCGCCTGCGGGCCCTGCACCTGCTGTCGCTCTGCGGCGACGAGGAGGGCATGCGTGAGCTGGCCTGGCGCGGACGCCTGACCACTCTCGCGGGCGACGAGATGGCTGTGCTGCTTGCCCACGAGGGCGAGGCCTTCCGCCGGGGCGGCCAGCCCGGGCCGGCGGCCGAGCGCTTCCGCCGCGCCCTGGACGTGGGCCTAGTGGACCAGTACTGGCGCGACCGCATCACCAAGCAGCTGCCGGGCCTGAGCCGCGCGGCGCGCACCGCGGGCCTGCCGCTGCGCCCCGCACTGGAGGCGGCGACGTTGCTGAACACCGTCGAGCGCGCCGCCGCCGGCGGCGACGCCGAACGCGCCGCGCGGGGCTGGCAGCGCCTGATCGCCGAGCTGTCCGACCAGGCGGTGGCCGAGGACGGCCGCTGGGTCGGCGCCGGCGTGCTGGCCCAGGAGCGCCTGCGCGCCGCCAGCCCCGCCATCCAGGCCCAGTACCGCACCCTCTTCGAGCCGGTGGCGGGCGCCGCCCTGGCCAAGGCGCGCCAGCTCGGCGGCCGGGCCGCGCTGGAGGGCGTGGCCGCGCGCTTCCCCCTGACCGCCGCCGCCGCCCAGGCCCTGGGCGAGGCCGCAGCCCTGGCCCTGGATGCGGGCGATCCCGCCGCCGCCGCCGATGACCACGCCCGCCTGGCGCAGGACGCCAGCGGGGTGGTGCGGGCCCAGGCCCTGGCCTGGGTGGCCCTGTGCGCGGCCCAGGCCGGCGACCGGCAGCGTGCCGACGCGGCGCTGGCGCGGCTCGAACGGGAGCACGCCGCAGACGCGCTGACCATCGCCGGCCGGCCCCAGGCCGCCGGCGCCTGGGCCGCGGTACAGCGGCGCCAGCTTGCCACCGCCCCCGCGCCTGCGCCCTGGCTGGGCGCGGGCGGCGACGCGCGGCGCACCGGCCAGGCCGTCGGCGCGCCGGTGCCCGGCGGCTGCGCTTGGCTGACCACGCTGCCGGTGGCGGCCGCGGATCAGGGCTGGGACCTGCGCCTGGCGCCGGCGGCGTGGCGCCACGCCGGCCTGCAGCCGGCCCTGGGCGGCGGTCTGGCCCTGGTGCACACCCTCGACGAGAGCTTCGCCATCCGCCTGGTCGACGGCCGTCTGGCCTGGCGCAGCGGCGGCGCCTGGTCGGCGCTTGACCATTTTCCGCGGGACGACGCCTGGGGCGGCGCGGTCGAGACCGCCACCGCCCTGGCCGGTGACCGCTGCCTGGTGCGGCGCGGCCACGGCCTGACCGGCAGCGTGGCGGTGGAGTGCCGGGCGGTGGCGGACGGCGCCCTGCTGTGGTCCACCGCCGTCGGCGAGCTGGCCGGCTGGAGCGCGGTGACGTCACCCGCCGCTGGCGGCGGACGGATGATCGCGGTCTTCCAGGAGGCGGGCGAGCGCCGGCGGCGCGAACTGGTGGCCGTCGACCTGGCCGGCGGCGCGGTGCGCTGGCGCGTCGCCGTGCCCGGCCTGCCGGCAGGCCTGCCGGTGGTCGGCCAGGGCGTGTTGCCGCTGACCCACGGCGCGGCGCCGACCCTGGCCGGCGGCGAGGTGCTGTGGTGCACCGACGGCGGCGTGTTGGCCAGCTGGGATGCGGCCGCGGGCATGCTGCGCTGGGCTGCGGCGCTGCCCCACGCCGACCAGGACCCAGGCGATGGCCGGCGCAGCCTGCGCGTGGTCGCGGGCCGGGCCGCCAGCCGGGTGGTGGCGGGCGCCGACACGGTGTACGTCGCGCCGGCCGATGCCCTGGGCGTGCACGCCCTCGACCGCGCCACCGGCCGGCTGCGCTGGGTGCGGCCGCTGCACGCCGCGCGTCAGCTCGCCGCCCTGGCCGAAGGCCCGGACGGCGCGCTGATCGTCGAAGACGGTTTTGTCGAGGCCCTGGACCCGGCCACCGGCGCGACGCGCTGGCGCTGGCGGCCCACCGGCGAGAACGAGATCCCCTGCGGCAGCGCGGCGGTGGCGGACGGGCACGTCATTGTCACCACCGATGTGGGCTGCTACCGCCTGCGCCTGGCCGACGGCCGGCCGATGTCGCTGCTGCGCTGGGCCCAGGCCGGCGTCGATCTGGCGGGCGGCGGCAACGTGGCGGTCGTCGACGGCGCCGTGGTGGTGGCTGGCCGGGACCGGCTGGCCCTGCTGAGCGCTGCGGCGGGCAAGGCGCGCCTCGACGCGGTGCCGCCCGCGCCGGCCGTCCCGGTGCCGGGCACCGACGCGGGCGACGTGCCGGTGACCGCGCCGCTGACGCTGCGCTGGCAGCTGCCCGGCCCCCAGCCCCTGCTCATCCAGCGTATCGCCGGCAGCGACGACGTGCTGGTCGCCATCAGCGACCGCATGCAGCGCGTCGCCGCCGCCACCGGGCAGGTGCGCTGGACCGGCGACCTGCTGCCCGACGTGCGCCGCGTGCAGGCCTGCGGCGACGCCATCCTGGCCGTCGGCCCCCGCGGGGTGCTGTGCCTGGGCGCGGGCGACGGTCGCCTGCGCTGGCTCCATGCCCTGGAGGTGGATGACGCCGGCTGGCCCTTCGGGCAGAAGCTTCGTGATCAGTGGATGCCGGTCGTCGATGCGGACGCCGGCAAGGTGGTGGTCAGTCATCTGGACGGGCGCGGCGCGACCCTGCTCGACGCCACCACCGGCCGCGAGCTGCGCACTTGGCGCTTCCCCACCTACTGGACCCGCTGGGTCGGCCTGCAGGGCGACACGCTGGTGGCGATCTTCAGCGACGACCACAAGACCTGGGTCGAGGGCTTCGCCACTGCCAGCGGAGAGCGCCTGAGCGCGACCGACCTGGACGGCGTGAAACGGGACAGCCGCTGGTGGCGCACCGCGCGCAGCACCGACCGCAGCCGGCTGGCCCTGGCTAACGAGCACGCCCTGGTGGTGCTGGATCTGGCCAAGCGCACGGTGCTGGGCCGTAGCAAGGCCGGCCTGGGCGAAGAGTCCCGGGTCGACGCCGACGGCGACGGTTGGGCGGCGTATGGCCGGCGCAGCGATCGCAAGTGGACCCTGGTGACCGCTGCGGCGGATGGCGCGGTGCGCGGCGAGGCGGTGTACGCCGGTGTGGACTGGCCGTGGGAGCCGGCCCATCCCCGCATGCAGGACGGCCAGGGCTTCCTGCTGGCCGAGCGGCCCAAGGAGCGAGCGTTCGCGGTGGCCCTGGGCGCGGACGGCGCCATGCGCTGGGAGGTGGACGTCGGCAACCGCCAGCAGCGCGGCTGGGCGGCGGCCGTGCCGCTGGGCGAGCGCGTTGCGGTGCTGTGGCTCGGCGACAGCAGCCAGTGGGCGGGCTGGACCCTGCTGTCCCAGGCCGATGGCCGCACCGAAGGCAGCGGTGACCTGCCCGGCGGCCTGGGCCGCTGCCGCAACGGTGAGTCGGGCCTGGTGGCCTGCGGTGGCGTGCTGATCTATCCCGGCGCGGCCGGTGGCGTGTACGCGGTGGGTGGGCGCCCGCCGGCGGTTGGCACGGGCGAGACCGCGGCGCGGACCCGCGCGGTGGTCGAGCGACCCCTGGCGGTGGCATTCTCGACCCGTGGCCCCCTGGCGGTGGACGGACGGTGGCTCCCAGCCGGCGCGGAAGGCGTGACGCTGGACTCCGACGCGGCCGTGCGCGTCGAGCCGGGCGGCACGTGGAACGGCGCGGCGGACGCGGCGGCGCAGGTCTCGTGGCGCTGGAGCCGGGACCGGCTGGTGGCGTCAGTCGCGGTCGCCGACGATGCGGTAGTACTGCCCCCGCCGGGCAGCCTGCTGGACGGCGACGGCCTGTTGCTGGCGCTGTCCTCCGAGGCCGAACCGCCCAACCGGCAGCAGGTGGCCGCGCCATTGCTGCTGCACGTGGCCCTGACCGCGGCTGGCACCCGCTGCCTGCGCCTCTCTGGGCCGGTGCCCGAGGGCGCCGAGCAAGAGCCGGTGGCGCGGGCGGTGCGCACCGCCACCGGCGTGGCCTATGAGGTCGGCATCCCCTGGGCGCTGCTACGCTCCGATCCTGCCCAACGCCCCGGCGACCGCCGCCTGCTGGGCGCGGGCGTGGCGGTGCTCGACGCGGATCCGGGCCGGCCCGGCACCATGCTGGAATGGGGCGCCGGCCTGGCCCGCGGCCTCGAACCGCGCCTGCTGCCCCGCCTTAACGCCCTAGACCTGGCGCCCGAGCGCCTCGCCGCGTTCTCCAAACTGCGCACTCTGCTGCCCGACCATCCGCTGACCGGACAGCTGCTGGAGGATCTGGTGGCGGGCTTCCCCGGGGCCGGTGGGTCGGCCCGGCGCATCGCCGAGTTGGAGGGCTTCATCCGCGAGCTGCCCGGCTCGGCCATCGCGGCCCGTGCCATCGTTCGCCTGGCGGAGGCCTACCGGGATGGCGGCGCCACCGCCGCCGCCGCAGACGCCCGCGCCGCGGCCATGGCCCGCACCGCCAAGGTGCCGGAGCGCGCCATCGGTGACGCCCTTGGCCCGGCCTTGGCTAATGGCGCCGGACGCGCCCTCAGCGCCTGGGTATGGCTGGACCCCAAGGCCATGCCGGCGGCAGTGATGCTGCAATTCAACACTGGCGGCACCTGGGAGCACCGCGCCGCGTGGGGCGCGGACTCGCTGCCGTGGGGCCAGGCCGGCATCCCCGCCCGCACCGTGCTGGGGCCGCTGCCGGCGCCCGGCACCTGGACCCAGCTCACCATCCCGGTCGCTCGGCTGTTCCTGGACCACGCCCAGGTGGCCGGCATCGGCTTCGGCACCGACGGCGGCCGGGCGGTCTGGGACCTGGTCGAGCTGGTCGCGGACGGCAAGCGCACCACGCTGCTCGACGACGATTGGGGCACAGGCCGCCAACCCAACGGCGGCGACTGGATCGGCGAGCCGGTGAAGTCCGGTAAGCGCGCCGTCACCAATGGCGACCGCCGCGGCCAGATTGGGTTCCACACCGAGGGGGGCGCGCCCTACGCCGACCTGCGCGCGCCCGGCCTGGCCGACACGCCAGAGCGCTGGCGCGACGAGTTCGACCAACTGGTGCGGGTGGCCGGCGCCATCCCCGATGAGCCCGAGGCCGTCGAACTGCTGCTGGCCGCCGAGACCATTGCCGCGGACCAGCGCTTCCCCACGGCGCCCGCCTCAGACGTGCCGCTGCGCGAGTTCCTGGCCGCCCACCCAGATACGCCACAGGCGGGGCGCCTCCTCAGCCGGCTGGCCGAGCGCTGGCAGGGCGAGGGCGGCAAGGACCGTGCGGCTGCGCTGGAGCGCTGCGCCACCCTGATGGACGAGCTGAAGCTGAATCGGGACCAGCGGCGCGCCTTCTGGACCGCGTCGGCGGCTCCACTGCAACGCTGGTGGGTCTGCGGCTGGTTCCGCGACACCAATCTGGAGGCGAGCAACATCCCCGAAGCGGGCCAGATCGACATCACCAAGCCGGTGGTGTTGGGCGACGCCACCATCGCCTGGAAGGTGATTGAAGACCAGGAAAAGACCACCGAGCTGAAGCGCCACCTCGGCAAAGATGAGGGAAACGGGGTCGCCTATGCCCTGACCCGGGTCGAGGCACCGGAGGCCATGAACGTGTACCTGCGCTTCGCCTGCCGGGGCAACGCCAGGCTGTGGCTCAATGGCGAACGGACCGGCCCGGCCCTGGGCAGTTGGGATGGCCAGAGTTGGGATGCCCAGACCGTCTCGCTGCGCCTCAGCAAGGGCCGCAACGACCTGCTGCTCAAGGTCTACGGCGGCGATGCATGGTTCCGCGTCCGGCTGACCGACAGCAACGGTCGGCCGATCCAGGGGGTGACGTGCACGCCGTAGCCCCTGGAGTCAGGCGCCCATGCGGTCTTCGGGCCGGGTGCGCCAGCGGCGATGCCACCACACCCACTGGTGTGGGATCTGGCGCACCAGGGCCTCTTCATAGCGCATGAACCACGCGGTGATGGCCAGCTGGTCCGCCGCCCGGTCACGGCTGCGCGGGAAGTGGCGCAGGGGGCCGCAATGCAGCACCCAGCGGCCCTGACGTTCGAGCATGAAGACCGGTATGACGTAACCGTCGGCGAAGCCCGCCAGGGCTGCGGGGCCGACCGGGGTGTAGGCGGGGATGCCGAACCAAGGCACGAAGACGCCCGCCAGGCGCGGCACATCCTGATCGGGCAAAGTGCCGACCGGACGCCCCTGGCGCAGTTCGCGCACCAACGCGCGGATGTCGATGTCCTGATCCAGTTGGCGGGCGCCGCCGGATTCGCGGATGCGTCGCACCATGGCGTCGGCCCAGGGCCAGCGCAGGCGACGGCCGATGACTGACAGGGGTATCACCGTGCCGCCGACCCGGGGCAGCAGTTCCCAATTGCCGAGATGACCACTGGCGATCATCGTCCCCTGGCCGCGGCGACAGCGCCGCAGCAACGCATGGGCGTTCTCTGCACCTTCCACCATGATCTGGCGACGCAGGGTGAATGGGTCGCGCGGGATGGTGGCCACGGTCCACAGGGCCATGCCGCCCACATGACGGAAGCAACGCCGCGCGGTACGTTCGACCCAGGCGGCATCCGCCTGAGGATAGCCGCGCGCCAGATGTTCGCGGCAACGGCGCTGGTCGCGCATCGGCAGGCGCCCGAAGAGTTCACCCAGGGCGCCGCCAAGTTGCTTGGCGACACGCGGCGGCAGGACGCGGAGGGCGCGCAGGAACCAGGGCAGCGGGGGACCGCCGTCGCGGGGTCGCGGGGTCGCGGGGTCGCGGGGTCCGGGATGGAGAGGCGCGTTGTTCATGTCGTCGACGTCGCGACGCCGTGACCCCGCGACTCCGCGACGGCTGTCCCGACGGCGGTTGCGACTTCCCCAAAGAGCGCCGCCGCGCTGACGATGGCCCGCTCCAGATCGGCGAGGTCCACCGATTCGTCTTCGCTGTGGGCGTTGCAGCGCGGGTCCTCGACGCCTAGCAACAGGGCCGGCGGATTGCCCAGCGCGGCGGTCATGGCGGCGACGAAGGGGATGCTGGCGCCGCAGCCGATCTCGACCGGGGCGACGCCATAGCCCGCGTGCAGGGCGCGGCGCGCGGCGGCAAACGCGGGATGGCTGGTGGCGGTGGCCCAGGCCTCGCCCTGGCTCGCGGGGGTCACGGTCAGCTCTACGCCGGGCGGGCAGGCGGCCCGCAGGTGACGGGTCAGCGCCGCGGCGGTGCTGGCGGCTGCCATGTCTGGCACGATGCGCACACCGACCCGGGCCCAGGCCGCATCCATGACCACGTTGCCGGTCTGGCCGCGCACGCCGGCCTGGATGGCGTTGACGCTGACGCTGGGCTGGCGCCAGAGGCGCTCCCACAGGTCGGCGCCGGTGGCGGACAAGGGGGCAAGGCTGCCGGCATCGGCCTGGATGCGCGCCGGATCGGTGGGGATGCGGGCCAGATCGGCACGTTCAGCGTCGCTGATCTGGCGCACCTGGGCGAGCAACTCGGGCACCGCCAAGTTGCCCTGGGCATCGCTCAGGCCCGCCAGCAGGCGGCAGAGCGTCAGCGTCGGATCAATGACCGCGCCGCCCCAGATGCCTGAGTGCACCGGGCGGCGCAGGGTGCGCACCTCGACCTCGAAGGCCACCAGGCCGCGCAGGCTGGTGGTCAAGGAGGGCAGGCCGGCCTCGGCATTGGCCAGGTCCGCGATCACCAGCACATCAGCGCGCAGTTCGTCGCGATAGGCGGCCAGGAAGTCGTTGAAGTGGTGCGAGCCGGTCTCCTCTTCGCCTTCGATCACCACGGTCAGGTTCACGGGCGCCTGACCAGCCACGGCCACCCAGGCGCGCAGGGCTTCGGCGTGCACCGCGATGCCGGCCTTGTCGTCGGCCGCGCCGCGTCCGTACAGGCGTCCGTCGCGCACGGTGGGGCTGAAGGCCGGGGTGGTCCACCCCTCGGCGCGCATGGGCGGCTGCACATCGTGATGGGCGTACAGCAGGATGGTCGGCGCTGTCGGCCCGGCGCGGCGGTCATGGCCAAGCACGTAGGGATGCACCCCCGGCAAGCGCACCAGGCGCACCTCGGGCCAGCCGGCTTCGCTCAGCCAGGCGGCGGTATCTGCGGCGGAACGCTCCACCTCGCTGGCGGGATAGCCGGGAAAACTGCATGAGGGGATGGCCACCGCCTGGGCCAGGCGGGCGACGGTGTGCGGAAAGCTGGCGCGCACGGCGGCGCGCAGGGCATCACAGGAAAAAACCATAGGAGCGGTGCAGAGTACAGGGAGCCGACGGGGGAAGGGAAGCGGCGCCGTGACAGGCAGCAGAGGCGTACCACGAGGCTTTTGGATCGCCTCAGGGGCCCGCGCTCAAGTCCGGCGGCAACCAGCCGATGCTGACCCCATGCGTATTGCCGGATCAGATCTGCACCTGGGGGTCCAGCACCAATTTGGGGCTCAGCACCAGCGTAGCGAACAGCTGCAATCCTGGGTGGGCAAGCGGCCCCCGGCGCCGGCCGCGGTGGCGGCCCCGACGGAAAAGCGCGGCAACTCGACTGGCGAAGGCCAGGCGATGGATCTGGCCAAGATGCTGGAGAAGCAGGCCAAGGCCCTGAACGCAGCCAAGGCCCTGGGCAAGCCGGCCGAGGCCGCAGAGGCGACTCCGGCCAAGGACGCCGTCTCGCCCGAGGACGCCAAGGTCAAACGTATCCTGACCATTCTCGAAAAGACCTTTGGCATGTCCGACCTGAAGGCGGTGTCGTTGGACCTGTCCTTCATGCACATGTCGGCGGTGCAGCAAAGCAGCAGCGCCACGGCCGCGTCCGGCCAGGGCCAAGCCGGCTGGGGGATGGCCTATGATTCCCATGAAAGCTATACCGAGTACGAGGCCATGCAGATGTCGGCCTCCGGTGTGGTCCAGACCGCTGATGGCAAGCAATTCACTTTCAGCCTCGATGTCCTTCAAGAGCGCCTCTACCACGAAGAGCGCTCGGTCAGTGTCCGCGCCGGTGATGCGGCCGCGACCGATCCGCTGATGCTGGCCACCGACGGCGGCCCGGCGCGCCTGTCGCCGATCGAGAAGATGCTGTTGGACCTGGACGGCGATGGCCGGCCCAGCGCCGTCGCCCGGCCGCAGGTCGGGACCTGGTTCCTGGTCAATGACCGCAACCGCGATGGCACGGTGAACGACCGCAATGAATTGTTCGGCCCTGCGACCGGACAGGGCTTTGGCGAACTGGGCGCCTTGGATGGCGACGGCAATGGCTTCGTCGACGCAGGCGACAGCGCCTGGAAGAACCTGCGCCTCTGGGATGGATTCAACGCCTTGCGGACCTTGTCCGCGGCGGGCATCGGCGCCCTTGGCGTGGCCAATGTGGATGCGCCCTTCCGTCATACCGATGACCAGAACCGCACCCTGGGCCAAGGCCACAAGGCCGGTCTGTACTTGACCGAGAATGGCAAGGCGGGGGCGCTGCAGCAGATCGATCTGGTGGGCTGAGCGACGTCCAGGCGGTCTGGGTGAGAAGAAATCGTCTCTCCCGGCGACACCCAGAAAGATAGAGGTCAGGCAACATATGTTCTGAGCGGCTATTCCTGGAAGAGGCGAGCTCCAGCTCGCCTAAACGGTTGCCCATGTGCCACAACCCGCGTTTGGCGATCGCCACCCGCTGCTGTCCGGCGGCGGCGATATGATTGCCACGAGGCGAGCTGGAGCTCGCCTCTCCCAGGGGATCTCGACGGATTGCCACAGGGAGATAGCGGCCAGGCATTTTACGATGTGAGCGGCTGTTCCTGGGAGAGGCGAGCTCCAGCTCGCCTAGGCGGTGGCCCATGTGCCACCGCGCGCGTCAGGCGGTCGCTAACAGCTGCTGTCCGGCGGCGGCGACATGATTGCCACGCGGCGAGCTAGAGCTCGCCTCTCCCAGGGAATCCCAGCGAGACCCGGCGATTGTCCGCGAATCTCGGCGGACGGCACGCGGAAGGGGGGCAACCTACTCGCGGATCGTTTGCAGTGCAGCCACGCGCGTACTGACAGCGCGCGGGCCGACGAGGCGGCGGAGGCGGTCGAGGAGGGCGGTGGTGGGGTGGACGCGCCAGCGGTCGCCCAGGGCGATGGTCAGGGCGACGTCGTCGGCGGTGTGGATCTGGACGGTGACGGTGCAGCTTGCGCCGGGGTGGTCTTTGAGGATGGCGAGCAGGTCGGCGTAGCGCGGGTCCTGCATCGCGGCGGCGTTGCTGCCGCCGGGCAGGGCCAGGGCCACCCACACTTCCTTGGTCAGGCGCTCGGTGGCCAAGGCGGCGGGAACCACGTCCTGGATCTGCAGGCTGGGCATGTCCTCGATTTCAGGCTCGGCCGGGGCGGGGTGGTCGCCGCCCGCGTCCTCGGCCAGGGCTTCGGGCGGCAGGTCGCCGTCGTCGTTGCGCGCTGGGCGGCTGGTCTTGCGCTGGCGGCGTTCCACCAGGCCGCTGAAGAGGGCCACCAGGTCGGGTTCGCATTCGCTGGCGAAACGGTCGTAAGGGCCG
>Ga0136636_10000866_pt1 | contig 16837 bp, 13 predicted proteins | sample AntDrymUQ8522106_2_FD_104653 | JGI IMG/M metagenome (GOLD analysis project Ga0136636, IMG submission 104653) | Polar desert sand microbial communities from Dry Valleys, Antarctica - metaG UQ852 (21.06) | ecosystem: Environmental > Terrestrial > Soil > Desert | place: Antarctica: Dry Valley... | reverse complement strand
TTTCATTATAATTTATTTAACCAGCCTTATTCCTCCAAATTGCCAACGCATATCCGGTTGAAAAAAATTGCGATAGGTTTTACGGGCATGGTTTTTTGGAGTTGCAACCGAAGCACCTCGCAAAACCATTTGATTGACCATAAACTTTCCATTATATTCTCCTAAAGCTCCGGGTGCCTTGCTAAAACCGGGATAGGGTAAATAAGCACTGTTAGTCCATTCCCAAAGCATGCCCCAATCCAGTTTATCCGCACTGATTTCCCATTCAAATTCCGTAGGCAGCCGCATACCACGGAATTCCGCATAAGCAAAGGCTTCATAAAAACTTATATGTTTCACCGGAGCTTCCAAATCAATTTTCTCAAGCCCTGTAAGATTGTAAGCATACCAATCATCCTCTATTAAATGCCAATACAGCGGAGCTTTTATTTCATGCTGACTCACCCATTGCCAGCCTTCATCGTGCCAGAAATTAAAGTTGCCATAGCCATCAGATTTTATGAAGTCAAGATATTCCCCGTTGGTCACCATGCGGTTGCTGATTTCAAATTTCTGCTGATAAACCTTATGTCTGCCCAGTTCATTATCAAAACAAAATCCTTTACCACCATGTCCTATTTCGTATATGCCGGATTCTATTTTAATCCACTGCTGTAGCCCTGACGATATGGCTTTGATTTCGTATCCACCTCCATAAACCGGGAATGTCGGTTGGTTTCCTAAAATATATTTTATGTCATACACCAACAGCTCCTGATGCTGCTGCTCGTGATGGATGCCGATTTCCACAACTTCAAGAGCTTCAGGAGAGGGATTTTTCTTTAAAAAATCTACCATCGCATCGGTAACATATTTCCGGTATTTTAGTACATCATCTACCGAAGGACGTGTCATTAAACCCCTGTTTGGGCGCAATACCCGTTTACCGGCGTTGTTGTAATAACTATTAAACAGAAAGGAAAAATCTTCGTGGTACACCTGATAATCTTTATGAAAGACAGTGAGAACAAACGCCTCCCAAAACCAGGTAATATGGGCAAGATGCCACTTTGGAGGGGAGGCGAAAATGGCTGGCTGTACCGAATAATCTTCCAGTAAAAGAGGTTGGCAACGTTCCTCAGATTCTGTCCTTACTGCTAAAAATCGTTCTATCAATTCAACCATTTATTATAGTTTTAATTTTGTTTTACAGTTTGGGTAGTACATCTTCCAAAAAATACGAATTATAAGTGTGCCATTTTGTATGTCATAAAAAAAAATGGACGCACCCACGGAAAAACCGCGGCAAGTAATGATTATAGCTACGTACTATTTCCGTTAAATTTCCTTTTGTCTTGTAGCTGAGGTAATAAAGTTGTTCAAAATGTTTGATCAGAAAAATAAGTTCATTAGGTAATAACCTTTTTGCATACGTTTTTGCCAGAGTGAAGTACATTGTTTTCTTTATGGTAAGTTTTCCCTATTCCCTTTTCGCGGATAATAGAAACCCTGGGTACATAAAGAGAAAACGTGTTCAACATAATGAAATTATTTTCTTATTTCCAACCATTTACTCAAAATATCCCTGCATTTATGAGTAAATTGGATTCTGCTTTGATCAACCTATTTATAAGAAGCACTTTCAATAAAAAGATTTTTACTCTTTGAAGGAAATTAAAAAAAGGATTCAGGGCATTATGGAAATACGAACTGTAAATGGTATATTACCTTAAATCTTTTATTATCAAATCTTTAGACACATTGCAATGTACAAATTTCAATTCAAAAATTATTGCCTGAATGCATTATTAATAAATCAAGGTTGATGCCTTTAATAAAAATCCACAGTTTATTAACGTATTATTTTGTTTACTTTCAGCTTTTTAATTAATATCTCTCAAAAAATTAAATTGTGCGCCGACGTCGTTTTTTATCTGCTGCCTCCCTTGCTATGCCTACTCTTTCCTGGTTACCAAAAGCCCTGGAAAAACCTGACGTAACAGGCATGCCTCTGGTAATTAGTACCTGGGCGCCCAATGTAAAGGCGAATGCTGAGGCATGGAAGGTCTTAAATAGCGGCGGAAATGCACTTGATGCCGTAGAGGCTGGTGTAAAAATACCCGAGGCAGACCCCGAGGATCAAAGTGTAGGATTAGGAGGATTGCCAGATCGCGATGGCAGGGTAACTTTAGATTCTTGTATAATGGATTTTGAAGGTAATTGCGGAGCCGTTATGGCATTGGAAGAAATATTACACCCGGTATCCGTGGCCCGAATGGTGATGGAGAAAACACCCCATATTCAGTTAGCCGGAGAAGGTGCCCTACAGTTTGCTTTGGAAATGGGTTTCAAAAGGGTAAACCTACTTACTGAGAAATCGAAAGAAACATGGAAAAAATGGTTGGAAACTGCTAAATACAATCCCATGACAACATTGGATAATCTAATGGAAAGGATTAAGAATCAACATGATACAATAGGAATGTTGGCTCTTGACCAAACCGGAAATCTTGCCGGGGCCTGCACCACAAGCGGTATGGCTTTCAAAATGAGGGGAAGGGTGGGTGATTCACCAATTATTGGGGCGGGGCTTTATGTGGACAACGAGGTAGGAAGCGCAACAGCCACCGGAGTTGGGGAAGAAGTTGTGCGCATTTGCGGCAGTCATACCGTGGTGGAACTTATGCGTCAGGGCCGCTCCCCCGAGGAAGCCTGTAAAGAGGCCGTTGGCAGGCTGGTAAAAATGAGGGGATTTGAAAAAACTAAAAATATTCAATTAGGGTTTATTGCCATGAATAAAGAGGGAGATTATGGTTGCTATGGACTATATGGGCAATTTTCAATGGCCGTACAGGAGCAACAAGGAATAAAAGTTATTCAATCAAAAAGCTGGTATTGATGGCTCAAAATGCAGATACTTCTCCCCGTATGCTTGAAATCGCTTGCTTTTCATTGGAATCAGCGCTGATTGCTCAACATGCAGGTGCCGATCGTGTTGAATTGTGTGATAATCCTGCCGAAGGAGGCACTACCCCATCCTATGGCGGTTTAAAAGTTGCCCGGAAAAAATTGACGATTGCGGTACATCCCATAATCCGACCTCGAGGCGGTCATTTTGTTTATTCCGAATATGAAATAGCCATAATGCGGGAAGATATTTTACTATGCAGACATTTAGGTTTTGAAGGTGTCGTGATTGGCTTATTGAAAAACGATGGTACTGTTGATAAATGTAATACTGCTTTGTTAACAGGACTTGCTTATCCTATGGAAGTAACTTTTCATAGAGCTTTCGATCGTACCCGTAATCCACTTGAGGCAATGGAGGATATAATAGCATGTGGTTGTACCCGATTATTGACTAGCGGCCAAAAACAGGATGTGAACAATGCTACAGAAATGGTCAGGCAGCTCATAGTAAAAAGTCAGGAAAGAATTTCTATTATGCCGGGATCAGGTATTCATTCAAATTTATTAAGAAATTTGATAGCAAAAACAGGTGCGAAGGAGTACCACGCGTCTGCAAGAATTATAATGCCAGAAAATTATTTTACTCCAACTTCCATGGATGAAAAAATTTACAAGACCATGGTAAATGAACAAGAGGTACTACACCTGATAAAAGTTTTAAGGAGAGAATCTCCATAAACAACAGATTTGTTGTTTTACTCTTTACCAACTTCTCTTGTACGTTAGTTTAACATGAAGGTTATGCAATTACGAAATCTTTCCTAAGGGGTTTATTTAAAATTTAAGTAAACTTTTATCTGCTTACTTCAAATGGTTCCTGAAGCTTAATTTTAATTTCCTGATCTACCGCACTTTCTTTGTAAAAAGCTTTGAATATCAAACGTAAGCTTTGATCGGAGGTGAAATAATTATAAATCCAATTAATAAAAACCATAATTCTGTTTTTAACACCTACCAGCAAAAACAAATGTAACCCCATCCAAATCAACCAGGCAAACCACCCTCCAAAATGCAATTTTGGTTTTGGAATATCCACTACAGCCAGATTTTTGCCTATGGTAGCCATGGAACCTTTATCCTTGTATTCATAAGCTTCCATATTTTTTTGCACAAGCATTTCTTTCAAGTTATTACCTAACTGATCTGCCTGTGACACTGCCACACTTGCTACCTGTGGATGTCCGAAAGGATACTTTTCTGTCTCCATAAATGCCACATCACCCAAAGCATATATATTTTCTATACCTTCAATTTTATTAAATCTGTTTACCCTTATTCTGTTTCCTTTAACTAAAACAGTTTTATCAATGCCATCGGGAACATTCCCTTTTATGCCTGCGGCCCAAATAACCAATGAACTATCAATAACTCTGCCATCTGTAGTGGTAACCTTGTTACCGTCATAATCTTTTACAAAGCAATTGGTAATCACTTCCACACCTAATTTTTCCAAATAAGCCTGCGATTTGGCTGAAGACTTTTCACTCATTGAACTCAGGGTTTTACCGGAACCTTCCAATAGCATTATATGCATTTTACTAAAATCAAGGTCAGGGTAATCTTTGGGAAGTACGAATAATTTCAATTCAGCTATTGCACCACTTAATTCTACACCAGTGGGACCGCCTCCTACTATCACCACAGTCAGAAGTTTTCTCAAAAGATCTTCATCTTTTACCAGTAAAGCATCTTCAAAATTGTGAATCAACCTGTGCCGCAATTGAAGCGCTTCCACAGTTGATTTCATAGGTAGTACATGCTTTTGTAACTGCTCATTACCAAAAAAATTGGTATCGGCTCCCGTTGCAATTACCAAAATATCATATTCAAAATGACCTATGTCTGTTTCAATAATATTGTCTTCCGAACGGATATTTTGAACTTCTGCCATGCGAATTCTTACATTCTTGCTTTTCTGAAATATTTTCCGCAAAGGGAATGAAATATTACTAGCGTCAAGCCCTGCTGTGGCTACCTGATAAAATAAAGGCTGAAATTGATGGTAATTGTACTGATCTATAAGCAGCACTTGAATTCCTTGTTGATTGCTGAGTTCCCGAGCCAACCGCAATCCCGCAAATCCTGCCCCTACGATAACAACCTTCATATTTTTATCTATTTTTTCTTAGTAATTATCAACTTTTTTCATGATAGAGAATAATAATAAGCTTTAAAATATTCATAATTTATCTGCCATAAAACTCATGGAATGAGATTAATCCAATTAATTTTTTCAAATTCGTGTTTTCTTGATTACTCATAATTACAACAAAATTGGGTAATGGTTAAACAAAATGGTTAAATTTTATAATTATTATAAGAAATCAATACAATTTTTAGCATTTATACGTTTTTTAAAACATAATTTCGTTAATGAATGGAAGAAACATCATGATAAAAATTAGATTTTTAACCCTTGGATTAGGTTTTTTTTTAATTACAATAGGATCTGGCTGTAAAAAAGCAGTGGATAACGCTCAGGAAAATGCACTGTACGAAATCATCACAAGTAATACCTGGGTGGTAACAAAGTTAGAAATTAGTGGTACAAACTATAAAACTGATTTTGACCCATATCAATTCCAATTCTCCAGAAATGGCGTAGTGGCGGCAAAAAAAACAGGAAGTACTGATATAAACGGCGAATGGAACCTGACGCTGAGCAATCTGAGTATTTTAATTAATTACAGAAACGCAGGTTTACCCTTTTCAAGAACAGATGGATTATGGTTTATAAGTGGCACCACTTTTACCACTGTTGATGCAACCCGTACAGAGGCAGGAATTACTTACAAACTGAGTATAAAGGCACTTTAAATTAAAATGCCTGGCGCATAATTCAATGTTTATCGCCTATTGAGTGGGCATATAAATAACGGAATGAATTATTTCTATCAAATTAAGATTTCTTACCACATATTTCGTGGGCAAAGGTCTCCATACCGGTTACCCAACAAAAAACCTAAAACAATTTCATGGGTACCTCTGGTAAAATTTTGCAAAGGGGAAGTACTGTAATCATAAGAATATCCGATATTGAGGGTACTTGAAACACTGAGTCCGACAAGCCCCGTTAGCCCATCATTGATTCGATAGCCAGCACCCGCCCAAAAGCGGTCGAGGTATTGGGCCTTCACGTTCAGGTCAACCCCTAGCGGTAAACCACTGATGGCCCGTATAACGGTGGAAGGAATAATAGAAATCTGATCGTTGGCATACAATTTATATCCCGCTGTTAAAAAAAGGTGCGGATATATTCTACCGGATGCAACTTTAAGCGTATCTGCAGCAAAACTGAAACGCTGAGGAATAATCTGCAAGGCAGAAAGCCCAACGTAGTAATCAGCGCTATATAGCCATAATCCCATATTCATATCGGGGCTGGCTTTGTTGATAATATTACTACTGGCTACTACGGGATCTATGGGGTTATCGAAAAATAATTTAGAACTGTTCAATGAATTATTGGTAAGCCCCAGACTGATACCGGCTGAAAGGCTGGTAGAAGGCCCAATACCAATATGGTATGCATAAGTGCCATAAACCGAGAATCTGTTGAGTGGCCCCGTTCGGTCATTTATAAGACTAACTCCCCAACCGTGGTGAGGTTCGGGCGCTGTATAATTTTGCCAGTAGGCCTCCCCTCTTGGATTTTCTCCAGGAGGCATAATAGTAGTTGCCGTGGTGCGGTTGTCCTTTTTACCAATAGCTCCATGCAAAGTGGCATAAGTGGTTACTGGTGCATCCTGCAAACCAACCCACTGGTGCCGATGGCTCAATTTTACGTCGGTATAATTTTCAATACCCGCAACCGCCGGATTGATTATAAAATTATTTAGAATATACTGGGTATAATGCGGTCTTTGCTGGGCCAAAAGACCCAAAGATATCATCATCATTCCCACTAAAGTGGCTCCCCTCATTTTGCAAAAATACGATAAACCCATTTCTATATTACCTTAAAACTGTTATAGATCCCTGCCGGACTGTTGCACCATTTTTAGGATCAATGATATAATAATAAACACCTGAAGGAACCTGCTTTCCATTTTTAGACAATCCATTCCAAGGCGTAGAATAACCTTTACTTGAAAAAATAGTTCCTCCATAACGATCAAAAATCCGCACTTCACTACCTGGATATTCGTTGAGATTGCGCAATATCCATGTATCATTAATGCCATCACCGTTCGGGCTAAATGCATTTGGAACTGACAACGATGGAAGAACCGTTACAAAAACGGAGTCTTCAGACAAGCAGCCATTGGTGCCGGTAGCACGTAATACATACCATTGGTTAATGGGCGGATTTACAATGGGTGCAATAATAGCACGATTGGAGATATCTGCATTGGGAAACCACAGGGTACTGGCTACATCAGAACCTGCCTCTCCAAATAGAGTAACTGGTGTGGCTTCGAGACTAATTCTGTCAGGCCCGGCAGAAATCCGTGGAACTGGTAAAATATTGATATTGAATACAGCATCGGTTTCGCACAAATTGAATGCCCGATACCTATAGGTAACCTCATTAGGACCCGTGCTGCCTCTTGGCGGGAAAAATTGGATTCCGCTAACAGGTTCCCCTGAATAATCGCCGGTTCCAGCAATGCCATTGGTTACACTTACCAGATTCAGGGAAATGACATTACCATTTACACAAACTTGTGGCAAAGGATTAGCTACACTTAATACTGCAGACTGACGGATATTAATAGGTTTTGTTGCTTGTGCAGGCGGACAATAAGCATTACTTACAAAAAGACTGGCAAAGAATATTCCACTGGTATCGTAGCGATGCTCAGGTTGTGGAAGTACACTCGTAAGGCCATCTCCAAATTGCCAATTATAACTTATGGGGAAAACCGGATCAAAAGTGGCCTGAGATTGAAAGGAAAGATCGTAACCCGAACAAGTGTCGCCAATAAAAATAAAGTCGGCGGCTGGCGGGGGGGCTAGTGGTGTTATGAACTGATTAAAAGCCTGAAAACAGCCATCCCCTGAGGTGGCTTCCAACCTTATGTTAAAAGGGCCTGCTCCTGTATAAAAATGTGCGGGTGAGATACTGGTCGAAGTATTGTTGACGCCGGTTGCAGGCTCTCCAAAATTCCATCGGAAAATCATGGAAGTATCCAGGCTGCCGTTGTATCGGCTTGTATTTTTAAACTGAATAGTTCCCGAAGGCATACAAAGTGTATCGTGGAAAAAAGCAGGTAGTGGGGCTGGAAATACACTTACAATGATACTATCCCTGCTGGCGCACCCCGGCCTGTCAGCAAATGCAGTTTCCACAACATATTTTTGCGTTACTGTAACCTCACCGGTATTTTCAAGCGAAACAACGGGACGGGCAGCAGCAGGATTTGAAAGCCCGGTAGTTGGCGTCCATTTATAAGTATAATTGGGCGTTATTGTTCCTCCTATCTGAGCTTGTCCGCCACTGCAAAAAGACGGCCCAATAAAATCACCCGCATCAGAAGGTGGCATTTCAGTGAAAATTCGTACATTTTTTATGCTTTGCCGATCGTTTGCACCTCCTGTGGAAGCCGTAAACCCAAAGTAGCCTGTAAAGTCGAAAGTTTGAAATGCTGATAGGTAAAAAACACCGTTGATCAGCACCCTGATATTTCCTTCATTATACTCTATCCGGCATTTGTTATATGTACCTGATCGGATAAAATTAAGTGCTCCGTCATTGTTGTTTCGGGTAGGCTGTCCGTTGCATTCGTTATAGCCTGCACCCCAGCGTACCTGTAATTTTGGTATAGCATCAGTACCACAATTCAACCAGGTATCCAATACTACCTTAAGACCATTGGCCGTAGCAGGGATGCCTATACCGCCACCCACCACGAAACCGGAAGGTGGTACATCAAGATAACAAAAAGCTATACCATCGGCACCTAGAGCTGATGTTTTATCATAAATCCTAAACTCAAATTCTGCCACCCATTTTTTACATTGACTTAGGGAAATAGGTGTATTAAAAAATACGGCTCCCGATGTAGAGGCTACAGGTTGAGTTAAAATTAGTTCACTGTTTCCACTTTGTGCCGGGGAGTTGCCTGTTGAGGCTGCTCCCTGAAGATTCCAGCCTGTTGTATTCATTGGAGTACCCCGTAAAGCTGCAAATTCAAATTCCTGCGCAGCCGTACATAGGACGCCCATAAAGGTAATTACTGAAAGCATGAGTACCCATTTCAAAATCGTTTCATTTTTAATTTGCAAATACATGGCGGAACAGTTCTTTTTTTCTCGCAAAGGATTATCTTAAAATGGTAACGGAACCTGTAATGGGTGGAACATTATTTTTAGGATCTACAATATAATAATACACGCCAGATGGTACCGGTTTCCCTTTCTGTGTTCCATTCCAGGCGTTTGCATAACCGGTGCTCACAAAAATAACCTGACCATACCTGTCGAAAACCTGAACAGTTGCGCCTGGATAAGTATCTAGATAACGGATGGTCCATGTATCATTAATACCATCGCCATTTGGACTGAATGCATTAGGAATAACTGGTTTTAACAATAATTTTATTAACACTTCATCGGAGGCACTGCAACCACCTGCTCCGGTTACAGTAAGCCTGTAGATTATATCTGCTTCTGCCCTGCTGACAGGTTGCAAAATTGTATCATTATTTAGCCAGGTAGGAGGTGTCCAGCGATATCTTAAATTTGTGGTTCCGTTAGCGGTTGCCAGCAAGGTCACCTGTCCGCCTTGCAATACAAACTGATCCGGGCCTGCGTTAACCACAGGGAAAGGATGTACAATCACTGCCTTGGAAAGCGTATCGGAATTACAACCCGTGTTGGTAGTATAAAACATGGATACTGTATAAGTTCCTGCGGAGGTATATGTTTTAGTTGGATTTCTTTGCGTTGAATTGCTATTATCTCCTAAAGTCCAATTCCAGTTAGTAATGGTATTATTTAAAGGATTGCTGCGATCTTCAAAAATAATGGGCAATCCGAGACATACCTCCGGTGGTAAGGCGGCCCAGTTTGCCAGTGCCTGTGGTACAATATTAGAAATAGTTTTTGAAAGGCTATCCAAACAGCCCCTTGAACTTGTTGCAATTTGCTTCACAGCAAATGATCCGGCTGCCTGATAAAAATAAGTAGGACTAACCAGTGTACTACTTGACCCCACCGGGCCAAATGACCATTGGTAAGTAATTGGTGTACCGCCGGTACCCCCCACTATAGTACGATTCACAAAATTGGCACGACCTTCGGGCAAACAAACTACCGCAGGCAAATCAAAATCTACCACAGGTTTGGGATAAATAGATATTGGCTTTTGAACGGTGGTACTTACGCATCCGCTATCCGTGGTAACCGAAAGGCTGATATTATAGGACTGACTGTTGGCATAATTCCTCGAAAAAGGGTTACCATTGTTTCTGGTTTCGGTATTACCATCCCCGTAATTCCAATTCCATGAGGTTATCGTATTGGAATTTGCAACACTTTGGTTGGTTAACAAAACCGGAGTATTGATACAGGTTAAATTACCAATCGTAAAATCAGCAGTAGGTCTTGGCCATACTGTAATTGCCCGGGTAGTTGAGTCAGTACAGCCCGCTGAAGTGATGTACTTATATTGTAAAGTAAAAGTACCAGTTCCCGTAATGGTTGGGGTAAATAATCCGGCGGCATTAATTCCTGATCCACTATAAATACCAGAACCCGTATTGCCGCCTGCATCAAATCCTTGTGTAATAGCGCGTGGAGTTGCATCAAGACAGATTCCCGGCATTACAGAAAACCGCACCGCCGGAGTTGCCTGCAGGGTGATAATTTTTGATGAATCATTCAAACAGACTGTACCAGAGAATGCCTGCAAACGAATTGTTGCCTGCCTGGTAGCCGGGCTTGAAAATGGCAGGTAATTCTTAATATAAATTTCATCAAAAGCGGGTGTTTCAATGATGGTTGTATCGAGTGGATTATTTAAAAAATCCCATGAAACTATAATACGTGTTACCGTACCAAAATTTACGGTTGATTTATTTTGAATTTGTACTGGTAGATTACTGCAGAGGTTTCCGGGAGTAAATATATTAAAATTTGCCAGCGGCCTATCTCCGTTTACGGTAAGGGTTTGCGTTAGGGAATCTTTACAACCTGCCCCGCTTGTAGCAATCAACATTACATTGTAATTGGCAGCAGCCGTGTAGCGGTGACGTCCGTTTAATAAAATACTGGTATCAGGATTAATTGGTGAGGCGTTGGGATCTGAAAAATTCCATAACCAGGTAGTTTGTGCTAATGTACCGTCCGGTATGGTGGAGGTATTAGTAAATTCAGCAAAGGCATCATTCAGACAAACCTCGGGCAACAAAAATCCAGATACAGGAACATGGGTTACAATAATAGTTTGACGTACTGTATCGCTTATACATCCTGCGTTATTGGTCACCAAAAGTTTTACCCTGTAAGTACCCACTGCAGGATAGGCGTAAGTAAATGCGGCTCCATTTGTTCTGTTGAAGATTATACCATTTCCCATATCCCAAAACCAATTTGTAATGGTTCCGGTTTGTGTGGTACTCAAGTTGGTAATGGTCAAGGTCTGGTTTTGGCAAAAGGGGCCGGTTATATTAAAAGCGGCTACCGGATTGGGATTAATGGTGACCGGCTTTACTACCGTATCGCTAACACAACCGCGGTTACTTGTTACAAAATGACTGACATTAAAAGTACCTCCTGCCGCATATTTATGCCGGGTTATCCGGCCTGTATCCGAAATGCCATCACCAAAACGCCAATCCCATTTTACCATAGTATTAGGAGTAGCTATGGTAGCTGCTGAGGTAAAGGTTACTGAATCGGCAAGGCAACCAGAATGAGACAAATTAAAATTATTGGCTGGTTTTGGAAATATCTGTATATCAAAATCTATCTGCTGTTCCCCGGTGCAGCCATCGGAAGTTGGATTTGTAGCAAGCACAGAAATTCTTGTTAGCCCCACGTTTTCATATTTGTAATCTCCTGGAACCGGGAACCTGTAAATGGTTTTCCCTTCCTTTACATAAATGGAATCGGGGATGGGATTATTAATGGTAAGGTTAGGAAAAGCACCATTGAAACGCCATTCTATTTTAGTAGCAGGATATGGTAGCGTAATGAACCATTGAAAATTTGTACCTGCGCAAACGTTGGCAGCATCTACCGAACGGTTAACATCGCGGATGGTAATAAACTGCAACAGGTCACGCACATTGGTTCCTGCATTGTAGCCATACGATTCTACATTGCCAAAACCATAAGCTATACAAGAGAAATTAGAATCGGCGGTAAGGCTTTGAATAGGATTTGATACTGCTGTATTAGTTATGTTTTCCTGAAGGTAACTAAATGAAGTACCAGGAATAATTACAAAGTTGTTAGTGGGAGAATTTCCATTTATCCGAAAACTACCCGTGGCAATAGTAGGAATGATAATATTTAAAAAACACCGATCAACGTTGCTTTGACCCGGTGGTACAAAATTGCGGTGTGCAGAAAAAACAGTAATATTATTGAGGGTTTGTTCAATGGGGCTCAACACAATCATTTCGGGGTCTGCAGGAAAAGGGCAGGTACCGTTATTAGCGCAATTTCCCTGATTCCTTGAATCACAGGTTTGTGAAGTTATATACTGCACAACCATAACTGGCTTATCGCTTGTTATCAACGTAGCATTACCTGTTTGGTATTCAGCAAATCCCTGAGGCCCTACCGTAAGGGTGGTAGTAATGTTATTTTCTCTTTTTGTAATAGTTGTATTAGGTTCTATAGTAAAAACCCGGATGATATCTGTTTCGCGGTTTGCAAAAGGAGCAGTAAGATAGGTTCTTCCATAAGAACGGGTAGGAAATAACTGCGTTAAAAGGTTGTCGCCGCCACTCGATCCCGCACAGCTAAAAGCTGACCAGGTAGTGGAAGAAAACACCCCAATAGGTTTACAAGCAGTAGCTCCGGTTGCAATAGAGCGTACAATTGTGCCTGAAATGTCAGCATCCTTCTGAAATTGTACTTGATATACATCTCCGGGATTATTAAGGGTAATGGTATAGGCTGTACCAGCCGGACGAGCACCATCAAAACTACTGGCGGTAGGTACAATTTCAACTACCGTATTGGTTTCCTTGGCTACTATTGTTATGCCGCCACGTCCACTTCCATTTCCACTTGCCCCCTGGCTGCCGTAACTTGGTACTATATAATCCCTGCCCCAGGTTATGGTGGGTAAAACAAGCGTGGATCCCGACCTTGCAGATCGAATAATATGTGCATAAATAACAACAGGTGCATCAGATACCACCCGAATGGCGGATCCAGCTTTAATTCCATCGAGCTGATCTTGATACACTGCAGAGTTAGGAGCATCATTGGCAGCAGTATTTCCCAGAAATATACGCCTTACTGTATTGGCAGCAATACTGAAACTTAAAGCAGGGCCACCATTGCCTACCTGCACGGTGCCCGTGGCCGCCACATCGCTTGTAATGTAAATGCCCATAACAGCACCCGTACCATCCACATGTGCCGGAAAGGTGATCCAGAAATCTTTCCCTTTATTTGAAAAATCCTGTGCAAAAACTTTTTGGGTATTGAAAAAGCAAACAAAAACCACCCAAATTATAAACGTAACATTCCTCATTAGCTGCATCACCTGAATTTAATCGTAGAACATGCAAATTAGGTCAAAAAGGAAACACACCCTACTTTAAAGAAATAATTGTTCTTAAACCACTCTTTGACGTCGTAAATAATGAAAAGTTTCATTCCCAAGATTAAACAATACATCTAATATGGAAACTTTTGGTGAAAACCCTAATCCATAAACCTGAATGTAATTTTCCAAAGCAGGATAATTTGTTTTAAATAAATTTCGCCTATCGCTATAATCTTGCTCATATAGAGTTTGATAAGTTGTAGTAAAATATATGTTTTTTTTAGGCTGGCCTATTTTGGATAAAATCCAAAGAGAAAGCCTCACATTCCAATCGAATAAAGAATCTCCACAGGTTTCATAAAGTTCCTTTATTTCATCTGCAAAGTAATAATAGAAAGGCGATTTATTGTAGCAACTATCTAACGATCGAAGGTGTTTTTTTTGCCAGGATTGATTCATATCTATTTTGATCTCGTCAATCAGTTGGCGATTTTCGCGTCCTCCACGAATGGGTACGGATAAAAGCAAAGGCCCCGAGGCACTGAGTATATGATACCGGTTTCGATTGCCGGATTTTTGAAACCGTTCCTGTTTTTCAAAAAAAATAGCATCGGCTTTACATAAAGCCACCCAATAAGGAATGGTTCCCCAACATTGCAGTTCTGTAATTACTTTCATAAATCCTGCTTTGACTATTAAAATATAAATAGTTCAACATTTCTGTGCGTTTGTTTCTCTTACTTTCGCAATATCATGAAGAATTTTTTAAGAAGGTCGTTTTTGTTAGCAATGTTTTTGGGTATCATTCTTTTTTTCAGCGGTTGTAAATCTATAAAACCAATTGAGTATCAGGGCGTTTCAGGATGGGAAATCCAACCCAAATCCTTACTATTATCTGATTTAACTGCAAAAGTTTCCATTTATAATCCTAATGCAGGATCTATCAAAGTAAAAAGAATAGAAGCCAGCATACTAGTAGATGAAAAAAATTGGGGAACTTACACCCTCGACAGTTCTTTTATTATAGGCGGTAAATCGTCCTTTGATATGCCTGTTTCCGTAAAGGTTAATAATCTAAATATAATATCCGGGGGAGTATCCTTATCCTCTGGCAAATTACTTCCCTATCAATTGATTGGGTATTTAAAAGGATCTTACCGGGGCATAACAGCTACTGTTCCATTCGATCAGAAAGGATTTTTTTCGAAGAAAGATCTTAAACTTTAAACAATGGGATCATAGTTTGCCAGATTTTGGGTTACGTTGATCAGCCGTTTTTTTACAACAATCGGGTAATTTTTTATACACTTCCGTATTGGCAAGTACATCGTCGGCATCGAAACCCGCATTGCTGATGGCTGTCTTTATTTCTTCTACATTGGTTCGGTCAGGATAGTATTGTACTTGTGTAATTTTCTGTCTTGTTTGTACCGTAATTTTTACAACTCCATCAATCAAACGAGGAACTAATGCTTCAATTTTTGCCTTGCAGGGATCGCAGATAGCATCAGGTGTAGAAATATTTACCCGCACAGCTTTAGGGGTTACCTGTGCCATAGCACTGGTTGAAATCATACTTATAATAAGACCAAGGGTAAATTGCTTTATCATTTTTTGTAATTTAAAGTAAAATTAAGCACTCTTTATACCTCTGTATATTTGTACTAGCCAAACAAAAGTGAAAAGTGATATTTATTATCTCCATGTTTCTGGTTGTTTTCTCCAGTTTTCCAACGTCTGCATCTGATCGGCTTTAATAATTCCTTTTTTTACAGCAACCTCCAGCAAATGTGGGTATTGGGTTAGGGCAATATATTTTACCCCTTTATCCGCAAATGCCTTTTCAGCAACTTCAAAACCATAAGTAAATATCGAAACCATACCCTCTACTTCCAATCCGGCATCTCGCAATACATCCACCACTTGCAAACTACTTTTGCCTGTACTTATCAGGTCTTCCACTACCAACACCCGCTGCCCTTTTTTATAATATCCTTCCAATTGATTGCCCAACCCATGATCTTTAGGCTTGGGTCGTACATAAATATACGGCAGCTTCAACTGATCGGCAGCCATGGCACCCCATGCAATCCCAGCGGTAGCCACACCAGCAAGCAATTCAGCATCTGGAAACTCAGAGAAAATGATATTGCACATTTCACTTTTTATAAACTCGCGGATATAGGGAAATCCCAACACTTTTCTATTGTCGCAATATATAGGACTTTTCCAGCCGCTTGCCCAGGTATAAGGATTTTCGGGGCGCAGCACTACAGCTTCGGCTTGTAAAAGCTATTCAGCCACAGCAGTTTCATTACTCTTCATGCAAAATATTTTCTTCAATAAAAGGCGAATATCGCATAACCTGCATTAATTATTGCAACCGATGTTTGTTTTTCTAACTTTGCAATATGCAAACGGATTATCTAATTTACTTTAACGCAAAGCCATTTTATATAGTATCCGTATTAAGTACTCCAATATATAAATTGGCACAAACCGCAGGTACAATTATTGTTAATCAGCCCTCTACAGGAATTGTAGCCCAAACTATATGCGATATGGAGGCCGCTGGTACCCATGCCGTTATTTTGCTTACCAATGAAACCGAAAGATGGTGGGAGGTATTTAGCCGGCATTTTGAAACCATAACTGCCGGAGGTGGAATTGTATTTAACCCCAATCAGGAATTGCTTTTTATATTTCGCCGTAAAAAATGGGATTTACCCAAAGGCAAACTAGATGCAGGAGAAACAATAGAAGCCTGTGCTGTAAGGGAGGTTCAGGAAGAAACAGGAATACAAAATGTAGTTATTCGGAAATATTTTGATACCACCTACCATGTGTATGAGGAGGTAGGCAAAAAAATTCTAAAAAAAACGGTTTGGTTTGTAATGGATGCGGATGATAACCAATCTCTGATGCCACAAACCGAAGAGGATATAGAAGAACTTGCCTGGCTGCCTAAATCCGCATGGGATAAGGTTGTAGAGAATACATTCCCTTCCATCAGGATGTTGCTTCGGCAACTGGGCGATGGATAATAGCCATCTTCAGCCTGCTGATACAAACGAGCTTGCCCCGCTCATGGCTTATGCGGATATCCCAAACATGGGTAAATCTGCCAAGATGCACCGGGGTTGCGCGGATGATAACCAATCTCTGATGCCACAAACCGAAGAGGATATAGAAGAACTTGCCTGGCTGCCTGAATCC
>Ga0136636_10000865_pt1 | contig 16838 bp, 9 predicted proteins | sample AntDrymUQ8522106_2_FD_104653 | JGI IMG/M metagenome (GOLD analysis project Ga0136636, IMG submission 104653) | Polar desert sand microbial communities from Dry Valleys, Antarctica - metaG UQ852 (21.06) | ecosystem: Environmental > Terrestrial > Soil > Desert | place: Antarctica: Dry Valley... | reverse complement strand
CGAATTGCAGGATCTTCATGCCGGGAAAACCGCAATTGTCGCGCAGTGCGATCACGTCTTGCGTGATAAGACCCAGATCCTCGGCAACGAAACGACCTAGCGCCGTCGATCTTCGGCAGCGTGGTCACGCATCTGAGGCGCAAGGGCTTGATGCTCAAGGAAGGCACGATGGTGGATGCGATGATCATCGAGGCGCCCTCGTCGACCAAGAACGCCAGCGGGGAGCGCGATCCGGAGATGCACCAGACGAAGAAGGGTAACGACTGCTCTTTCGGCATGAAGTCGCATATCGGCGCCGATGTCGACTCTGGTCTGGTGCACTCGGTGGTGGTTACGGCTGCGAATGAATCCGATGTGGCGCAGGTAGCCGAACTGCTGCACGGCAAAGAGACGGTCGTGTACGGCGACGGCGGCTACATCGGCGCGCAGAACCATGTGGATCGAAAAAACATCGACGGGCGAATCGCGCGTCGCCGCAGCAGCGTCGCCAAGCTGGCCCGTGCGCGGGGTCGGGTCAAGGCGTTGCGGGAAGAGAAGCGCAAGGCGAAGGTTCGCGCCTTCGTCGAACATCCGTTCCGGATTGTGAAGTGCGTATTCGGCTACGTGAAGGTGTGCTTCAAGGGGCTGGCCAAGAACACCGCCCAGGTGCTGACCCTGTTCGCGCTGACGAATCTGTACATGGCGCGAAAACAGCTGATGCCGGACACAGGGAACTTGCGTCCGCAGGTTGGGTAAAGCGGGGTAGAACTTCTCGAATCGGCGAAAATGCGCCGAAGAATGCTTTGAAAGTTGGAAACTTGTCGCAGGCGCGATGAGACTGCGAGATCTACGCTGACTTGTTCAGAGCTTCCCTAGGGACCCGCCCTCGAAGGTGCGGCGATGCTTTGCTTGGTGGCGGCGACGGTCAGTCTGCAAAGCGTGACGTGCGTCACGCAACATTGGTGTTCGCCGGCCCAACTTAATGTTACGGTGGCGCTGCTTCGAGCACGGAGCTCGGACTGGCGGCTCGGCACCCGCAAAATCTGTGCCCAATAGTGTAAGGAAGCACAAATGACTATCCCCGCTCCCCGCTCCCCGTCCCACTCTGCACCACGTCTCGCGTTGCTCGTCCGTTTAATGTAGTCGCGACCATTCTCATCCTTGGTTCAATAACGTCTATCGCTGCCGCGCAGAGTTGCCCCGGCGGTACCTGCGAGACAGTTACAGTTACTGCCACCACTTACGACGGAACGGCGACGTGTTTCGGCACCGTGTGTGTCAACATCGTCGCTGGAATGTGGGACTCCATAAACCTTGAGAACCAGCTAGCGGGGCTGCCACTGCAGGATCAGCCTCCGATAAGTCGGCAGGCGCTGTGCAGTGCTCTCGCCGAAGCAAATCCGGACGATGACACGTGCCCAAACGGTGGCATTGATGTTCCTCGAGTTCCGGGTCTTGGCGCCAGTTTCGAAAGCTATGCTAGCTTGCATGCAAACGGTTGCGGCGACGGAAGTGCGGCATTCCAGGTCGCGAACATCTTCGCTGGATTCCAGATTGCCGGATACACTGGAAACCCCAATGAGCCACTGGTCGGTCTCAACATTACCCACGTTTGCAATGCGCATGATGCTTGCTTCGCCGGTCAGGCAGGATTCGGTGAGTGCAATGTTGCGTTTGGGATTGGCTTGGAAGCGACGTTGCAAACGCAGTTTGTTCAAGGCAGCACTGCATACCAAAATGCGCTTAGCATCTTAAACGCCTACACGGCCGCCGTCGGGTTGTTTGGGCAAGATGCCTACGGGCGGGCTGGCGCTACGTATCGTTGTGCTGCATGGAACGCCAGTATGGAAGCAAACCAATGTCCTCGATGACGCAGTGGATTCGAATCGGCGGCGCAGTGGCGCTTGGAATTGTTGCTTGCACGCTGCTCTATGGGTTCACCGTGAAGAAGTCTCACCGTGAATTGTTCGTGCCGTTGGTGGAGAGTTCAGTTCCGAATGCTGATTCGGCTAGGCAGGCAGAAGCTGACCAGACACGCATTCCTCGTGTCGTTCGCCCGATGCAGGTCGGCGACGCAGCAGAGAGTGCAACTCGATGGACAATTCGTCCAGAGAATCGTATCGGCGGGGTCGAGTCGACGCAGTTGGCTTCGAGTCCCGAGGCTTGGTTGCTTACATTGACGGATGACGAGCAGGTTACCGCGAGAGCATTTCTGGAGCGGTATGGCGATGCTTATGCGTTTACGTCTAAGGCCGAGCTTGCTTGGTTGATCGAAGCCGGGTTTCCTTCAATCGAGGAGGTCGTTGCGTTTCGGAAGCTTCCGGAGTCGGTAAGGGACTGTGTCCAGCCAGGTCAACGCTGCGCATCCTCCAAGGTGGCAGTTCTGGTAGCGGACGAGGCGTTCGAACAACTTCTGAGCAATAGCCTTGAGTTGCCGGATGAGAACATTGTCAAGGCGCGTGTTCGGCTCGCCTCTGGCATGTTGGCAGCAGGTGGGAGACATTCATCGTTGTTCGCGCTGCGTGTGCGAGCGGCATCCGCAGACGTGCGCGGGGTGCCCTACGAGCGATCGGTGGCTCTCGACCTTAGCGCCGCCTGCGGTGATTTTCGGTTGGGAACTCGCGGGAACTCACTGTGGGCCGCGCTTCAGATGATTGAACGATCCGACGATCCGATTGGTCCCTGCGGGCCTCGGGCACCTGCACGCCCGTGATTCGGCGGCCTTTATCGGGTGGTATGCCGGTTAGTGTCCGTTGAGTCGATTGCTGACTGTTCGTGAGTGCTCAGGTCCGACTAGCGAACGCACTTGAAGCAATCGACGTCAGGTGGGGCTGATCGGAGTTTGTTGGCGCCAGTACATAGGTGGAGTAGGCGGTGCCGCCGCGGCTCTCGTAGCCGCGGCGGCTGGCATTTCCCGACGCGTGCTGTTGCAGTCGGTGATAGAGTACCGATTGCGCGTCTTCGACTTCGCCGGGATTGCCGATGCTGTTCAGTCGGGGACCGACGCTCCGGCTATCCAGTGGCGCGCCCACTGGCGCGCGCGATGACGCCCAGCACGCGCGTGGACTCGGCATCGAGCCAGTCCCACGCGAAGCGCCATGTCCAGTTCGCCGGTCCCACGGTGCCCGGCGTGTTCATCCGGTGGCTGCCGTCGAGGCCGAGTACGTCCTGCAGCGGGAACACCGCGATGTTCGCCACCGAATTGCAGCAGGCGCGGATCATCGCCCAATGCACGTCGGCCTGCGATGCCGGAAGGTACGCGCCGGCGTAGGCGCGCTCGGGTTCCGGTGCGCTATGCCACCAGCCGCACACGGTATCGTTGTCGTGGGTGCCGGTGTAGGCGACGAAATTGCGCTCCCAGTTGTGCGGCAGGAACGCATCGCTGCCGTCGCTGCCGAAGGCGAATTGCAGGATCTTCATGCCGGGAAAACCGCAATTGTCGCGCAGTGCGATCACGTCTTGCGTGATAAGACCCAGATCCTCGGCAACGATCGGCAGCTTGCCGAGTGCGCGACCGATCGCCTCGAACAGCGCCTGACCCGGACCGGGCACCCATTTGCCCTCTTCGGCGGTGGGACAGCTGGCGGGAATCTTGTAGTAGCCGGCAAAACCGCGGAAGTGGTCGATGCGGAATACATCCGCATGGGTGAGCGCGCGGCGCAGGCGCGAGCTCCACCACGCATAGTCCTCGTCCGCCATCCGATCCCAGCGATACAGCGGGTTGCCCCAGCGCTGTCCGCTGGGCGCCATCGCATCGGGCGGGCAGCCGGCGACGAAGGTGGGTTGGCAGTTCGCGTCGAGCTCGTACAGATCCGGTCGCGACCAGCAGTCGGCGCTGTGATGGGCGATGAAGATCGGCAGGTCACCCATGATCGCCACGCCATTGCGGTTGGCATATTGCTTGAGCGCTGCGATCTGGGTGTCGAAGCACCACTGCACGAAAGTCCAGAAGCGGTACTCCGGTGCAAGGCGCTCGCGCGCGGCGCGCAATGCAGCGGCATCGCGATTGCGCAGCGGCAGCGCCCAGGTCCACCAAGGCTGGCCGCCGTGCTCGGTTTCCAGGGCCATGAACAACGCGTAGTCGTGCAGCCAGGTGGATTCCTGTACTTGCCATGCGGCGAACGCGTGCAGTTCGGCGGCGTCGTGTTTGCGCTCGAATCCGGCGTGGGCGGCGCGCAGCTGCGCCAGACGCCACGGCACCACGCGGGAAAAATTCACGCGTTGTGGATCGAACGTCGTGCCCGGTGCCTGCACCGGCGACAGCCAGCCCGCGGCGATCAGCGGTTCCAGTGCGACCATCAGTGGGGAGCCCGCGAACGCCGATACGCTCTGGTAGGGCGAATCGCCGGGCCCGATCGGATTGGTCGGCAGCCACTGCCACAGGCTCTGACCGGCGCGCACCAGCCAGTCCACGAAACGATACGCATCGGGGCCGAAGTCGCCGATGCCGTGCGGGCCGGGCAGCGAGGTCACGTGCAGCAGGACCCCTGCGCTGCGCTGGTGCAGGTCGATCACGGGGTAGTCTCCTCGGGCAGATCGGCGCGCAGCAGCAGCACGCAGCGTGCGGGGGCGGTCAGTGCATGGAACGGCGTGGGATCACGTGCCGCCAGCGGATCGCTGCTGTCGAGCATCAGGCACCACGGGCCATCGGCCATCTGGAACGCGCGCGGTTCGGGATCGGGATTGAACAGCACCGCGCCGCGCGGCACCGCCTCGTCGCGCGCATACAGCTGGCACACGAAGGCCCCGCTGCTGCGGTCATGCCAGTCGGCGATCTGCATCGGCGTGCCGGACGGATTGAACCAGCGCAGGCGCGCACGATGCAGCGCCTTTTCATCGGACTCGAACCAGCGCTCGTAGCGCAGCAGCGGATACTGTCGACGCAGCGCGATCAGCTGCGCGACCAGTGCGATGGTGCCCGCATCGTGCGCTGCGCGCGACCAGTCCAGCCAGCCGATCGGGTTGTCCTGGCAATAGGCGTTGTTGTTGCCGCCCTGGCTGTTGCCGAATTCATCGCCCGCGCACAGCATGGGCGTGCCCTGCGAGAGCAGCACGGTGGCGAGCAGGGCGCGTCGCACCCGCAGGCGGGTGTCGGCGATCTGCGCATCGTCGGTGTCGCCCTCGACGCCGAAGTTGGCGCTGATCTCCTGGCCATTGCCGTCGCGATTGTCTTCGCCGTTGGCTTGATTGTGCTTGTTGGAATAGCTGACCACATCGGCGAGCGTGAAGCCGTCGTGCGCGGTGACGAAGTTGACGCTGGCGGTCGGCTGGCGCATGCCATGGTGGAACAGATCGCTGGAGGCGGTGATGCGCTTGGCGAATTCGCCGCGACCGACGCCGGTGCCCAGCCAATAGCCGCGCGCGGCGTCGCGGAAGCGGTCGTTCCAGTCGATGAAGCGACCCGGAAAGCGACCCACCTGATAGCCGCCGTTGCCGCAGTCCCACGGTTCGGCGATCCAGTGCACCGCAGACAGCAACGGGTCCTGCCGCAGGGCGACGAAAAACGGCGCAGCGGGATCGAAGCCGCTGCGCGTGCGTCCCAGCGTGGTGGCCAGATCGAAACGAAAGCCGTCCACGCCCATGCGCTCGACCCACCAGCGCAAGGCGTCCAGCACGAACTGGGTTACGCGCGGGTGCGCTACCCGCACCGAGTTGCCGCAACCGCTGAAGTTTTCGTAGCGGCTGCGGTCGTCGGCGACCAGGCTGTACCAGCTGGCATTGTCGAGGCCGCGGAAGCTCAGCAGCGGCCCGCTCCCATCGCCCTCGGCGGTGTGGTTGAAGACCACGTCGAGCACCACCTCGAGCCCGTGCGCATGCAGGGTGGCGACCATGTTGCGGAACTCCGCGATCGCACCACCGGGCGTGCGGTCGGCGGCCAGTCGCGGATCGGGGCAGAAGAATCCGATCGTGTTGTAGCCCCAGTAGTTGCGCAATCCGCGCGCGTGCAGATGGCGCTCATCCAGCGCGTGGTGCACCGGCAGCAGCGACAGCGTGGTCACACCGAGGCGCTGGAAGTGCGCGATCGCGGCCGGCTGCGCGAGCGCTGCAAAGGTGCCGCGCAGTGCATCGGGAATGCCCGGCAGGCTCATGCTGAAGCCCTTGACGTGCAACTCGTAGAGCACCACCGCGCCGCGTGGATGGCGCGGCCGGTTGTGCACGCCGGGGGCTATGCCGGGGTCGGCGTGCACGCGGGCTTTCAGCGCGCTGCCGCCATTGTCGCGTGGGTCGGGCAGGCGCTGGCCGTCGGGATGTTCCGGCACGTGGCCGTAGTGCTCGGGTTGCCACGCGAACTGGCCGCTGATCTCGCGCGCATAGGGATCGAGCAGCAGCTTGTTGGGATTGAAGCGGCGCCCGTTCTCCGGTCGCCAGCTGCCGTGTGCGCGGTAGCCATAGAGCAGACCCGGCTGCGCATCGCGCAGCAGCCCATGGAACACGCCATCGTCGGGGCCATGTAGCGGATAGCGGCGCAGCTCCGTGTGTCCCGATTCGTCGAACACGCACAGTGCGACGGCGCTGGCGCGCTGCGAGAACACGCCGAAGCGCACGCCCTCGGCACATACCTCGGCGCCAAGCACTTCGGGGCGTCCGGGCTCGAGCGTGTCTGGCAGCGTTGTGTTCATGCCGGCACCAGAAAGATGGTCGCCAGCGGCGGCAGGGTCAGGCACAGCGTGTGCTCAGCAGGATGTCGCGGATCGCCGCTGCTTGCCAGCATGCCGTGGCCGTTGCCGAGATCACTGCCACCGTAGTGGCGCGAATCGGTGTTGAGCACTTCGCGCCACGTGTGTGGCGCGTCCTCGGGCAGACCGATGCGATAGCCTTCGCGCGGCACCGGGGTGAAATTGCAGGCCACGATCGCGCAGTTGCCGATCTCGTCGTAGCGCATCCATACCAGCACCGAGTGCTGTGCATCATCGCCTACGAGCCAGCGGAACCCGGCGCCATCGCAGTCGAGCCGATGCAGCGCGGGATGCTTGCGATACATCTGGTTGAGGTCGCGCACCAGGCGCTGCACGCCGCCATGCAGGGGTGCATCGCACAGCGACCACGGCAGTTCTTGGTCGTGCTGCCACTCGTGCGGCTGTGCGAACTCCTGGCCCATGAACAGCAGCTTCTTGCCCGGGTGGCCCCACATGAACCCGTAGTAGGCGCGCAGGTTGGCGAAGCGCTGCCACTGATCGCCGGGCATCCGGCCCAGCATCGAGCCCTTGCCGTGCACCACCTCGTCGTGCGAGATCGGCAGCACGAAGTTCTCGCTGAATGCGTAGACCAGACCGAAAGTCATCTGGTGGTGATGCCAGCGGCGATTGACCGGGTCTTCGCGCATGTAGCGCAGGGTGTCGTTCATCCAGCCCATGTTCCACTTGTAGTGAAAACCGAGGCCGCCGGCATGGACGGGTGCGGATACGCCGGCATAGGCGGTCGACTCTTCGGCCATGGTGATCGCGCCGGCCGTAGCACCGATTCGGGTATTGACCTTTTGCAGCAGGGCGATGGCCTCGAGGTTCTCGCGACCGCCGTGGATGTTGGGAACCCATGCGCCTTCCGCGCGCGAGTAATCGCGGTACAGCATGGAGGCCACCGCATCCACGCGCAGTCCGTCCACGCCCCAACGCTCGATCCAGTAGACAGCGCTCGCTTGGAGGAAGTTGCGCACCTCGTGCCGGCCGAAGTGATAGATCAGGGTGTCCCAATCCTGGTGCCAGCCTTCGCGCGGATCGGCATATTCGTACAGTGCCGTGCCGTCCAAGCGCGCCAGTCCGCTGGGGTCGGCGGGAAAATGCGCTGGCACCCAATCGAGCAGCAGGCCCAGTCCGCGCGCATGGCAGGCCGCGACAAAATGCGCGAATCCCTCGGGCGGCCCGAAGCGCGCAGTGGGCGCGAAAAGCCCCAGCGTCTGGTAGCCCCACGAACCATCGAAGGGATGTTCGGTGATCGGCATCAGCTCGATGTGGGTAAAGCCGAGACTGGCCGCGTAGTCGGGCAGCGACGCGGCAAGCTCATCCCATGTCGGGAATCCACCGTGCGCACCGTGGCGCCACGAGCCGGCATGCACTTCATAGATGGCGATCGCAGCAGTGCGCTGGTTGGCAGCGATGCGATCGTGCGGCAGTGCGGTGGGCGGCGGCAGCGCTGCGACGCGACTGGCGGTGCCGGGTCGAAGTTCTGCAGCGCGCGCGTAGGGGTCGGCTTTGGCCGGCAGCAGATCGCCGTGCGCGTCGAGCAATTCGAACTTGTACAGATCGCCGAGCCCGACTGCGGGAATGAAGATCTCCCACACGCCGGCGTCGTGGCGCAGGCGCATCGGGTGGCGGCGACCGTCGAACTGGTTGAAGCTGCCCACCACGCTGACCCGGCTTGCGTTCGGTGCCCACAGTGCAAAGCGCACGCCGTTGATGCCATCGACAGCGAGTGCATGCGCGCCGAGCACGCTGTAGGGCGCGGGATGGTTGCCGTAGCGCAAGGCGCGCAGGTCGTGATCGATCAGCTGCGGTCCGAACGCATAGGCGTCGGCGTGTTCGGTTTGCGCCCCGCCGTGCCACTCGACCCGCAGTCGATAGTCAAAGCGCGCGCTGCGTGCGGCGATCGGCGCTTCGAACAGACCGTCACCCGCGCTGGAAACAAGGTTTGCGATCACGGCCCCGCTGGCGGCATCGATGGCCTGCACGCGGGTGGCGTCCGGCAGCATCGCGCGCAGCCACAGTTGTCCGCTGCCATCGGCGTGCAGACCGAGCACGGCGAAAGGATCGGCGTGCCGGGCCGCCAGCAGGGCCGCGCGCTGTGGCGCATCAAGCATTGTTGGTGCTGGCTGGCATGGCGGTCGCATTCGATGTCAGTGAATTCGCCGACCACACGCGTTCGACGTATTCACGCACGGTGCGATCGGCGGAGAAGCCGCCCATGCCGGCGATGTTGCGCACCACGCTTGCGTTCCAGCGCGCAGGCTGCGCGTACAGCGCATCGACCCGTGATTGCGTGACGCAATACTCGGCGAAGTCGGCGAGCAGGAAATAGCGGTCGAGCTGCAGCAGGTCGTCGACCAGCCCCCGATAGCGCTGTGGCTCGCCCGGGCTGAAGCTGCCGCCGCCGATGGCTTCGAGCACGCTCAGCAGCGCGGGATTGTGTTCGGCGATCTGGCGCGGGTGGTAGCCGGATTCGCGCAAGCGCGCGATGCCGTCGGCGCGATGGCCGAACACGAACACCTCGGACTCGCCGATCGCCTGCGCCATCTCGATGGTCGCTCCGTCCCAGGTGCCGATGGTCAGCGCACCGTTGAGGGCGAACTTCATGTTGCCGGTGCCCGAGGCCTCGGTGCCGGCAGTGGATATCTGTTCGGACAGATCGGCGCCGGGGATGATGGTCTCGGCGAGGCTCACGCCATAGTTGGGCAGGAACACCAGCTTGAGCCGACCGTCCAGCCGCGCATCGGCATTCACCACGCGCCCGATGTCGTGGGCCAGACGGATGATCAGCTTGGCCGCGTGGTAGGCGGTAGCGGCCTTGCCAGCCAGAATCACCGTGCGTGCTGCCCAGCCGCGGCCGTCAGGTCCCTGAGGCCACGCCAGCATGGCCTGATAGCGTGCGACCACGTGCAGGAGGTTGAGCAGCTGGCGCTTGTACTCGTGGATGCGCTTGACCTGCACGTCGAACAGGCAGGCCGGGTCTACCTCGACGCCGGTATCGCGCGCGATGCGCGCGGCGAGTGCGCGCTTGTTGGCGCGCTTGATCGCGGCGAGTGCGGTGCCGAGCTCGGCGTCGTTGGCGTGAGCGCGCAGCTGCAACAGTTTCGACAAATCGCGCCGCCACTGATCGCCGATGCGCGCATCGATCAGCGACGACAGCGCCGGATTGGCCTGCTGCAGCCAGCGTCGCGGGGTCACGCCGTTGGTGACGTTGTGGAAGCGCTGCGGAAACACCTTGGCGTAGTCGGCGAAGATGGTGCCGACCATCAGCTGCGAATGCAGCTCGGCCACGCCATTGATGCGGTGCGAAGCGACCACCGCCAGCGAGGCCATGCGCACGCGGCGCTCGCCGGTCTCGTCGATCAGAGACACCCGCTGCGCGAGCGCCTCGTCGCCCGGATGGCTGGCGCGCATCATGGCCAGGAACCGGTGGTTGATCGCGTAGATGATCTCCAGGTGGCGCGGCAGCAGGTGCTCCATCAGGCGCACCGGCCAGGTTTCCAGCGCTTCGGGCATCAACGTGTGGTTGGTGTAGGACACCGCCTGGGTGGTGATGCGCCAGGCCTCGTCCCAGTTCACGCCATGCTCGTCGAGCAGCAGGCGCATCAGTTCGGCTGGCGCCAGCGCGGGATGGGTGTCGTTCAGATGGATCGCGTTGTGGCGACCCAGACTCGCGATGCTGCCGAACTCGGCGATGTGGCGCTGTACCAGGTCCTGCAGCGAGGCGCTGACCAGCAGGGCTTCCTGACGCAGGCGCAGTTCGCGACCGGCCTCGTGGCTGTCGTCGGGATACAGCACCCAGTTGATCGCGTCGGCGGCCTGCTGCGCGCGCGCAGCGGCCGCATAGTCGCCGCGTCCGACGGCTGCGAAGTCGATGCCCTGTTGCGGCAGCGCCTGCCACTGGCGCAGGGTTGCGACCCGCGCGCCATGGTGCGCGGGCACCACGAAATCGAAAGCGCGCGCGCGCATGCGCTCGGCGGGCACCCAGCGGCGCACGCCGGCAGCGTCGGCTTCGATGCGGCCGCCAAAGCCGATCAGGTATTCGATCTGCGGTCGTTCGATGTCCCACAGCGCGCCGTCGCGCATCCAGTCGTCGGGAGCCTCGACTTGGCGGCCATCGGGCAGCGACTGCGCGAACATGCCGAAGTGGTAGCGCAGTCCGTAGCCGAACGCGGGCAGGCCGAGCTCGGCGAATGCATCGAGGAAGCAGGCCGCGAGGCGACCGAGTCCGCCGTTGCCGAGTGCGGCATCGGGTTCGGTTTCGAGTGCGTCGGCGAGTGCCACGCCATGCGGGGCGAGCAATTCGCGCAGGGTGCTCTCCAGACCCAGCGCGGCCAGCGCATTGCCCATCGCGCGCCCCATCAGGAACTCCATCGACAGATAGTGCACGCGCCGACATGCCGCCGCGTTGCCGCGCGCGGCATCGCTGGCCTGGGTGCGCGCCCAGCGCGCGCCGAGCACGTCGCGGCAGGCTTGAGCTGCCAGTCGCAGCGCGAGGCGCGCGTCGATGCGCTCGACCTGCGCGGCTTCGAGGGCGTGGAAGCGGGCAACGATGCCTTGCGCGAGAGCTTGGCTGCTGATGGCGGTATCGGGATCTGTCATTGCGGTGTTCGGATCAGGAAGGCGGCTGGGTGAATGCTGCATCGTAGTCGGGTGTGGCAAGTCGTCTAGGATAACGGTGCTGCGTCGGCGTTGGCAGGCTGCTGTGGTGTGTTGTGTTGTGGTGTGTTGTGTTGTGTTGTGGGAGCCGCCATGGCGGCGATCGCGGCGCATCCGGTCGCGGCAGTCGCCAGCACCTCGACTGCCGCAGGAAGAAGGTGCTGCGGCGCAGCGTGCGGCAGTCCCGCGCCCTGCGCGAGCTTAGGCGCAGGGTGGCCTCCGGGCGAGGCAGCTGCAAACGTATTCATCGCACCGCGGCCGGCACGGCGGACTAGCTTTGAGCGCTCGACGATCGATGGCCTGGGAGGGACCGATGATCGGATCTGGACTCCAGCTGCTGGTGTTCGTGGCGCTGACTGGCTTCGTGGCGGCAGCGACGTGGTGGAAGTGTCGCCATTCGACTCACAGCGCCGATGCTTCGAAGGACTATTTTCTCGCTGGCGGTAGCCTCGCGTGGCCGTTTATCGCAGGCTCCCTGCTGCTGACCAATATCAGTGCCGAACAGCTGGTCGGCATGAATGGCGCGCAGATGCTGCTGGTCGCGTGGTGGGAATTCGGCGCGGCAGCCGGGCTGCTGGTGCTGGCCCACGTGCTGATCCCGATGTACTACAAGTACGGCTGCACCACGACCACCGAACTGCTGGAGCGGCGCCTGAACGATGGCGGCGTGCGCGCGGCGGTCAGCGTGCTGTTCCTGCTCGGCTATCTGTTCATCCTGCTGCCGGTGGTGCTGTACACCGGCTCGGTGTTCATGAAATCGATGTTTGCCTCCGGGCTGCCGATCATCGTGATCGCAAGCGGCTATGCGCTGGCAGGTCTGGCCTATGCGGCCTTCGGCGGTCTGCGCGCGATCGCGATCTCGGACACCTACAACGGCATCGGTCTGCTGGTGCTGGGACTGGCGGTGACCGGCTTCGCACTGGCGGCGGTGGACTTCGATCTGTCGGGCATTCCGGCCGAACGCTGGAGCCTGGTCGGCGCCGCCGATTCCGATATCCCCTGGACCACGTTGCTGACCGGGATGCTGTTCATCCACATCTTCTATTGGGGCACCAACATGGTCATCGCGCAGCGCGCGCTGGCCGCAGGTTCGGTGCGCGAGGCGCAGAAGGGCATCTATGCGGCGGCGGCGTTCAAGATGGTCCTGCCGCTGGTGGTGGTGCTACCGGGCGTGATCGCGTTCAAGCTGTACGGCGATATCGGTGATCTGACCTACGGTCGCCTGGTCGCCGACGTGCTGCCGCCGTGGCTGTCGGGTGCGTTCGCGGCGGTGATCTTCGGCGCGGTGCTGTCGAGCTTCAACTCATGCCTTAACTCGGCATCGGCGCTCTACACCTGCGACCTGCACCTTAAATACGTCAACCCGAAGGCCGATGTAAAGCGGGTCGGGCAGTGGGTGGCGGTGGTCTACACCCTGATTCCGATCGCGATGGTGCCGGTGTATCAGAACGCGCAGAGCATTATCGACTTGTTGCAGCGCCTCAACGGTTTGTATTCGATGCCGGTGCTGGCGGTATTCATCGTGGCGGTGCTGTTCTCCCATGTCGATGGTCGCGCAGCGCGCGCCGGACTGGCGTTCGGGGTGGTGCTGTATGCGGTGTTCACTTTCGTGTGGACGCCGCTGCACTATATCCATCTGATGTTCATCACGCTGATGGCCAGCATCGCATTTATCCTGCTGCTCTCGCGCGTGCTCAAGTCCAACGCCAGACTGACAGCCCCGCAGGCCAGTGCGTGATCGCAACCCTGCCTGGGGCGCGATGCCGTAATCGCGCGTGGCGATGCCGCGCACCCATTCACCTCTGACCGCACCATCGCGCCAGTCCGGAACCCGCAGCCCATGTCCGATTCCCTCCACCGCCCGCAGATCCGCCCGCAGCTGTCGTTCTGGCAGATCTGGAACATGTGCTTCGGCTTCCTCGGCATCCAGTTCGGCTTCGCGCTGCAGAACTCCAACGTCAGCCGCATCTTCCAGACACTGGGCGCGGACATGGAGCAGATCCCGCTGCTGTGGATCGCAGCGCCGCTGACCGGGCTGATCGTGCAGCCGATCGTCGGCTACTACTCCGACCGCACCTGGACCCGGCTTGGACGGCGGCGTCCGTACTTTCTGTATGGCGCGCTGGCGACCAGTGCCGCGCTGGTGTTCATGCCGAACTCGCCGACGCTGTGGGTCGCGGCCGGCATGCTGTGGATTCTGGATGCGTCGATCAACGTGTCGATGGAGCCGTTCCGCGCCTTCGTCGGCGACCAGTTGCCGGCGAACCAGCGTGCGTCGGGCTATTCGATGCAAAGTTTCTTCATCGGTATCGGCGCGGTGGTAGCGAGCATGCTGCCGTGGCTGCTCGACAAGGTCGGCGTCGACAATACCGCTGCTGCGGGGCAGATCCCCGACACCGTGCGCTACGCCTTCTATGCCGGTGCGGTGGTGCTGCTGGCCGCGGTCGGCTGGACGGTGCTGCGCACGCGCGAGTATCCGCCCGAGCAGCTCGACGCTTTCGATAGCGCCAGGCCTTCGCGCAGCGGGGTGCGCGCCGCGCCGATTCGAAGGACCGTACCGCTGCTGTGGATCAGCGCCGGCGTGCTCGGCGCCTTCGGAGTTCGTTGGCTGGAAAGCACGCGCGAGGCCTCGCACAAGGAGCTGTATGTGCTGGCAGGACTCGCAGTCGCGTACGGCCTGTGTCTGGCGTGGGCGGCCAGTCGTCGCGCGCCGGTGCTGCTGGCAACCATCCTCGACGATCTGCGCGCGATGCCCGATGCGATGCGGCGTCTCGCAGTGGTGCAGTTCTTCTCCTGGTTTGCGCTGTTCGCGATGTGGATCTACACCACTGGTGCCGTCACCTCGGTGCACTTCGGCAGCACCGACCCCACGTCCGAGGCGTTCAACGATGGCGCCAACTGGGTCGGCGTGTTGTTTGCTGCCTACAACGGATTCGCAGCGCTCGCGGCGATCGTGATCCCGTGGATGGCGCGCCGCATCGGCCTGCGCCTGACCCATCTGTTCAACCTGTGTCTGGGCGCGATCGGCCTGATCGGCATCCAGTGGGTGAGCGATCCGGATTGGCTGCTGCTGCCGATGGTCGGCGTCGGCTTCGCGTGGGCATCGATCCTGTCGCTGCCCTACGCGATGCTGTGCGATGCGCTGCCGGCACGCAAGATGGGCGTGTACATGGGCATCTTCAACTTCTTCATCGTGATTCCGCAGCTGGTGGCCGTGGGCAGCATGGGCTTCATGCTGGAGGCGTTCTTCGACGGCCAGCCGATCCGTATGCTCGCGCTGGGCGGCGCGAGCTTCATCGTCGCCGCGCTCTGCGTGCTGCGGGTCGCCGAGCCGCGCACGGAGCCCGCGCTGGCGCGCGCCGCATAGCCAATCAAACTCTCACCACGAAACCCGATCATCATGACGACCCCTTCGTTTCGATTGCTGTTGCCCATCGCCGCGATGCTGCTGCTCGGCGCCTGCAGCAGCGCACCCGCCACCCGCGCACCGGCGCCCGCCGCGTCCGAGTACTACGGCACCACCGAGCCATTCGCCAGCGAAGCGGTGTACTTCGTGGTCACCGACCGTTTCGTCAACGGCGATCCGTCCAACGACCAGCGCGAACAGGGCGGGGCGCACCCGAGTTTCGATATCCCGCTGCGCGACACCGATGGCAAGCCGCTGGTGGGTGCCGATGGCATCGGCGACAACATCGGTTACCTTGGTGGCGACTTCAAGGGCGTGCTCGACAACGCCAGCTACATCCGCGAGATGGGCTTCAGCGCGATCTGGATCACACCGATCGTCGAGAACCCCGACCAGGCATTCACCGGCGGCGAGCAGCCCACGCGCGACAGCTTCCTCACCGACCGCGGCAAGTCGGCCTACCACGGCTATTGGGGCATCAACTTCTACAAGCTCGACGAACACCTGCCGAGCGCCGGTCTGGATTTCGCGGGACTGGCGTCCGCGTTGCGCGTCAAGGATCTGAAGATCGTGCTCGATATCGTGGCCAACCACGGGTCGCCCGCATACACCATGCCGGTCAGACAGCCGCAGTTCGGGCAGCTGTTCGCGGCCGATGGCAGCCTGATCGCCGATCATGGCAACCTGCCGCCGGCCAAGCTCGATCCGCTGGGCAATCCGCTGCACGCGGTCTACCGCACGCAGCCGGATCTCGCCCAGCTCGGCGACTTCGACTACGACAATCCGGCGGTGATGGACTATCTGATCGGCGCCTACCTGCAGTGGATCGACCAGGGTGCTGCAGCCTTCCGCGTCGACACCATGCGCCATATGCCGCTGTCGTTCTGGAAACGCTTCAACGACCGCATCCGCGAAAAGCACCCCGGCTTTTTCATGTTCGGCGAAGTATTCGAGTACGCACCGGCCAAGCTCGCGCCGTTCACGTTGGCGGAGAATGGCGGCGCCTCGGTGCTCGACTTCCCGCTCAAGGAACAGCTGGCCAAGGTGTTCGGCCGTGAGGGTGGCGACTACGGCCTGCTGGGTCCGGCGCTGTTTCTTGAAGATGGTCCGTACGCCAACCCTTACGACTTGATGACCTTCTACGACAACCACGACATGGCGCGCCTCGACGCGACCGACGAAGGTTTCATCGACGCGCACAACTGGCTGTTCACCGCGCGCGGCATCCCGGTGATCTACTACGGTTCCGAAGTCGGCTTCATGCGCGGCTTGGCCGAACACCAGGGCAATCGCAATTATTTCGGACAGCAGCGCGTGGATGCCGCACGCGAGCACTCGATCCGCAAGGCACTGGCACGGATTGCCGCCGTGCGCGCGGCCTCGTCTGCGTTGCAGCGCGGGGTGCAGGTGAACCTGGAACTCGCAGGCGACCGCGCGGCGTTTTATCGCGTGTACCAGCGCGCGGGTCGCGCGCAGATCGCACTGGTGCTGCTCAACAAGGGCGACGCGCCGACGCGCTTTACGATCAGCGAGTCATTGCAGCCAGGACGCTGGACGCCGGCGCTCGGTGGTCAAGCAGTGCAGGTGCAAGCCGGCGGCACGCTGCAGGCGACCGTGGAAGCGCATGGCGTGCAGGTGTTCCTGCTCGATGCAGCGGTTACGCAACCGCAGCTGCAGGCGCAGCTCGACCGGGCGATGAGCATGCGCTGAGGGCGAGGCCGATGGCAACACGACCAACCAGATAGTGACCCGCCCCGTGGGAGCCGGCACGCCGGCGACTGCAACATCGCAGGTCGCCGCCACTCCTGTCGCTGCCATGGCAGCTCCCACAAGTGCTGCCATCGCCAGCCATGCAATCTGTGGGAGCCGGCATGCCGGCGACTGCAACATCGCAGGTCGCCGCTAGTCCCGTCGCTGCCATGGCAGCTCCCACAAGCGCTGCCATCGCCAGCCATGCAATCTGTGGGAGCCGGCATGCCGGCGACTGCAACATCGCAGGTCGCCGCTACTCCTGTCGCTGCCATGGCAGCTCCCACAAGTGCTGCCATGGCAGCTCCCACAAGCGCTGCCATCGCCAGCCATGCAATCTGTGGGAGCCGGCATGCCGGCGACTG
>Ga0136636_10000864_pt1 | contig 16852 bp, 19 predicted proteins | sample AntDrymUQ8522106_2_FD_104653 | JGI IMG/M metagenome (GOLD analysis project Ga0136636, IMG submission 104653) | Polar desert sand microbial communities from Dry Valleys, Antarctica - metaG UQ852 (21.06) | ecosystem: Environmental > Terrestrial > Soil > Desert | place: Antarctica: Dry Valley... | reverse complement strand
ATGATTGGCCCCACGGGTTGCGGCAAGACAGAGATTTCCCGCCGTTTGGCTAAGCTGGCTGACGCACCGTTTATCAAGGTAGAGGCAACAAAATTCACAGAAGTAGGCTATGTCGGCCGCGACGTTGAGCAGATTGCTCGCGACCTTGCTGAAGAAGCCGTGCGCCTTGAAAAAGAACGCCGCCGCGAACACGTCCGCGAAGCTGCCGAGACATCTGCGATGGAACGGATATTAAAGACATTGGCTGGCGACACGGCGAGTGAGGCCACGCGCGAGGCTTTCCGCCAGCGTATTCGCGACCGCCATATGGACGAGGTTGAAATCGAGATTGAAGTTTCCGATAGTCCAGCCATGCCCATGGAAATCCCCGGAATGGGCGGGAATGTGGGAATGATCAACCTTGGTGAGATGATGGGCAAAGCCTTTGGTAAAGACAATCTGAAACGTCGGAAGATGAAGGTTCCCGATGCGTGGACCAAGCTGGTGGAGGAAGAATCCGAAAAGCGGCTCGATCAAGACGATGTAAACCGCGTCGCTCTCGCCGATGCAGAAGCCAATGGCATCGTATTCCTTGACGAAATCGACAAAATTGCCGTGTCAGATGCGCGGGGCGGTGGCTCCGTGAGCCGCGAAGGCGTTCAACGCGATCTCCTCCCATTGATTGAAGGAACCACAGTCGCCACCAAATATGGACCGATGAAAACCGATCATGTATTGTTCATTGCATCGGGCGCGTTCCACATATCGAAACCCAGCGACATGTTACCAGAGTTGCAGGGTCGCCTGCCCATCCGTGTCGAATTGCGCGCGCTAGAACATGCTGACTTTGTGCGCATTCTGTCGGAAACCCGCGCTAACTTGCCGATGCAATATAAGGCATTATTGGCCACCGAAGAAGTTACGTTGGAATTCAGCGATGACGCCATCGATGCCATTGCGCGCATTGCCGTGGACGTGAATTCAACGGTCGAGAATATCGGCGCACGGCGTTTGCAAACCGTAATGGAAAAGCTGCTCGAAGACATCAGCTTCGATGCTGAGGACCGGAAGGGTGAAACACTCAAGATCGATGCGGATTATGTCAGCAAGCAGCTTTCGGGTATTGCCAAGGACACTGACCTATCCAAATATGTTCTTTGACGGGTGCTGCCATTTGATATGATGATCGCTCCTTAAAGGAGTCGGAACATGTCACAACAAGGTGGGTGCCAGTGCGGCGCCGTTCGGTATGAAGTCAGCGGATCGCCCCGGCATGTGGCCTTATGCCATTGCGAGGGATGCCGCAAAAGTGCTGGTGCGCCAGCAGTCGCATGGGCAGCCTTTGTCGAGACCGAATTCCAATTGCTGCAGGGTGACCTGACGGATTTCAACTCGTCTGGCGCGGCAATGCGAAGTTTTTGCCCAAACTGCGGCACGGGTATCACCTATCGTAACGAGGATATGCTGCCTGGCATTGTCGATATTCAATCGGCCACGCTTGACGATCCGTCTGTGTTTCCGCTGCAATGCCATATCCAGATAGCGGAGCGCATCAATTGGATGGCCGCGGCGCACACGCTTCCGGAATTTGACCGTTTCCCGAGTAACGTTTAACGCGCTGCGGTTATCGCTCCGTTGCCGGCCTGCGGTGCAACGACCAGCTTCCAAGCCTTGTCCTTTACGAAGTAGCGTTTCGCTAGCGACTGCAGGATTGCGGGCGTCACACTGTTATAATCACTATATAGTTTGCCCAAAGCGACGAAGCGTTCCGGGTCGTAAGTTGCCCCCTTCAACTGGTTGAGCCAGAATGTATTGCCTGATGAAGCCCGCTCAATCGCTTGCTTGGTCGGCTCCACAGCACGCTGAAGCTCGTCTGCGCTAACGGGATTGGCGATAAGGTCTGCCGCAACGGCATCGGCAAAGGTAAAAAAGCGGTCAACATCCGTAGGCTTAACTTGCGTGTAGGCCATCAAATACCCGCCGCTATTAAAGTCGGTAGGCCAGTTGGCGGCCATGTCGGGGCTATAACTTGCTGCCTGTTCGGCCCGAAATTTTTCAAACAGCCGATCACGGAATATTGCCGCCAGTGTCTCAAGCTGACGTCCTTCCGTAATGCCGCTTATGCCGCCGCCAGTTGGCCAGGCCATCACCGCAGCAGATTGATCGGTTGCACCGCGATGTGTGAGGCGCACCGGGGTGGATGTAGGCGCAGGGAAACGCACATCTCTGGCCGCGGCCGTTACTGGCAAAGGTGCGCGCGGTGCCATGGCGCCAAAGCTTTTTTCCAACGCCGCAACCGCTATCGCCTTGTCAAAATCACCAAAGAGGAGAACTTCTATCGGTCCCTGAGACAGTAGAGGCTTCCAATAGGATTCGAATTTTGCGGCATCGATTTTGGCGACTTCATCGGGCGTCGCGGCCTTCCAACGTGCGTCCTTGTTGCGAAGCAGATATTCCAGATCGCGTTGCAGAACGGATGTCGCCGACATTTCGAAACTGGCATAGCCGGACGTTGCCAGTGCCTTGGCGCGTTCAACGGGCGCAGCGTCCCAACCGGGATGTTCCAGCTTAGTCGCGATCAACGTCAGCTGATCGGCAAGGTCATCGGGTCGTGTGTTGGCACCAAATTGGAACGCATCGTCATCAACAGAAAAGTTCAACTCAATCCGGCGGCCATTCACCATCTGGTCGATTTCCGTGCGCTTGATATTGCCGATACCATTTTCGGGGAGAACCAACGGCCCTGCCCACAGCAACCCGCCTTGATCCGGATTTACGGCCTGATATCCCCGGCCAAAACGCACAAGTACGCGAATTTGGCCGCTCTCGGCTTTGTTTGGATATAGCAACGCGCGCACGCCATTGGAAAGCGCCATTCTGGTTATCTGCAGTCGCGAAACGGTATCTTCTGCAACGAGCTTACCTGGCGCGCCCAGTTTTGGCAGCGCCGCAAAGCCAAGCGTGTTTTCGGACAAGCGCGCAGTTGTGTTGGCCGCCACCGTTGCATTTAACGCCGCCAGAGCGCGATTATCAGCATCTGGCACCGCAACGGGCGAAGATAGCATTAGCCGCGTCACGTCCGCCATGAACAGCTTCTGGGTCGATGCCAGCAGTCGTTCCGGGGTGAACTTGTCCTTCATGCCCTCGTAAACCTGAATCACGGTTTTAGGCGCAGCCACCGTTTCGCGAATATCAACCGCGTTTATGATGTCGTCCGCCTGTTTGGCAGCAGCCTCAAAAGGGTAACTGTCCAGCATCGTTCGCAATGCGTTGCCGAACAATGTCTTCTCACGGTCGATGTCAGCAACCGAAGGAGGTGTTGCCACAGCATCAGCAATGATCGCGCGGACATCGCGCGTGGCCGCTTCCCATTTATCGCCGACGGGCGTGAGCGAAACCAATGTCGCATCGGCCGTGCGCGAAATATCTTCCTGCGCGACTTGAGCGAACAGATAGTTGCCGCCGTTGCGCGCTTGCACCTCAAGTCGGCGGTTGATGATCTGAAGCGCCAGAGCATCGATCAGTAATTGTTCGTTATAAGCGATCGTGTCGTTCACCTTGCGCCAAGGGCGCAAATAGGCAAGGCTAACCGTTGTCGGCAATGTCGGTTCAATCAACACGCGAGAAGGGGTGCCTTGCGGGGACGGGTCACCAAAAGCCGGTTCAGGCACAATTGGGCCCTTGCCTTTCCAGTCATTGAAATATTTTTGTACCAGATTGGCAAGCTGTGCCGGCTCCATATCACCAGCCATAACTACAACCGCATTTTCCGGCCGATACCACCGGTCATGAAAGGCGCTTAAGCTAATGGCATCTGCCGCCTGCAGCGTTTCAGGCGTTCCGATGGTGGACCGGTTCGCAAGGCGTTGCCCCTGAAACGCGTGTTGACGCAAGGCGTCGCTATAAATCATCTGCGCGCCGCTATTCTCACGCAATTCGGCCAGCACAATCGCGCGCTCCGCATTCAGCGCGGTCGGCGAAATTCGTGGATTGCGGATCATGCCCGAAATGATTTTGACGGACTCGTTCAGCTTTTCGGGCGTCGCATTGGGCAGATCGAGTTTGTAAACGGTCTGCGTTGGCGTAGTTTGCGCATTGCTGTCGCTGCCAAAAGTTACGCCGAACCTCTGCCAAATGCGCTTTGCCTCACCATCGGGAACGAAGGTCGATCCGCGAAAGGACAAATGCTCAATTAAATGGGCAAAGCCCTGTTCGTCATTATTTTCATGCAATGCGCCGGTATCAATTCGCACGCGAATGGAAACTTGACCTGCGGGGACATCGTTTTTCTTGACCGCATAACGAAGGCCGTTTGGCAAGACGCCAAAGGTCCATGAGTCATCAACCGGGACATCGCTGCCTTCATACAGCCATGGTTGAACCAATGGCTTTGCTGCGGTTAATGCCGCAGGCGCGGCCTGCGCATAAGCGGAAGTGGAAAGCAGCAAGGCTGCCAAAGCGAGAGCATAGGAAAGTTTGCGCATTACACTCCTCATAACCGGCGTGCAGCTTGACTGCACATGAACGAGCCGACGAACCGCCGCTTAAATTCCACCATCGACAGTATCATAACCCAGTCCACGCAGACCAAGCTTCAATGCCTCGACACATTCCGCCAATTTGTGCGCGTCGGTGGTGCGAACAACAAAATTCGCGCCGACCTTGCCTTCCCGGAAAAATGGATAGCTGCCGATCTGGCACCCTTCATGATGCTTTTCGGTATCACCGAGCAGCTTCGCTACTTCGCTTTCGGCAACCCAGCAGCCGATCTGTTGTGACAACAACGGCGCGCCGCCCTCAAGCGTGCCTGTCAAAGCGTCCAACATGCCGGCGGTGATGTGCGGAACGCCCGCCATGATGAAAATGTTGCCATGGCGAATACCCGGCGCGCCGGACATTTTGTTGGGGATGAGGTCAGCGCCCTCTGGCACACGCGCCATGCGCAAGCGTCCGGGATTGATGCCGCCGCGCGTTTCGTAATAGGCATGCAGCGTAGCGCTTGCCTCGGGATGGATAACAACGTCTACACCAAGTGCAGCGGCAATGGCGTCCACCGTAATGTCATCATGCGTTGGGCCGATCCCGCCAGTTGTAAACAAATAATCATTGCGGGCGCGCAATAGGTTCACAGCCTCAATTATAGCATCCATGTCATCCGCAACCACACGCACTTCGCGCAATCGAATGCCTTGAATATTCAGCCAAAGGGCAATCTGGGCGACATTTTTGTCCTGTGTTCGGCCAGAAAGGATTTCATCGCCGATAATTACAAGGGCGGCGGTGTAGATGCGAGATTCTGTCATGGGCACGCGATAGCATAAATCACCCCCTCGCAAAGTGCGGATTATTGCCTTATATCGCCCCTATGGAACAATATGTAAGCGTTACGCCCGAAGAGGCGATGCAGGCCCGCGACGGGGTCATCAAATTGCACGGGCCAGAGGGCTTTGACGGCATGCGCAAGGCCGGACGTCTTGCCGCCGAAATACTCGACGCGCTTGTGCCGCATGTCGTACCCGGCGTTTCGACCGAGGAACTTGACGACATCGTCCGCGAAATGACCATGCGCGGCGGCGCTGTGCCCGCTACCCTGGGCTATCGCGGCTATACGCATAGCTGCTGCATTTCGATCAACCACGTCATCTGCCACGGCATTCCGTCGGAGAAGAAGCTAAAGGATGGCGACATCGTCAACATCGACGTCACGCCGCAGCTGAATGGTTGGCACGGCGACACCAGCCGCATGTTCCTTGTCGGCGATGTGCCAGTCAAGGCCAAGCGCTTGGTTGATGTCACCTATGAATGCTTGATGCTCGGTATCGAGGCAGCGAAGCCCGGCAACCATGTCGGCGATATTGGTTATGCCATTCAAACCCACGCCGAAAAACACCGCTATGGCGTTGTCCGCGACTTTTGCGGGCATGGCTTGGGGCAGCTATTCCACGATGCCCCGGAAATTGTCCATGTCGGTCGCCCAGGTACAGGTCCTGAATTGCGCCCCGGCATGATTTTCACGATTGAGCCAATGATCAACATCGGAAAGGCAGCAGGCAAAGTCCTGGACGATGGCTGGACGGCGGTGACTCGAGACAGAAGTCTGTCAGCGCAGTTTGAACATAGCATCGGAATTACCGAAGACGGCTGCGAGATATTTACGGCAAGCTCTAAGGGGTTTGATAAGCCGCCTTATTGAGGTTTGCATACTCTTAAAATGTCATGCTGAAGTCGTTTCAGCATCTTACTCTCCGCGTAGCCGGAATTAAGACACTCAAACAAGTTCAGGGTGACGGGCGTTGAGAGGAGATCTCATTACAGCGTTGACATGAAATCGGATTACAATCGCAACCCTGCAGTCTCGTCCAAGCCAGCCATGATGTTTAGGTTTTGCACCGCCGCCCCGCTCGCGCCTTTGCCGAGATTGTCCAGCATTGCCAGTAACCGCACTTGCGAGCCGTCAGGTGAGGCCAGCACATAGAGATCCAGCCTGTCGGACGGGGCTTGGTCGGCATGCATCAGCAATTCGGACGGTGCTGGTTCGGTGTGCACAGTCACCACTGGAGACCCAGCATAATGGGTAGTGAGTGCAGCGCGCAACGCATCCGGACTGCCGGCTCCCGGCATGAATGGCAACGGCAGCGGCACCTCAACAATCATCCCGCGAAAGGCGCGAACGACGGCCGGCGCGAATATCGGCGCGTGGGTGAGGCCAGCGTGGATTTGCATTTCGGGCACATGCTTGTGCGCCAGATCAAGGCCGTAGGTGCGAAAGCCAATGTCCGCGCCCTCGCCTTCGAATCGTTCAATCAACGCCTTGCCGCCGCCCGAATAGCCGGAGACGGCGTTGACGCTGTAGGGCCAGTCGGCGGGGAGGAGGCCATCGGCTACCAAGGGTGCGACGAGGGCCAAAAATCCGGTCGGATAACAACCGGGGTTGCTGACCAATCGCGCTGACGCAATCCGTTCGCCCTGGCCATTGCGGTATTCTGCAAAGCCATAGGCCCAGCCTGGGTCAACGCGGAAAGCCGTCGACGCATCAATGATGCGCGTGCTGGCCGACGTCGTCATGGCCATCGCCTCTTTCGCGGCATCGTCGGGCAGACAGAGGATTACAAAGTCGGCATCGTTCAGTGCCTCGCGCTTCGCGGCGGGGTCTTTGCGTTTGTGGTCGCCGAGGGTGATGAGAGTGAACTCTACCCGGCCCGCAAGCCGGTCTGCGATTTCGAGTCCGGTCGTTCCCGCGGCGCCGTCGATGAAGACCGATTTCGTCAAAGCGCAACCCGTTTCTGCGCCAAAATGGGCTCGTCATGCTCAGAAAACCGTGCCACCGCATCCGCCAACGGCTCGGCACTTACGGCCATCGTGGTACCATTTGCGTGAATGATATTTTCGCCGTCCGCCATAATGCCGACATGGCCGGGGAAGAACACGAGGTCACCACGCTCCAGCGCCGCACCATCGGGCAAGTCTTCGCCAAAATCGGCCTGCTGCATATCGGCGTCACGCGGTGCCATGACACCCTTTAGGCCGAAAACCAATTGCACTAGGCCGGAGCAGTCAATCGCATCACCGCTGCGTCCGCCCCAGCTATAGGGTGTGCCGATAAGTTGCTCAGCCAGATCAGCGGGCGATGCCTCCACACACCCAATTTCGGACAAATGCGCGAGTGGCACAAATCCGCTTTCGCACGCGAGATACTTGCCACATTTGCTTGGCGCTCCACACAGCAATTGCGCACCCATCGGATAACGCGCGATTACTGGCGCTTTGGTCGATGCTGCAGCCACCAGCAACGTTGCAGACGCGCTAACGATATGCGTTGCGTCAAAATCATCGCCCAGTTCAGCAAAGCGGACATAGCCCAGATAATTGTCGTGCAGACAATAGCCCCACGCCCATTCACCCGCGACATCGAGCACGGCAAACTCCTCCCCGTGCATCAAGGCGCTGACCGGCATTGAGGTGGCATGTGCTTCGGCATGAATTTCGGTGACGGGCGCGATACCCGTGCGCAGCATGGGCACAGCATAATGCGGCGCAAACAGCTTACCGGCAAGGCTGATATCGGCAAGGTCGCCGCGGATCGGCGTTGTGCGCTTGTCGCCAACTAGGCTGTGGCCGCTTAATGTGTAGATAGGCCTGCTGCCCGCCTGTATCTGACCGTCTACCAACTGTTTATGTCCCCGACCTAGTTCTATGCTCCCCGGCGTAGGCCGGGGCCCATTTCCCAAACAAAGAATTCCCTGTTTCGGCTGGGCCCGGGCCTGCGCCGGGGAACACATCAAATGATGTATGGCACCCTAACGTGCCGGATATGTTTCCGCCAGATAGCCGAAGACCGCGCGCAATCCAAGCGCCTCTCCGCCCTTTGGCCTGCCTGGCTTGCTGGTGGGCCGCCACGCAAATGTGTCCAAGTGCACCCAGGGCACATTGTCGGGCACAAATTTCTGGAGGAACAGTGCCGCCGTGACTGCACCTGCAAAGGCACCGCCGCTGTTCGACGTGTCGGCAATGTCGCTGTCGAGCATTTCCATATAAGGCGACCATAAGGGCATGCGCCAGAGCGGGTCTGCCGTTGCCTTAGATGCCGCTAGCAAGGCATTTGCGGTGCCATCATCGTTGCTGAACATTGCAGGTAAATCAGGCCCAAGCGCAACGCGAGCCGCGCCAGTCAACGTGGCAAAGTCGATGATCAACTCCGCCTTATCCTGTATTGCTTTGGTCAGCGCGTCAGCCAACACCAATCGCCCTTCGGCATCAGTATTGTCGATTTCAACGGTAATTCCCTTGCGGCTTTTAATGATATCGCCTGGCCGCATAGCGCTGCCCGATATGCTGTTTTCCGCTGCTGCGACCAACATGTGCAGTCGCACGGGCAAACGTGCCGCCATGATCAATTCGGCAAGCGCCAAAGCATGCGCTGCGCCGCCCATATCTTTTTTCATCAACCGCATGCCGGAGGCTGGTTTGATATCCAGCCCACCGCTGTCGAAGGTGATGCCCTTGCCCACAATCGCAATACGCGGGTGGCGCGGATCGCCCCATTCAACCTCAATCAGGCGCGGGGCATGCTCGCGCATCGCCGCCTTGCCGACGGCGTGAATGAGCGGATAGCCGGTCTCCAATGCCTCGCCAGCGGTGATGGTGACCTCTGCTTTATGTGACTTTGCGATCCGCTTTGCCTCCGCCTCCAGTGCGTTCGGCCCAAGGTCACCTGCTGGCCGGTTGACGAGGTCGCGCACTAATGCGGTGGCGGCTGCCTGCAACGCAGCAAAGTGCATACGTCCTGGCTCCTTCACCAGCAACACCCGCGGTCCAGTCAGCTTTGGTTCGCTTAGATATTCATGGTAGCGGTATTGCCCAAGCATCCAACCAAGCATCGCCTCGCTCGCATCGTGATCTGCCAACCGATATGTGCCCTCAGGCAGGCTTTCCGCCACTTTGGCGAGGTGCCAAACGCCAAGCGCAGTCGCATCGGCCACACCCGCCACTACGGACCATTCCCCGGATTTCTCGCTGGGGAGGATTGCTATATCATTGCTTGCGCCTTCAAATTTCTGCGCCTTGACGGCAGTTCGGACGGCATCAGTTTGCAACGCAAGCCAGGCTTGACACCGGTTTTTGTCGGTCAAATGAATAAGGGTGGCGGCCTGCCCATTGTCAGGCTGAATTAAATTGTCATACTGCATGCAGTTAGCGTTAGCGGTTATGACCCGTGAACGGGAGGGAATTTAGAAATGACACGCATTTTTCTTATGTTCATGATTGTCATTTCGACCATTGCCCTAACAGCATGCAATCGCGGCTCCAACACGCGTCCTGCCCAACCCATGGAAATAGCTGCGGTTGTTGAACCGTTTTTTGCCGCCGTGCGTCGCGGCGACCAAAAGGCTGCGGAAAAATATGTCGCGCCCGAATTCCTCGACGACAGCAAAGTCCAGTTTGCCGAAATGTCAGCACTTTTAAAAAAGTCGCCGCGATTACAGCCCGCGCTTCAGCAGCGTCAGGGGACTGGCTTTTATCTGACCTTTGCCGAGCAAGATGGCAACGACTGGATTACCTTGGAGGTTAGGCTGTCGCGACACGGCAATACACAAATGATCGACTATTGGGATGTGAATGCCGCTATAAAGGCGCCCGAGATCGTGGCGCAGCCACCAGAGATCATGGCGCACGCGCAGACCATGAAGAATGTGGTGAATTATGGGCGCATTGCCCTTGCCGTCGTTTCTCTAATGGTGCTTGCAGCATTGATCTGGTTCGTGCGCAATCGCACGCACCTGATTGCGCCTGATCCCGTCACCGAAACGCGTCGTGTGGCAGCAACCGTCCGGAATTCGGATGACTGACGAGCGATCTTAACGCCCGACAGCTCACTGTCATTCCGCAGCGATAAGGGTTTCCGCGTTTTCACTGTGCAAACCCGCAAAATGCGGTGCCGAAAAGACCATGACGCCATCGTCGATAGGATCTTTGGTCAGGATTTTCTTCTCCGCCGCATAATTTTGAAGCACACGCCACGGATGGCGGTCGCCGTTCTTTGGCAACTTGTCGAAACTGCGCGCGAAATAGCCTGAGCTGAAATCAGTGACAAACGGCAGCTTCGGCATATTCGGATCGTCGAGAACCGGAGTTGCCACAAGCGCGTTCTTGTCGTCCATTTTCCACAGCAAGCGGCAGACATAATCGGCAACAATATCGGTCTTCAGCGTCCATGATGCGTTGATATAGCCGAATACGCTGGCGAAATTGGGTATGTCGTTGAACATCACGCCCTTATAATTAAAGTGCTCACCGAAATTGACAGCTTCCCCGTCTACGCTGATGGCGGTTTTGCCCATGGTGACTAGGTTCAGACCGGTCGCAGTGATGACGATATCAGCTTCGATATGCTTGCCCGACTTCAACTGAATGCCCGTCTTGGTGAAATGGTCAATATGGTCAGTGACCACCTCGGCCTTGCCCTCGGTAATTGCCGTGAACATGTCGCTATCGGGGATGAGGCACAGGCGCTGTTCCCATGGGCCGTATTTCGGCACAAAATGGGTGTCGACATCGACCGATGCAGGCAATGATTCACGCGCCATGTTGACAAGTTTCTCACCTAGCTTGGCCGGATTGCGGCGTGCGTACCAATATGTGAAACGCTGCATATTGATATTGCGCCACCGCGTGAACGCATAAGCCAGTTTTTCCGGCATGATCTTGCGCACGAATTTTGAAAACGGATCAATCGCTGGTCGCGACACCATGTAGGTCGGCGAACGCTGAAGCATCGTCACCTGTGCGCCTTGTTGCGCCATGACAGGGACAATCGTCACCGCAGTGGCGCCTGAGCCGATGACAGTTACTTTCTTGCCCTTATAGTCCAAATCCTTAGGCCAATGCTGCGGATGGATGATTTTGCCGCCAAAGTCTGCTTCGCCTGCAAAATCGGGCTTGTAGCCCTGATCATAATCATAATAGCCAGCGCACATGAACAGGAAACGCGCAGCGAAGTGCCGTTCTGCACCGCCGTCAACGGCTTTGGCTGTCACGTGCCAGCGGGAATCGGGGCCCGACCAATTGGCCGAAATGACTTTGTGACCGAAATGGATGTGCGGCGAAATGCCATATTCTTCGGCGGTTTCGTGGACATATTGGTGGATGGAGGGACCATCAGCGATCGTTTTTTCATGCAACCATGGCTTAAAACGATAGCCCAAGGTGTGCATGTCGGAGTCCGAGCGGATGCCGGGATAACGGAACAAGTCCCATGTCCCGCCCATATCGGTGCGCTGCTCTACAATGGCATAGCTCTTGTTGGGGCATTGCATCGTCAGATGCGCCGCGGCGCCGATACCCGACAGGCCAGCGCCCACAATCAAAACATCTACTGTCGTCTCTAGCTGCGCCATATGCCTCTCCGTTTTATGCGAAAATCTTACTGACATCGTTGCAAATTGCAACTGACTTTCGCCTGATGTAAAATGCCGCTACGGCAGTGCCAAACCAATAAGGAAATTGTGCATCATGACCGATGGAACTGACGATGATTATGTCTATGACGAAGCATCCGGCGAATGGATAAGTGCCGCCGATGCAAAAACGGCTAGCGAACAAGATGGTGCTGTCGAAGTTCGTGACGCAGTTGGAAATCTCCTCGCCGATGGCGATCAAGTCACTTTGATAAAGGACCTAACTGTCAAGGGGGCAGGCCAGACTTTGAAACGCGGAACACTCATAAAGTCCATCCGCTTGACAGGTGATGCGCAGGAAATTGACTGCCGCTTCGATGGTATCAAGGGCCTCGTTTTGCGCGCAGAGTTCGTCCGGAAGCGTTGATGATACGAGCAGCATTACGCGTATTGCTGGCGGTTTTTTATCTGGGTGCGGGGGTCCTACACCTGACGTCCCCCCGCGGATTTTTGGCAATTACGCCGGATTGGGTGCTCTTCCCCGAATTTATGGTGGCATTCACTGGCGTAGCCGAAATCGCAGGCGCAGTGGGTCTGATGGTCCCTAAAACGCGCAAATGGGCAGCCCTTGGTCTTGCACTTTACGCCCTGTGCGTGTGGCCAGCCAACTTCAACCATGCGATCAATGGAATCACCCTTAGCGGAGAACCTCTTGGCTGGTGGTATCATCTACCAAGGTTAATCTTTCAGCCTGTGCTGATTTGGCTGGCGCTTTGGGTCGGACAAGTCACCGATTGGCCTTTTCGTAAATCGCGTTAACAATCTACGGTTACTTCTGTTACCCTGCCTAGCGACCCTGACCGCCTCGAGAAAAAAGGAGTGAGAGCATGCATAAGGATGGCGACAAAATTGATGTGACGGAAGAAGAAGCGAGCGGTGGCGTTAAAAACCAGGGTGTTCGTTACGTGCTGGCTATCTCGCTTTTACTGGCAATCATCGTACTGTCGGCGATGTGGATGACAGGCGCAGTGCTGAATTAATAGGATAGTTCTTGAAAATTGGCTCCGTCGTTCCCAACTGCATACTGCGGGCCGGGCCCCTCTGGCCGTTATGTGACGGCGATGTCGGACCGCTTCAATCAAATGAAGAGGAGTCCGAATAATGAACGCAGCCGTTGGAATGCCTTGCCCTGTATGCAAGGTGCCACTTGTCATGAGCGATCGCCAAGGTGTCGAAATTGATTACTGCCCGCAATGCCGAGGTGTTTGGCTTGATCGTGGTGAGCTAGACAAAATAATCGAGCGCAGCGCCGCTGCCGAAATGCCCCCGCAGCCCGCACCTGCGCCGCAGGCACCACCTCCACCACAGGGCGGGTTCGCACCCCAGGGCTATGGCCAGCAGCATCAGAGTTATGGCCATGGCTACCCCTATAAGAAGCGGAAGAAGTCGTTTCTAGAAGAGCTGTTCGACTAAACGTCAGCGCGCGGCACAAAAAAAGGGCCGCCTTTCGGCAGCCCTTTTTTTTCGCGTATCGGCTGATCAATCAGCTGAAGACAGGTTAATGGCCGAAGCCTTACCGTTGCGGCCGATTTCGACTTCGAAATTCACGCGCTGTTCTTTATCAAGCGAGTGCATGCCAGCTGCCTGAACAGCCGAGATGTGAACGAAGCTGTCATCACCGCCGCCATCAGGCGCGATAAAGCCATAGCCTTTGTCTGCATTGAAAAATTTTACGGTGCCTACTGGCATAATATGTTCCTTTCACGAAACAGGTGACCACCTGACAACAGCGCCAAGTGGGTAGCCAAGTCGTGGTAGGAAAGACGTTGCACGTTCCGATCATTGACCCGAGACGTGCCTCAAATTCCGTCGCGGTCGACGATAGCGTCTGACTTGTATACGCCTGTTTTATGCAATGTGCAAACTAGAACCTGAATGTGGTGGCTTATTCCTTGTCGCTGCCATTCTGTACAGCCTCGGCTTCTTCCAATTCTACCGGCTTACGTCGGTCAAATATCGCACCGAGTTCCTTTGCTTTGGCCTTGTTGAACTCCTTCTCCGCGGCAGGGAACATTTCTTCCTCTTCCTCGTCGATATGATGTTGATAACGATGGCGAAGTTCGTGGAATTGGGCATTCCATGACGCGTCGTCCATGTCAGTATTCTGCAACTCGCCAAGCAGATCATCAATTTCCTTATGCTCGGCAACAGAATGACGACCTTCGTCCTGAAGATCGGGATTTCCAAGCATCGTTGCGTACAAAGATTGTTCTTCGGCGGCCGCATGTGCGGTGACTTCAATACGAAATGCCTCAAACAAATCGCGGCGTTCAGGCGAATCGGTTTTGATTGCAGCAATCTTGGACAGCATCTCGCGATGCAGGTCGTGGTCCGATTTCAGGATAGAAAATATGTCAGTCATTTATACCTCCGCTTTGGTTCGCTTGATAACGCGCGGAGGATGATCGAGTTCCCGATGTGCAAGCCATTTGCTACATCGGCTTTGGCTCCCAAAGCTCGATCTTACGGCCCTCCGGATCCATAATATGGGCAAAGCGGCCATTGGCCTCATCAGGGAACGTTTTCACTGGCTTAACACCATTTTCGGCGCATCGGGCGAGGATGCCGTCCAGATCATCGACCATCAGATTGAACATGAATTCTTTGTCCGAAGGCGCGAAATAATCAGTATCGGCTTTAAATGCTGAGAATACTGTTGCTGATCCGGGATGCGCTGCTGCCGCTTCGGGCGTGAAAATTATACCCCACGGTTCGACGGGGATGCCAAGCACGGAAGCATACCAGGCGTTTGTCGCATCCGGATTTTTCGATTTGAAAAACAGGCCTCCAATACCGATCACTTTAGGCATGATAATTATTCCCATTGCTAGAGGATCCCCGCATCATGCGCCGCATCGATTTTTTCGTCTACAGTTGAAAGCTGTTCGGGGATTATGCTACGAACAGTTCACATTACATGCACCTGGCCGGACCTAATCGTGTATGTGGCGCCAATCGCACCGGAAATACATTCGGACTATTGCCGCAGCCGGAGCCTTTTATGGAAACAAGACTAATCATTGCCTATTCGCTTATCGCCATCATGCTGGCGTTGGTGATTTTCGGCGGATTCAAGTTAGCCCAGAAGAAAGGCCGCACGCAACGTCGCGACAATGGCCAAGGCGAACATATGCGCCGCGACGTCGACGCCGAAATCTAGACGCTCAATCCGCTCCTTGCCGAATTCCGCGATTTGCGGCAGAATCAGCGCATTAAAGTCGACTCAGGAGGGAGAGAACGACGATGATGGCTCATAGCGCGATTTCGCCCGTGATATTGGCGCAAAACCTGGCTGCAAAGGACGTCCGCGACGCGCTTAAAGCAGGCTGGCGGGATTTTTTGGCTTACCCTGTATATGGCATATTTTTCGCCGCATTCTACGTAGCGGGCGGGCTGGGGCTCGTCTACGGACTATCGAGCATGGGCCAAGGTTGGTGGCTGATTCCGATCATGGCTGGCTTCCCATTGCTCGCTCCGTTTAGCGCAGTTGGGTTATATGAAGTTAGCCGCAGACGTGAGGCAGGTTTGCCACTGGGATGGCGCGGCGTACTGGGGGCGCTTGGTGGCAAGGGCGATGAGCAGCTTATCTTGATGGGCGCGATTGTCTTCGTCGCCTTCAGCTTCTGGATGATATTGGCTCATGGTATCTTCGCCATTTTCTTGGGTGAATCCGGGATTGGCGGAGAAACTGGTGCACTTCTGCTATCGCCTGATGCTGTCATCATGTTGCTAGTCGGCAGCGTGGTCGGCGGGATATTTGCGCTTGGGCTATTCGCGATTACAGTGATCAGCCTGCCGATGCTGGTCGATCAGGAGGTGGATTTTATAACTGCCATCATCGTCAGTCTGGGTGTCGTGAGATCAAACAAGCGGGTGATGCTGGGTTGGGCTCTGCTGGTCGGAGTCACTCTATCGCTGGCGATGCTGCCTCTTTTTGCAGGGTTGTTTGTCGCACTGCCCGTACTTGGTCATGCGACATGGCACCTGTACCGGCGGGCAGTCAATTAGGCCAAGCGCACCTCACCTGAAATTGCAGCTTACCCCACCCCACATGTTGGTGATTTTCGCGGTCTGGCCTTTGCCATCCAATATGCCAAACAGCTGACCTGTAACAAATTCGGTGCCCAGGCTGGTGTCGGATATCTTTGCCGCATAAGCCGATTCCAAATCGGCGCGGCTACTGCCGGGGCCAATGCCACTTGCGGTGGAGATGGCAATATCGCCGCGCGGATTCAGGTTCCAGCCGACAAATTTGTTTTCTTGAAAAAACAGGCCAAGCCCGTCCGCCCAATTGGCAAAGTCGAGCGGACCTGCGCCGCACTCTCCATTCTGACCGGTTTCAGGCGTTCCCCGGAATGCCAGCATTTTCAACACATCATCGCGCGGGGTGCCGAAAGCAATCGCCCGCGCCGAACCGGTTTGCGGGTTGAACAGTCTTAGTCCCTCTCCCTCAACCGCAAGTGCGGGGTTATCTGTCGCGGCAGGTGCTGTATTGGAGGCAACTGGTGGCGCAGGCAGAGCGGCTTGGGCAGCCGTATCGGTTTGCACAGGGTCAGCCGCCGGCGGCTCCTTCCCGCATGCGACAAGTATGGCAAGCGCCGCGAGTATGCCGATATCTCGCGCCGTCAACGTTACTTGCCCAATCGTTTCCGGTTGGCGACCACGCTTTTGGAATAATGGGCGATGCTGCCACTCATGATCGCTTCGGGGCTGTTGCCCAGCTTTCCTGTCATCAGGTCAAAGCCGAGCGCGATATTCGCTGTCACCTTCTCCGATACCATCCGTTCCGCCTCACGCGCAGCAGTTGGCCCGCCCAGCGCAAGACTGCCCATTCGCATCGCGATCACCATGTTGGATTCGGCGGCGAGCGCCCAGGCATCCATGCTGATGTCGAACCAGTTGGGGGATTTCGTTTTCGT
>Ga0136636_10000863_pt1 | contig 16863 bp, 17 predicted proteins | sample AntDrymUQ8522106_2_FD_104653 | JGI IMG/M metagenome (GOLD analysis project Ga0136636, IMG submission 104653) | Polar desert sand microbial communities from Dry Valleys, Antarctica - metaG UQ852 (21.06) | ecosystem: Environmental > Terrestrial > Soil > Desert | place: Antarctica: Dry Valley... | reverse complement strand
CAGCAGCGCTTGCAAATTGCCCGCAATTTGGTCACCAACCCACGTCTGGTGTTCATGGACGAGCCGACCACCGGGCTAGATGTGTCGGTTCAAGCCCGCCTGCTGGACTTGTTGCGAGAACTGGTGGATGAACTCCAACTGGCCACGGTGGTGGTGACGCACGACCTCGCGGTGGCCCGTCTGCTGGCGCAACGCATGCTGGTCATGAAAGATGGCCGCGTGGTGGAACAAGGTCTCACAGACCGTGTATTGGACGACCCGCAGCACGCCTATACCCAATTGCTCGTTTCCTCGGTGCTGACACCATGACTGCTCTTATTGAAACCATTGACCTGTCGAAAACCTTCACGCTGCACGGCCGTGGGGGCCAGATGCTGCCTGTATTTTCCGGCATTGATTTGCGTGTGAACGCAGGAGAATGCTTGGCCTTGACAGGGCATTCAGGCAGCGGAAAAAGTTCCTTGTTGCGTTGCCTGTATGGCAACTACAGTGCCAGCAGTGGCGCTGTGAATGTTCGGCATCTGGGTACGTGGGTCAACCTGTGTGATGCCGCGCCGCGAGAGGTGTTTGACGTGCGCCGCCGAACGCTAGGCTATGTGTCGCAGTTTCTCAGGGTGATTCCACGCGTGTCGACCCTGGACATTGTGGCTGACCCGCTGCGTCGCTTGGGCGTTAGCGCGCAGGAGGCAAGAGACCAAGCCGCCGCCTGGCTCAAACGCCTGAACCTGCACGAACATCTTTGGCATCTGCCCCCAGCCACCTTCTCAGGTGGGGAGCAGCAGCGCGTGAACATTGCCCACGGCATGATCACCCGACCTCCGGTGCTGTTGCTCGATGAGCCCACCGCATCGCTGGACGCGGACAACCGCCGCGTGGTGATTGAGCTGATTGACGAGGCGCGCGCTCACGGCAGCGCTGTGGTCGGAATTTTTCATGATGACGAAGTACGTCTTGCGGTAGCGACCCGCAGCTTTGACGTAGAGAACCACCGCCCTCGCGTTTGCCCACCCAAGGAATCCATCTCATGAAACAACACATTTTTCGCAACGCGCGCATCGTCACGCCGCAGGAAGAGTTCATCGGCTGCGTCGTGACACACAACGGTGTGATTCACGCCATTGATCGAGGCGTTACCGCTGTGCCCAGCGCAGAAGACTGGGGCGGTGACTGGCTAATGCCCGGCTTGGTGGAACTGCACACCGACAACCTGGAAAAGCATCTGTCGCCACGCCCTGGGGTGCTTTGGAACGCGCATTCAGCCATGTTGACGCACGACGCGCAATGTGCGGCCGCGGGCATCGCCACGGTGCTTGATTCTGTGGTGATTGGCGACCTAGATGAAGGCGGCCCACGCTGCCAAACACAGCACACCTCCATTGCGGCCCTGCACCAGTGTCGGGACGAAGACCTGATGCGTGTAGATCATCTGCTGCACCTGCGGTGCGAGTTGTCAGCACCCGACGTGCTAGAGGTATTTCACGAATACGTGAACGATTCTTTGCTCAACTTGGTCAGCATGATGGACCACACGCCAGGGCAACGCCAGTGGCGTGACATGACAACCTACCGCCGTTACACCGAACGCAATGGGCGGTACTCAGACGCCGAGTTTGACGCCATGATTGCGCAACGCCGGGCAGACCAACAGGCGTACTCTTTGCCACACCGCGAAGACATTGTTCGCGCCTGCCAAGGCCGGGGTCTGGCGCTGGCCAGCCATGACGACACGCTGGTGAGTGACATTGAGCTTGCCGTCTCTGAAGGTGTGGCTATGTCCGAGTTTCCCACCACCGTGGCCGCAGCGCAGGCGGCGCGAGCTGCCAATATGGCCATCATCATGGGCGGCCCCAACATGGTCAAAGGCGGCTCGCACTCCAACAACGTCAGCGCGGCTGAACTGGCCTTGCTCGATTTGCTGGACATTTTCTCCAGTGACTACGTGCCCAGCAGTTTGTTATTGGCAGCGTTCATGCTGGGCAAGCTAGACGGCTGGACGCTACCCAAGGCCGTTCGCACCGTCACCGTCAACCCGGCCCGGGCGATTCAATTGGATGACCGGGGCGACATTGCCATCGGTCAGCGCGCCGATGTGTTGCGTGTGCGCATGAACAATGCGGGCATGCCCATGGTGATTGAGACTTGGCGCAACGAGCGCCGCGCATTCTGAACAAGGGCCGGCATGTCGTACATCACCATTGAGTCACTGAACGTTCCTGACCCGGTTCATTTGAATGAAACGCCCACGCTGGCCACCACCGCCGTGGTTCGCAACTGTCGGTTTGGCCGCTATACCCAAGTGGGCGATCAGTCGCGCATGGAAAACTGCCTGCTCGACGATTACGCCTACCTAGGCGGACACTGTGATTTGATGTCGGCAGACATTGGCAAGTTTGCCAACATCGCGGCCATGGTGCGGGTCAATCCTGGCTTTCATCCCATGGACTACCCCACGCTGCACCACTTCACCTACCGCCCCACCATGTACGGCATGGCAGAAGATGACGATACGGCATTTTTTGAGTGGCGCAGTCGCCAGCGCGTCGTCATCGGCCACGACACCTGGATCGGTCATGGGGCCGTCATCATGCCCGGCGTGCGCATTGGCAACGGTGCCATTGTTGGCAGCAATTCGGTGGTCACCAAAGATGTGCCGGCTTATGCCATCGTGGGCGGTGTGGCGGCCAAGGTCATTCGCCAACGTTTTCCACGCGCCATTGCCGACGCCCTGGAAGCCACCGCGTGGTGGGATTGGGAGCACGACACGTTGAAGCAGCGCCGGCCAGAATTCAAGAACCTGCGCGATTTTCTGGACAAGTACGCGCCTTGATGGTGCGTGTCAATACTGCGGCTGCAGCGACGCAGTCCGATATGCGCGAATACGCCAATGACTATTGTCAAAGCAGCTTCATTTGCGCTGATCGATAAGCCGCACACGCGCTCGCTCACACGACGGTTCGGCACTCGGTTAGAAAGCCCCCTATTTTATTTTCATATCAATCCGACATGTTGTTGCTTCGCCTTGCCGTGCGCAAGCACTGTCTGCGGCTTCGCGCCTGATGTCGTATCGATCTAAAAACGGAATTACTTATCCGCCACCCTCTTGTGCCATCGCATCCAGCAGCACACGGGTGCGCGCGGTGATGCGCTGCGACAGGGTTGACTGGGGCACATTCAGGCGCGCTGCGGCCCAACTGAAACTACCCTCCTTGACCACACGAGCGAAGACAATCAGGTCATTGGGGTCCCGTTGCATCGCTGTCGGCGCCCTCCTTGGTGGCAAATGTATAGCCGTACTTGCCCCGGCGCTTGACCTCGTACATGGCAGCGTCAGCGCTGGCAAACAGCTGTTCACTGGTCACGCCATCCAAGGGCAAACGCGAGATTCCGATGCTGACGCCCACGGTCACCGTGTTTCCAGTGGGCAACACGATGGGGCATGACACCGTGGCAACGATGTGTTTGGCCTGTTTCTCCAACTGGGCCACACCGCCTTCGAAGTTGCAAACGATGAGTACAAATTCATCGCCGCCCATGCGCCCCACCCAGTCGGTTGACCGGCGAATACAACCGTGCAGGCGGTTTGCCACCTCCACCAGAACGCAGTCACCTGCAGCATGACCATAGGTGTCGTTGACGGCTTTGAAACCATCCAGGTCGATGCTGAAAACGCTGAGCGCAGCCCGATCGGCATGGGCGTGGCGCAAGGCCTTTCCCATGAACACCTCCGTGCCGTACCGATTGGAGATGCCGGTCAAGGCATCCAATTGCGCTAGCTGACGGGCTTGGTCTTCCTTGGCCCGACGCGCGGTCACGTCATACAACACGCCTTCGATGATGTCCATCTGGCCGAGCTGGTCATGGCTGACCGACAAAATGCAATGCGCCCAGCTCACTCGGCTATCACCCGTTTTCAGTTGCAAATCGGCGGCCATCGTGCGACCCGTGTCAGAGGCTTCCCGGACCATCGACCACGCGCGCTCGGGGTGCACAAAAATGGAGGATATGAAGTCTTCGCTTTGCGGGGTGTACTGCCCGTCAAAATGGATGCCCACCACTTTTTGCAAAAGAATCGGGTTGCTGTTGATGAGTCGTCCGTCGGGCTGCAAAACCATGATGCCTACATGCGTCGTCTCAAAAATGTGGCGGTAGTGTTGCTCCATCGCCTCCACTTTCTCCCGCAGTTCGCGTTCGTGCTGGAGTGCGCCGTCTGCGGCATCCAACAAAGAGTTGGCGCCTTCGGACAAGACGCCAATCTCGTCATGGCGGTGTTTGGCATCAATGTATAGGCGCTCTGGGCTGCCGGGCTGGATGGCGGCTAACCTGTGTGCCAGCTCGGAAATGGGCTGCCCGACGACCCGGCGAAACACCAGCGCCAAAATGAACAAAGTGAGCAGTATTTGGACCAAGCGTTCAAGCGCCTTATTGACCGCACTGCGCACGGCCGCTTGGCGCACCACAGTCTCGTCAGCCGCCACCGTGAGCTCACCGATCGGGCTGACCTGATCCACCGGAGAACGCAACACATAGTGCGATTCATTGCTGGTGCTACCAGTCGGCTGTCCACGGGCTGCCTGCTGAACAAAACCATCGGTCGATGTGAGGCGCACGCGAGCAACCGTCTCGTGGGTCATGAGGCCATTCAACACGTCCGCCGCAATCTGCGCGTTGCCCGCATAGGCAGCCACTTCCGCTTGCGCTTGCAGCGTGCGAACCAGTTGGCGTTGCAGGTCGCCAGAGGCTCGAATCTGTGCGCGGTAGTCAACGTAAAACCCAATCGCCCCGGCGATGATCGCAAACGCCAGCAAGCCCAGGCTGACCGCCACCGCCAAACGGTACTCCAGGCTTCGAGAGAGCTGTTTGAACACAGGTTTCCCTACTCTTTGAGTTTCAACACCACGCGCACGGTGGCGTCGACGCTGTTCTCGTGAACATAGCCGATGGCGCCTGGGTTGCGCCGCACCAGTTGCAGCACGGTGCGCTCATCGGGCATGGGTTGCGGTGGCAATACTTGCCCGGTGAACATCAAACGTGACCAATAGGCATTGACCTGCTGTGGCACCATGCCTGTCAGCGACAAAAAGAAGCGCTCGCGTACCACGGAGTCTCGCGGCAAATCAAACACCAACGCATATTCACCGTTTGGAAATACGCGAGAGCGCCCCAGGTAGAGGTCAGAGACTTGCTGCACGCTCATGGACTTGATCGGACTGGCCGGATTGACGACGACAACAATGTCGGCATGGGCCGGGGGGTGTGCCAACATCAACGCAAGCACACAACCCAACAGGTGTTTTGTGGTGGCATTCATGGTCAGAACGTCCAGTCAATTGACGCTGTCACCATGGACATGCGCCCTTCATTCAGCGCAGCTGAGACATCCGATCGCCACAAACCATACCCCGACTGCTGGATGTGGAAGCGGTCCCATTGAACTTTTAGGGCAGCTTGCGGGTGAAAGTCCCATCGAGCACCAAATGAAACGGTACGCTGCTCGATTCGCGCTGTATCTGTTGCCCGCACAGACACCGCTTGCAAGGCCCCCGCCTGAGGCCCAAGTAGTGCCGACCAATTGTGCTGCGCCACCGTCGCCTCGCGATCGGGCGCAAAGCGGGACACGCTGGCAAATGGCATGACCGAAGCAAATCGCCTGCCCACCGTCAAGTAAGCAGCGCTACCTGACACCAGCATTTTTTGATTCACCGTGATGCGGCACAGCTCAGCTTGCACCGACCATACGCTGTCGTCAAAGCTGGCCCCCAATGCTGCGTAATTGAAATGGGCACCTTTGACTTCCATGCCCCGCGCCAGCGCGGCGGCTTCCTGACTGATGCCGGGCACCCCTAGCGCTGCAATGCCCGCCAAAGGGTCTTTCAAAGGTACTGGGGCGACGTCGTCTGGCGTTTTCATGCTCGATAATCCGGCTTTCAGCCGCCAGGGGCCCCACTCTCGAGCCAAGGTGACATCAACAACATCGTTTGCAATCAGATGCAGCACGCTGCCGTCAAACAACGCGACATCGGTTTGGCTGCGGCCAACTTGTGCCTTCAAACTCCAACGCGCCGCATCGGTCGTGTGTGTATAGGTCGCATCCAAGCCGTCCAAAGCATAAAAGGGCTGGAAACCATAGAACTCCACATTGGGCCGGACAGTGGTTTGCGCGTATCCCAGGCTGCGGTAGTCAGACAACAAAAAAACGTCAACGCCCACCCGGCCGATGCGCACATTCAGGTTTTCGGTAGGTCGATGCGAGACGTAGGCCCACTCAATAGAATTCTCCACGGTCGCCTTGACCTTGTCACGAGCGACCACTTGCACCACCGCATCGGTCTGTGCGCTGATCTTCTTGCCCACTTGCAAGGCCACCCGGCTGTCTGGCAACCAGGACCTCGAGCGCGATGGGTCTGGACCCTGCCCCAACTCTCGGATAAAGGTGTGCGCACCCTGGGTGCCAAGTTGGCTGTACCCCAGCGTTCCGTAAGCGCCCACGGACCAACTTGATACCAAATCAGGCTCCGTCACCTCCGCAGCGTGAACAGGGGAAACCACCATCACCCAGGCCAGCACAGCCGGGCACATCACGATCCGTTTGGTCATCATCATTGCATTCACCTGTTCATCAAACAGCAACCCCAATTGCCCCTTGCCACGCACAGGCCTGAGGCAGTGGTGTGTGACTTTGTCCGATCCTAAGCCCAGTCAATCGTTTCGGGAGTGTGTTTGGACATCTATCCTAGATTTGCGCCCTCTTTTTTTGGGCCACCATGAGTCGGGCCAGCCCCTAGGCGAGCCGATCGTGCAATTCCCGTGCGTGATGAACACGCAGGATGAAATTTTTGCCGCCATCCATGACTATCGAGCCAGCAACTTAACTCAGCCTACGTGACACCAACCCACTCAGTCAGGGTCTGGTGGTCGTCGTCTCCGCGGGGATTGCCAACAGAGCCGACCCCACCTGAGGGTATTTCGAGGCTTTGCTGTACTGTCGGTAAGCCGTGATGCGGAACTCGTAAAGCTCACCAGGGGCCAAATTGCGGATTTGGAAACTGCGGTCCGGGTCCCTCACAAAACCAATGTTTTTCCATTGACCATCAGCTTGGCGCTGTTCAATATCAAAACTGGATTTGGGTATGGGGTCAGCCGCCCATGTGACCACAGTCAATTTGGTTCGTATATCGTATTTGACCTGAACGTTGTAAGGTTCTCGGGGAACCTTTTCATACACGTCCGCTGGCACGGTAAAAGTCACCACTTCGGGTGGCGGAGGAGTCCCTGGTGTGCCTGTCTTGCGGTGCGCGGTGACGCGGTACTCATAGGTGTCACCGAAATCCACCGATGCATCAACGGCGCTGTTTTGCGGCGGTCTGACATAACCCGCAGCGACCCAATCGCCCTTGGGTACGCGCCGTTCAATGGTGTAGCCCACAAGCGTAGGGGACTCTTGCGTCCAACTGATGGTGGCTCTCTTCTTTTCAGGCAGGAAGGTCACTGTTAAGTTCTTGATATCTGCCTGCCCGGTTGCTGCGCTAGGTGCAGAACTCGGCGCGACCACAGGCGCCACCACAGGCGCCACGGGTGCAGGAGCTAGATTAGCGTAAGCAACGCTTGCAGGGGACACATTCAGTTTGACCGTGTTGGCTTGTGGGTAGCCATTACTCGAGCCGCGAGGACGGTAGGAGATCACGCGGAATTCGTACGTGCCACGGGGGGTGAGTCCCCCAAATGCCACCCCTCGGATCGGCTCTCGTACGTAGGCAATCTGTTTCCAACTCGCGTCGGACTGGAGCATTTCTAGCCCATAGCTGGAGCCTGGTTGAACATCCGCCTGCCAACTCACGGTTGCCGTTCGCGTTTGAGGATCAAAACGTGCGTCGACTTGATAGGGCTCCTTGATCTGTGCCACCGCAAATGAGGCGGGGTTGAGGGTGATGGTTTCGAATTGTGGGTTGCCGTTACCAGCCGCATTGGAGCGGAAAGCGACAACACGGTATTCATGCGCCGCAGCAGGGTTCAATATCTGGTCCGTAGCGATGCGTTGAGGTTCTTTAACAAACGCGACTTGTGTCCATTCACCACCTACCAAACGTCGTTCAACCCGATAACCCAAAGCAACAGGTGGATCTGCGGACCAAGTCAACGTTACAGCACGGGTTTCGCCGCTGTAACGCAGAACCACGTTGTAAGGTTCATTGCGTTTGACGTCCTTTTGTGCAGGCAAATCCCTAGCAGTTAACTCTACGGAGGTCTGCGCCTTCCCGGCCGTCGTCACGCTGGCCTCAGAAGAAACCATGTTGGAGGGGATCACCACCGGCAATGCCAAGACTGACGCGGGGGGCTGCGCCACCGGTACGGGTGGCGGTGCTGGCCGCACTGCTGCCGCTCTGGCGGCGGCCGGTTGTGCCGCCGCAGGCCGCGGCGCCACTGTTTTGCGCGGAGCAGGTGGCGTCGCAGCGCGTGGTGCATTTCGTGTTGCCGCCTGAATCCGTTGTAGCGGACCGAGCGCTTCACGCTGTTTGGACTCGGAAGGTTTGTAGTCGAACAGGAATGGCACATTTAAATCATCAGACTGAGCGTCTGACCCTGACTTTTGCGCGGCCGTCTGCGCCCACGCGGACGTCAGTACACACACCAGGCCAATGGCAACAACCCCAACACACTTTGCCTGACCAGGACAAAACTGGGTCCATTTTTTCTGATCAAACACAACGACTCCTATCCATAGATATTCTCAAAAATTAACGAGACGAAAGTATCGTACCAGTCAAGACAGGTCGATACAGGTTTGCCCTTGCGCATTTGATCGAGTAAGGGGTCATTCCTACATTTTTCATTAACACAGACGCATGCTACACCACCGACCGCCGGAAAAAAGACCTCATTTACACTCAAGCTTTGCATCACCAACGCTGTCAGTACACATCATGAACAACACCTGTCCGACTCACGGCACCCATTTGGTTTCCCAAGGCAAGCTGTGGTACTGCCCAGCTTGTGACGCACAGTACCGTCTGCGTGGCACGTGCGAAATTTGCAGCCACGAGCTCGAACGCCTAATGGCCTGCGGTGCCACCAACTGGTTTTGCAACCATTGCAATGCATTGCAATCCAAATCGACAGTGAAGCTCGATCTCATTCTGGCTTGATGCAAATACACGCAAGATGACGCTATCACGCGGTTATTTTTGACTCTACTGACCTCAATGCAGAGTTATCCAAGCCTAAACTACCACGCGCAATCCTCCGTCAAGGAATGCAAGCCATGCTCCAACCATGCTGATCGCATCGTTTCAAGAGCTTGCAAGACGCATGTTCAACTTTCCATCGAGTTTCCTGCAATGTCTGATTGTTCTGCACCTACTTGCGTCAAAGCATTTCTCTGCACGCTGACAACTGTCGTCTTGGCGGCGTGTGGAGGAGGAGGAGGAGGTGGTGGTGGTGGTGGTGGTGGTGGTGGTGGTGGTGGTGGTGCGGGAGCGGGCGTGGGTGACGCAACCCGCCTGGTCGCGTCATCCGCGCTGGCCAACGTCTGCACCCTGGTGGGTGAAAAAAACTATGTTCGGTCATTTCTGGATGAGCGCTACCTGTGGTATCGGGAAATAACCAATGTCGTCGCCGCCAACTACAGCACCGTTCCCGACTACTTTTACGCCCTGCGGGTCACCACACCCGATGCCAACAAGCTTCCCAAAGACCAGTTTAGTTTTGTACTTAGCACGACCGACGCGGATTCCTTGTCCACAGGCGTGAACGTGGGCTACGGCATTGTTTGGCAGTTTGATGCACTGGAGCGCCGCCGCGTGGCCCACGTGGAACCTGGGTCCCCTGCAGCCAATGCAGGCATGGCACGCGGCGGTGTCATGGATTACGTCATTGGCCGCAATGTGAGCAGTTGGTACCCCAATCAGGCTGGGGCGTACACACACTTCAACTACCGTGACACCCCCGCCAGCACAGCCCGAGAAATTCTGCTATACGCCAACACCGTTCAGGACAACGCCGTGCCCCAGGTCAGCGTCCTGTCATCCAAAAAAGGAAAGAAAGTCGGCTACATCCTGTTCAACGACCACGCCGAAGGCGCGCAGGACAAGCTAATCCCAGCCATCCAGTCGTTTAAAACACAAAACGTGGAGGAACTGGTGCTGGACATGCGCTACAACACAGGCGGCTATCTGTATGTGGCAGAGACTCTGGCGTCCATGGTCGCCGGACCGAGCGCCAATGGTCAGGTGTTTGAGAAGCTGCAGTTCAGCGACAAACGCACAGCAGACACCATGACCAGCCTTTTTGAACCCAGCGTCCAATACATGGAATCAGTTTACGCAAGGGGTTATGTGCGTCCCAAGCTGAATCTCAAGCGGGTTTACATGCTGACCTCTGACCAAACCTGCTCAGCCAGCGAGTCCGTGGTCAACGGGTTGCGCGGCATTGGCATCGAGGTGATCCTGGTGGGCACCACCACCTGTGGCAAACCCTATGGCTTCCGGCGGCAAGACAACTGCCAACGCGCCTACTTCGCCATCGAATTCAAGGGCACCAATGCCAAAGGATTTGGCGACTACAGCGCCGGATTTTCGCCCACGTGCAGGGTCCAGGACGATTTGGATCACCCCCTGGGTCAATCCACGGAAGCCCAACTGAGCGCAGCTTTAGACCACATCGACACCGGGAACTGCCCTGCTGCGCCATCGCAAGCCTTACTCTACGAGGCCCGCAGCGCCAGCAGCCGGTCCAACAACCTGGTGGCACGAGAAGCGCTACCTATCCCACATGGCAAGCTGCTGACGCCAACACGGCGCTGAGCGATTGACCCGTTGTGCACCGCGCCAAGCCCACGGCAAGCCCTGGGCTGGCAATGTTTTTCGGGCTGAACCACAATGCACCACAGAGCGAGTGTGATTGTGTTTTTAGATCGATACGATATTAAGCGCGAAGCCGCAGACAGTGCTTGTGCACGGCAAGGCGAAGCAACAACATGTCGGATTGATATGAAAATGGAATGAGACGTTTGGCCCATGCCACCGATTCTGACCATTGACCTTGTCTTGGGCCTCCCCTGCCCGGATAGGCCTTTGGCTTGGCGCTGCGGGGCCTTTGCCGCGTCTTCAACGCAAAACGCTTTGACCCCTGTTCAACAACCCAAGGCCACACCACCATGAATAACCTCGCTCGCCGACTGATTCTTTGCACCACCGTCGCATTTCTTGCCGGTCCCGTCATGGCCCAAAGCAATGGCGTGGTTCGGGTGGGTTCCAAAATTGACACCGAAGGCAAGTTGCTCGGCAACATGATTGCCCTGTCTTTAGAGGCCAATGGCATCAAAGTGAACAACAAAACCAGTCTGGGCAACACCAAGATCATGCGCAGCGCCATCACATCTGGCGAGATCGACATTTATCCCGAGTACACCGGCAATGGCGCTTTCTTCTTTTCTGAAGAGACCAACCCCGACTGGAAACATGCGCAAGCGGGCTTCGAGCGCGTACGTGCGCTCGACCTGAAACACAACCGCATCGTCTGGCTTACCCCTGCACCCGCCAACAACACCTGGGCCATTGCCGTGCGCAAGGATGTGGCCAACGCGAATCAGCTCAAAACCCTTGACGACATGGGCAAATGGATCAGCGCTGGAGGGCAGTTTAAGCTGGCAGCTTCGGCTGAGTTTGCCGAGCGCTCGGATGCCCTGCCCGCCTTTCAAAGTGCCTACGGCTTCAAACTTAAACCTGAGCAGCTTCTGACCTTGGCTGGCGGCGACACAGCTGTCACCATCCGCGCGGCGGCCGAGAAGACCTCGGGCGTGAACGCGGCCATGGCTTACGGCACTGACGGCCCAGTCGCGGCATTGGGGTTGGTCATCATGGCCGACACCAAAGGCGTGCAGCCAATTTACGCACCCGCGCCGATCATCCGCGCCGAGGTACTGGCCAAGTACCCCAAGATCAAGGAAGTCCTAGCATCGGTGTTTCAGCAGTTGGATAGCCCGACCTTGCAAGCACTTAACGCCAAGATTCAGCTGGAAGGGCAGGACGCCAAAAAAGTAGCCGCTGAGTTTCTTCGCAGCAAGAACCTGATCAAGTAGCGCTTGCACCGCAATCATGCGGATTGCGTTTGCCACGTTGACCACTGCAGGGATGGCTTTTGCAGCGCTTGCTGGCTTGCCGCTGGTTAGCGTTGCCCCAAACCGCTTGGTGTCGGGCGAGGGCGTTTCAGGCTGGGCGATGCTGGCGCAGGTGCGTGCGGGCATCCACGTCTCAACCATCGAGACCACCCTACCGGTGCTGCTACTGACCGCGTTGCTGGCGCTGATCGGCATAGGGGTGTTCGCCCGGCAAACCCGGCTGTTGAATCTGGGCGTGATCGCTGGGACCGCCACATTGATACTGGCGTTGCTGGGCCTTTGCGGGGCGTATGCCGCGCAGGTGGCGCTGGCGCAATCGCCTTACGCCCGCACATCGCTGGGCAGCGCATTTTGGCTGGTGACGCTGATGGCTTGGTTAGCAGTGATGGATCGACTGCATGCCATGCAAGCCCCGCTGTGGCTGCGCGGCTTGGTGTGGGCCGGATGGCTCGCGGGCGCGTGGTGGCTGGCAGCCAGTGGCAGCATTGACCAACTGTCCCTCATGAAAGAGTACGCCAACCATGCCGACACGCTGGGCGCCGCGGTAGCGCGTCACCTGGAAATTGTGGTGCTTACGCTCGTGCCAACGCTGTGTCTTGGCATTCCCATGGGCTGGGTGCTGCACCGCTGGACGCGTCTGCAAGCCGCGCTCATGCCCGTGCTCAACACCATCCAAACCATTCCGTCGATTGCTTTGTTTGGCTTGCTGATGGTGCCGCTGGCCTGGATGGCGAAGTCGTGGCCTACTTTGGCAAGTTGGGGTGTCAGCGGCATTGGTCTGGCACCTGCCGTGGTGGCGCTCACGTTGTATAGCTTGCTGCCCGTGGTGCGGGCAACCTTGGCTGGATTGGCGCAGGTGCCCGCAGGCGTGTTGCAGGCCGCGCGTGGCATGGGCATGGGCGCGGCGCGCATCTTGTGGCAAGCGCAGTTGCCGTTGGCAGCTCCCGTGATTCTGGCGGGGGTGCGCACCGCCGCCCTGCAGACCGTGGGGTTGGCAGCGGTGGCTGCTCTGATTGGCGCCGGTGGCTTGGGTGCCATCATGTTTGACGGATTGTTCAGCACGGCACATGACCTGGTGTTGCTGGCCGTACTGCCCATTTTGGGACTGGCGTTGGTGTGCGACGCGGTGTTTGTCCTGTTCACGCTTTTGGCGCGTCGCAGCTTGAAGGGTGAACCCACATGATCACGTTTGAAAACGTCCGCAAATCGTACGGCCAACAGTGCGTGGTGCGTGACTTGAACCTGCACATCCAACGCGGCGAGCTGGTGGCGCTGATTGGCGCGTCGGGCTCGGGCAAGTCCACTATTTTGAAGATGATCAACCGGCTCGAGCCCCACGACACGGGGCGCATTCTGTTTGACAGCCACGAAATTAACAGCTTCAACCCGCGCGAATTGCGGCTGCGCATGGGTTATGCCATTCAGTCGGTGGGCCTGTTCCCGCACTGGACGGTGACACGCAACATTGCCACGGTGCCCACGCTCATGGGTTGGTCCAAAACCCGCATCGGCGAACGTGTGCACGCCCTGTTAACGATGTTGGACCTCGAACCCGAGATGTACGGGCCACGTTATCCGCACCAACTCTCTGGCGGCCAGCAGCAACGTGTTGGCGTAGCCCGCGCCCTCGCTGGCGACCCTGACGTGCTGCTGATGGACGAGCCCTTTGGCGCGCTGGACCCCGTGACGCGTGCCAGCTTGCAGCAGGAGCTCAAGCGCATTCACCAAATGTCGGGCAAAACCATTGTGTTGGTGACCCACGACATTGACGAGGCCTTGCTGTTGGCAACCCGCGTGGTGTTAATCGACCACGGCCAGGTGGTGCAGGTGGGCACGCCTTTGGATCTGCTAAGCCAGCCTGCCAACGACTTTGTGGCCGACTTTGTGGGGCGCAGTGACATGGGCATCAAGTTGCTGTCACTGCAACAGGTACGGGCGTTCATGCGTGACGAACCACCATTGCCGCAGGCTGCCATTGCCATCGCCACCACGCTGCGTGAAGCCGTGTCCACCATGGTGCAAAACCGCACCCAGAGTTTGAACGTCCAAGACCCCGCTGGCCAGCACCTGGGTGTGCTGCACGCCGCTGATGTGTTTGGCGCGTCTGCGGCCCCACATGCGTAATCTGACTGCGTTCACTGTGCGCGGCGCGCGCGCCATGCTGCTCGACCCGCTGGTATGGGCAGCGGCACTCTTGTTGTTGTTGGTGTGGTTTTTGCCGGTATCGGGTGGGGTGTTCCATGCCTTGTTTCCGGCGCTGGAGCGCCCCGTTTACCTACAAGAGCCGTTCAGCGAACTGCTGTGGCAGCACATTAGTCTGGTCGCACTGTCCAGCCTGGTGGCTGTGGCGGTGGGTACGCTGGCTGGCGTGGGCGTTACCCGAACCTGGGGTCAATCTTTGGCCCCCATGGTGGATGCGCTGGCAGCTCTGGGGCAAACCTTCCCCCCAGTAGCCGTGCTGGCGGTGGCGGTGCCGGTGGTGGGGTTTGGCGAGTGGCCGGCCTTGATCGCGCTGGCACTATACGGCGTGTTGCCGGTGTTGCAAGGTACGGTGGCGGGGTTGCGTTCGGTGCCCGCATCGGTGCGCCAGGTGGCCCTGGGCATGGGCATGTCCCCCGGGCGCGCGCTGTGGCAATTGGAAGTTCCGCTGGCGCTGCCCGTGTGGCTGGCGGGGGTGCGCTCGTCGGTGGTCATCAACATTGGCACGGCCGCCATAGCCTCGACGGTGGGTGCCAAAACCTTGGGTTCGCCCATCATTGTGGGCTTGAGCGGTTTCAACACGGCTTACATCCTGCAGGGCGCGTTGCTGGTGGCCGCGCTGGCCGTGATCACCGACATGGCGTTTGAGCGCCTGGCGCGCCGCGTGGCGTGGCAGGCCTGACTTGCCGAGAGCTCAGATGACTTTCACGCCCTTCCAGAACGCCACTCGCCCGCGCACGGCTTGGGCTTCTGGTTTCGGGTCAGGGTAGTACCAGACCGCGTCCACATTGACCTCGCCGTTGACCTGCAACGAGTAGTAGCTGGCCTGCCCTTTCCAGGCGCACGAGGTTTTGTGGTTGCTGAACAAGGTGAGCGCCTTGTTGAGCGAATCTTCAGGGAAGTAGTGGTTGCCCTCAACCAGCACCGTGTCATCACTTTCGGCTATGACCGTGTTGTTCCAAATGGCTTTCATGGTGACCTTTCTGGGGTGGGTACGATGGCGGGCACCGGTGTGGTGGCGCCACTGTATTTTTTGCAGCCATCAACCCAATAACGACATGGGCGGCGTGGCAATTTTATTGCGTATGTCGAATGCCGCCTGCGAAACCGGTTGGGCCAGGCTTGGTTTCAGCCGGAATTGTCCATTGGGGTTTGGAGGGCAAGCGGATGCCGTTCGCCAAATAAACAATCTCGAATCAGTGCTGATGCCCATGCGCACCGTGCACATGGCGATGGATGATTTCTTCGGCGGTCGCGGCGCGCACATCCAGCACCTTCAGGCTGAATCGCAGCGCCTTGCCCGCCCACGGGTGATTGGCGTCCACGTACACGGTGTCACCCTTGATTTTGAGCACGGTGAACACCAATTCTTTGCCGTCTTCGCTGGTGCCTTGCAACTGACCGCCGACTTTGACGCCAGGCGGGAAGTCGCGTTTAGCGATGGTTTGCAGCAGGCTTTCGTCACGCTCGCCAAACGCATCGGCAGCCGACAGTGCCAGCACCGTCTGAAAACCGACCTTCTGACCGTGCAGTGCTTCTTCGATCTTGGGCAGCGTGTTGTTATAGCCGCCATGCAAGTAGACCATGGGCGCTTTGGGTTCTTCCAGTAGTTTGCCTTGGGCGTCAGTCACTTTGTATTGCAGGGTGACGGCAGTGTCTTTGTCGATGATCATGGTGGTTAGTGGCAAATAATGCGGTGGACAAGATGGTTTGAGGGGCCTGATTGTCGCCAACATCCACAAGCAGCGTGGCAGCGGCCAGGATTTACCGCAATCCTGCCAGCACCATGACTTCACGCCATGCAGCCAACTTGCGCTCAAACGACCAACTGGCGTTGGCCGGGCTGGTGGAGGGCAGGCGGAACACCGGCAAGTCAGTGGCCTGGCTGTGTCGCGCATGGCGCCAACTCTCCCCACCATTGTGTGCAATGGCACACAGGGCCGGGCACTGGCGCATCAAGCCCGCCAAGTCATTGACCTCGGGGTGGCGAATGGCGCTGTCCAAGCTGCCGGTGCGCTCACACGCGCCGTACACGTCCCACAGGCCAAGATCGCGCGCGAGCAGCCACTCACGTTTTATGTCATAGCTATCAAGACAATCAACACATGGGGTACAGGGCCAAATGGCTTGAAGAATGCGCCAGAATACGTTTTGCGGGTGGCCGTAATACTGTTGTCGCGCCAATGATGCCGCTCCGGGAAAACTGCCCAAAATCAGCAAGCGTGTGTGCGCTGCGACCAAGGGCGGCAAACCGTGTAAGCGCGGGGTGGGTGCGTGGCTTGAAGGTGTTGTTGATGTCATATCCATCCGCTGCAGCTCATCCTATTTTCCTCAGTTGAACTTGAACTCATGGCTTTCAACTCAACAGATGTATTGACTCAATCCTGTCTTGGCCGTGCCGCCGTCTGCGCCCATTCGGATCCGAAGTAATCGCGCTCCTCAGCGGGAATGCGTCCGTCTGTGTAGCGGGTGTCTTCCCACAGCAGTTTCCAGGTGACATCACGCGGGTAACCACGCAGCAAGGGCGCTGGGGTGTCTTGCAGCAGGTAGTT
>Ga0136636_10000859_pt1 | contig 16892 bp, 15 predicted proteins | sample AntDrymUQ8522106_2_FD_104653 | JGI IMG/M metagenome (GOLD analysis project Ga0136636, IMG submission 104653) | Polar desert sand microbial communities from Dry Valleys, Antarctica - metaG UQ852 (21.06) | ecosystem: Environmental > Terrestrial > Soil > Desert | place: Antarctica: Dry Valley... | reverse complement strand
AGAAACAACTGTAATAGATGGAGTTATGACGCCATCGGCCAATAATGTACTGCCTCCAATAATAGCAAAAATATAAAGCCATCGTTTTTTGCGTCGTAACAAAGCAAACAACGAAAATATACCACCTTCACCTCGGTTGTCGGCGCGAAGCGTAATAATAACGTACTTAATGGTAGTTTGTATGGTCAATGTCCAAATTATACACGATAATGCACCGAGTACAAAATGATTATCAATAGTTGATGTAGAAGCGAGAATGGATTTAACAACATAGAGTGGCGATGTACCAATATCACCAAAAATAATACCTAAGGATACTAGCACCCCTCCGTAACTTAAGTTGCGCAAATGACCAGAACCAGTTTGCCCCATAATTGAATTTTGAAGGAGTAAATGTATCTGTTTTTATAACACAAAAATCGAGAACTGGAAAAAATAATTTTCAAAATGCGCTGCATGCCATTACTCTGATTTACAACTCAATAGCGCAACTCAAAAAAAATAAAGCCATTTCAATTATGTAATTAACATTAGTTGAAATGGCTTTAGTAAAACTTATATAAATACTAGGTTTATTAAGCGAATATTTTTAAAACCAATTCCGCTTGCGAAATAGAATAACCCCAAAAACCGATAATCCCAACGAACCAATAAGTATGGCAGGCATGGCATAATTAGAATTTTCAAGCATATTAGGAACATTCATTCCAAAAATACTGGCTATTAAAGTGGGTATCATTAAGATGATAGAAATCAGGGTTAATTGCTTCATTACCACATTCAGGTTATTTGAAATCACCGAAGCAAAAGCATCCATCATGCCACTTTGAATATCAGAATAAATCTGAGCCATCTCCAAAGCTTGTTTGTTTTCAATAAGAGCATCTTCAAGTAAATCTTCGTTAATTTCCGAAGTTACTTTTTTCGAATTTCGAAGTTTAGCCAACACAATTTCGTTGGCTTTTATGGAGGTGATAAAAAACACCAAGCACTTCTCCATTTTAAGCAATCGATTTAACTCGCTGTTTTTAATCGATTTTTCAAGATCTTGCTCAATGAGCGAAGTCATTTGATTAATTTGCTTCAAATACTTAAGATAGGTATTACCTGATCGAAGAAATAACCTGAGGATAAAATTAATGCTGTCGGATATTTGCATGTACTGCTCCCTAAAAGGCGATGGTTGCCCCATTGGCAATACTTCATTATCTTGAATGCAAAGCGTTAATGTAAAGTTGGCGGTAATAAATACGCCCAATGGAATGGTATGAAAAGGAACACCCGTATTACTCACCTCAATAGGAATGCGCATAATTACTAGCGTCCAAATATCTTCGAACTCGATACGAGGACGTTCATCAGCATCTAAAATGTCATTGATTGCATCGGCGGGTAATTGAAATTCACCTGATAGACGTTGAATTTCATCGCTGGTTGGACTAGTAACATTTATCCAGCATCCACTTTCTACATTTGGAATCTCAACATAACCTCCAAATGATTTAAAGATTTTAATCATTTTTGTGCCTCCCTACCTTATTAATCTGTAGGATGACAGTTATAGCCCTACAGATTGGTTAATACTCCACTCTTACTATGATACGGGCCTTCGTCCATTTTTCTAATAGTTTTATTTCGGCTGCAAAAATAGTTTTTATATCTTACTAATGACGATTAATATTACTAAAAAATTTCAGGATGAGATGTAATGGCATAAAAAAAGCGGGATAAACCCGCTTTCAATTATTTTTTCGAATGTTTTGCAATTAAATCGATGAAGTCATCGAAAAGAAATTCAGTATCAGTAGGCCCTGAACTGGCTTCGGGGTGAAACTGAGTAGAGAAGAATGGTTTGGTTTTGTGCTTAACACCTTCGTTGGTTTTATCGTTGATATTCACATATAATGGTTCCCAATCCTTACCAAGAGAATCGGAATCTAACGCAAATCCATGATTTTGACTTGTGATGTAGCAGGTTGTACCACCAACGCGAATAACAGGGTGATTATGTGCACGATGGCCATATTTCAATTTGTAGGTTTTAGCGCCGGCTGCGATTCCCATTAATTGGTTTCCTAAACAAATTCCAAAAATAGGTTTGCCTATAGTCATGGCTTTTTGAATATTAGCGATGGTTGCCTGACACATCATTGGATCACCTGGGCCATTTGAAAGCATAACGCCATCGTAATCGTCCTGTGTAAAATCGTAATCCCATGGAACTCGGGTAACTGTAGTATCGCGCTTTAACAAGCAACGTAAAATATTATATTTGGCACCGGTATCCACTAATACCACTTTGTATTTTCCGTTTCCGTAAACGTGCTTTTCTTTCACACTCACTAAGGCAACCTGGTTGTCGTTATCGGGATTATAAAAATCAACCGACTCACCTTCAACCTCAATTTTGCCGAGCATAGTGCCTTTTTCGCGCAAAATCTTAGTTAATTCGCGCGTATCGATATCAAAAATACCAGGAATTTCGTTTTGAATTAACCACTCACGTAAGCTATTTTTAGCATTCCAATGGCTATACTCGAATGAATAATCGGAAATAATCAACCCTGAAATATGAATGTGATCAGACTCAAAAAACTTAGGAACACCATGCTCCAAAGTATCAACAGGCACGCCATAGTTTCCAATTAAAGGATAAGTGGAAACTAAAATCTGACCTTTATATGATGGATCGGTTAAACTTTCGGGATAACCAGTCATGGCGGTGTTAAATACCACTTCACCAGCCACAGACTTATGATATCCAAAAGATTTACCTTCAAAAACGGTTCCGTCTTCCAAAATCAGCTTAATGTTCTTTAATTCAGGCATCATATCGAGATGTTTCTATTGTTTTCTGACAGAAAAAATGCATTTATCGAGTGAGGATAAATGCATTGAACTCTTAAAATTCTTTGCGGTGCAAAGGTAATAAATTATTTGATTGCCTAAAAAGGCAAAATCACTTAATGCATAAATATTTAATGATTTGTATTTTTATGCATTTCCAATAATACAGAAACTAACTTCGCTGATTAACAGACGTATAGCTCCCTCTCTCTCCAACATTTTTATAAGCTGGGCGAATGATTCGTTTACTTGTAAAAGTCACCTCTTCAATTCGATGAGCAGCCCAGCCAGCTATACGAGCAATGGCAAAAATTGGGGTATAAATTTCCTCTGGGATTTGCAAGCATTGGTAAACAAAGCCAGAGTAAAAGTCAACATTTGCACTAACGATTTTAGGCGAACCGCCTTTGTATTTATAGAAAATATCTGGTGTAAGTCGCTCGATACTTTCATACAAATTAAATTCGTCTAACCGGTTTTTTTCGATGGCTAACTCGCGTGCTTTTACTTTTAAGAGAATGGCTCGTGGATCGGATTTAGTATAGATAGCATGACCTATTCCATAAATTTTTCCTGTTTTATCATACACTTCGCTTTTTAACATTTTAAGCAAATACTCTGAAACTTCTGCTTCATCGGCCCAGTTTTTAACATTGCTCTTAATGTTATCCATCATTTCACAAACCTTAATGTTTGCTCCTCCATGAAAATCGCCTTTTAGCGAACCTATAGCAGCAGCAATTGCCGAATAAGTATCGGTTTGAGCTGAACTAACCACACGAGTTGTAAATGATGAATTGTTTCCTCCTCCATGCTCGGCATGCAAAACAAGAGAAAGATCAAGCAAGTCGGCTTCGAGTTTTGTATAATTATTACCTTTCATGAGATACAAAAAGTTCTCAGCACAACTCAGGTGAGCTTGAGGATGCCGAATAACCAATGATCGGTTTTGAAATGAATGAACCATACCATAATATGAATAAGCGACAAGTACTGGGAATTTAGCAATCAAATTAATGGATTGACGCAACAAGTTTTCGGTGGAATAATTCTCCGCTTCATCGTCATCAGAATACAAAGCTAGCACCGACCTAGCTAACATATTCATGATATTTTTACCTCTGAGTGACAAAATCATATTTTTCGAAAAGAACTCTGGCAATTCACGCTCATCAGCCAACATTTTCGAGAATTCAGCCAATTCATCTTTATTTGGTAATTTTCCCGATAGCAGAAGAAACGCTGTTTCTTCAAAACCGTGGCGGCCTTCTTTTTGAAAACCGTGCGTCAAATCGCTAATCTCTATACCACGATAATACAGTTCACCCTCTTTAGGAATTATTTGATCGCCTTTTTTCTCGTAACCAACCACATCGCCAATCTTGGTTAATCCAACTAATACACCTGAGAAATCAGCATTTCTAAGCCCCCGTTTTACATTGTAGCTTTCAAAAAGCGATTTGTCGATTTGACAGGATTGAACTGCTGCCTTTGCCAAGTTGTCGAGTAATTCCATTTCTATAATTCTTTAAATTGTAAACATTTACTGTTGCACACATAGCCCACTTAAGGGAGTGCTTAAAGCTGCCCGATGACTGTAAAATTCTAAATCAGCGGGGATTTTATTTTTTTAATAACTCCTCTATCGCACGTTCGACTTGCTGAAAAGAGAACTTTTCAACCACTCGATCCTTCTTATCTTTAATTTCCTTATTACACAAATTGCCAATGCTACCCTCGTGAGTATGATTCAAATGATGACTTGGCTTAAATGCTCCAGCCTCAATTTGGGCTCCTACTTGTTTGTATGCATCCCTAAAAGGAACACCTTGTAAAACCAAATTGTTTACCTCTTCAACACTAAACAAAAAATCATATTTGGCATCATCAAGTAGTCCGTCTTTAACCTTTACCCCTTTTAATGCCAGAGTTGTTAATTGCAAACAAGCTATTAATTCATCAAACGCAGGTAAAAAGAACTCTTTAATAACCTGCATGTCTCTAAAATAACCCGTTGGTAAATTGGTGGTTATCATTGCCACATCGGCCGGTAAAGCCTGTATTTTATTACATTTAGCTCGTATCAATTCAAATACATCGGGGTTTTTCTTGTGTGGCATAATGCTCGAACCGGTAGTAAACTCATCGGGCAGTTTTAAAAACCCAAAATTCTGACTGGTAAACATACACCCGTCCATTGCCAATTTGCTGAGTGTATAGGCCACTGAAGCCAAGCCAGCAGCCACATTGCGTTCGGTTTTACCACGCCCCATTTGAGCGTACACTACATTATAATTTAAATCTTTAAACCCAAGTAATTCGGTTGTTAAAGTTCTATTTAAAGGAAATGATGATCCATAACCAGCAGCAGCACCCAAAGGATTCTGATTTGTTATGTTCCAAGCTGCTAAAAGCATCTCCAAATCATCCGTCAAACTCTCGGCAAACGCACCAAACCACAAGCCAAACGACGAAGGCATAGCTATTTGCAAATGAGTATAGCCCGGAATCAAAACGTTTTTATGTTTTTCGCTTTGAGCTTGCAAAACATCAAACAATTCAACAACCGACTCAACAACTTCTTTAAGTTTATGACGAATAAATAATTTAATATCGAGTAAAACCTGATCGTTACGAGAGCGGCCGCTGTGAACCTTCTTTCCCATATCGCCCAGTTTGCGAGTCAAAATCATCTCGACTTGCGAATGAATGTCTTCAACACCTTCTTCAATTAAAATCTTATTTTGAATAGCCTCCTGATAAATAGCTAACAATTCCGATTTCAAACTCTCCAATTCATGAACCTCAAGCAAGCCAATGGTTTGAAGCATTGTACTATGAGCCAATGTTCCCAAAACATCAAACGGAGCTAAAAACAAATCCATCTCCCGGTCTTTGCCAACGGTAAACAACTCAATACTTTTATCAACAGGAGTGCCCTTATCCCACAATTTCATTCGCAATCAATTTTTAGTCGCTTCAATTCATGCAATTAAAATATCATTAATATGATACCTTATTGATTAAATCGAAACAAATATAGCTTTAAAAATTTCAAATTCAAATTGAAATTTATTTTTTATGACTTTTGTCACACTTTTTTAAAAGCAGTAATAATCAAATAACTAGACCGTTAAGAAGCTTAGTGTAAGTATTAATCCCCAATTCAATCTCACTAAATGAGATATATTCATTAGCAGTATGTGATCGAGCAGAATCACCCGGGCCAATTTTAATAGTGGTAAAATTCATTATTGCCTGATCGGAAGTAGTTGGTGAACCATAAGGCGTTAGCCCAATTTCAAGACCACGAAGTACAATGGGATGATCAATTTCGATCCGAGAACTATTCAATCGGAACGATCGAGGCTCAATTTTACAATTTATCATCTGGCTTATGGCTTCAAAAATCTCGTGATTCGAATAATATTCATTGATTCGAATATCAACTACAAAATGACAGTTATCGGGTACTACATTATGCTGACTACCAGATTCTATTTGAGTTACAGTCATTTTAACAGGTCCAAGCCTATCCGAAATTTTATCGAACGAATAAGTTTTAAACCAGTTAATAATTGGTAGCGCTTCGTAAATGGCATTTACACCTTCGTTACGCGCTGCATGCCCCGTTTTACCAGCAACATGGCAGTCCAAAACCAATAATCCTCGTTCGGCAATGGCCATATTCATTTGAGTTGGTTCACCTACAATTGCCAAATCAATAGTTCCCAACTCCTCGAACAAGGAGCCAACGCCATTCATTCCACTGATTTCTTCTTCGGCAGTAATGGCTAAAACTAAATTATATGACTGAGATGTTTCTTTTAAAAATAAGAACGCTTGAATCAATGATACCACAGATGCACCGGCATCATTGCTACCCAAACCTGTAAGTTGATCATTTAAAACAGTTGCAACCAAAGGATCGCTATTCCAGCCCGAACCTGGTTTTACAGTATCGATATGACTATTTAAGAGAATGGTAGGTTTTGAATTATCCTTTTCGCAAGCCCAAACCCAAATATTATTCCCCTTACGGTTAACATCCAAACCCTTATTTTTCAACCATTTTTGTAAAAAATCAGCCACCTGTAATTCATTTCGACTAAATGATTCAATTGATATCATTTGCTTCAATAACTCAATGGCTTCGGAGGTTTGATTTGAATATCCCATAGTTTTAGTCCATTTTAAGAAAAGTACCCTCGAGCTTTCCTTGAGAAAGACCTTTGGTATTAGTGACCACCACATTTTTTACTCCAGCCTTAATGGCAGCAAAACCATTATCTAACTTAGGAATCATACCCTCGTTAATAACGCCACGTTTTTGGAGAGATTTGAATGATGCGTAAGTTAACTCCGATAAAACACTTTGCTCATCGTTCTGATCGAGCATAACACCCGGTTTTTCGAAACAATAAATCAAGTTTACATCAAAAAACGATGACAATGCCCGCGCCAACTCCGACGCAACCGTATCGGCATTGGTGTTCAACAACAATCCTTTTCCGTTATGGGTGATGGGTGAAACCACCGGAACTACATTTTGTTTGATCAACATAGCCGCTTCATTGGCCTGAACACTAACTATATCGCCCACAAAACCATAGTTGATTTGTGCATTCTCGCGTTTTTTGGCCAGAATTAAATTTAAATCAGCACCTGTTAATCCTATTGCATTGCAATTCAACGCCTGTAAAGATGCCACAATGGTTTTATTCACCAAACCGGCATAAACCATGGTAACCACTTTAAGTGTTTCAGCGTCAGTCACTCGTCGACCCTCAACCATAACCGTTTCGATACCTAACTTGGCAGCAATTTGCGTAGCTGTGCGCCCACCTCCATGCACCAACAATTTATATCCGGGTAAGGCAACAAAGTCAGTCAGCAATTGATTCAACGACTCAGGTTCTTCGACCACTTTACCGCCGACTTTTATGATTGATAGGAGCTCCATGTATATTATTATAGATAAGAAGATGAAAAAATTTTAGATGAAAATTTAAAACAATGAAATCTCAAAACCAAATGAGGATAAAATATTCTTGAAGAAAAAAAGTGAAATTAGTACAACTATGTTACCTAATTATCAACCCAATATTAATCCTTAAATATTTTCGAGCATTCGTTTAATGACTGTTTGCACCGAATAAACGCGGTTAGCAGCCTCTTGAATAACAATGCTGTTGGCACTTTCAATAACACCATCGGTTACAATCATATTACGTCGAACAGGTAAGCAATGCATAAATTTGGCATTATTGGTTAAAGCCATTTTTGCTTCATTCACTGTCCACGACATATCCTTGCTTAAAATTTGACCATACAATTCGTAGGATGCCCAGTTTTTAGCATAAATAAAATCAGCCCCTTCAAACGCTTTATTTTGATCGTACTCAACCTTAACGCCATTCGAGAATTCAGGAGCTAACTCATATCCTTTTGGATGAGTCACTACAAATTCCACATCAGCCTCTTTCATCCATTCGACAAACGAATTGGGCACAGCCTGTGGCAAAGCACGAGGATGAGGCGCCCAAGTTAAAACCACTTTAGGACGAGCCTTGGTTTTATGCTCTTCGATGGTTACTAAATCGGCAAACGACTGGCATGGATGCCTTGTTGAGGACTCTAAACTAATAACTGGTACGCCAGAAAACTCGATGAATTGATTCAAAATTTTCTCAGAATAGTCATCTTCTCGGTTTTCGAAACGAGCAAACGAACGCACGCCAATAATATCGGAATACTGGCCAATTACTGGTACCGCTTCGCGAATGTGTTCAGGCTTATCGCCATCCATCACTACGCCCAATTCGGTTTCAAGCTGCCATCCATCTTTATTTATATCCAACACAATAACATTCATCCCCAAGTTAGTAGCCGCCTTTTGAGTGCTAATTCGAGTTCGTAAACTTGAGTTGAAAAAAATTAGCGTTATGGTTTTATTTTTACCAAGATGCTGATGTTCATAGGGATTTTTTTTAATCGCCAATGCATCTGCAATAGCCTGTTTTAAATCGCCAATATCGTTAACCGTTAAAAATCGTCTCATGTTACTATTTTATTATGATGGTCGTACCTGACCATTTCCTATTACTTGCCATTTATAGCTGGTTATTTCGCGCAGAGCCATTGGTCCGCGCGCGTGTAGTTTTTGCGTACTGATACCAATTTCGGCGCCTAAACCAAACTGAGCACCATCGGTAAAAGCGGTTGAGGCATTCACATAAACAGCCGCTGCATCTACTTCGTTTAAAAAGCGTTCAATCACGTTTGCATCCGAGGCAATTATTGCTTCGCTATGTTTTGAGCTATAGTTGTAAATATGCTCCAATGCCTCATCCAACGAAGCGACAGTTTTAATGGCCATCTTCATCGACAAAAATTCCGTTCCAAATGATTCGGCGTTGGCTTTGTGTAAAATCGAAGAAGGATAAGACTTTACCAAAACTTGATAAGCAGGTGCATCAGCAAATATCTCCACCTCCTTTTCGGCTAGCAAACTCACCAATTGCGACAGGTCAATTAATCGCGATTCGTGAACAATCAGGCAATCCAAAGCATTGCATATGCTCACTCGTCGGGTTTTAGCATTCAATACAATTTGCTGCCCCATTTCCAAATCGGCTGAAGCATCAAAATAAGTATGCACTATTCCAGCACCCGTTTCAATAACTGGGATTTTCGAATTCATTCGCACCGAATCGATCAGTCCTTGCGAACCTCGTGGAATAAGGATATCCACATAACCGGTGGCATTCATTAATTCCTCTGCGGCATATCTATCGGGAGGTAACAGTTGTATGATCTCGGGATTTAAACCCTCGTCGACCAACACTTTACGAATTAGATTAGCAATTGCTTTGTTCGAAAACTCAGCATCGCTACTTCCTTTTAACACGCAGGCATTTCCCGATCGTAAACACAGTGCAAACACATCGAAAGTTACATTGGGGCGAGCTTCGTAAATAACACCAATCACGCCCATTGGAACGCGTATTTTTCGAAGTTCCAAGCCATTAGGTAGCACACGCTGTTCCATTATTTCACCCACGGGACAAGGCAGAGATGCCACATTTTTCATCTCCGAGGCAATGTCAGCAATTCGCTTTGTCGATAATAACAGTCGATCGTATTTGGGGTTGGAAGTCTCCATGCGATCCAAATCCTTTTTATTCTCCAACAAAATATAGTCGGTTTGATTAATAGCCGTTTGAGCCACCTTATTTAATACCCGACTAATGGTTTCAGGTGAAATGGTCACCAAGTGCCGAGCAGCTTCTTTGATTAATGTAAACTGATTGATGCATTTCATGAGCAATGGTTATTTCTTCTATTTTTATAATCGTTTAAAAATATTCCAAACTATTATTTAACTCTCTTTACAAACCTTTAATCACCTAAAAATAAATCGTTTAATTTCTTTCTCAACAATTCTTTACTTATTAATTGAGTTTCGTATTGACTAATTAAAGTTGGTGATGTACTCCTATTCAAAGGTATCTCAACAATATTTTCATCCTTTGTCTTACACAAAAGAATCACTATTTCCAACTTGAATACGATATTCTTCTTCAATAAATAAAAAGTCTTTTCCAAATTCAAGTATAAATTGTTTCAAATTTTCCAAAATGGCTTTCTGAAAACTATGTTCGTTAAACCCACTCTCAAGCCCAAGAAATTCAAGCGAATAATAATCTTTAATGTAGTTTTTAACTTGTGGATACAAATCTCTCACTACTGGTGAGAGATTTTCATGAGTCAGCATCGATCTTTCATATAACCCACTATCTAATTGACGTTGCAACTCACTTTTTGAATACCCTTCTCGTAAGGTCAATTTCAAATAAAATTCTCTTTCCTCAGCACTTTTAGTTTGTGAAATTATGATCATATTATTTGTCCAACAAATATCTCTCGCCATCTGCGATAGTTTTTCGTCAGATGAATAAGTCTCAAAAAATTGCTTCATCCGCCACAGATTTTGAGCAGAAACACCTTTCGAATTAGGTTCTGTTTCACAAATAAAATCCGACAATTTCGCTACAACACTATTTACCCACCCAACGATTTTACATTTATTGGAAATATACTTGTCAATTTGCCAATATAAATTTATAAGTTCACGATTTACAGTTTTAATAACATTAACCCTCTAATCCTTAATTAGATGCAGGATTTCAAGAAAACCTACGTTACCAATGTGTTCGATTTCGCCCATAAATATAATCTACTTTTTAGGATAGAGATAAAGATAATCGTAATGAATTAAAGGTTTACTCTTTTTTTCGTTCTGGCTTTTTAGGGCTTTTTCATAGTCATATTGAGATTTTCCTATTGCAACAAGATTTCCTTGCTCATCAAACACCCTCAATAAATCATCTTTTTTAAACTCATTTTTAAACTTGACTACTCCAGGCAGTAAAAGACTGGTTGCTTTATGATTAAACAAAGCATTACAGGCACCTTCGTTAATCACAATTTCAGCTTTGGCAAATCCTTCGGAATAAGCAATCCATTTTTTTATCGCTCCAGGTTTAACACCAGGGGTTATGTGAGTATGAATCACATCTTTAGGATTATCGACTAATTGTGTTAAAATATGATTGGTTGCTCCATTGGCTATGTGAACCGATATACCTGAAGCAGCTGTTTTTTGAGCAATTCGGCATTTCGTAAGCATTCCTCCTCGACCAAAATCAGACTTGGTTGTTGAAATATACTCCGACAAATCACTGGTATCGCTATCGATTGATCGAATGACTTGGGTTCCTTCCTCTTTAGGATCGCCATTAAAAATTCCGTCCACATTAGTAAGCAAAATGAGTGCATCGCAATTGAGCATCGAAGCTATTAAACCTGACAATTCATCATTGTCGGTGAACATGAGAGCTGTGACAGAAACGGCATCATTCTCGTTAATAATGGGGATAATGTTATTATCTAACAGCGATGACAAACAGTTTTTCATGTTCAAATAATGTACTCGAGTTCTGAAATCCTCTTTTGTAACTAAAACCTGAGCTATATTAATTTGATGCTTATCGAACAACTGCGAATAGGTATTTACCAGTTTCACCTGTCCAACCGCCGATAATATTTGGCGTTGCGATACGGTATCAAAACGCTTGGGCACTTTTACAATACTTCGACCGGAGGCTACAGCACCTGACGACACCAATACAATTCGTTTTCCTTGTTTACGAAGCAAGGCAACCTGATCAACTAAATGAGCTATCCGCTCCTGATGTAGCATCCCATTGGTATCAGTTAAAACGTTGGATCCAATTTTTATGGTTAGGGTTTTAAACACGCTTGCTATATTATTATTTACCGTTTTCGATTTTATTGTATGACGTAAGCAATCCTTTAATTAAGGCAGAGCTAAAGCCTTGATGCTCCATTTCATTTAATCCAGAAATAGTTATACCTCGAGGAGTGGTTACTTTATCAATTTCAGCTTCAGGATGATTTCCGTTTTGAATTATCAAATCAGCTGCACCCTTAACTGTTTGAGCAGCAATTTGCAACGCTAGCTCCGACCCAAAACCAATTTCAACACCACCTTGCGTAGCGGCTCGAATAAAACGTAATGCATAAGCTATTCCACAGGCTGCTAAAACAGTTGCCGAAGCCATTAGTTCCTCTGGAATAATTAATGCCTTACCAACCTGATTAAATAAATCGAGAACAACAGCTTCTTGATCTTTAGTTGCCTGAAAACTAGAGATACAAGTCATTGATTCACCTATTGCCACAGCGGTATTAGGCATAGCGCGGAAAATTGGATTGACTAAACTGCCAAAAGCTGCAATTTGCGTTGAGCTAATCCCAGTAGCTAAAGAAACCAACAAAGTTCCAGGCTTAAGAACAGGAGTGATTTCACGAACAATTTGCTCGATCTGATAAGGTTTTATAGCCAGCATAACAATATCTGAAGCCGCTGCTGCAGCCACATTATCATTTGAAACAATAATACCTTCAGAGGATAAATGTGAAATGAGTTCGATCCGACGGCGAGTAACTGTTATTTGTCCTCCATCGACATATTTCTTGTTAACCAAACCTAAAGCAATGGCTGTTCCTAGATTGCCACCACCAATAATTGCCACTTTAATAGTTTGCATATGAACGCTTGTTATTAATTAAAGGACTTGAACCCTTAAATAACATAGCGTTAGCTCAGTTTTTAAGAGTTGACACTCCTATTATTTTCAACTTTTATGTGTCCCCAATTTTCGCCCGACTTAATGCGATAAAGTTGCATTTCGCTTATGCCAAATTGTTTGGCAAGCATTTTTAATCGGGTTTTTCGATTAGGATCAAATATTTTCATTTTTAAACGCATCACTTGAGTTGCGTTTAGTTTATGACCTTGAACCGTTAATCGTTTCTTTTGGTCTTCTCGAGCTTGAATGACAAAAGGATTATTTTTTTGATGATGATATACTTCCTCCTTATTTGCCCATTTAAGATTCTCAATATAATTATTCGTTTTATTGAAATCAAGATGAATAACAAACTCCTTATCTTCTTTACTTTTAGCAAGGAAAAGCTCGGCCACTATTTTATGTACATAAAAAGTTTTCGACTTTCCAAACGGTCGAACCGGCAAGGTAGGATAACCTCTTAAAACTCCTCCCTTTATCAACTTTCCTTTGTCAATGCTATCGATAAAGCAAACCAATCGTCCGTATGAAGAAACTGCGTAACGTTTCCGCAATGCGCCGTTTTCAAACGGCTGTTCTTTCCATGTTTCATTCCAATAAGAGTCAATCATAAATACACAAAACAGTTAGGAACTATTAGCAACATCAAGCAAATGAGCTACAAAGCCCTCTGCTTGTTTCATTTTTAATGTTAATGGGGGAAGTAAACGTATCACACGAGTGCCTGATACACCGGTAAAAATACACTTTTCCATTAAAAGTTGCTTCCTAATATCTTGAATATTTTTTTCAAACTCTAAACCTATCATCAGTCCCATACCTCGTAAATCGCTTATTCCCGGTATGTTAGCCAATGATTTTAACCAATAGTTACCTATCTCACGAGCGTTATCAATAAGCTTTTCAGCTTCAATTACTTCTAAAACTGCTAACGAAGCTGCACAAGCAAGGTAATTGCCTCCAAATGTGGTTCCTAACATACCATACTTGGGCTTAAACATAGATGAAATTAGAACTCCGCCTACAGGAAATCCGTTGCCCATACCTTTAGCCACGGTAACAATATCGGGCACTACATCGGTATGCTGATATGCAAAGAATTTACCCGAACGGCCATAGCCCGATTGAATTTCATCGAGAATAAGTACTGTTCCATAACGGCGACAAACTAATTCAAGCTGTTTCAGAAAATCAGGATCTGGCACGATAATACCTCCAATACCTTGAATGCCTTCGATGATAACGGCAGCTATATCGCCATTCTTCAATGTTTCTTCAACTCGGGTTAAATCGTTTAATGGCAAAAAAATCACCTCATGCCCACTATTAACAGGTGCTATAATTGATGGATTATCGGTAATTGCAACCGCTGCCGATGTACGACCGTGAAATCCCTTTTCGAAAGCCACTATTTTTTTTCGTCCGGTATGAAAGGAGGCCAGCTTTAGCGCATTTTCATTCGCTTCGGCACCTGAGTTTCATAAAAATAAATCGTAATCAACTGATCCCGATACCTTTCCCAACTTATCGGCCAGCTCTTCTTGCATGGGGTTTTGCACCGAATTAGAATAAAACCCAATTTGTTGCAACTGATCGCTTAACCGCTTAATGTAATGCGGATGACTATGCCCAATTGAAATCACGGCATGACCACCATATAAATCTAAATATTCTTTATCCTGATTATCATAAACATAACAATCCTTTGCCCTAACGGGGGTAATACTAAAAAGAGGATAAACATCGAATAATTTCATCTGTTCTAAAATTTAGATTTTTTTTAAAGAAAGCCACGGCTGCGCAACAACCGTGGCCTCTAAAAAATTAACAAGTCTTCAAACTAGATTGAACACCTAACTTAAACCATAAAGTCAGCCAATAACTTAAAAAGCTACCGGCTTAAGTCGAAGACCTGTTAATTCACTCAAACCAAACATCAAATTCATATTCTGCACAGCCTGTCCCGATGCTCCTTTTACCAGATTATCGATTAAACTGACAATATGCAGTTTTGTTCCGTATTTTTTTACAAAAATGACTGCTTTATTTGTATTTACAACCATTTTAAGATCGGGATTTTTATCAACCACGACAATAAATGGATGAGAATGATAATAATTTTTATACAATTCGCGAGCCTCAGCTGTGCTTAATTCGCTTTCGAAATAGAGCGATGCCATTATTCCACGAGGAAAATCGCCACGAATAGGGATGAAATTCACTGGTTCATTAAACTCTGGCTGCAACCATTTAATTGTTTGACCAATTTCGTTTAAATGCTGATGCTCAAATGCTTTATAAACCGACACATTGTTATTTCGCCAACTAAAATGCGTAGATGCGGTTGGTGACTGACCGGCACCAGTGGATCCGGTAATAGCTTGAACATGAACTTCGGTTAATTGATGTTTATCTAAAACTGGCAAAATAGCCAGCTGAATAGCAGTGGCAAAACAACCAGGGTTCGCAATTTTATTAGCCTTGATAATTCGATCGCGATGTATTTCAGGTAATCCGTACACAAAATCATGCGATTGACTTTTCATTCGAAAATCGGTACTTAAATCAATGATTTTAAGCGATTCAGGAATTGCATTCGACTCCATAAACTCAACCGATTTACCATGCCCCATGCAAAGAAACAAAACATCAACCGTTGATAAATCTGGTTCAGAAATAAATACCAAATCACATTCACCAACTAAATCGCAGTGAACATCGGAAATTGAATTGCCTGAATTGCTGGAGCTTTGCACAAAACCAATTTGCACATTAGGGTGATTCAATAAAATTCGAATCAACTCTCCTGCGGTATAACCTGCTCCACCAATTATTCCTGCTTTAATCATTTTGTATTATAATATATCGAGTTTCCCCTTATTAACGTGATTGTATATTTTTAACTGATTGGCTAAAATAGTAGTAAATCCTCTAACATCATCGCCGCTCCATGCTTTGTTCACTTCGCCATAATCGCCAAAACCCGATTTCATTAAATCGTGTTTCGATTCAATACCACATACCTCAAATCGATAAGGTTTAAGCGTTATAAACACTTTACCCGTTACGTTTTGCTGGGTATTTTCGAGGAATTTTTCAATGTCGCGTAAAACAGGCTCAAGGTACTGCGCTTCGTGCAATAACATACCATACCAATTAGCCAATTGTTCCTTCCAATACATTTGCCATTTGGTAAGTGTGTGTTTTTCAAGCGCATGGTGTGCTTTAATAATCAACAATGGTGCAGCTGCTTCAAAACCTACCCGCCCTTTAATGCCAATAATGGTATCGCCCACATGCATATCGCGACCAATAGCATATTTAGCTCCTTTTTCCTCAATTGCCTGAATCGCTTCAATTGGATTGGCATATTTTACTCCATTCACACTTGCAATTTCACCCGCAACAAATTCTATTTCTAACGACTCTTCATCGTTCGTTTGCAATTGACTTGGATAGGCGGATTCAGGAAGAGGTAAATGCGATGTTAGCGTTTCTTTACCGCCAATGCTGGTCCCCCATAAACCTTTGTTAATGGAGTATTCCATTTTTTTCCAGTCGCGCTCAACACCTAGGTTTTTAAGGTAATCGATCTCCGCTTCACGCGATAACGTTAAATCCCTGATGGGCGTAATTATTTGAATATCTGGAGCTAAAATTTGAAATGTTAAATCAAACCGAACCTGATCGTTTCCCGCGCCGGTACTGCCATGAGCAATGTATTTAGCTCCAATTTCGCGGGCATAATTTACGATAGACAAAGCCTGAAAAATGCGCTCCGAACTTACTGATAAAGGATAAGTATTGTTTTTAAGAATATTCCCAAAAATCATATATCGAATACAATTTCGATAATAAACATCGGTT
>Ga0136636_10000858_pt1 | contig 16895 bp, 12 predicted proteins | sample AntDrymUQ8522106_2_FD_104653 | JGI IMG/M metagenome (GOLD analysis project Ga0136636, IMG submission 104653) | Polar desert sand microbial communities from Dry Valleys, Antarctica - metaG UQ852 (21.06) | ecosystem: Environmental > Terrestrial > Soil > Desert | place: Antarctica: Dry Valley... | reverse complement strand
CCCGTGTTTGACGAGGAAATCGAACTGGTTGCGTGCGCCGCGAACCGCGTGCGTGCCAATGGGAATGCCCGTGGCTTGATTGACCCTCGCGGCGCAGCGAAAGACTCTTTGATCCCACTCGCTCAGCTCAGCGTCGTTGGTGGCGATTTTGATAATGCCAGCGCGGATGTTGGTGCCGTCGATTCCCTCCGTTACCTCGCGCAGCATGCGTGCTTCCATGTCGGCTTCGCTCAAAAAACGGATGGCCGGTTTCATCGTGTTGTAGATGTATGCACCGGTTGATGCGACGATTTTGACGGGCGTGCGGCGGGCGACTTCGGCCAGAAGCCGGATGTTTCGCACGGGCGTGAGATCAACGACGGTGTCGATGCCGACGCGGGCAGCGTCATTGAGCCATTGGACGGCCATATCGACCGACACAGCGTATTTATCCTCGGGGACATCGTGCGCCAACACGTGCTCGTGCATGAGCGTCGTGCCCAGACTGTCGGGGGAGACCAGTCCAGTGATAGTCGACACGGTGGGCAATGCCCCACGCGGCGGGGGCGGTGGCAAGGGCAAACCGGACTGCGCGGCCGTTTGGGCCTGGAGCGGACCAGCGCCCAAGGCGAGCCCCATTCCACCGACACCAAGTGCGGTCATGAGGTTGCGACGGGACAGGGCGCGGTGCTGGGGTGGTGTGGGTTGGAGGGTCATGGCAGCCAGTTTACTGGCTAGCACATGGCCAGGGCAAGATGCTGAGCGGGGGCATGGTTGGTGCAATCGCCCCAGCCAACGAGCTGAGCGCAGACGCTTGAGCCATCGACAAAACCCCTACCCTCACCGCACCGCCGAGAGAGCGCATGGCATGGCGGCAGAGGTGCGCAGCACCCCTGCCGCCTTGGGTGTGAGAGACCAGTCTGCTCAGACCGACCTTGGAACCACCATCAGGCCCGACGAGGGAGGACGACTGTTAACGGTAAACCTCTTGGGCGCGGTTGCTCTTCCAGGAACTTTCCACAAAGGCCGCATCGTCGTCGCTGCGCGGGTGGACGCCCATCAAGATGCCGCCATTGCGAATGCCTTCGTCATACTTTTTGAGTCGTTCTTCTGGCATGTTCCAGCCCACCAGGGCACCGACAATACCGCCTGTTGCAGCGCCGGCACCAGCGCCTGCGACGGCTGCTGCCAGTGGTCCGGCAATCACCAGACCGAGACCGGGTATGGCGAGGGATGTCCCCACAGCGGCTATGGCTGCCGCAACGGCACCCAAGGTGCCGCCAATAGCGCCACCCACGCCAGCGCCTTCAGCGGCTTTGGTACCGAGTTCCGTCTCGGCACCTCCAGGTGCAAAGTGGCGTTTTTTGGTGTCTTCTGACATGACAACGTTCACGTCGTCTTTGGTATAGCCTCGTTCGGACAATGTTTGGTAGGCCGATTCAGCGCTCTCCCGGTCAGGAAATAGACCAGTGATCAGAGGTTTGTTGGTTTGCATGCGTTAACTCCTTAATGAACAGAAAAAAAGCCGTGCGATCAAGCAGCTATCCATCTAGCTATCTGCCCAGTGATCGCCTGTGCCGTCTTGGAACGACAGCTACAAGTCTGCCTCAGGGTGGCTGCAATGGATGTCAGACAAAGCGCCCTTTTGAAGGAGTGCAAACGTCTGCGGTGCGCCGGAACAATTCTGCGTGAACGGCGGCAAATACTGCGCCAGTTCAATGCCTATAGGTGGCGCATCAATCCCTCTTACTTACCGGCTATGACCATCGGATTTACTTCATAGACTTGGCTTTTGTCAGCCTACTGGGTCATCGCCATGCCACTCTTACAAAGTAAGGTCTTCCAGCACTATGCCCTTGGACTTGGGTGCACCTTTTTGGGCGCTTTGGTCATGGATCTAACTGGCTCCATGCTTCCTCTCGCTTTCGGAGCTGCTGTTTCTGTCATGACGACACTGCCCTTGGTCCGCACGCTTTGGCGCAAAAAATCGTTGCCCCGCGGCAAGTCCTGAAAACGCTTGCATCAAACGGTATTTGTCGCCAACATCACAGGAGCCCAATACCCGTTGGGTCGCCTTCAGGTCCGGTAATACGCAGACCATGGCACCGGGCGCGGCGTTTTTCCTGCTGGAGCGTCAGGGAGACAGCAGTGAATGAGGCTCTGGGCAACTGGCTAAAGATGCAGCGCGCCCGCCTCAATCTGACCCAGGCTGATTTGGCTTGGCGGGCGGGTGTCACGCACAAGACCATCAGCAGCGTGGAAAACGGCTTCTTCGTGCCGTCGACCGTGCTTGCGCTGAAGCTCGCGCAGGTGTTGGCAGCGCCTGTGGAATCGCTTTTTTTGTACGTAACGAGGCGCCGTCGTCACACCCTAAGGGCTCGTTAAGAAATAACATGCACATTTGGATCGGCAGCTTTGGGTGCCCTGCGTTGTTGCAAATCGCTTGTTTGACTAGCCAAACTGCACGCTTCGCGCCTAGCATGACATCCCAAATCCGACACCCAAGTGCACAGCTTATTCCTCAACGAGCCCTAACTTTCATGGCGACGAAGCCACCCCAGAGCATGAAAACCCTGCGGTCACTGCAAGCGTAACGCGGCAGTCCAGGGCTTCTCAAGTCATGGATTGCTTTACTTTGTTCGCAATGACGGTTGTATGTCACGTTGGCGTCAGGATTCGGCATCAATCCCATCATTAAAAATGTCTTGTTTGCGCTGAGTGGCGTTGGGATGGCTAACGCGCGGCGTGGCAGTGCTACGAGTCGATGACCGCGGTGTGGGTGATTCAGGGCGTCGACTGCGCTTGGCGCGTGGATCGGGCACTGTCCGCAGGCGTTCTATTAGGCTGGCGCTACGCCATCCATTCATCGAGGTTCTTCTCAAGTTCTATTGAGCCGAGAAGTTTCCACTTTTCTGCCGTGGCTGCGGACGATCGCGCTATTCATTGAGGTGCGGTTGCCCGGGCATCAAACTTGTACATCCCATTGGTTTTCCCTTAGCCAAATACCCTACACCTTACGGCGGTTCGCGCTAAAGTTGGCGCGTGTCTAACGCGTTACGCTTACGGTATGGTTAATGGAAAATATTCTGTGCTGCTCCTGCAAGCAACGGCATGGATACTGCCCGTGTTCGGACTGGTCGGCGCTGTAGGGGCGCAGCCCCATGCCACACCAGCACCCGTTGCCCTGCCCACCACGCCGGAGGTAACTTTGCGGGTGATGGGTGGCGTGGGCAGCATGTCGATGTACGCCACCATCGAAGCCCCCTTCTGGACCCAAGAGTTGGCGCGTCTGAGCGGCGGTAAATACACCGCCCGCATCAACCGCTACGACCTAGCTGGCATCCCGAGTGCAGAAATGCTCAAGCTCATTGAGCTGGGGGTCACGCCTTTTGGTACGGCGATGCTGACGCCTTCGTCCTACCAAACCCCAGAACTGGCGATGCCCGATCTGGCAGGCATGAATCCGGACTTAGACACCCTCAAGCACAACTTGGCCATTTTTCGACCCTACCTTGAAAAACTGCTGCATGACCGCTACGGCGTGAAGTTGCTGGCGCTGTACTCGTACCCGGAGCAAGTTCTGTTCTGCAAAAACCCCATCACACAGCTGGCTGATTTGGCCGATCGGCGCGTGCGGGTGAGCTCTGTCACACAAGCAGACTTCATCAAAGGCCTGGGTGGCATTCCCATTCATCTGGAATTCCAGCAGATCACAGCCAACTTCAAACGCGGTGAACTTGAATGTGCGCTTACAACCACCGGGTCAGGCAACTTGTCTGACATTTACAAAGTCACCAACTACCTGTATGCGCAGCCCATTGTTTGGAGTGTGGCGCTGTTCGGCGCCAACCAAGCTGCGTGGAACGAGCTCCCCCCTGGTTTGCAAGCCTTGCTCACCCAAGCTGCCCCCCAATTGGAGGCAAAGCTGTGGGCAGAGGCACGACGCCTGCATACCCAAGGCTTCGCATGCAACCAAGGGCTTGCCACATGCGACTCTGGCAAAAAAGGCCACATGACACTGGTCGCTGCCTCGCCGCAGGACAAGCACCAAAGTCTGCAAGTATTTACCCAACACGTGCTGCCCAAGTGGCTAGACCGCTGCAACTTCCGCTGCAAAGAGGCTTGGGACGCCACCTTTGGAGCAGCGCAGCGCTCTAAAACGACCCATCCAACGTTAAAACCATGATGTCGATCACCAAGCAAAAAGACACCAATGCCTCGCTTGCCCTGCTGGGTCTGGCGGCGTTTTTGTCGCTTGCCGTGACCGTTGCGGCGCTGCTTTTTTTACGCAGCACCTATAACAAGGCGATGAAAGTAGGGCCAGCACAGGCGGTTCGCTTCACCCAAGGTACCCAACACGCGCTGGGGCGCTCAGACTGATGCGCGGCGCATCGCTGGCTGAGCCCGATGACGAAGAAGCCAACCAGTTGAGACACGCTTGGGGCGTGACTTCTCTGTCCCACTTGGCCTGCTGCATCAAAGTGCTTGATGGCGACATCCGCATCGAAATTCCCCGCCACACGCGCAACCATGTGCAGGAAAGTTCGCAAGCCAAATTTGTCTTACCTCCATATATTATTGGGGCAAGTAGCTTCATATTCGATAGCAATCTAGACATCAAATATCTTGCTCGATATTGGTTTACCCCTAGCCAAACACCCTTAAACCGACGGTCAGTTCACGCTAAAGTTGGAGCGTATCGAACGCGTTACGATTGCGCTATGGTTAAAGGAAAATACTCTGTGCTGCTCTTGCAAGCAACGGCATGGATACTGGCCACGTTCGGACCCACCGGCGCCGTATGGGCCCAGCCCAATGCAATACCAGCACCCCGTGCCTTACCTACCAAGCCGGAGGTGACTCTGCGAGTCACCAGTGGTTTAGGCAGCATGGCGATGTTCGCCTCCACCGAAGTCCCATTTTGGACACAGGAGCTTGCGCGCCTGAGCGGGGGCAAATACACCGCCCGCATCAACCGCTACGACCAAGCCGGCATTCCGGAGGCAGAGATGCTCAAGCTCATTGAGTTGGGGGTCACGCCGTTTGGTACGGCGATGCTGGCGCCTTCGGCCCACCATTCCCCAGAACTGGCGTTGCCCGATCTGGCAGGCATGAATCCGGACGTGGGCACCCTCAAGCACAACTTGGCCATTTTTCGACCCTACCTTGAAAAACTGCTGCATGACCGCTACGGCGTGAAGTTGCTGGCGCTGTACTCGTACCCGCAGCAAGTGCTGTTCTGCAAAAACCCAATCGCAGGGCTGGCTGATTTGGCCGGTCGGCGCGTGCGGGTGAGTTCCAACACACAATCGGACTTTGTTGAAGGTCTGGGTGGCATTCCCGTTAACGTGGGTTTTTTGCAAATCTCAACCAACATCAGCGCAGGTGACATCGAATGCGCCATCATGGCCGCGGCGTCAGGCAACTTGTCCGGTGTTTACAAAGTCACTCACTTCCTGTATTCGCAGCCCATTAGTTGGAGTGTGGCGCTATTCGGTGCCAACCAAGCCGCTTGGAACGATCTCCCCCCTGATTTGCAAACCATGCTCACCCAAGCCGCCCCCCAACTAGAGGCTAAGCTGTGGGCAGAGTCTCAAAGGATGCATACCCAAGGCATGGCATGCAACCAAGGGCTTGCCACGTGCGACTCTGGCAAAAAAGGCAGCATGACACTGGTCGCGGCCTCGCAGGAAGACAAGCGCCAAAGTCTGCAAGTATTTACCCACCAAGTGCTGCCCAAGTGGCTAAGCCGCTGCAACTTCCGCTGCAAAGAGGCTTGGAACGCCACCTTTGGAGCAGCGCAGCGCTCTAAAACGCCCCACCCAACGTTAAAGCCATGATGTCGATCACCAAAGGAAAAGACACCAAAGCCTCGCTTGCCCTGTTGGGTCTGGCGGCGTTTTTGTCGCTTGCCGTGACCGTTGCGGCGCTGCTTTTTTTACGCAACACCTATGACAATGCAATCGAAGAAGGACGAGCACAGGCGGATCGTTTCATCAAAGGTGCCCAAGACGCTGTCGGACGCAGTTTTTTGGGGGTGGACATGGTGCTGGCCAGTATGGGGCGCCTCTTGGATTTGGAACACGCGCACCGTGAAACGCTGAATGTGCCGCGCAGCAGCCAACTGATTGCAAGCACCACACACCAGAACCTGCTGATCCGCAATGTGGCACTTCTGGATGCCCAAGGCAACACCTTGGTGTCCTCGGACCCGAACGGCTTCGGCAACACCATGGTGCTGCCCCAAGGATTTGCCAAAAAGGTGCTCGATCAACCCGTTCCCACCATGCTGGTGAGCGTGCCTGTTACCAGCTTCAGCAGTGGCGGCCTGGTGCTGTTTTTTGCCCGCTATGCGCGACTGGCCGACGGCAGCAAGCTGCTGGTTGTCGCCGAGATCAAACTCAACATACTCACCAGCATCTTGGCGCAAGGCGTGGACTCCACCCGGGTTGAAGCCACAATGGAAAACGCCGATGGCACCCTTCTGGCCAGTTCCCCCGGGCGGCGTTCATTGGCGGTCGCTGCCCAGAGCATCCAACTCCCCGTGTCCCTGAACTTTAATTTCGATCTTGATGTTTTTATCCCCCAAGAACCCGTGAAATTCATGCCCGCGCGGCTGACTGGTAGCCCGGCTCTGGTGGCGGCGCGTGGCTTGCTGCACAACGATGTGGCACTTACCGTCAGCATCCCGATGGATAAGGTACTGCAAGAGTGGTACGCGCAGCGCCGCCTGATTCTTTCCACGGCGGCCATTTTCATCGTCATCATCTTTAGCGCTACGGCGGTGGGACTGGCCTATCTGCGCCGCAGAGCACAAGCGCAGCACACGCTCACCGATGCCAAGGCCGCCTTAGACCAAGCGCTAGAGTCGATGGAAAACGGTTTTTTACTGCTGGATGCCCAGTTGCGTGTGGTGCGCTGGAACCGGCGCTACCTTGAACTTTTCCCTTGGCACGCCAGCAGCATCGTGGCAGGCTGCCCGATGCAAACCCTGCTGCGCAGCACAGCCCAAGAATGCCAAATAGGTGCCACCGAAACCGAGCGCCAAACATGGATGGCGCAACGGCTGGAACATCTAAACCAACCCCTGAATAACCACGAAAACCACCTACCCAAAGGCGTAGTGGTTGAAATCGCCGAACGCCGTACCGCCGATGGCGGCATCGTCATCCTCTACCAAGATGTCACCGCACTTCGCAAAGCCAGTGCAGAAATTGCCCAGCTGGCCTATTTTGACTCTCTGACTGGCCTGCCCAATCGACGCTTGCTGGGAGATCGGCTCACCCAAGCCATCAACGCCAGCATACGCAGCAGCAACCATGGCGCGCTGCTGTTTCTGGATTTGGATCACTTCAAAATCGTCAATGACACCATGGGCCACGACGTGGGCGACGCACTTCTGCGCCAGGTGACGCAGCGGCTCAAAACCTGTGTGCGTGAAGCCGATACCGTGGCACGCCTGGGCGGCGATGAGTTTGTCGTCATGCTGCAAAACCTGGGCGCCAACCCCTCTCTTGCCAAGCAGCAAGCCCAATCCGTTGGCGACAAAATTCTGCACAGCCTGAACCGCCCCTATGAACTCCTTGGCGTTTTGCACCGCAGCTCCTGCAGCATAGGCGCTACGTTTTTTGCCGATGCCGAAGTCAATGCTGCCGACTTGCTCAAGCAAGCCGACATTGCCATGTACCAGGCCAAAGCCGGCGGGCGAAACGCCCTGTGCTTCTTCGATTCGCGCATGCTCGATTTCATTCAAAGTCGCGCTGATCTGGAGCGCGATCTGCGCACAGCGCTGACCCACCAGCAGTTTGAACTGCATTACCAACTGCAAGCCACAAACCAAGGCGTGGCGGTGGGGGCTGAGGTGCTTGTGCGCTGGCAACACCCCGTGCGCGGCCTTCTCTCGCCGCTGGAATTCATCGCCCTGGCTGAAGAAACTGGTCTTATCCTGCCGCTGGGCGACTGGGTTCTGCGCACCGCCTGCGAGCAACTCAAGCTCTGGAAAGCCCATCCTGTCTATGCGCATTTGCAACTGGCTGTCAATGTGAGCGCACGCCAGTTTCACCAGAGCGACTTTGTGGAGCGTGTGTCTGCCGTTCTGTGCAGCACCGCCATCAACCCCACGCTGGTGAAATTGGAGTTGACTGAAAGCTTGGTGCTCAACGACGTGCCTGACACCATCGCCAAGATGCACCAACTCAAAGCCTTGGGCGTGCGCTTTTCGATAGACGACTTTGGCACCGGGAACTCTTCACTGTCGTACCTCACACGGCTACCACTGGATCAGCTCAAAATCGACAAATCCTTCGTGCAAAACATCGGTACACACAAGACCGATGCCACCATCGTCCAAACCATCATCGGCATGAGCACCAACCTGGGGCTGGAAGTGATCGCCGAAGGCGTAGAAACCATCGCCCAGCGCGACTTCTTGGCCGCACATGGCTGCCTTGTGTACCAAGGCTACCTCTACTCCAAGCCCGTACCTGTCACCGTGTTCGAGGCACTGGTTCAAAGCATGGCGAACCTGCAACCCTTGACGCCCACTCCCGGCGACAACGTCTAGCCCTCCTTGCCATCAGCCCACTTACCTGCCATCGTTTGGGTCAAGCGGGCGACTGGATTGGCTGCCCCGCCGTTGGGTTGCGTGGATTTCAACGCACGACGCGCAAGCACCGTCACCCGATTGCGCCCGTGCGGCTTTTGGGTTCAGCGAACAGAGGCGACATAGACCCCACCACGGTGAATTTGTACTCTGTTCAGTCAGAGGGAGCGCGAATATTGAGTGGAAAAATTTACCTTTAAAAATCAATCACTTACGCTTAGAACAAATTCACCCGGTAGACCCCACCCAACGGCTGGCAGTCGGGTGATAGAACAGACAGAATGCTCAGTCGTGCTTTGCCCACTTGACGCGATAGCACGGGCTGGGGCTATGGGGCTACCGGAGGTGTTGGACTGGTGGCGCTCATCATCGCCATCCTGCTGGTGACCGGCAACTGTCAGACTTTCCCCGTTCACGGCCAAATGGGCAATGGGCAAGCGCGCTTATCCAAGTCGATGCGGTGTTTTGTGGGTGACATCACGCACCACCGCCATCGTTTCCTTTTGCCATTGCATCACCCGCTTGCGAGCCGCTGCGGCTTTTTCTTTTGCTGCCGTCGGGTTTTGGGCCATGGCAAGTACCGTGGGGACATAACGTTTGATGTCTTCGTTGTCATCGAAATCAAACAGCCATTCCCCCAAACCAATATCCCGCCACATAAGGCCCTTGCTGCTTTGCTCGCTCCAGCGGCCCACAATGGCAGGTATTCCGTTTCGCAAATACACATGATGGGGCTGTGCATCTCATGCCCAAAGTAGCCCGCGGACCGAACATAGATACTAATAAGCTGTCACGCATAAGTTTCATGCGTCAAAAATGCGGCAGTCACCTATGAAGACCACACGAAATGACCTACAAAGCTTATGTTGACCGGCTTAATAGCTTGCCGCAGGTTAGCGTGAAATACACCCGTCATTGCGAACGAAGTGAAGCAATCCATGACGTAGGAATCCTTGGACCGCCGCGCTAGGCTCGCAGTGACGGCGGGGTTTTCATGCTCTGGGGTGGCTTCGTCGCCATCAAAGCTTGACCAGCACATTCCATGTGCGCCACATCTTTTCACACGCCAAACCATCGAATTCACCCTGGGCCATCTGCGTCGGTCAACGCTGCGCGTATGGACGAGGGAAGCAGTGGATGACGTGAAACGCGTCCTTCCTGCCGCAGGGGGACACCACGTTCGGCGAACTCGACCCAACTGCCCTGCCCCCTGAGGCGCGGGATTCGTGAGGCGTGAGGCGTTAGGCGCCGACATCAAGCACCTGCGTTTTCCCAACACCTTAAAGTCCACCTTTCCCCACAGGGGTCAGGCCATCGTGTTGAGGTAGGCGTGAGCACTGCACAGCAACTGGCAGCAACAATCCCAGTTCCCGTATTGACCAACTGGTCACAACGCTGCGGAAACTGAAGTAGGGTGATGTTAGAAGTGCTGTGATGAACTTGGCACAACACATCTCCCGCGAACCCTGACCTCACCTCAACCCGCAGCTACAAAGACCGCAGCGTTCAAGCTAGATTCCTCGGTTGGCCGCTTGTTTTGATCAATAAGTGCTTATGACGGCTGACCATTTTGCGCTCCGATCAAGATTACTCAATGGGTGACCACGCTACGCACCCGAGTGAGGGGTAGGAGATTTTGGGTCAATACTTTAGCCGCGCCATGTACGTCTTCTGCGCCGCCTCCCTAGCCTGGCGCAGGGTGAAGATGCCCATGGCTTGTAGCAGGGGAATCAGGCGCAGCCAGACTTCGGCAGTGAGCATGGCGTCGCCCAACGCGGTGTGGCGGCCCAACACATTGATGTTGAAGCGCGCGGCAATGGCCTCCAATCGGTGCGACGCCTGGCTGGGGTGCACCACAGCCGACAGCAGCAAGGTATCCAGCACCGGGTGGTGAAAAACGATGTGGGTCTTGGCCTCTTGCAGCTGCAAAAACTTCATGTCAAACGCGGCGTTGTGCGCCACCAGCACGGTATCTTGGGCAAAGGCGTGAAAGGCGGGCAGCACTTCGGCAATGTCAGGCTTGCCCCGCACCATGTCCTGGGTGATGCCGTGAATAGGAATAGTTGCCTTGGGGATCAAGCGCCCGGGGTTGACTAGTTGCTCGAAACTTTCCTGACGCAGCAGCTTGCCGTTGATGCAGCGGGTGGCACCAATCTGGATGATCTCATCCCCCTCGGAAGGACTCAGGCCCGTGGTCTCGGTGTCAAACACGGTGTAGGCAAGGTTGCTGAGCAGCCGGTCGTCCAGCGCACAGCTTTGGTCGGTGGTTTGAAACAGGTCAAAGTCGTAATACTCAGGCCGACTGGTGTGCGAGGGCACGGGCGCGTCCGCCATGGGCGCGGGTACGTTGAAAAACGGCAGCATGAACCGGAAATACGCCTCGTGGCGCACCCGCTCGCGCTCAAACCACATTTGGCCACTGTGGCGGTCAACCACGTCACGCACCGACAGCGGCGTGCTTTCGGTGCCAAAACGCATGCTCTCCATCTCCCAGCTCATCACGGTTTCGGTACTCACTGCTTGGCCGCTCCAGATCAGGTCAAGTTGTGCGCGGTCTGAGCTGTGCTGGAGACGCAGGCGAAAAAAACGCACATCAAACTCGTCCGCCAGACGTAGCGCCAGATATTCCAGCGCTTGCGTTAGGCTGAAACTGTCCACCTTGAGCCACAGGTCGGGCTCTAAGTTTTCCAAGGTCACCGAGCGCTTGGTGCGCAATTCGATGCGCCGCTGGGCGGCCAGCAGCACGTCGGCACCCATCATGTCTTCCAAAGGCCAGCGGGTTTTTAAGACCTGCGCTGACTTGTTCGTGAGTTCGCTGACATACGCGTTCAACCGGGCCACTTCGTCCTGCATGGCCGTCACGCAAACTGCGCGCTGGTGAGCGTCTGGGTCGGTTTTCACCAAACCGTCAAAGGCCTCCTGAATGCTGCCCAAAGCGACGCGGGTGTGCTCGATCAAACCGTGCAGCAATTGGCAGCGCTCGTTTTCTTGTTCAAACGCGCTGGTCACGTCGTCAAACATCAACACAAAACCGCTGAGTTCGCCTGCGCTGTCCGCCGCCTCGTTGTTGCGCACCGGGGCCATCTGCACCTTGAGCAGTTGGCCTGCTTGTGTGGTGGTGACGAACTGAGCCAACGGACGCACCGCCCCCCGGTTGGTGCGCTGGTGAATGATTTCTAGCGCATGGGCGATCAAGTGGCGGTCAAACGCGCCATAAATGGAGCGGCCGATGCCCACCAATTCAGCCCCACCCGTTACCCCTGGCGCCTGTGACAAAGACTTGAACTGCCAAAGCGCACGGTTGTTGTACAAAATAATGCGCCCGTCCAAGCTGCACACCACCACGCTTTGGGTCAACTCGGACATGAGTGCTGCCAACAGGTTTTTCTCTTGCCGCACCTGCGCGCTGGCAGCGGCCACCTGTTCGGCCACATTCTCACGCAAGCTGTCACGTTGTATGGCCAGTTGAAAAATCACCTCGGCTAAGGCCTGCGTTTCTTGCGTGCCATGGTGATTCATGGGCGCGGCTTTGGGTGCCGCCAACAACACCTGGGTTTGCTCCACCAAACGGGCTGGCGCTGTGGCGTAGCGGAAAAACAGCCAGCGCAGCGTCAGCACAATGCTGAGCAGCCCCAGCAGCCAAGTTACCCCCAACAAAGGCAGGCGCGGTGCAAGGTGATCCATCAAAAAAGCGCGTTCAATGCCGTCCAATGTGGATGCGATCAAACCAAACGTCATGCACAGCCACAACACCGTGGCCACACCGATGAAGGCGGCAGCCTGCACCAGGCGTCGATCGGCCCTCATGTCTGACGCACGTCATCAAAGCTGAGCACACCAAACCTGTTCAACAAACACGGCCCGGCTGCATCCACGGCGCGTGCGCACCAACGGTTTGTTGCAAGCCCATCCAGCATGTCAATCTCCTTGTGATCCTGCGCCGCCCCAGGACCCACCATTGTGGTGCGACCTGAGCCCAAGCGCCAGCCTATGGTGGTGCCCAAAACACGCTATTGGCTGACATTCTTGCAGCGACTAGGGAAAACACTGAGCGCGTCTTTTGCACCCCAAGCAGCCCATACTCCAACACGATCCGAAGAAATAACAAAATTGGCGTTCAGCCCAATAGATATATGCATCTATTGCTTCACAAAATATAGTAAAAGCACCGAGCACAACGCGAGTATGGCGTGACACACCACGGCATTAAGTCACTAAAAATGACAGCGCACCACACACCAACTACGGGCCGCCAAACCGGGTCAGCATTTGGTAAGCACGGCTCCTTAACCTCGCGCCGCAAACTACTTCTTATAGGAGACTCTCAATGCAAGACGATTTGTTACAACGGGTGATCAGTCACCCAAAATACCAGGAGCTCAAGACCAAGCGGTCTAGCTTTGGCTGGCGCCTGACCGGGGCCATGATGGTCGTCTACTACGGCTTCATTCTTTTGGTGGCGTTTAACAAAGAGTTTCTGTCACAGAAGCTGGGCGCAGGCGTCATGACCGTAGGCGTGCCCATTGGCTTGGGCGTGATCGTGTTCACCGTGGCGATCACCGCTTATTACGTCAAACGTGCCAATACCGAGTTTGACGACTTGACCGCCGAAATCACCAAGGCGGTGCTGAAATGAGGACATCTTCCATGCTCAAACCCTTACTCGGGCTGTTGGCGCTCTTGTTGGCGTCTGCTGTCGCTCACGCCGCAGGTGCCGATTTGGGCCAAGCCCAAAAGCAGGCCACCAATTGGACGGCCATCATCATGTTCGGCGCCTTTGTGGTGTTCACGTTGTTCATCACCAAATGGGCGGCGGCCAAAACCAAATCAGCCGCTGACTTCTACACCGCCGGTGGCGGCATCACCGGCTTCCAAAATGGGCTGGCGATTGCCGGTGACTATATGTCTGCGGCGTCCTTCCTGGGCATTTCGGCCGCGGTGATGGCCAGCGGCTTTGACGGCCTGATCTACTCCATCGGCTTTCTGGTGGGCTGGCCGGTCATCACCTTCCTGATGGCCGAGCGCCTGCGCAACTTGGGCAAGTACACGTTTGCCGATGTGGCCGCTTTCCGCTTTGAACAGACACCGGTGCGCATTTTTGCCGCCTCGGGCACGCTGGTGGTGGTGGCGTTTTACCTGATCGCTCAGATGGTTGGCGCCGGTCAACTCATCAAGCTGCTGTTTGGCTTGGAGTACTACATCGCGGTGATCATCGTCGGCGCATTGATGATGGTGTATGTGCTGTTTGGTGGCATGACCGCTACCACATGGGTGCAGATCATCAAGGCCTGCCTGCTGCTGGGCGGAGCCACCTTCATGGCGCTGTCGGTGCTCTGGCACTTTGGGTTTAGCTTTGAAGCCATGTTCGCCTCAGCCGTGATGATCAAGACCGATCTGGCCCTGAAAGACGGCAAGATTGCCGAAGTGGCCTCCCAAGCGGGGCAATCCATCATGGGCCCTGGCAACTTTGTGAAAGACCCGATTTCGGCCATCAGCTTCGGTATGGCGCTGATGTTTGGTACCGCCGGTTTGCCGCACATCTTGATGCGCTTCTTCACCGTGCCTAGCGCCAAAGCGGCGCGCACTTCGGTGATGTGGGCCACCGGTTGGATTGGCTACTTCTACATGCTGACCTTTGTCATCGGCTTTGGCGCCATCACCTTTGTGCTGACCAACCCCGAGTTCCTGGACCCGGTCAAGGGCGGTCTGCGCGGTGGCGGCAACATGGCGGCTATCCACTTGGCCAACGCCGTGGGCGGCAATGTGTTCCTGGGTTTCATCTCTGCTGTGGCGTTTGCCACCATTTTGGCGGTGGTCGCTGGGCTGACGCTCTCGGGTGCGTCCGCGGTGTCGCACGACATTTACGCCACCGTCATCAAAAAGGGCAAGGCCAACAGCGCCGATGAGCTGCGCATTTCCAAGATCACTACTATCGGCCTGGGCATTCTGGCGGTGACGCTGGGTATTGTGTTTGAGAAGCAAAACATCGCGTTCATGGTGTCATTGGCCTTTGCCATTGCGGCGTCGGCCAACTTCCCGGTGCTGTTCATGTCGGTACTGTGGAAAGACTGCACCACGCGTGGCGCGGTGATTGGCGGCTTCCTGGGGCTGATCTCCTCCGTGGCGCTTACGGTGGTGTCGCCCTCGGTGTGGGAAGCCACGCTGGGCAACCCCAAAGGCTCGGCGCTGTTCCCCTACACATCGCCTGCGCTGTTCTCGATGGCCTTCGGATTCATCGGCATTTGGCTGTTCTCGATCACCGACAGCAGCGCGCGCGCCAAAAAGGATCGCGATGGTTTCGTGGCCCAACAGGTGCGCTCTGAGACCGGCATTGGCGCAGACGGTGCGTCGGGTCACTGAGCTGATGACGACACCGTTGCGCTGACACTTGTGCAGCGGCGGTACAGCAAGCTCAAAGGGCTGCAGACACCATGTCGGCAGCCCTTTTTTCCCGGGGAGACTGGCCGTGCCAACCGATTTTTCATTTGACCTATCGCCGTTCAAAGAACTCAAGTCCACCGAACAAGCGCAGCTGCGCGAGCACGCCCAACTCATCTCCTGCCGCCCCAACGGCATCGTTCTTCAACCCGATATCGGCCCGCAGTACTTGTGGGTGATTCACAGCGGCCATGTGCAGCTGGAAGAAGACGGGCACCTGCACATTCTGGGCAGCGGCGAGTGCTTGCACTGGCGCGCGCTCCTGACCGGCTGCAACCGCGCCAGCGCCAAAGCCATGGACGACGTTTTGCTGTGGCAACTGCCCAAGGCCAACGTGCTGGCCATGCTGGGCAATAACGCGGCGTTCAGCACCCAAGTGTTTTCCGAACTGGCCCACGACCTAAGCGACGACGCCGGTGCCGCGCACAACCGCGAAATGATGTCGCTCATGCTCATGCGCGTCAAAGACGCGTTTCTGCAAAAGCCGTTTTACGTGGATAGCCAGCTTGACGTGGTCAGCGTGTGCCGCCTGCTGGCCAAACAAAAGGCATCCACCGCTTTGGTGCGTGATGAACATAACGGCATAACCCGCATTGGCATGTTCACCACCACCGATTTGCGTGATGCCTTGTTAAAACCCATAGCACCCGACCTATTAGCGGTCAGGGATGTTGCCCATTTTGACTTGATATCTGTGCACCCAGATGCCGAGCTGTTTGAGGCGCTACTGATCATGCTGCGCCACCGGGTGCACCGCGTGCTGGTGCGTGACGGCGACACCATTGTGGGCGTATTGGGCCAACTGGACTTGATGAGTTTCATCTCCAACCACTCCCACATCATCACGCTGCAGGTGGAGCAGGCGCGCAGCGTGAACGAGCTGCGCGCCGCCGCCTTGCAAGTAGACGGCGCCATCAAAATGCTGCAACGCGCTGGCATGCGCATCGAGATCATCTCGCGCCTGGTCAGCGAACTCAACGCGCAAATATTTGCCCGCTTGTGGCAACTGCTGGCACCGCCCGAACTGGCGCGCAACAGCTGCCTGCTGGTGATGGGCAGCGAAGGCCGGGGCGAACAAATTCTAAAAACCGATCAGGACAACGCCCTTCTGCTGCGCGACGGCTACCAGCACCGTGACATTCGTGCCATCACCCAACAGTTCAGCCAGGCCCTGCTGAGTTTTGGTTATCCGCCGTGCCCCGGCAACATCATGATCACCAACCCGCTGTGGTGCCAAAGCCTGGCCAGCTTTCGCGTCACCATTGGCCACTGGCTGTATGACGCCAAGCCCGAGGGCAAGATGAATTTGGCCATTTTCATGGACGCGCGCGCCGTGGCGGGCGACGCCGAACTGCTCACGAATGCCCGGGAACACGCCCTTCACTTGGTGCACGGCAGCAGCACCTTCATGGGCCAGATGGCCGCGGCGATCGACCAGTTTGGCGAGCCCGCCACCGGCTGGTGGAGCCGCCTGACCAGCCTGCACCTGCGCGAACCTGAAACCATTGACCTGAAAAAAATTGGCACCTTTCCTCTGGTGCACGGCGTGCGCGTGCTGGCACTGCAACACCGGCTGGATGCGGTGGGCACCGTCGAGCGCCTGAAAGCGCTGGTTGGCCAGTCTGAACTTACCGCCACGCAAGCCGCCGACCTGACTGACGCACTGCATGTGCTCATGGCCCTGAAACTGCGCAACAACCTACGCCAAATCGCGCTCGGTCAGCCCATCAACCACTTGGTGGAACCGGACACCCTGGGCGCCATGGACCGTGACCGTCTGCAAAACGTCCTGAGCATCGTGCGCCAGTTCAAGCAACACCTGCGCCTGCGCTACCGGCTATCGGCTTGAGGCTTGAGGCTTGAGGCTTGAGGCTTG